>Ga0105047_10002201_pt1 | contig 34827 bp, 34 predicted proteins | sample MAT04_FD_78384 | JGI IMG/M metagenome (GOLD analysis project Ga0105047, IMG submission 78384) | Freshwater microbial communities from Lake Fryxell liftoff mats and glacier meltwater in Antarctica - MAT-04 (megahit assembly) | ecosystem: Environmental > Aquatic > Freshwater > Ice > Liftoff... | reverse complement strand
GTTCTTGCAGGTGACGGAACAGGTGTGGCAACCGATGCACTTGTCCAGGTTCAGCACCATGCCGATTTGAGCGCGTACCTTCATGCTGCTTCTCCCAGTTGTTGCACCGCGAAGGCGCGATCATCTTCCCGTGGCGTATCGAGCCAGTCGACCTTGTCCATCTTGCGTACCACGACAAATTCGTCGCGATTCGTGCCGATGGTTCCGTAGTAGTTGAAGCCATAGCTCAACTGGGCGTAGCCGCCGATCATGTGCGTGGGTTTCAGCACGATACGGGTCACCGAGTTGTGGATGCCGCCGCGCTGGCCGGTGATTTCCGAGCCCGGCGTGTTGACGATCTTTTCCTGTGCGTGGTACATCATCACCATGCCGGGCTTGACGCGCTGGCTGACCACTGCCCGCGCTGCAATGGCGCCATTGACGTTGTAGGCCTCGATCCAGTCGTTGTCCTCCACGCCGATGAGTTTGGCGTCGTCTTCGCTGAGCCAGATGATCGGCCCGCCGCGGCTCAGGGTGAGCATCAACAGGTTGTCGGTATAGGTCGAGTGAATGCCCCATTTCTGGTGCGGCGTGATGAAGTTCAGCAGGATTTCGGCGTTGCCGTTGGAGCGGATGCCATGCACGCCCGCCGTTGCCTTCAGGTTCACCGGCGGCCGGTAGCTGGCCAGGCCTTCGCCAAAGGCCAGCATCCACGGATGGTCCTGGTAGAACTGCTGGCGGCCGGTCAGGGTGCGCCACGGGATGTATTCATGCACGTTGGTATAGCCAGCGTTGTACGACACGGTCTCGGATTCAATGCCGCTCCAGGTCGGCGAGCTGATGATCTTGCGCGGCTGCGCCTGGATGTCGCGGAAACGGATCTTCTCGTCTTCGCGGTGCAGCGCCAGATGGGTGTGATCGCGGCCGGTCTGCTTGCCCAGCGCTTCCCAGGCCTTCACGGCGACGTGGCCGTTGGTTTCCGGCGCCAGTTGCAGCACCATTTCGCAGGCGTCGATGTCGCTGTTGATGCGCGGCATGCCTTGCGTGACGCCGGGCTCGGTCACCAGACCGTTCAACTGGCCGAGCTGCGTGACCTCGATGTCGGTATTCCAGGAAATGCCCTTGCCGCCGTTGCCGATCTTTTTGAGCAGCGGGCCGACGGCGGTGAAACGCTTGTACACGTTCGGATAGTCACGTTCGACGACCTGCATCTGCGGCGCCGTCTTGCCGGGAATCAGCTCGCACTCGCCGCGCTTCCAGTCCTTGACCTCGAAAGGCTGGGCCAGCTCGCCCGGGGTGTCGTGCATCACCGGGGTCAGGACCATTTCCTTCTCGACACCCAGATGGCCGTCGCACAGTTCGCTGAATTTTTTCGCAAAGCCCTTGTAGATTTCCCAGTCGCTTTTGGACTGCCACACCGGGTCCACCGCCGTCGACAGCGGATGGATGAAGGGGTGCATGTCGCTGGTGTTCAGGTCGTTCTTTTCGTACCAGGTGGCCGTTGGCAGCACGATGTCGGAATACAGACAGGTCGTGCTCATGCGGAAGTCGAGCGTAACCAGCAAATCGAGCTTGCCTTCGGGCGCCTTGTCGTGCCAGACCACTTCTTCGGGCTTGCCCTCTTCAGCGCCCAGGTCCTTGCCCTGCACGCCGCTGTCGGTGCCCAGCAGGTGCTTGAGGAAATACTCGTGCCCCTTGCCCGACGAGCCAATGATGTTGGAGCGCCAGACAAACATGTTGCGCGGCCAGTTGGCCGGGTGGTCCGGGTCTTCGCAACTCATCTTGAGCGTGCCGTCTTTCAACGACTGCACGACGTAGTCTTTGGCGTCCATGCCCGCCGTAGTGGCATCTTTTATGACTTGCATGGGGTTGGTTTGCAACTGCGGTGCGCTGGGCAACCAGCCCATACGCTCGGCGCGCACGTTGTAGTCGATCATGCTGCCGCCATACCGCTTCTTGTCGGCCAGTGGCGACAGCACTTCGTCCACGCCGAGCTTTTCATAGCGCCACTGGTTGGTGTGGGCGTAGAAGAAGCTGGTGCTGTTCATCTGCCGCGGTGGACGAATCCAGTCCAGCGCAAAGGCCAGCGGCGTCCAGCCGGTCTGCGGCCGCAGTTTTTCCTGACCGACGTAATGTGCCCAGCCGCCGCCGCTCTTGCCTATGCAGCCGCACATCATCAGCATGTTGATGACGCTGCGGTAGTTCATGTCACTGTGATACCAGTGGTTCATGCCGGCGCCAATGATCACCATGGAGCGGCCTTCGGTCTTGTGCGCGTTCTCGGCAAACTGGCGCGCAACGGCAATCACCTGATCGCGCGAAACACCGGTGATTTGCTCCTGCCAGGCCGGGGTGTAGGGGGTGTTGTCGTCAAAGCTGGTGGCTGCCAGCTCACCGGGCAAGCCGCGCGCAATGCCGTATTGGGCTACTTGCAGGTCGAACACCGTAGCCACCAGGGCCGACCGCTCTTCTCCGGCCTTGCCCAGCGAAATGCGTTGCACCGGTACCGTGCGCACCAGCACATCACCCTGCTCATTGTTGGGGAAGTGATCATGGTGAATGCCGCCGAAGTACGGGAAACCAACCTTGGCGGTATCGGCGCTAGGTGTGTCTCCCTCCATCACCGACAGTTTGAGCGAGACTTCATCACCGTGGCGCGCTTCTTTGGATTCGAGGTTCCACTGTCCGGCGTCGGCCCGTCCGTCGGGGCCCCAGCGGAACCCAATGGCGCCCTGTGGCACCACGACCTTGCCCTGGGCGTCAAAGGCCAGGGTTTTCCAATCAGGGTTGTTCGCCTGGCCCAGTTTGCCGTTGAAATCGGACGCGCGCACATAGCGGTCAGGCACCATGACAGTCTCGCCGTTTTCGAGCTGATGCTCCTTCAGCATCACCAGCATGGGCAGGTCGGTATAGCGGCGCGCGTAATCGTCAAAGTAGGCCGAGCGCGGCTGGCCGTTGCCGCCAAAGTAGAAGTCTTTCAGGATCACATGGCCCATGGCCATGGCCACGGCGGCGTCGGTGCCCTGCTTGGGGTGCAGCCACAGATCAGACAGCTTGGCAACTTCGGAATAGTCGGGCGTGATGGCCACCGTCTTGCATCCCTTGTAGCGCACTTCGGTGAAGAAGTGGGCGTCGGGCGTGCGCGTCTGCGGCACGTTTGAGCCCCAAGCGATGATGAAGCTGGAGTTGTACCAATCGGCCGACTCGGGCACGTCGGTTTGCTCGCCCCAGACCTGCGGACTGCTCGGAGGCAAGTCGCAATACCAGTCATAAAAGCTCATGCAAACGCCGCCAATCAGCGACAGGTAACGCGAACCCGCTGCGTAGCTCACCATCGACATCGCGGGAATCGGCGAAAAACCGATGATGCGATCTGCGCCGTGTTGTTTGATGGTGTAGATGTTGGACGCTGCGATCAGCTCATTAACCTCGTCCCAGGTCGAACGCACCATACCGCCCAAGCCGCGCACGCTTTGGTAGTCGCGTCGCTTGGCGTCGTTTTGCACCACGGCAGCCCAGGCCTCGACCGGCGGGAGCGTGAGGCGCGCTTCGCGCCAGTGCTTGAGCAGGCGGGCGCGGATCATCGGGTACTTGACGCGGTTGGCGCTGTACAAATACCAGCTGTAACTGGCACCGCGCGAGCAGCCGCGCGGCTCGTGGTTGGGCATATCCCACCGGGTGCGCGGGTAGTCGGTCTGCTGGGTTTCCCAGGTGACGATGCCTCCCTTGACATAGATCTTCCACGAGCAGGAGCCCGTGCAGTTCACGCCGTGCGTGCTGCGCACGATTTTGTCGTGCGCCCAGCGGTTGCGGTAGGCGTCTTCCCAGGTGCGGTCTTCGGCGGTGGTGACGCCGTGGTCGCCGGAAAACGATTCCCGGGGTTGCGAGAAGTAATTGAGGCGGTCGAGAAAATGGCTCATGGTGACCCTTTACTAACAAAAATAAGTATCAAATATGGCGCTATGCCTTGTGGATATTGCGTAAGCAGCTATCAAAATAGTAGCGCTCGTCTTTTAAGGATTCTTGATCTCGGCACCGGCGCGCAGGTAGAACCACCAGTTCAGCACCAGGCACAGGGCGTAGAAGATGGCAAAGCCGTACATGGCGTTCTGGGGTGTGCCGGCCTTGATCTGGGCGCCAATCACTACCGGGGCGATGAAGGCGCCGTAAGCGGCCACAGCAGACGTCCAGCCCAGCACGGGGCCGGCTTGCTGGCGATCAAAGATGAAGCCCACGCTGCGGAAGGTGGAGCCGTTGCCCACACCGGTGGCGGCAAACAGCACGATGAACAGCACCATGAACACGAAGAAATACTGCTCGGGTGTGGCCGACTGGTAGGCCAGCATCATCACGTAGCCGACCGACGCAGAGGCCGCCACCATCACCACCGATACCCATTGGGTGACGATGGAGCCGCCCAGCTTGTCGGAAATCCAGCCACCCACCGGACGCACCGCAGCGCCAATGAAGGGGCCCATCCAGGCATAGGTCAAAGCTGAGGGAGCATTGGGATTCTTCAGCGCGTGCTGCATGACACCGGCCGCATCCGGAATATGCTGGAAACCAAAGATCACGGTGATGGCCAAAGGCAGTGCCATCGAAAAACCGATGAACGAGCCGAAGGTCACCACGTACAGCGCCGTCATGGACCAGGTGTGTTTGTTGCTGAAAATGGCAAACTGCTTGGCGACGTTTTCTTTCATCGAGCCAAAAGCCGCGAGCCGCATGACTGCCAGGGCAGCCGCGATGTCCAGCGGAATGGCCACCCACATGTTGAGCAGCCCGAGGCCGGTGGGCGCAGGCAAATACAGGTACAGCATCACGATAGACGGGATGAAGGCCAGCGTGTACAGGTACGTCACCTTGGCGAACGCTACCAACGGGCTGCCCGTATCCGGCGACACGGTCTTGAGGTTGCTCATGCCAAACCAGCACAACACACTCAGTGGCACCAGCGACAGCACCCAGGCGAAACCGGCGTTCTGGATGTAGGTGGGGGTGCCCGCCGCAATCTTGCCAAAAATCCAGCCACTGGCTTTGATCAGCACGCGGGGCTCGCCGCCGAACTCGCCAAACAGACCGATGGTCATCACCAGCGGAATGACGATCTGCATGGTGGTCACACCAAAGTTGCCCAAGCCCGCATTCAAACCCAGTGCCGTGCCTTGCAGGCGCTTGGGAAAGAAGGTGGTGATGTTGGCCATGGAGCTGGCAAAGTTGCCGCCGCCCACTCCTGACCACAGGGCCATGAGCTGAAACACCCACAGCGGCCATTCCGGGTGTTGCAAGGCCACGCCGGTGCCAATGGCCGGGGCCAGCAGCATCGCGGTGGTCAGGAAAATGGTGTTGCGCCCGCCCGCCAGGCGGATCAGAAAGGATGCCGGGATGCGCATGGTGGCACCCGATATACCGGCGATGGCCGTCAGAGTGAACAGCTCGGCCTGGGTGAACGGAAAGCCCAGGTTCAGCATCTGCACGGTGATGATGCCCCACATGCCCCACACGGCAAAGCCGCAGAGCAAGGCCGGGATCGAGATCCACAGGTTGCGGTAGGCGATTTTTTTGCCGGTGCTTTCCCAAAAATTCTCGTCCTCAGGACGCCAGTCGGAGATATCGGCCCCGGAAGTGTTTTTTGTATTCATGGTCATGACTCCAGTGGAGGGGCCGGTTTAGTTTTGAAGAGAAAAAGATTTGGCGTCTTTGCCCATGACCGGTGCTTTGCGCACTTCGGTCCAGTACATCCAGATCAATGAGACCCAGACCACGCCATACATCAGCATGAAGGCGCTGGAGCGGATACCAGTCAGGTCCATCAATGCGCCAAACATGATCGGCAACACGAATCCACCCAGACCACCGGCCAGGCCGACGATGCCGCTGATGGCGCCGATGTTCTGCGAGTAGTCGTCGCTGATGTACTTGAATACGCTGGCTTTGCCGAAAGCAAAGGCCACACCCAGGACCGCCATCAGTGCCGTGAAGGTATAGACATTCAAACCAATGTGGTAAGTCGCCGGGCCGTTGACCGTCAGGATGGTGAAGTCGGTTTGCGGGTACGACAACAGGAACAGGCAGATCCAGCTCACCCACATGACCCACCAGGTCACACTGTGCGCGCCGTATTTGTCGGACATGACACCGCCAATGGCGCGCAATACGCCGCCGGGTAGCGAGAAGCATGCCGCCAACAGCGCCGCAATGCGAATGTCGAGACCGTATTCGCCCACGTAGTACTGCACCATCCACAGGGACAAGGCGACGTAGCCACCAAACACGATGCTGTAGTACTGGCAGTACTTGACCACTTTGGGGTCTTTCAGTGCCTTGAGCTGGTCTTTGAAACTGACATTGGTGGACACCAGATGCGCGGGGTCGCTGTAGCTGAACATCCAGAACAGAACCAAGGCAACCAGCATGATTCCGGCGTAGACCTGCGGAACCATGGCCCAGCCAAAGGCCACCAGCAGCACCGGAGCGACAAACTTGTTCACCGCAGCGCCCGAGTTGCCCGCACCATAAATGCCCATGGCTGTGCCCTGCTTGTTCTTGGGGAACCAGCGTGCCACGTAGGGAGTGCCCACCGAGAACGAACCACCAGCCAGGCCCACGAACAAGCCAATGGTCAGGAAGTGCCAGTATTCGGTTGCGTAGCTCATCATCCAGATGGCGGGGACCGTCAAAGCCATCAGGCAGGCCATGACAACGCGGCCGCCGTACTTGTCGGTCCAGATGCCCAGGGGCACCCGTATCAGCGAGCCCGTGAGTACCGGTGTGGCCATCAGCAGGCCGAACTGGGTTGCGTTGAGGCCCAGCATCTTCTTGATCGGGATACCGATGACGCCAAACATCATCCACACCATAAAGCACACGGTAAAGGCCAGGGTGCTGACGATCAGCACCGACCACGCTTTTCTTGAGTTGCCCAAATCAGAGGCCATATTTCCTTCTCCTGAGGTATGGCATGACTATCCCGGATAGGGGGCAGATTGACTATCCGCCATTCGAACGTGCCGAACCAGAAAATGGAACTATGTCGGGCAGGCACGGCCTAGTTCGAAAGAACTAGTCCGCACTCAAACAGAGGGGATGTTGATGGATCTCAAAAAGTATTCAGCGCAGAGGCATATACAGCGGCCTGCACCCGGGAAGACAGCTGCAACTTGCGCAGAATGTGCTGCACGTGAATCTTGACGGTGGTCTCGGCAATCTCCAGGCTGCGGGCAATCACCTTGTTGCTGTCGCCACGGGCAATCAACGCCAACACTTCACGCTCTCTGGCAGACAGCAGCGCAATACCGGCAGCTTCCGTGCCCGCGGTAGGCGCCGCCACCAACGGAGCGCCGGATGCGGGTTTGGCCCTGAACGCGGCGACCAGCTTGGTCATCATTTCGGGACTGACCACCGATTCCCCGCCCAGAACCTTGACAATGGATTCGCATAGCTGGTCCGACTCCACCGTCTTGAGCAAGTAGCCATCGGCCCCCGCCTGCAGGGCCGCCGCCAGATCCTCTTCGTTCTCGCTCACTGTGAGCATGAGAACGCGCGCACCCGGGGCCGCTTCCTTCAGGGCGGCAATACCGTCAACCCCGCGTACGCCGGGCAGGTGGTTGTCCAGCAAGATCAGATCGGGCCGGCTGCGCTGGGCGCAGCGCAGGGCCTCGCCCATGTCGGCGGCCTCGCAGGTCACGTCAAAGCGCCCGTCCTGCGACAGCAGGGCGATCAGTCCGCGACGAAACAGGTTGTGGTCATCGACCACCAGCAATTGAACAGGTTTCATGGTGAGTTTCATGTTGCGCCCAACGTCACCCCGTTGCCCATCACGGGATGGGGCGGAAGCGTCAATGTCACGGTGGTTCCTTGGCCTTCTGCAGATACGACGCGCACCTCGGCACCGATGCGCGCAGCGCGTTCGCGCATGATATTCATGCCGACATGGGATTCGCCATGGTCCCGGTCCAGGTCAAAGCCAATGCCGTTGTCACGCACGACAAAGCGCCACCGGGCGCCTTTGAGCACGTCCAGTTCAACATGGCTGGATCCTGCATGCTTGCGGACGTTGGACAAGGCTTCCTGCACCACATGCAGCACCTGCACCTGCACATCCGGCGGCAGCGGCAAGCCGTCGCCCTGAACCTTCAGCAGCGTGGGCAACCCGGTCTGGTGTTTGAATTTTTGCAGGGTTTCCTGCAACGCCTGCTCAATGTCGTCCGTGTTGGTACGCGTGCGGAAATGGACCAGCAGCTCCCGCACGTCATGGATGCTTTCGCGCACGCCGGCATCGAGCTCATCCAGTGCGGTTTGCACCTGGGCGGCCTGCTCTTTCTGGGTGGCGGAGCGCAGCAGCTGAACCTGTATTTTCAGAAAGGCCAGTGACTGGGCTATGGAGTCATGCAGCTCCCGCGCCAGCAGCGCACGCTCCTCCCCCACAGCCGCTTCGCGCTCCAGTGCGGCGGCGCGCAGCCCCTCCAGCGCACTGGCCAAATGGCTGGCCAGCGCGTCCAGCAACTCGACTTCGTCGGTTCGCAAGGTCACGCTGCTGCGAAAGAACAGGTCGATCTCGCCAATGAGTCGCTGCTGCAGCCGTATCGGCACACTGACCAGAGACTCATAGCCCGCCCGCGCACAGTGGCGAACGGGCGCGTGCTCATGGCTCACGATGGGAATGACCCGTGTACGGGCATCCGGCTTGAGATTTCCGCAAGCACAGGCCCCTGCCAGCAAACTGCGTTCATCTTCCATCATCTCCTGGGGGAAACAGTCAGACGCCAGCATCAGGAAACGCTGGTTGGCCTCGTCGGACCAGCGCACCGCCACGGCATCAGCCTTCATGACTGTGCGTACACGCTTCGCGAACCCTTTGGACAGTTCCTCAATCGTGTTGGCTTCTGCCAGAAAGGCGCTGACTTCGTAGAGTGTTCCGATGCGGGCGCGCTGGGCTTCTATGTGGCGGGTCTTGGCCTCAACCTTGGCTTCAAGCCCTTCATACAGCGACTGCAATCGGGTCGCCATGCCATTGAAACCGGTGGCGACCTGGCCAAATTCATCCTGGGTATCCACTTCAATGCGGGTGGTGAAGTCACCCGACTCCAGCTTGCGCAGCCCCTGCCGCAAATTCGCAAGCGGGTTGATCACAAACAGGTAGCCGGTGTAGAGCATCACAACCGCGCCCCCAATGGCCAGCGCCATCATCACGAATTGAAAAAGATTCAGAATGGCGGTGAGGCGGGACAGCTGCTGCTCAATGGCCAATACAAAGCGGTCGATGGCATCCACAAAAACGCCGGCGGTCTGCAATGAATCCTGTGCGGAAAGGGGCTGCTCACGGAGCCACTGCGCCCGTTGCACGCTCCACAGCGACTCCACCACCGCAAACTTGCGGCTGACCTGCGCATCCGACGGCACAAACAGGGGTCGGGCCGGGTCTCCCGAACGCAACAGGCCCAGACTCTCATCAAACTGCCCCACCAGCGCCTGCACCTCGGCATGCGGCAAGCCGGACTGCACCGTGCTGGACAGACGCCAGGTTTGCATGCGCATGCGCCCCGCTTCGTTCACCGCAGCGGCGCCACCTTCCAGCTGCCAGGTGACCCACAACGTCAGCCCGATCGAAGCCAGAGCGACAACCAGCAGGCTGACGCCAATTCGGATGAGCTTTTTTGAAAGCGAGGATTGGGGATGCATCCCCGTAGGTTAACCGCGGATTATCCTTCCACAAAGACCCGCGCCATGCGGGGGGTCAGCACCAGCGTTTCACCGTCGCGCAGTGCCAGATCACGAAACTGCTGGGCGGGCATCTGCGCCTCAATCAACTCATCCTTGACACCGTCCGCCGGATTCACCCGGACCAGTTCCAGCCGAGCGATCGGCCCGATCACGATGGCGCGCTCCAGCTTGGCCACAATGCCGGTGGCCCCCGGGGTGTAACGCGCCACCTCCAGGTCGTGCGGCCGGACATAGGCAAAAGCCTTGGCGTTTTGCGCATCGCCGTGTTCGGGCGATGCCAGCCGAATGCCGTGGTGGTCAGGGCCAATCTGCACCTCGCCTTCGTGGGCGCGGCCGTGGAACAAGTTCACATCACCCAGAAAGCCGTACACAAACGGGCTAGCCGGGTGGTCCCACACCTGTTGTGGCGTGCCCACTTGCTCCACCTTGCCGCTGTTCATCAACACCACACGGTCGGCCACCTCCAGCGCTTCTTCCTGGTCGTGGGTGACAAAAATGCTAGTGACGTGCAGATCGTCGTGCAGGCGGCGCAACCAGCGGCGCAACTCCTTGCGCACCTTGGCATCCAGCGCACCAAAGGGCTCGTCGAGCAACAAGACCTTGGGCTCCACCGCCAGGGCCCGGGCCAGTGCGATGCGCTGACGCTGCCCACCCGAGAGCTGCGAAGGGTACCGGTCGGCCAGCCAGTCCAGCTGCACCAGACCCAGCAGCTCATGCACTTTTTGCTTGATCTGGTTATCGCTGGGGCGCAGGGCACGGGGCTTGACGCGCAGGCCGAAGGCCACATTTTCAAACACCGTCATGTGGCGAAACAGCGCGTAGTGCTGGAACACAAAGCCCACCTGGCGCTCGCGCACATGCACCTCGGTGGTGTCGGCGCCGCTGAACAGGATACTGCCCGCGTCCGCGGTTTCCAGCCCGGCGATGATGCGCAGCAGTGTGGTCTTGCCACAGCCCGAGGGCCCTAGTAGCGCCACCAGTTCACCCGATTCAATGTCCAGAGACACATCGCGCAGCGCGTGGAAGTCGCCAAACTGTTTGCTGACGTTGCGAATTTCGATACTCATGCGAGGTCCCCGGAAGGCCGTTCTGGCGACAGCGCGGCGATAGCTTTGAGTTCGCGCGTATGCAGCCACTCGGCCACTGATTTGATGAACAAGGTAACGAGCGCCAGGATGGCCAGAAGCGAAGCCACGGCAAAGGCCGCCACCGACTGGTACTCGTTGTACAAAATTTCCACATGCAGAGGCAGCGTGTTGGTTTGCCCACGGATGTGGCCCGACACCACCGACACCGCGCCAAACTCGCCCATGGCCCGTGCGTTGCACAGGATCACGCCGTAGATCAGGCCCCACTTGATGTTGGGCAGCGTCACGTACCAGAAGGTCTGCCAGCCGGTCGCGCCCAGCACAATGGCGGCCTGCTCTTCGTCATTGCCCTGCGACTGCATCAGCGGAATAAGTTCGCGGGCGATAAACGGAAAGGTCACGAACACCGTGGCCAGCACGATGCCTGGCACGGCGAAGATGATCTTGATGTCATGCGCCTGCAGCCACGGACCAAACCAGCCTTGTGCGCCAAACATCAGCACGTAGATCAGGCCGGCCACCACGGGCGACACCGAGAACGGCAAGTCCACCAGCGTCGTCAAAAAGGCCTTGCCACGGAACTCGTACTTGGCAATGCACCAGGCGGCCGCCACGCCAAACACCAGGTTCAGCGGCACGGCAATGGCGGCGGTCAGAAGCGTGAGCCGCATGGCAGACCAGGCATCGGGCTCTTGCAGCGCATCGAAATAGGCACCAAAGCCTTTGCGCAGCGCCTCGGCAAACACGGCGGCCAGCGGCAGCACCAGAAACAGCGCCATGAAGGTGAGTGCCACACCAATCAGCGTGTAGCGCACCCAGGCGGCCTCGGTGGTACCCGCTTTGGCGTTGCGCACGTTGCGTGCTGTCGTAGCGGTACTCAAGATGCGGCTCCCGAACGCTTGCGCTGCCAGCTTTGCAGCGCGTTGACAACCAGCAAAAGCGCAAACGAAATCACCAGCATCACCAAAGCGACGGCGGTGGCGCCGGCGTAGTCGTATTGCTCCAGCTTGCCGATGATGATGAGCGGCGTGATCTCGGACACCATGGGCATGTTGCCCGCGATAAAAATCACCGAGCCGTACTCCCCTATCGCGCGGGCAAAAGCCATCGCAAATCCCGTGAGCAAGGCAGGCGCAATCGATGGGAATATCACCCGGGTAAAAGTTTGCCAGCGCGTGGCACCCAGACAGGTCGCAGCTTCTTCCAGCTCTTTCTCGGCATCTTCCAGCACGGGCTGCACCGTGCGTACCACGAAGGGCAGCCCAATGAAGATCAGTGCGATGACGATACCCGCCGGCTTGAAGGCAACTTGAATGCCCAGGGGCTCCAGGTATTGCCCGATCCAGCCATTGCCCGCCAGTAGCGCGGTGAGCGAGATGCCGGCAACGGCGGTGGGCAGCGCAAACGGCAAATCCACCAGCGCATCGACCCATTTTTTGCCAGGAAAGTTGTAGCGCACCAGCACCCAGGCCACCAGCAGACCAAACACCACATTCACCATGGCAGCCAACAACGAGGCGCCGAACGTGAGCTGATAAGACGCCACCACGCGTGGCCCGCTGATGGCGGCCCAGAACTGCTCCCAGGTCAGGGTGAAGGTTTTGAAGACGAGCGCCGAGAGCGGGATCAGCACAATCAGGCTCAGGTACAGGACGGTGTAGCCCAGCGTGAGATTGAAGCCGGGCAGCACGCGCAGGGCCGTGCGCTTGCGCGCCGAGCCACCTGGCGTGTGCAGCGGCGCAGAAAGGGAAGCAGCTGTCATCTACTTGACCGTGTAGAGCTTGTCGAACTGGCCGCCGTCGTTGAAGTGAACCTTCTGCGCCTCAGCAAGCGAGCCAAAGTATTCCTCTACGGTGAACAGCGCAATGGGCTTGAACGTGCTGGCGTACTTCTTGAGAATGGCCGCATTGCTGGGGCGAATGGCATGCTGCGCCGCGATTTCCTGCCCCGCGTCTGAGTACAGGAAGTTCAGGTAGGCACGGGCGGCCTCGGTGCTTCCCTTCTTCGCCACGGTTCGCGCCACCAGGGCCACCGGGTTCTCGGCCACGATGGAACTGCTGGGGTAGATGGCATCGACCTTGCCTGCGCCAAACTCCTTGTCCACCGACACCACTTCCGACTCAAAAGTGATCAGCACGTCGCCAATATTGCGCTGCAAAAAGATGCTGGTTGCATCCCGCCCGCCCTTGGCCAGCACGGGCACGTTCTTGTAAAGCTTGCCTACAAATTCGGCGGCCTGCGCATCGGTGCCGCCCTTTTTGCGCACGGAGCCCCAGGCGGCCAGATAGGCCATACGGCCATTGCCACCGGTCTTGGGGTTCACCACCACCACCTGGATGCCGGGTTTGATCAGGTCGTCCCAGTCCTTGATGCCCTTGGGGTTGTTGTTGCGCACCAGAAACAGCATGGTGGAACTGGTGGGCGCCGCATTGTGCGGAAACCGCTTGGTCCAGTCTTTGGCCACTACGCCGGTGCTGGCAAGAAAGTCGATGTCGGCGGTGGTGTTCATGGTCACTACGTCGGCCTCCAGGCCGTCGTTCACCGCACGCGCCTGGGCACTGGAGCCCGCGTGGCTTTGGTCAATCTTGATGTCTTTGCCGGTGGATTTTTTGTAGCTGGCCACAAACGCCGTGTTGATGTCCTTGTAAAACTCGCGCGATACGTCGTAGGACACATTGAGCAAGGTGGTGGATTGCACCGTTTGGGCTGCTACAAAATTGCTAGCTGCCAGCGCAATGATGGCGAGGGCTAGCGTCGCTTTTTGTTTGAATTTCATGGGGTCTCCAATGAATTTTGGGTAAAGGATAAATGGGCAGGAACCACGTGCGCGGATGGCAGGTGATGTCCACCCTCGCCCATCAGCGACTGCAGCAAGGCCAGCCCCAGAGGCCAGGGGCCAAAGCCGGATTCGATATTGATATGCCCGGCGTTTTGAAGCCGGACAAACTCGCTGCCCCACGCGCGGGCATAGGCGCCCGATGTGCGCACCGGGCAATAAGGGTCGTTGCTACTGGCCACCAGAATGCTGCGGTAGGGCAGCGCGTGGTAGGGCACTGGCGCAAAGTCGGCCAGCACGCCCCGTCGCTCCGGGTCTGCCGGAGCGGCCAGTAACGCACCCTGAATACGGTCCGTGACCTCTTGCGGCAAGTGGGTGGTGGCGATGCAGCCCAGGCTGTGGGCCACGATGACCACCGGGCCCGGTTGCTCCAGAATTGTGCGGGTGATGGAGGCAACCCATGCCGCGCGGGAGGGCGTTATCCAGTCATCCTGAACCACGCGCACCACATCCTGCAACTGCCCAGACCACAGGCTTTGCCAGTGGCCGGGCCCGGAGTCGCGCCAGCCGGGCACGATGATGATGGTGGGGGAAGCGGTTGCCATGGGGGTGCTTGTCTTGCGTAAAAATGCATTGTCTGCAGCAATGGGTCAAACACAAACGACTCAGTTTTCATTTGCTAATTCGCATAAGCATATGTAGGCCACCCAACCTCATGCTATGAAATCAGGAGCTGCTTGCGCATTTTCTACGCGGGGTACAGACCGATTTACCTCTTCAAATAGATCTGATCAAACAAGCCGCCGTCGGCAAAGTGATCCTTATCCGCCCTGGCCCATCCGCCAAAGGCTTGCTCAACGGTGAACAGGTTCAGCTTGGGGAACTGTTTGGCGTACTTGGTCTTGGCTTTTTCTGAAGCGGCCGGGCGGTAAAAGTTCTTGCCGGCAATGTCCTGCCCTTCTTCGGTGTAGAGGTACTTCAGGTATTCCTCCGCCACCACGCGGGTGCCCTTCTTGTCCACGTTCTTGTCCACCACGCTGACGGGCGGCTCGGCCAGGATACTTAGCGAGGGGTAGACCACGTCCACCTTGCTGCCAAATTCCTTCTCCAGCAGGTAGGCCTCGTTCTCCCAGGAGATGAACACGTCGCCTTGGTTGCGCTGGGCAAAGGTGATGGAGGAGCCTCGGGCTCCTGTGTCGAGCACCGGCACATTGGCATAGAGCTTGGCGACAAACTCTTTGGCTTTGTCATTCCCATTCGTTTTGTCACCGAACTTGCGTTTGGCGAACTCCCAGGCGGCCAGGTAGTTCCAGCGTGCGCCTCCCGATGTTTTGGGGTTGGGGGTGATGACGCTGACGCCCGGTCCGATCAGGTCATCCCAGTCCTTGATGCCCTTGGGGTTGCCTTGGCGCACCACGAGGACGATCGTGGACGAATAGGGGGCCGAATTATGCGGCAGGCGCTTTTGCCAGTCTTTGGGAATCCAGCCACCGTTGTTTGCCAGTGCGTCAATGTCACCGGCCAGCCCCAGCGTGACGACATCGGCGTGGAGCCCGTCAATCACCGAGCGCGCCTGCTTGCCGGAGCCGCCGTGCGATTGCTTGATGGTGACGTCCTGGCCGGATTTGGCTTTCCAGTATTTGGTGAACGCCGCGTTGTACTCGACGTAGAGCTCACGGGTGGGGTCGTACGACACGTTGAGCAGGGTCACGGCTTGCTGGGCCTGGGCCCATAAGCCCGCGCCAGCCAATACGGTGGCCAGCGTGATTTGAATCAGTTTGCGACGTTGTGTCATGGTTTGCTTGCGTTTTCATTGCGTTTGATCTCGATGGAATGGATTTTGAAAGGAACTCGTTAAAACTGAAACTACTGAATAATAAGTTTTAAATGACTAAAACATCTAACATAACAAAACGGCGCGGGTCGCGGGGCGATTGGTTGTTGTGAACTATCAAGGGCATTGAACTTATCGATTAGCACTCGCTCATACCGAGTGCTAATATTGACGGAATGACAAAAGGAGTTCAGCTATGACACTTCAACTTGGAACCCCGAGCGCCGCACTGGCTGTAGCCAATCCTTGGTCGCTGGTGCCCCCTCTGGGCAACCTGGATGCCTATATTTCGGCAGCCAACCGCCTGCCTATGCTCACCTTGGCACAAGAGCAGGAATTTTCTCGCAAGTTCAAGAATGACAACGACCTTGAGGCGGCAGGCAAGCTGGTGCTTTCTCACCTGCGTCTGGTCGTATCGGTATCCCGCCAGTATCTGGGTTACGGCCTGCCCCACGGCGACCTGATCCAGGAGGGCAACGTAGGCCTGATGAAGGCCGTCAAACGCTTCGACCCCGACCAGGGTGTGCGTCTGGTGAGCTACGCGCTGCACTGGATCAAGGCCGAGATTCATGAGTACATTCTGAAGAACTGGCGCATGGTCAAAGTGGCAACCACCAAGGCCCAGCGCAAGCTGTTCTTCAACCTGCGCTCCATGAAGCAGCGTTATAAAAGTGACGATGCTGCGGCCGACACGGGCACCCACCGCGAGACACTCAGCCCCGATCAGGTGGCGTCCATGGCGCATGACCTGAAGGTCAAGCCCGAGGAAGTGCTTGAGATGGAGACGCGCTTGTCAGGCGGAGACGTCATGCTGGATCCAGGTTCCTCTGACGACGGTGAAGATGTCTTTGGTCCCATTGCCTACCTGACTGACAGCAACCATGAGCCGGTTGCCATGATTGAGGCACGCCAGCGGGATGTTCTGGCAACAGAGGGCATCGCCACAGCATTGGATGCGCTGGACCCCCGCAGCCGTCGCATCGTGGAAGAGCGCTGGCTCAAGGTAAATGACGACAACTCGGGCGGAATGACACTGCACGATCTGGCCGCCGAATACGGCGTGAGTGCCGAGCGTATCCGCCAGATTGAGGTGGCGGCGATGAAGAAGATGAAAACCGCGCTGGCGGAATACGCCTAAGAAGCCTGTTTCAGCAGGATCTGGATGTCCGAGGTCAGCGCTTGGGCACCGCTTCCGTAACGGGTGAACAGGCGCAACTGGCCTTTGGTGTCGTAGATGTAGCTGCCCGCTGAGTGGTCCATCGTGTAGCTGGTGGGGGTTTTGCCCTCCACCCGCTTGTAATAGACCTTGTAATCCTTGGCGAGTTCTACCAATTTCTCTGGCGTGGCGTAAAGCGCGAGGAAGCTCGGGTCGAAGTTCGCCATGTAGGCTTTCAGCAGTTCGGGCGTGTCGCGTTGGGGGTCCACGGTCACGAAGAGCCCCTGCAGGCGGTCGCCATCTTTGCCCAGTGCTTTTTTCACTTCGGCCAGTTCCACCATGGAGGTAGGGCACACGTCCGGGCACTGCGTATAGCCAAAAAACATGACCACAATCTTGCCCGAGAAGTCCTGCAGGTGGCGGACTTGACCGTTGTGATCGGTCAACTCAAAGTTCTTCGCATAATCAGCGCCGGTGAGGTCAATCGATGAAAAAGCCGCCGACTTCGGAGAACATGCAGAAAACAACACGCCAGCCCCTGCAGCCATTGCGCCAGCAGCTATGAATTTGATAGCATTTCTTTTGTTCATTGGGGGGCCTAAAAAATGTAATGGTCCAGCAGCAGTGCGGCAAACAATGCGCTCAGATGAATCAGTGAAAACCGGAAAGTTCGTCGGGCCAGCTCGTCAGAGTAATCGCGCCACAGCTTCCATGCATACAGGCAAAAACCCACGCTCAGAACGATAGCGGTTGCCAGGTAAAGCCAGCGGCTCATGCCATACACGAACGGAAGCAGGCAGGCCGCAAACAGCACAATGGTGTAGAGCAGGATCTGCAGGCGGGTGAACTCGCTGCCATGCGTCACCGGCAGCATAGGCAGGCCCGATTTACGGTATTCCTCGACCCGGTACAAGGCCAGTGCCCAGAAGTGGGGAGGAGTCCACAGAAAGATGATGAGGAAAAGAATCAGCGCCTCCGGCCCCACATTTCCCGTCATGGCAGCCCAGCCCAATACCGGGGGCATGGCACCGGACGCGCCACCAATGACGATGTTTTGCGGCGTCAGGGGCTTGAGAATCACCGTGTAAATAACGGCGTAACCCACAAAGGTGGCAAAGGTGAGCCACATGGTCAGCGGGTTCACCCAAAAGTACAACACCGCCGAACCAGCCACGCAGAGAACCGCCGAAAACAGCAATGTTTGCGCGTCGCCCAGCTCACCACGGGCCGTGGGTCGCCACGCGGTGCGCTTCATCTTGGCATCAATGCCTTTTTCAACAATGCAATTGAAAGCGGCCGCTGCACCGGCCACCAGCCAGATCCCGAAACAGGCAATGGCAGCCAATCCGACCTGCGCCAGGTTTGGCACGCCGGGCACGGCCAGCACCATCCCGATCAGCGCACAAAATACGATCAACTGAATGACGCGCGGTTTGGTCAATGCGTAGAACTGCCGGATCACGGAAGATGGGGCAGGGGAAACATTCGCGCTCATTCAGTCACTCTCCGTTGAAATACCTGTGTGCGATCGGCTGCTGGCTTCGCCTGCGTAGACGCCAGCATCCAGACCATTACGACCACCATGGCACCAGCGCCGCCGGTATGCAGCACCGCCGCCAGCAACGGCCAGCCCAGCACCACGTTGCTGACGCCGGTAACCAACTGCAAGGCGAGCAGCGCGCCCAATGCACGTACCGGCAGACGCAGCCCGGAGACGGCCCGCAGGTGCCAGGCAACCATACCCAGCAACAGCAGTGTCAGCATGGCCAGGGTTCGGTGCACATAGTGAATGGCCGTCAAGGCTTGGAAGCTGATGGGTTCGCCATCGCGACCCAAGCCGAGGGGTCGCCACATCTCAAATGCAGCAGAAAAGTCCATTTGCGGCCACCAAGTGCCCTGACACATCGGGAACTCGGAACACACCAGCACCGCGTAATTGGTGCTGACCCAGGCACCCGACGCAGCCTGAAGCAGCAGTAAGCCCAAGGCCAAACCCATCGCCCGACGCATACCCGCGGACAAGGCTACGCCTGAATGGCTGCTACGCTGAAGTTGTCCCGAAAGAACGGCCTGGATCGTTAGCAAAGCGAGCAGGACGTAGCCACCCAACAGGTGCAGGCTGACGATTGCCGGGAAAAGCTTCATCGTGACGGTCAGCGCGCCGAAGGCACCCTGAACGCACACCCAAATCAGGGTCAGCAGGGGGAGCCACAGGCTGATTCCCGCTTGCCGCCCGCGGTGTTTGCGGGTCAGCCAGTTGGACACGGCCAGCACGACAATCAATACCCCCACGCTGACGGCCAGATACCGGTGAATCATTTCCACCCAGGCCTTGCCCTGGGTCACAGGGCCTGTCGGCATGGCGCTTTGGGCCGCAGTGATCTGCGCGCTGGCCCCCAGAGGGCTGGCACTGCCGTAACAACCCGGCCAATCGGGACAACCCAGACCGCTGTCTGTCAAACGCGTAAACGCACCAAACAGCACCAGATCAAAGGTCAGAAAAAGCGTCACCAAGGTCAACGCATGCAGCCTGCCCAGCGGGGTGGCGCGCCGATGGCGCAGGTACACCAGCAGAAGCGGTCCAGCGGCCAGCACCAAGCCCAGCATCAGCATGCGCAGCAAGGGCGACCAATCGTATAGCGAAGTGTGCATAGTGGATCTATTTCAAGGGGCTCAACGACCTGCGGTGTCCCACGAGGACGAGGCCCGCAACAATCGTTCCAGATCCCGCTTGGCGCTGGCAGCCCCTTGCGCTGCGAGGTCAGCTGGAAATCGCATCATCCAGTTACCCAGCGGATCCACCAGATAGAGATGCTCGGACAAAGCATGTCCCTGCTGCGCCTGCAGCCATTGGGCAAGGTCTGGGGCGGCCACGCGAATGACCGTTGCACCCTTAAGCGCAGGACGAATGGCATCAGGCACCGGCGTCGCATCGGTCACCAGCCACACCCATTCCAAACGATCTTTGTCTTTACCCAAGCCTTCGCGCAATTGGCGTTGCAGGTACAAGTGGTCCGTACAGGCTTTGTCACAGCCCCCGGCTGCAACGCTAATCAGCAGCCATTGACCCTTTAGCGCGCGCAAGTTGACGGGCGTGGCATCCGGCGCCGTACCCGTGAGGTCGGGCAATGGCCGCTGTGGATCGATCAGTTCGCCGAAATTGCGCCGCCCTTCGGGGCGCACCACGTAGTAAGTAAAGTAGGAGGCGATGACCGGGGCGGCACACATCAGGAATACCGCCAGCAACTTCCAGCGCCCACCCCGGGTGCGCCCCTCCTGGGCGGCCGCAATCTGTGAGGGTTCCGGCAAGGAATGCACCGTCAAACCCAATGGATGATCATCACGAGGGGAAGCACTAGACATGGCGAGATGGGTCCTTACGGCGTTGAATAAAAGGTCGAATCATTTGAAACCAGAGGAAAAGCACCGCGATCAGCCCAGCCAAGCCGAACCACTGAAACGCATAGCCGTAATGCTTGTCGACGCCCAAGTTAACGGGGGGCCACTCACGCAGCAAACCTTCGCTGGACGAACCGGTCTGCCGGAGACTCACGGCCAACAGGGGCAAACCCGAATCCGCGGCCAACTCCTTGAGATCGAGATTTTGCCGGATTGGACCACCGGATGGACGACCCGGCTCGTAAAGCTTGGAAGGTGCCGGGGCTATATGACCCTCAATTTCCACCGTTCCAGTCGGTGTCACGACCGCCGGCAGCTGCGCACGGTCAGCAAAATTGCGGGGCACCCAACCGCGTTGCACCAGGATGGCTGCACGCCCCCCTTCGAGCAGCAGCGGAGTCATTGCAAAAAATCCCACCCGGTCGTTCATCTGCCGGTTGTCAAGAAAGACCGTTGCTTCCCGCACCCAGGTCCCCCGCAAGCGGGCCCGTTGATACAGAAGCGGGGTCAGGTCGCCTCCAGAGAGCAATGCAGTGGAGTCGAGGGCAGACTTGGAATTCTGGCCGTCCATTGCGGCCTGCAGCGTGAGCTTCTGATCGGCTCGCGACAATTGCCATCGGCCCAGCGAAATCGTTGCTGCCAACGCCAACAGTGCGGATAAGGCGATCAGGGCCAACTTCCACCGGACATTCACAAGATAATCTCCGTCATGACATATCTCGTAATCATTGCTTTTCTGATCATTCTCGGCAGTCTTGGTGTCGCTTTGGTTTTCATGATGCGCGGCGGACGCAGTGCGCCCGATGCATCCAGGAACATGGCACGCGCACTGGCCATGCGGGTCGGATTTTCTATTCTGCTTTTTGCCTGCATTCTCATTGCATGGAAGTTGGGCTATATCCACCCGACCGGCATTCCCCAGGGACAGTGATTTCCAAGCCATTTGGACAAGCGGTCTGACCAATCAAAAAGGCACCGCTAGCGGTGCCTTTTTTCTGGACGCCGTAGGACTTAGAGCCAGTACACCAGAACATAAAGCCCCAGCCAGACCACGTCGACGAAGTGCCAGTACCACGCGGCGCCTTCGAAGCCGAAATGGCGATCGGCAGTGAAGTGGCCTTTATGAAGACGCAGAGTAATGAACAGCAGCATCAGCATGCCCACGAAAACGTGGAATCCGTGAAAGCCGGTCAACATGAAGAACGTGGAGCCAAAGATGCCCGAACTCAGCTTCAGGTTGTAGCTCGTGTAGGCATGGTAGTACTCAAGCCCTTGAACGCCAAGGAACGTGGCACCCAGCAGCACCGTGATCCACATGAAGCCGATGGTCTTGGCGCGATTACCCGCTATCAGCGCGTGGTGCGCAATGGTCAGGGTGACGCCGGAGGTCAACAGCAAAGCGGTGTTGATGGTGGGCAACCAGAAGGGCCCCATGGTGGTAAAGGGTTCCACGATGCCGGCAGGAGACGCCGTTGCCCCAGCTGCAACACTAGGCCAAACCGCCTTGAAGTCCGGCCACAGCAAGGCATTCTCCAGGCTACCCAAAGCCGGGACCGAGTGCGAGCGCGCCCACCACAAGGCCGTGAAGAAGGCACCAAAAAACATGACCTCCGAGAAAATGAACCAGCTCATGCTCCAGCGGTAGGACATGTCAATTTTGTGCCCGTACTGTCCGCCCTGGCTTTCGGAGATGGCTTCTCCAAACCACTGGTACAGCACAACGAGCCACCATGCCATACCAAACATCAGGGAATACTTGCCCCAGTCGGCTCCGTTGACCCATTGGCCAGCGCCCAGAATGACAAAGAACAGTCCAAAGGCTGCCATCGCGGGGTGGCGCGAGGGACCGGGAATAAAGTAATGCGGGGTTCCGCCGTGTGTCGTCGAACTCATTTCAGCTCCATTCCTTCGAAATACTCGTCTATTCACACCCTGAAAAATCAGGGTCTTATTTTGAGACCACCCAATTGACCAGGGCGATCAGCCCCACGACCAGGAGCAGTGCGCCAGCGATGCCGACACCCACTACGTGCAGGGGGTTAACCTTTGCAAGGTCATCTTGGTATCCGCTGTTGCTGCGAATGCCCAGGAATGACCAAGCCACCAGCTTGACACTGCGCCACACTGAAGGGCGGGCAGGCGCCGGGTCCATATTCTTGCCTGTCAAGAACCCACTCCAGCGACACCGTCGCGCACACTGGCAACCGGCGCAGGCGGCGTCTTGCCACCCACCTCGAAAAAAGTGTATGACAGCGTAATCGTGTTGACATCCTTGGACAACTTGGGATCAATCACGAACACGACCGGCCAGGACTTCTTCTCACCAGCTTCCAGCGTGTACTGATTGAAACAAAAACACTCCAGCTTGTTGAAATACGCCGAGGCCTGCTGCGGTGCATAGCTGGGAATAGCCTGAGCCGACATACGCCGATTCTGGATGTTCTGGAATTCATATACCACCGTGGTCAGCTCACCCGGGTGCACTTGCAGCGATCGTGTCGCGGGCTTGAACTCCCACGGCCCACGGGAGTTGGCATCAAATTCGACTGTAATCGTGCGGCTTGTATCCACCTGGGTATTGGCCGGCAGCGCCGTCGCAGCGCCGGGAACCAGGCGCTCACCCAGCGCAAGGATGTTGATGCCCGTCATTTCACAAATGGACTTGTACAGCGGCACCAACGCGTAGCCAAAGATGAACATGCCCGCCGTGATCACGACCAACTTGCCTACCATTCGAATGTTTTCGCGCTGCAGATTCATCGCTTATTGACTCAACAAAATCACCCGGGCCATAAAGCCCACAAAGAACACGACGGCAATCGTGGCCAAAATAAGCCCCATCTTGGCATTGGCTTTCTTTTGTTCAGGCGTCATCTGGTTCAACCAATGACGCGGGTCGCCGTAGCATCGAGCTTGGGCGGCGTCTCGAAGGTATGGAATGGTGCGGGTGATGGCACTTCCCACTCCAGACCCTCGGCAGCTTCCCATGGCTTTTGCGGTGCTTTGGCGCCCTTGCCCATCATGGTCGGCAGGACGATGGCCACAAAGAAATACACCTGGGCGAAACCGAAAAAGAACGCGCCAACCGAGGCCAAGGCGTTGAAGTCCGCGAACTGCATGGGGTAATCGGCGTAGCGACGGGGCATACCGGCCAGTCCCAAAAAGTGCATCGGGAAGAAGGTCACGTTAAAGGAAATGAGCGACACCCAGAAGTGAATCTTGCCCCGCGTTTCGTTGTACATCACACCCGTCCACTTCGGGCTCCAATAGTAGAAGCCGGAGAACATGGCAAACAGGGAACCGGCCACCAAAACGTAGTGGAAGTGGGCCACCACGTAATAAGTGTCATGCAACTGGATATCGATCGGCGCCATGGCCAGAATCAAACCAGTGAAGCCGCCCATGGTGAACACAAAGATGAACCCCACCGCAAAAAGCATGGGCGTCTCGAAGGTCATGGAACCCTGCCACATCGTGGCAATCCAGTTGAAAATCTTCACGGCCGTGGGCACTGCAATCAGCATGGTGGCGTACATGAAAAACAACTGGCCGGTAACTGGCATTCCGGACGTAAACATGTGGTGCGCCCACACGATAAATGACAGGATCGCGATCGACGAAGTCGCATACACCATGGAAGCATAGCCAAACAAGCGTTTGCGGGCAAAGGCCGGCACCACTTGGCTGATGATGCCAAAGGCCGGCAAGATCATGATGTACACCTCGGGATGACCGAAGAACCAGAAGATGTGCTGGTACATCACCGGGTCACCGCCACCTGCGGGGTTGAAGAAACTCGTGCCGAAGTGACGATCGGTCAGTGTCATGGTGATGGCGCCGGCCAACACAGGCATGACCGCGATCAACAGGTAGGCGGTAATCAGCCAAGTCCAGGCGAACATCGGCATCTTCATCAGGGTCATGCCAGGCGCGCGCATGTTCAGGATGGTCACGATGATGTTGATCGAACCCATGATAGAGGAAGCACCCAGAATGTGCATGGCGAAAATGCCGGCATCCATGCTGGGCCCCATCTGCAGAGTCAGCGGCGCGTATAGCGTCCAACCCGTGGCAGGTGCGCCGCCCGGCATGAAAAAGCTGCTCACCAGTATCAGGCCAGCAGGAATCATCAACCAGAAACTGAAGTTATTCATGCGGGCAAAGGCCATGTCGGCCGCGCCGATCTGCAAGGGGATCATCCAGTTCGCGAACCCTACGAATGCCGGCATGATGGCGCCAAACACCATGATCAAGCCATGCATGGTGGTGAGCTGGTTGAACAGCTCGGGATTGACCAGTTGCAGACCAGGCTGAAACAACTCGGCTCGAATAACCAGCGCCAGAACGCCGCCAATCATCAGCATCGTGAAGCTGAACAGCAGATACAAGGTGCCAATGTCCTTGTGATTAGTGGCGTAGACCCATCGCTGCCATCCCGTGGGGGCATGGTGGTGGTCGTCATGGGCGTGATCGTGGTGGTCTAGAACGGCACTCATCCTGGTTTCCTTCTCAATTCTCGTATTTCGGTCAGTCGACTTTTTCGGTCGGCATCACATTCACTTACGCAAAGCCATCACCTCGGAAGGCTGCACGAGCTGACCGGTCTTGTTGGACCAGTTGTTTTTGGTGAAACTGATCACCGCGGCAATATCAGTGTCGCTCAGTGCCTTCCAGGAAGGCATGGTCAGGTTGTTCTGACCATTCAAGAGCACCATGATTTGCTTGCTCTTGTCAGCATCCAGCACGACAGCGGCCCCATCCAGCGCTTTGATAGGTCCTGCGCCCTGACCAGTAGCCTGGTGGCAGGCAGCACAATTGGTAGCGTAAACTTTTTCACCGCGTTTGACTATCTCGGCCAATTCCCACACCTTGGCAGGATCGTCCGCCTTGGCCGCGAGCTTCTTGTTCTCCGATGCCACCCATTGGCTGTAGTCTTCCGCACTCACGACCTTTACATGGATCGGCATATAGGAGTGCTCCTTGCCGCACAGCTTGGCACACTGACCGTAGTAGTCACCAATCTTCTCCGCACGGAACCAGGTGTCGCGGACAAATCCGGGAATCGCGTCTTGCTGGATGCCAAAGGCCGGTACCGCAAACGCATGGATCACGTCGTTAGCCGTGGTAATGATGCGAACTTTCTTGTCTACCGGCACCACCAGGGGGTTGTCGACTTTCAGCAGGTAATCGTCAATGGACTCGCCCTTCTTGGGACCTCCGGCGTCGGACAGCGCACGCTGGCCGCTGTCCAGGGTTGAAATGAACCCGATGCCCTGACCTTCTCCGTTGAGGTAGTCATAGCCCCATTTCCACTGCATGCCCGTGGCTTTGATGGTGAGGTCGGCATTGGTTGTGTCCTTCATGGCCACCACGGCTTTGGTGGCGGGCAGCGCCATCAGGATCACGATGATGAAAGGAACAATAGTCCACACAATTTCAACTGTGACCGACTCATGAAACGTAGCGGGCTTGTGACCCACCGACTTGCGGTGCTTCCAGATGGAATAAAACATCACCGCGAACACCGCCAGAAAAATGACCGTGCACAAGATCATCATGAACCAGTGCAACCACTGCTGCTCTTCCGCAATTTTGGTCACTGCCGGGTGCAAATTCAACTGATTGACCGCGGGGCCACCGGGAAGGTCATTGACCGCATGCGCCACGGTGAATGCCGTAGTGCCAGCCCACGCGCTGGCCGTCAGCAGCAGTGAAGTCAATCTATTGAAAATGCTCTTCGTCATGGTCATATCTTCATCGCATCAAATTAAACAGTACCCACACTGGCCAGCTACGCGCATCGGGCGGCAGGCAGGCGAAGGCATCCAAAATTCAGTTGTCACTTATTGTAGCCCACCCATCCCAAAGGAAATCAGAGACCAGCCCGCATGTCAAGCCCAGAAGTCAAACACAACGCTAAGCTTTCTTGCTCTGGCGCAAACTCGTCCGCATTTCATCCAGCGACACCGTGGTTTGCGGGAGAACCGTGAGGCGGCTCTGCGGTTTGAAGGCGTGTCCATAAATGATTTCGAATGTGAGCTGCAAGCCGCCATCCCCGTCCGGTTTAGCCAAGGACGCCAGCCCGCTCAGCAAGTCAGCATGCCAGGCACGCCCCCGAACTGACGCGAACCGCTGCGGATTCAAATTGCGCCCCAATTCGCGCAACTCTGCCAGCAAACGCTCGGGGGTCGCGAAGCTGAGAGTAATGCGCTCCATATCCATCACGGGCTCGGCAAAGCCAGCCTGCACCAACATGTCGCCCCAGTCATGCATGTCCGTAAAAACGTGCGAAGCAGAGGGCCACCCCCTGGCTGCGTAGACTTGGCGCACCTCCCGCAGGGTATCAGGCCCCAGGCAGGAAAACATCAAAAAGCCATCGACGGCGAGCAGCTTGCTCCACTGTGCAATCAGGGCCTGCGGATCCGCAGCCATATGCAGCGCCATATTGGCCCACAGCATCTCCGCAGGCCGCTCAGGCGGTCCAAAGTGTAGACGGGGGCCGGACCATCGAACCGGGTTCCACCAGGCAGGCGCTATCAATTTTGTAGCTGTCTGCGCATGTTCTGCGGTGGCTTCCACCACATAACACTCGGATTTTGGATACCGCGTGCTCAACAACGTTTGCGCCTGCAAGCCACCCCGCACCGGCTCCCAGTGCACCCAGGTTTTCGGTTTGAGCGTCATCCACTGCAACCGTTCTTCCATGCGCCGTGCCACTTCCTCATGCAACCACGGGGAAGAAGTCGGCAACAGGTGCGCCCAACGCGCCGCAGCGCGGGGGTCAATGGTAGGAGGAAGCTCGGTCATCATGGCTTGGCGGGTTGGGGCGTGGCGAGTATATTGGCTCGGTGTTTCGCAAACTGATTCAAGGGATATCCCGGCGCCTGCCCAGCCAGTGCGCCGTGTGCCACGCATGGCCTGCGCAGCCCGTCTGCGAGACCTGTGTTGGGGAGTTTGCCCAGCCTGTGTCCCGATGCCGGACTTGCGCGTTGATGGTACCCACCGGCATGCGCCAGTGTGGCGCCTGCATCGTGGCACCGCCACCGCTGGACGCATGCCTTGCCGCAGTGCCCTACGCCTACCCCTGGTCCCACCTGGTGGTGGATTACAAGTTTCACCAGCACGCTGGATGGGCCACCAGTTTCGCGCTGCTGATGCGCAGCGCGCCGTGGGTGGAGCCGGCACTGGAGAGTGCGGACTTGCTGGTGCCCATGCCCCTGTCCAAAGAACGTTTACAGGAGCGCGGCTACAACCAGGCACACGAGTTGGCCTGCGCACTGGATGCCTCCAAAGTAACCCAGGGCCTGCTGTTGCGCATTTTGCACACGGCGCCGCAAAGCGCCCTACCGCGCACACAGCGCCTGCACAGCGTGCAAGACGCATTTGCCATCGACCCCCTTCACGCCAGCCCCCTCAAAAACAAACGCGTTGTGCTGGTGGACGATGTCATGACGAGTGGCGCATCACTGCATGCGGCAGCCCATGCTTTACGACAGGCGGGCGCGGCGCACATCACCGCGCTGGTTTTTGCGCGCACCGAATAGAAGCGCATCCCCGGCGACAATACGAGCCATGTTCCATATTGTTCTGGTCGAGCCCGAAATCCCCCCCAACACGGGCAACGTCATCCGTTTGGCGGCCAACACCGGCTGCACGCTGCACCTGATTGAGCCGCTTGGGTTTTCGATGGACGACAAGCACATGCGCCGCGCCGGGCTGGACTACCACGAGTACGCCACCCTGCGCAAGCACACCAGCTGGCAGGCTTTTCTGGAGGCCGAGCACCCCGCGCCAGAGCGCCTGTTTGCACTGACCACGCGGGGGTCCGGCAAGGTACACGAGACACAGTTTGCACCAGGCGACTGGCTGGTGTTTGGGTCTGAGACCAAAGGCTTGTCAGATGCTGTTCGCGCCGGTTTTGCGCCAGAGCGCTGTCTGAAGCTTCCCATGCGGGAAGGCCAGCGCAGCCTCAACCTGTCCAACGCCGTAGCGGTGACCGTGTTCGAAGCCTGGCGACAAAACGGCTTTGCTCAGGGGTAATGCCGCGCAATTGATTCGGCAATGCACACCGGCTTGGGCGCTCCCTCGCGCTCCACGGTCACTTCCCACGTCATTTGCATACCGTCTTTATCGATCGGATCGCACGCCAGCAACTTCATGCGTGCACGCAGACGGCTGCCCACGGGCACCGGCGCGATGAAGCGCACTTTATTCAAGCCGTAATTCACGCCCATGCGCGTTTGCACGATGGCGAGGGACGACTCAAAAAATCGGGGCAACAAGGACAGTGTCAAAAACCCATGGGCAATCGGGGCGCCAAACGGACCGGCTTGGGCCCGCTCCACATCCACGTGAATCCACTGGTGATCGCCCGTCGCCTGGGCAAACAGGTTGACCTGCTCCTGGGTGATGGTGATCCAGTCGCTGACGACGACCTCCTGTCCGACCAGCGACACCAGTTCCGATAAAAGTTGAAATGTTTTCATGCCCGCACTGTAGGGCGTGGCGGCCGGCTCAGGTGTCAAGCCAGCGACAAAGGGTTTCCCACTGTTCCAGATCCCGGGCAACCCGCCCGGGCGCCACATCGAACAGCGTCAGGCCGCGTGCAGCCAGATGAATGTAGTTTTGCGTGTCGCGCAAATAACCCAGCACCGGCATGTCCAGCTGCTCCACGAACTCATGCAGCTTGTCGGCGGCAATGGTGCGGGTATCGACGCGCATGCCCACCAGCGCAATCTTCGCCTTCAAGGCATGCTTGTTTTGGGCCAACTGGTCCAGAAATGCCCGCGTGGCAAAAATGTCAAACACGCTGGGCTGCAGGGGAACCACAATGCGGTCGGCCATCTTCATCAGATCATTGAAGCGCCAGCCATGCAGCCCGGCTGGCGTGTCCAGCACCACATGGGTTGTTCCCTTGGGGGGCTTGACGATGGAATCGCCACTCGCGTCCCAGCTGGCGATTGAGCGCGCCGCCGCTGGCCGCAAGCCCAGCCAGAGCCGGGAGGACTGCTGCCGGTCCACATCGCCCAGCATCACGGCATGACCCTGGGATGCGTAGTAGCCCGCAATATTGGTGGCCAGCGTGGACTTGCCGACGCCGCCTTTGGGATTGGCCACAACCACTACCGGCATGATGCGCTCCTTGGGGGTTTCCAGAATTTGTTATGTTAGCGCCATGGAACCAGCACCTGCCTGGCTGATCAACAGCCTCATCTACCTCAGTGCCGCCGTGATCGCGGTGCCTTTGAGCCGCGCCCTGGGACTGGGCTCCATCATCGGATACCTCGCCGCAGGAATCGCCATCGGCCCCTGGGGACTGGGGCTGGTCACCAATGTCGAGGACATCCTGCATTTCGCCGAATTTGGCGTGGTGCTGATGCTGTTTCTGGTGGGGCTGGAGCTGGAGCCCCGACGCCTGTGGAGCCTGCGGCGCCCCATCTTTGGATGGGGCACGGCCCAGGTGCTGGCCTGCGCTGCAGCGCTCTTTGCCGCCGCGCTGGTGGCCGGGTTCGACTGGAAGACCGCGCTGGTGGCGGGACTGGGTCTGGCGCTCTCCAGCACGGCCATTGCGTTGCAGGTCATGGGCGAGCGCAACCTGATGTCCACCGGCAGCGGGCAGGCGGGCTTTTCCATTCTGCTGTTTCAGGATGTAGCTGCCATTCCCATCCTGGCACTGCTGCCTCTTCTGGCCGGCTCTTTAGCATCAAATCAGGCTGTAGCCCCCGTGGAACATGCGCAGGAAGCTATAAAAATAATAGCAGTTATCGCAGGCATTGTGCTGGGTGGGCGGCTGGCCCTGCGCCCCCTGTTTCGCTGGATTGCGCGCAGCAAGACGCCCGAGATCTTCACCGCCGCGTCCCTGTTGCTGGTGGTGGGCATTGCGGCGCTGATGCAGCGGGTCGGCCTGTCCATGGCGCTGGGCGCGTTTCTGGCGGGCGTGCTGCTGGCCGAAAGCGAATACCGCAGAGAGCTGGAAACCAATATCGAACCGTTCAAGGGCCTGCTGCTGGGGCTGTTTTTCATCGCTGTCGGCATGGGCGTGGACTTTGGCGTACTCGCGCAGTTTCCGCTGCAGATGGTGGCCATCGTGCTGGGGTTTCTGGCCATCAAGGGGGTGGTCATTTACGCCCTGGCGCGCCGCATGGCCCTGCCTTTTCAGGAGCGGCCTGTATTCACCCTGCTATTGGCTCAGGGCGGCGAGTTTGCGTTTGTCGTCTTTCAAACCGCTGCCGGCTCCAACGTGCTGCCCGCACAGACCACCTCGCTGCTGATCGGCGCAGTCGCCGTGTCCATGCTGGTGAGCCCCCTGATTCTGGTGGCCATCGACAAGCTGTTGTTGCCGCGCTATGCCCACTACGGCGTCACGCCCATGGAGGAGATTTCCGAACCACAGGACGCCCCCATCCTGATTGCCGGCTTTGGGCGCTATGGGCAAATTGTTTCGCGCGTGCTGCTGGCCCAGGGTCAGCCGTGCACCGTGCTGGACCACGACGCCGAGATGATCGAAGCGGCACGCCAATTTGGCTACCGCGTGTTTTATGGCGATGCAACCCGGCTGGACTTGCTGCGCACTGCGGGCGCGGCTACCGCCAGAATTCTGGTGGTGGCCGTCGACGACGTGGACCAGTCGCTGAAAATTGTGGATCTGGTGCGCGCGCATTTCCCGCAACTGGAAATCGTCGCCCGTGCGCACGACGTGACCCACTGGAACCAGCTCCGCGACCGCAAGGTGATGCGCGTAGAGCGCGAGCTGTTTGAATCGAGTCTGCTCAGTGCGCGCAGCGTGCTGGAGCTGATGGGCCAGCCGGCCGAAGCGGCCCTCCAGACCACGCTGCGTTTTCGCCAGCACAACCTGGAGTTGTTTGAAAAACTGCACCCGCATTACAAGGACAACGCCAAGCTGATCTCCGTCGTTAAACAGGGGCGCAAGCAACTGGAGGAGCAAATGGCGCAGGAGCGTGAGGAGCAGGCAGGGCGCCGTGCCGGTTGATCATCCATGCACAGCGAAATAGGCCTCTAGCCCCCACAAAATACGCGCAAGCAGCTACGCTTTTTATAGCAAAATTCCTATGCGATAGCTTGAAACTCTGCGTTGATCAACAGATGAATCAATCGTTCAAGTAAGGCCACACGGTGCCGAAATACCTCAAGCTGTCCATGACTGAAGTGCCGCTCATAAACCGATGCGTCGGAGGCCACCGCCCCAAACCGGGTCAAAAACAGGTGTTTAAGCTGCGCCGTCACCCGGCCTTCCAGCGGCACTTCGTGCATCTGCAGCAAAACGGCCTCCAGACAAGGCTCACACGCCACAACATGCACCCTGGCCTTGCGTGCCATCGCACGGGTCTTGTCATTCCAGTCGGCGTCCGTGTCCAGCAGCACGACTTTTACGTCGTACGCCGCGTTGCGCGATTGGCGATCTGCAAAATCCACTACATGCCCAGCCCCTTTGCCCCGCGCGTTTTTGATAGTGACAACCACACCCGACCCGCGCTGCACATAAAGCCGCTTGAGATGCTGCAGAAACAGCACTTCAGAATCCCCCTCACCCGCGAGCAACACGGTCCGCGCCACCCGGCGTGACGCAGCACCGCCTCTCATAGCTGCGGCACCGCGCCGTAGGCACCCGCCATGTACTTGGCGTAGAAATTGTCGTCACTGCGTATGCCCTCCACGCTGTCCAGACGCCAAGCACTGCTCTCGCTATGCTGATTTTTCTCCACCAGCATCACCTGCGATTTGTGCACGATATTCAGCACCTCCATGGCATGGCAGGTGAACAAAAGCTGCCCCCCGAGCGGGTTGGTCACAGGGCTGGCGAACAGGTCCAGTATGGGCTCCAGCATGTGCGGGTGCAGGTCATTTTCAAATTCATCGATCACCGCAAAACCGCCCGTGTGCAGCACTGGCAACAAGCGAGACAACAACACCAAGGCGCCTTGCGTGCCACTGGACTCCATCACAAACGGCAGCTCAAACGAAGCATCACCAGACGTGCGGTGAATGCCAAATGGCAGCCAAACTTTGGTTTTTGTGCCGTCAGGCAACACGGTTTCCAACTCGCGCACCTGCACATCGCTCAAGCCCAAATCCCAAGACGAAAGCAGCTTTACCAGCTGCTGGCGCTGCACCTCCTGCCCGGCAAAGTAGGTCGCCGCGCGCACCAGCTGTTCGGGATCGTTAACCAAGCGACCAAACTGGTGAATATTGGTCCACACATTGCTAATCAACATACGCTGCGCCAGTGGCACGCCATACTGCGCCGCGGTGGCAATCAGCGATGCGTTGGGACGCACCTTGCGCGCCTCAGAGGGCGTGAAACCGAAATCTTGCTGCTTGATGTCATAACTCTGCGCGGCCTCGTTCCACTCACGCACAAACACATAGCGCATGCGCTCGTGCCTGGCATGCAGTGCCTCGTGCAGCACACGCTCGGGCGTGCAGCGCAAGGTGTAGCGCCACAGTCGACCCTCAAAATCGACCTCCACCTCAAACTCCGTCGGTTCAGCCAATGCAGACATGTGCGGCTGGAACGGCAACGATGCCGCGGGCGGCGCACCAAACGAGTGGCGCATGAACCAGTCCAGAAACAAAATAGGCTTCAGCAGCGCCGTCTTGCCGCTGGCGTTGGGACCAATCACCGCCAATACGGTAGTCACCCGCTCGCCCGAACCCGCTTGGCGCGACCAAACCGCCTCAGGCACCTTGCGATCCAGCAGCCAGGAAACCTCGGTGCGTTCACGGAAGGATTGAAAATTGGAGAAGGCGTAACGGTGCAACATACGTAAATTAAATCACATATCACACATATTTTCGTGTCATATATAACTTAATAACCAATTCAACTCAAAGCACGTTCATCAACTCGCCAAAGAAGATGGCGCCGGTTAATCACCAAAGAATCGCCAAAATTCAGATGAAAACGGGCTGTAGTCCCCGTAATACGTGCGCGAGCAGCTACTTTTTTAATAGCAAATGAGCGATCAGACTGCGGGTGGGGTTTGGGGATCGGTGGCGGAATGCACCTTGGCGAAGGTCAGGATCACTTCGCGGATCAGTTTGCGCTGGGGCGCGGGTAGCTGCAGGAAAGCTGCAAAGGTTTCACGCTCCAAATATCCGATGCCCTCATCCCACCGCTTTTGATGCTCACGCACAGCCTGAAGTACCGAGTCACCGAACCGCAGAACCTGGGGCTCGACCTTGAGCCACTCGGCGAGCACCTGCATCTTGTCCTGCGTGGGAATGGACTTGCTGTTGAGCCAGCTCCATGCCGCCTGGTTGCTGATTGAGCGGCCATGCCAGCGCAAGTTGAACTCGTGCAACAGCACCGCTGGGCCGGCCGTATAGCCCGCCTTCGCCATCGTTGCTCGCAATCGGTTGCTGAATTCGACCTTTTCATTCATGCACCGAATGCTGGTTTCGAAGGAACTCAAAAATCAAACTATGATTGACTATTCAATCATCTATTAATTGATATTTATGAGGATTTAGCAAGTCATGGGGAGTCCAGCAGCGATTATTGATAGCCACCCGGCTGCAGAAACCCGTGTGATTTCGGCGGCGAATGACACTCCAGTTGACTTGTGGGCTCAAGTCATTCGCGACATGCGCGCGGAATATCTCGACGAGGCACACAATTTCCCGTGGATTATTGGCTTCTCAGGGGGCAAAGACAGTACTTTGGTCGTCCACGCAGCAATGGACATGTTGACCGCCTTGCCGCCCTCGCGACGGAATCGTTCGGTTCATGTAGTTTCCAACGATACGCTGGTAGAAAGCCCGGTGGTGATCGCCCATTTGGACAAGGTCACGCAGGCGATTGATGCGATGGCTCGTAACCTCGATCTGCCAGTGATCGTGGCGCGCACCATGCCCGAGCTCACCAAATCATTCTGGGTGCTACTGATTGGCAAGGGATATCCAAGCCCCAACCAGACCATGCGATGGTGTACCGATCGCCTCAAGATCCAGCCAACCAGCGAGTACATCAAGCAATATGTGTCCGCTGCAGGTGCGGCCATTGTTGTGCTGGGCGTTCGCCGTGACGAAAGCGAAACGCGGCAAAACTCTATCAATCGGCACAAGAACCTGCGAGATACCAACCTGTCCCCTCACAGTTCTTTGCCAGGAGCATTGATTTACCGGCCCATCGTAGATCTCAGCACCGATGACGTTTGGGAAATATTGGGTACGTTTCACGCACCGTGGGGAGGCACCCATACCGATTTGTTTCAACTCTACCGCGATGCAGACGGTGGCGAATGCCCTGTCGTTTTGAGCAAAGATGAAGCGCCGGGCTGCGGCACACCCAACAGCCGATTTGGCTGCTGGACTTGCACGGTGGTCGAAAAAGACAAAAGTCTGCAAGGCTTTATTGATGTAGGAAACCACCAGTACAAACCACTGGTGGAATTCCGGGACTGGTTGAAGTCCATCCGCAACAAGTCCGAACACCGACAAGCCTACCGGCGCAATGGACAGCTTTCATTCGATCTGACGGGCAAGCACATTCCCGGCCCGTTCACGATCCAGACACGGCGGCTGATTTTGGAGCGTTTGCTCAAGGTTCAGGAAGAGTTTGGGGAACCGCTGGTGTCTCCAGAAGAATTGCATTTGATTTACCAGCACTGGAACATGGATATCCAACAAGAGAGGGCACTGGCCGATGGCTAACGACAACAACGAAGAAGTGTTTCTGAATGATTTGCCCCTATGGGCTGACGATGAGGCGCAACGGGTACTGGAAGTTACATGTGACCAGTAGTGTCCCAACGTTCTTCAGAGGAGAGCGAGCTGATTTGACTCGAAATCCGACTCGGGATTTTTCGATGGTGGCGTAAGCAGTTGATTTATTGAGATATTTTCAAACATG
>Ga0105047_10002196_pt1 | contig 34843 bp, 30 predicted proteins | sample MAT04_FD_78384 | JGI IMG/M metagenome (GOLD analysis project Ga0105047, IMG submission 78384) | Freshwater microbial communities from Lake Fryxell liftoff mats and glacier meltwater in Antarctica - MAT-04 (megahit assembly) | ecosystem: Environmental > Aquatic > Freshwater > Ice > Liftoff... | reverse complement strand
GCGAGGTACGTCCCTGCTTGTGATGGATGATAGCAATCGACGCCATACAACCCTTGCTGCGAGTTCACTTTCCAGGCTGCCAACCACGCATCACCCACCGGCAGAAACATCCCGTTCACCCTCTGGGCCGCCAACGCGAATGAATCATGCACCTTCGAAACACGTGCTGCCGATCCGCGCTGGGCCACGACATCATGAGCGCTGGAACGCCCCCACCACGTCGGATATACGGATCCATCAGCTGTGCGGCCAGCACCAACGTATCGCGACACACCGCCACCGATGTGGTGCCTTGCTGCAGCACGACAAAGTCCCACGTACCGCGTCCAATGACTGCCATTGCGCTGGCATCGGAGATGTAGTCGATCAATGCCACCCTGGGGTTCGCAAGCGTCGTTACCCCCACATCGTATCCGCCGGCTATTGCCAGATCCTCAAACACCGGGGAGATCGTTCGTGTGCGTCAAACTGTTCCCGTAAGTGTGCGGGGCGAACCGTTTGCGTGGCGTGACCGGTGAGATCGAATTCGTTTACCAATCATCTCTTCTTCAGGATGTCCTGATGCGCGTGGTCGACAACTCCAACCGGCGTTTGCTGCTGCTCTCCAATTCTCGCGATGAGTCCGGCCGCTTTTTGCAGCACACCGGATCCGATCTGGCTGCGCATTTCGCCGGGGTTCGTAAAATCACTTTCGTGCCGTTTGCGGCTGTGACTATTGGTTGGGACGCGTACACGCAACACGTACGCGACGCCCTGAGGACGTTTGGTGTCGAAGTCGAATCCGTACATGAAGTCGGCGACGCGCGACACGCGATTGACAATGCAGAAGCAATTGCCGTGGGGGGTGGCAACACGTTTCACCTGCTCGCCCATGTGCAACGCGCGGGACTTCTGCCGCTGATTCGCGCGCGTGCCATGAGCGGCGTGCCATACCTGGGCTGGAGTGCAGGCTCCGTCATCGCCGCGCCGACCATGCAAACCACCAATGACATGCCAATCACGCAGCCGGAATCGTTCACGTCACTGGCACTGATTGGATTTCAGATCAACGCGCATTTCACCGACACGCATCCGCCAGGATTTCAGGGCGAGACGCGTCGGCAACGGTTGGCGGAATATGTTGTGGCCAATCCCACGTCTTCGGTGATCGGACTGCCCGAAGGGACGTGGCTGCGCGTCAACGGTTCGTCAGTTGTTTTGCGCGGCCTGTATGATGCGCCGCACTTTCGACTTGGTGCGCCCGATGTGCTACTTGGCCGCGATATCGAGATTGGCGACAAGCTGGAAGCCTGACCGACGCGGACTAATTCCGCGGCGGGGGCATTGGCGTCGGCAATCCAACCAGCGCCAGCGGTACCTTGCGCAATCCGGCCCACTCATGAGCGAGTCCGCCTGCCGTACGTATCAGCAGCTGTGCGGAAAGTCCTCCGTCGAGCATCAATGCGCGTGTCGCGCCAAGCGCGCGCATCACCTCAATCATTTCGGGCGTCGTTGGCCCAAGCGGCAAGCGCTCGGCAGTCTCACCCAATCCGTCAAATCGCGTCATGGCGATGACCAGTTCGCCGCTGGAGAGTGTTCCCACAACCAGTCGCGTGTCACGGTGCGTGCGGTCAACATCTTTGCTGCCCGCGCACAACGATGGCGGAATGCGCCCCAAACGGTTGATCAGTGTCGGATAGGATTGCACGGCTTCGCGCACGCTCAACGAGAACCGGTGCTTGAGAATTTCGTCGGCATCGACCAGTGACCACCGGCCAGCCGTGTCGACAATCAGCGCGCCTGCCAGGGCACCCGTGCCAGGCCGCTGTTGCTCGCGTCCGCGGTGCATCACCCAACCCCACGGTCCATCGTCCGTAAATTGCCCGGCATTGAGGGCAAATCGCGCGTTGATCGGCGCGTTCGAGAGCGACCACGCATCGAGCTTGTCGCCGTCACGCGCAATATCGAGGGACAGCTGCGTGCGTGTCGTTGCCACAATTGCGACAATCACGAGTATCGGCAGTTTGTTCTCGCCAAACCGCACGCGCCACTCACCCCATTTCACCGCGCCGTCGTCGGCCTTCCACGATACGTTGGCTGCGATCGGAGTGGCAGGCTTCGCGCAATTGTACGCGGTGATGACCGGGAGCGGATCCGCCGGTTGTGTTGCAACTACCAACTCTTGATATCGCCCCAGGTCGCCCACGTCGACGGCGACTCCTTGAGAATCGGCGCCCACTTTTTGAGCTGTCCGCCCTGCGCTTCGAGTACGGTTTGTTCGTCCTTCGTAAAGACTCCGTACTTGTTGTTGTCAGCCGGTGCGTTGTTCGTTTGCTGCAGGGCCCACAATGCCGCGCGCTCGCGAACCATTCCGAATTGTTGCGTGGTCATGCCCGCGCGTTGGGCGGGCGCAATCGTTCCTTCGCTCGAGCCGTTGTCTGGCTGGCCCATCCGATCCATTTTCGCTGCGGCGTCGTCGACCAGCGCCGGAGGCATGTAGGCCGGCGGACACTTCGCTTCCAATCCGTACATCACCAGCGCCGAACGTATCGAACCGAGGGTTATGCTATCGGTCAACGCGATGTACTCGCGATGACGCTTCCCCTGCTGTGCGGTTTGCACGCGTTGCGACATGTTGGATGTTTGCTGATTGATAGCCGCGGCCTTTTGCATTCCAGCGGTCGACGGCGCCTGCATTTGCATCGTTTTCATCTGCGTTTCGACGCAGGTTTCAAACGCTTGGTGTTTGGCGTTGTAGTCGGCCGTGACGGCTTTTGCGGCGGTGGCCTTCGCGGCACGTTCCACACCCGTTTGCATTTGCGCCATGACGGCGGCCAGTCGATCGGCCGTGATGGCAAAATTTTCGGAGCTCGCTGCACTCGGCGCCGGGGCATCGGTTTTGACGCCGGCTTTTTCCTTCGCGGCGTCGGCCGCGGCCTTTTTGAGTTTGCCGAGCTGCGCCGTTGCCGTGCTGGGCAGCAGCGCGGCAACGGCGGCAAGAGTCGCGAGGGCAACGGAGCGGAAATGGCGAGCGAGGTTCGTCATGGCGGAGGTCCGGTTGGGATTCGTCTGCAATATGTGGGCGGCAGCCCGTCTACGAGAGTAGAGCGAATTTCCTGGGTCGATCGCCTACGGCGACAACCGACTGAGCACCCACCCCTCGTCGGTTCGCGAATACAAAATCCGGTCGTGCAATCGGCTTGATCGCCCTTGCCAGAACTCAATCGCCACGGGAAGAACCCGGTACCCACCCCAGTGGTCAGGTAGCGGCACATTCCCATCTGCAAACTGCGCCTGCAACTGGGCGGCACGTTTCTCAAGCTCCTCGCGAGCGTCCAGTGTCGAACTCTGAAGTGACGCGGTTGCTCCGATACGGCTGCCAACGGGTCGCGACTCGAAATACGCGCGCGATTCCTCGCGCGACACCCGCTGGACGACGCCAGTAATGCGCACCTGCCGCTCTAGCGCAGCCCAAAAAAAACAAAGGGCCGCGTGCGGATTCGCTTCGAGCTCGCGGCCCTTGCGGCTCCGGTAGTCTGTGTAAAACACAAACCCGTTATCGGTCACACCTTTCAGCAACACCACGCGCGCTGACGGAAAGCCGTCAGCTGTGCTTGTGCCCAGCACCATCGCATTTGGTTCGGCAACTTCGGCGCGCTGCGCTTCAGCAAACCAGGTGTTGAATTGTGCAATCGGATCGACGTTGACGTCGCCTTCCGACAGCGACGCCATCCGATAATCCGTTCGAAGATCTGCCAATGACATGGTGTGCGGGGCGCGAGTGGCGTATGCGAGTGGTGGGTGCCTTACACTTCGACCAACGGAAGTTTCGCGCGCGGATAATTCTCCGACACGTCGGCAAACATGTCGCCTTTCATTTCTTCGCCTTCCGGCGTTTCGAGCACGAAACCAGCGTCTTCAATCATCCGCATATCTTCGCGCGCCGTTTGCCCCTGCGTCGTGAGATAATCGCCGATGAAAATGGAATTTGCCGGATACAATCCCATCGCCTGCAAGCTGCGCAGGTGCACTTCGCGTCCGCCACTGATGCGAATCTCCTGCGTCGGCAACAGAAAGCGATACAAGCAGAGAATACGCAGGCAGTGACGTGGATTGAGTTCGCGCACCTGCGCAAACGATGTGCCAGGCACGGGAATCAGGAAGTTCACCGGCACACTCTTCACTTCAAGTTCGCGCAAGGACAGCGCGAGATCAATCACGTCGTCATCGCTCTCGCCCATACCCAGAATTCCGCCGCTGCACGTTTTCATGCCCGCATCTTTCACCGCTTGCACGGTGCCAACGCGATCGTCAAACGTGTGCGTCGAAACAATCTCCTGGGTAAAGTTTGCCGACGTGTTGAGATTGTGATTGATCGTCTCCACCCCCGCATCCTTCAATCGCTGCACCTGCTCGGCATTCAACAACCCGAGACACGCGCAAATCTTGAGATCATGTTTCGCGCGGACCGCGCGCACTGCGTCCAGCACTTTGCCAAACACGGTCTCGCCCGGCGAACGTCCGCTGATGACCATGCACAACGTGCCGGCTTTCAGTTCAGCAGCGCGATCGGCCGCTTCCATAATGCGCTCCTGCGCCATCATCGGATATTTCTCGATTTCGGCGGAAGATATTTTCGATTGCGAGCAATAGCCGCAGTCTTCCGGACACAAGCCACTCTGCGCGTTCAGCAGGAAGTGCAAACGTACCCGATTGCCCCACGTCGCTTGACGCACGCGATACGCGGCGGCGAGTTGCTCGAGCAACGCACTGTCCGGCGCGTTGAGGACGGCGCGCGCTTCTTCGCGCGTGATGAGTTCTCCCGCGATCGAACGATCGGCCAGGCGGGACCAATCAACCTGTGATGGCGTGGTGTATGGCATCAGTCGAAATAATGGTGAGCAGAAATCGGTGAACCGAAAGTGTCAGCGCTTCGGTAATAACACGTCGTCCAGCCCCGCGCCCGCTGCGGCGGCCGAGAGGGCCGATGAGTCATCGAGGCGATCGATCCACGGAAACCTGTGAATCCGATAGTTCGGCAGCAACGCCACCAACGCATCGTAATTGGTAGCCTCGGCGATGGTCGGCTCGCCGCCCGAAATATCGTGGAGGATCACGGCTTTGACAGTGAGTCCCTCGCTCTCCGCAGCGCGAACGGTGAGCAGTGTGTGATTGAGCACGCCCAGGCGGTTTCCTGAAACCACGATCACATCCGCGTCCCACCGCTTGAACAGATTGGCAAAGGAGTACTCGCGAGTGATTGGCACGAGACTGCCACCGGCACCTTCCACCAGCAACAAATCACGCTCCACCGAGAGCGAATCGCGAGCGCGATCGAGCACGGTGAGGTCGATTGTGACCCCGGAACGCAGCGCCGCGACCATGGGCGCAAGCGGCTCGTCGAGTACGATTGGCCCAACCATCTTCAGATCATCGTCTGCGCCCGCCGCGCGAGCCAACCGTTCGGCGTCAGAGAGTTCGGAATTCGCTCGCGAAGTCATCCCGCTCTCGATGGGTTTCATTGCTGCCACGCGCAAACCAAGCGCCAGCGCGCGCACGGCCAGCGCCATCGTGATGACGGTCTTGCCGATTTCCGTATCCGTGCCCGTCACCGCGATAATCCGACAGGCGGCCGACGGAACAGCGCCGAGTGTTTTCTCATCAACCACGAAGCCGCTCCTGCACCACGCCGGTGGCGCGTGCTCCATCGAGAAATTGCCGCAGCACGTCGTACACGCGATCGAGCTGGCTGTTGGTGATGCAATAGGGTGGGAGGCAATATGCCACATTTCCCAGCGGGCGCAGCAACACTCCCTCCTCCAATGCGTACGCCGTCAGTTCTCGGCCGATCGCACTCAGGTATCCAGGCGTCGCTTCGAGCTCTACCACGGCGACCGTACCAATTTGCCGGGTATTTTTGACGCCTGGATGATTCTTGAAGGTCGCGAGATGATGCGCGTGCGCCACTTCAATGCGAACGCGATTGTCCTCGCTGTCTTCGTTGTACAACTGCACCGCCGCGAGCGCAGCGGCGCAGGCAATGGGATTGGCCGTGTACGAATGACCGTGAAAGAATGTCTGCCGTCGATCCGCGCTCAAGAACGCATCGTAAATCGTTTCCGTCGCCGCTGTCGCACCGAGGGCCATGAAACCGCCGGTCAGCCCTTTGGACATACAAAGCAGGTCGGGCGCAATGTCCGCGCGTTCGCAGGCAAATAGCGGCCCTGTGCGACCAAATCCAGTCAGCACTTCGTCGGCGATGAGATGGACGCCCGCCTCGAATGTGAGTTCGCGAATTGCTTGCAACACGCGTTCGTCGTACACCCGCATTCCACCGGCACCCAGCAGCAGCGGTTCCACAATCACAGCGGCGAGTTCACTGCCGCGCGTTTCGAGAAGTTTCGCGAGGGCCGCAACGGTGTCGCCTTCTGACGGGTCTGGCAGGCGCGCCACTTCGAACAGCAACGGATCGAACGGTTCGTTGAACATGCTGCGAGCACTTGCAGCCATCGCACCAAACGTGTCGCCGTGATACGCGTTTTCGAGCGCCGCAATCAGTCGCCGTGGTTTTCCCGTATTCGCGAACGACTGCATGGACATCTTGATCGCAACTTCAACCGCCGTCGATCCATTGTCTGAGAAAAACACGCGTGTCAGACCGCGCGGCAAACGCGTCACCAGCTCCGACGCGAGTTCGGCGGCGGGACCGTGCGTGAAGCCTGAAAAAATCACATGATCAAGCGTGCGTGCCTGTTGGGCGATGGCTTCGGCAATCTCGGGTTTCGAATGTCCGTGCGTCGTCACCCACCATGACGAAATGGCGTCCAGTATCGGGCGACCAGACACGTCGTACAAATACGCACCTTCTGCACGTGCAATTGGAATCGGAAGCGGCGCACCCATGTGCTGCGTGTACGGATGCCAGAGATGCGCGCTGTCCATCAGCAACAAACGTTGCGTTTCGCCAGGCGTGAGATCGTCCGGCGAAGCGTCGTCGTCGTTTTCGGAAAATTCCGGCAAGTTGCCCAGATGGTTGATATCGCTCATGACACCACTCCGCGCATTGCTTCCAGCAAACTCGCGGCAAACGTATCCACCAACTCGGTCGGATGCAGCGCGCTCACCGAAATGCGCAAACGCGACGTACCTTCCGGAACGGTTGGCGGACGCACGCCGCCCACCAGAAATCCGCGACGTCGCATGTCGCGCACAATGGCCATCGTGAGCATCGGGTCACCAATCATGACCGGAATGATGTGCGCAGTGGGCATCCCCACGGTGGGGCGACCGCCATCACGCAGGCGGTCGCGCAACTGCTGCGCGCGATCACGTACCGCTTCGCGACGCCACGGTTCAGACCGTGCGATGTGCAGCGCTTCCAGGGTTGCGGCGGCCATCGCCGGCGGTGTGCCGGTCGTGAAAATGAACGCGCGTGCACTGCTGATGAGATAGTCAATCAGTGAACGGGAACCCGCGACGTACGCGCCAACTGTCCCGAGTGCTTTGCCAAGCGTGCCCATAACCACGTCGATTTCACCCGAGACGCCGAAGTGTTCAGGAGTGCCGCGCCCGGTGCGGCCCAGTACGCCCGTGCCATGCGCATCATCGACGTACGTCCACGCCTTGAACACGCGGGCCAGCGCGACCAGATCGTCGAGCGGGAAAGTGTCGCCGTCCATCGAGAACACGCCTTCGACCACAATCAACGAGCGCCGAAACTGTCCGCGATCTGCGTGCAGCATGCTGCGCAACGCATCGACGTCGCCGTGCGGGAATACGCGCTTCGTTGCGTGCGAGAGACGACAACCATCCACGATCGAGGCGTGATTGTTGGTGTCAGAATAGATTACATCACCCGCTCGTGCCAGCGCCGGAATGGTGCCGACGTTTGCCATATACCCCGCGGGAAACAGTAACGCACGTTCACACTGCTTGAACGCGGCGATTTCGTTTTCGAGCGCATCATGAATTGGATGATGCCCCGAAATGAGACGCGCTGCGCCAGCGCCGGTCCCTTCCGCCTGCAGGACCGCGGTCGCTGCGCGCGCCACACGCGGATCGGCGGCGAGGCCGAGGTAGTCGTTGGAGGCGAAATCGGCGACACGATGGTTGTCGATTTGCACGGTGCCAGAACGACGTTGCGTCATCGGACGCAGCACGCGTTTGAGCCCGGCTTTTTCGAGCGTCAGCAACTCCTCGTCGAGCGTGGATTTCATGTTGGACGATGACACAGGTGCGAAAGCTGAATCTGGTGCGTGACTGGCTGCCGAATCACCCGCGCCGCCCACGCCAGAGGATGGTTTCTCGGAGTCGAAGAGTACATCGCGTATCGGCGGGTTACCATCGGTCCCGTGTGTCATTGTGTACGCACTGCGACGTTGACAAGTACCAGTTCACCCGTTTGCAGCCGTAGCGTCAACCGCGTGGTGTCGCCCTTTACCAGCGCCTTCCGAAGACCCACCAACATGAAGTGCGAGCCACCGGGCTTGAGAAAAACGCTGGCACCGGGTGTGATCACGAGTTGTCGCAACATCTCCATATGCGCCATGCCGTCGTGAACGGTCGACACATGCAGCTCGGTTGCCGGCGCAAGTGCTGACGTTGCGCTTACGATGCGTATGACGCTGTGGCTTTTGTTCGCGATGGTCATGTACACGCCACCAGTGCCACCCTTGAGCGCCGGACGTGCCCACGCATCCGTCACCACAACGCTATCGCTGGTGATTGGCGTGGTGGCTGCAGGTTGTGCTGTGCGTTCAAGTGTCGCCTGTCCCGTCGATGGCCGCGCGGCCAGGAATGCGACGCCAAATAACACGACAGTGCGCGGTATGTGCGAAGGGCGACTCCGCGACGGACGATTGCGCGAAAGGCGATTCCGCGACGCAAAACACTTCATCATCGCAATAACTGCTTGAGATCGGCCGCCATCAGATCCCAACCCGCACCAAACGCGTACCTCACTCGCACCTGACCTTGGTCATCCATCAAAAACGTCTGCGCCGGATGTCCCACCAAATATCCCTGCGCGGATGCGGATGGCTGTTTGGCCGATGCGACACCAAAGGCTTTCTGTATAGCGGTCGTTGTCGCGGCATCCCCAGACACGCCGCGAAATGTTGGGTCAAATTGAGCAGCGTAGCGCTGTGCAACGGCTGGGGTATCGCGCTCCGGATCGACCGAGACGAAAACGAAATGCACGCGTTCGGCGTCGTCACCCAACGCGGTCTTCACGCGGGTCCAATCCGAGAGTGTGGTTGGACAAACATCGGGGCAGTTTGTGTAACCAAAGAATACCATCGAAGCCTCGCCTGTTCCGGGCCTCAAGGTGATTGGAGCTCCCGCACTATCGGTGAAAGACAACGCCGGAACCACGAGTACCGGTGTTATCGGAGTGCCGCGCCATTTCGGCTCGCGACGGCACGCAGTCGCGAGGCAAGCAGTCGCGAACCACGCCAGCGACAGGATGAGCGGAACGAATCGAACTTTCATCTGCGAAATATGCGCGCAGACTCTGTGGCGGTGGGTATGAACCTTCAGTTGATTACGCCGTTCATGATACCGCCGATTGTCCCACTGACTCCAGCGAAGACGTACCAGGGATTTGGATCGTCGCTCCCCGCGGGCCGGCGTTGGTTGTATATCGCGCTCATCTCCGCCGGTGTTATTGCTGCCGCGCACCTGCTGGACCCGTGGGTGTGGGCCCACGTCCGCGACCCAAAAGTGTACGAACGCGATTGGGGACGTTTGCTGCGATCCGCCGGTTTTCTGCCAACCTGGCTCATCGTGGCCATCGCACTCTGGGCGCACGACAAAGGTTTGCCCGGCTGGCGCCGGCGCGGCGGGTTGATGGTGTTGGTGCCCACCGTTGCAGGCGCGTTGGCCGAAGTACTCAAACTCGTCCTTCGCCGTTTGCGACCGGGTGAAACGGCGCCGGAGTATGTGTTTCGGTCGTTTCTCGACAGTCCGTGGTCAAACAAAGGTCTGGGGATGCCCAGCAGCCACGTTATGGTGGCGATGGGGGCGGCGGTGGTGTTGGCGCGCCTGTTTCCCCGCGTATGGTGGATGTGGTATCTGATCGCAATTGGCTGCGGCATCACGAGAATGCTGGCGGTCGCACATTATGCGAGTGATGTCGCCGTTGCGGCTGTTGCTGCCTACATCGTCGGCGATGTGCTCACGCGCTGGGGATTGAGCAAAACAAGCCATTCCTGATTGTGTTCGTGCGCTCTGTGCACGCGGCGCGGAGGTGATACGGCGCACGGCGCGCGGCGTCGCGCAAACCAGCTGCAGAAAACAAAAACGCCACGAGCAGATGCCCGTGGCGTTTTCGAAACCTGCGGCGAAAACCTTAGCGGTTGTAGCGCTTCTTGAACTTGTCGACGCGACCCTGCGTATCGATGAGGCGCTGCGTGCCCGTATAGAACGGGTGAGAAGCGGCCGTGATTTCGAGCAGGATGAGCGGATATTCCTTGCCGTCATCAAGCTTGATTTTCTGCTCGCTGGTCATCGTGGAACGCGACACGATCAGATGACCGCTTGATGCGTCCTTGAACACCACCGGATGGTACGGTGGATGAATGGCTTCCTTCATGGCTGCTCCCGCAATATTTGCGTCTTGATGCAATTCCATTTCCGGCGGAATTGCGTTCGTAGATGTGCCCAGCAAGTGGGCTAGCCACGATAGTTAGGCAGCTCGGAGCACCCGGTCAAGTCATCTCGCCACAGAATTTTACGACTCCGCCTCGAACCGGGCGCCCGCACACGTGCTGCATCGGCCGTACAGCACCACCTCGTGTCCTTCCAGCACGAACCCGTCCGGTGCCAGACTCGTCAGGTCCCCAGGACACCCTCGAATCTCAAACACCCCCGAACACCCTCGGCACTGAAAGTGATGGTGATGCCCGGTGCCGGCCTTTTCATAACGTGGCGCGTCGCCTGGAAGTTCTACGGCATTCAGCCAACCGTCCTCGACCAGTGCATTGATCGTACGGTAGACAGTGGCTATGCCCAGGCCCCGAAGCGACCGCCGACCCGCGACCAGCACCTCAAACGGGCTTAACGGCTGCTTGCTGCTCGCGAATACCTCGCGAATCGTATCTCGTTGTCGTGTATTGCGTTCCATAGTCATCGCGTCGTGGACAAAAACCAACAAAAACCACGCGGTTGCCTCACCGGATTCCTCCGGTCACAACGTTGAGGTACCGTCGAAAGCTCGGACAGGTGGCGCGTCAGCCGAGGATGGCCGATGCGGCCATCAGGACGAAACCGCCAGCCAGAGACAGCGCACGCGACAGCCGTGGAGAGCCATCTTTTTGGCGAGCGAGTGACGGGACACCAACTGCAACCGCGATATACAAGTACGATCCGGCCGCGAACGGCAGGATGTTTTCGCCGAGCCTGGCCACGTGTGAGCCAAGCAGCAGAGTGGCGGCGGCACCCGCAAAGGAAATGATGGCGGTGAACAGATTGTACACTACGGCCTTCATGGGATGAACGCCGCCATGCACAAACAGGCCAAACGTCCCCACCTCGCGCGGGAGTTCGTGCAGACCAATCGCGAGTGCCGTGAGAAATCCAAAGGCCGGATTCGTCAGGAAGCCTGCCGCAATGAGCATACCGTCGACCAGGTTGTGAATCGCGTCGCCGACAAAAGCCAAAGGAACCAGTCGAGCCGCGAGCTCCCGCGAACCCGGTCCGTTGTGTGCCTGGTCGGAAAAGACGTCGGCAGGGTGTGGCTCAGTTGTGGCTCCACGCGGGCGCTCTGGTGCGCCAAGTTCGATTCCGTGTGCGTGTGCGTGATCGTGGCTGGCGAGGAGTCGTTCAACCAACGCGAAGGCGAGATAACCAACAGCGATCCCGACAAAAACGGCGAGCGGCGTGCGCCCGGACTTGATCGATTCCGGAATCAGATGCAGCGTCGCGGCGCCAAATAGTGCACCTGAGCCCAGGGCGGTGAGCTGCGGGACGATTGCACGGACGGCGCGTTCCTGCGTGGCGAGCAGCGCCGTTACCGCGAGCGGGATTCCGCTGACGACGGAGACTGCTAGGAGGCTCGATACCCAAGGCGACATCCGATAATGATAATCAATTCCCAACAGGAGGTGAAAAACTGCAGCCTAATGGTCGTATGGCCGAATGGCTGATGCAGCCGAACAGCCGAAGAACATACTGCAGCCCAACAGCCGAAGAACAGACTGCAGCCGAGAAGCCGAACAACTGACTGCAGCCAGACGGCCGAAGGACTAAACGCGTGCCGCGGGATTTCATTAGGCACTTCGGCTGCAGTCTGTGCTTCGGCGCTTCGCCTGCAGCCTGTTCTTCGGCGTTTTCGGCTGCAGTCAGTTCTTCGGCGTTTTCGGCTGCAGTCAGTTCTTCGGCGTTTTCGGCTGCATCAGCCATTCGGCCATTCAGCCTTTCGGCTTCAGTTATTGAGCTCCAACGACCACTCGACCACAATCGCCGGATCCAACGACTCCTTCACCGAACAGTACTTGTTGACGGCCAGCTCAATCGCCCGCTCGGCGTGCTCACGCTCGATGGTCGCGCCGACCATGCGGTACGTCAGTTGAATGCGCGTGAGTTTGGCAGGACTCGAGTCGGCCCGATCTCCAACGACTTCAATCGCCAGCGCCTCGGCCGGAGTACGACGCTTTGCCAGAATGTCGACGATGTCGTAGCTGGTGCAACTCGCCAATGCGAGCAACAGCGTGTCGACGGGCCCTGGACCTTTGACCGCGTCCCCATCGATGTCGATCTGTGGCCCATTTGGACGACCGCCACGAAATGCATGACCGCCAGTCCAGACGGCTTCAACGTGATTGCGCTTGCTCATGGTTGCTCTCCGCGGCGGATTGGTGCGCGCACGCTGTTACCCCACTCGGTCCACGAGCCGTCGTAATTTCGCACGGACTTGTATCCCAAAAGGTTCGTGAGCACAAACCAGGTGTGTGATGATCGTTCGCCAATTCGGCAATATGTCACAATATCTTCGTTGGCGGACAAACCGGCTTCTCCCTCGTACAACGCCCTTAAGTCACTCGCGTCCTTGAAGGTGCCATCGGCCGCCGCTGCTTTGGCCCACGGCACGCTCTTCGCACCGGGAATGTGCCCGCCGCGTAAGGTGCCTTCTTGCGGATAATCCGGCATGTGCAGCTTCTCACCGGTATATTCCTGCGGTGAACGCACGTCGATCATCGGCTTGTGATCTTCCAGATGCGCACGCACGTCCTGGAAGAATGCGCGAATTGTTGCGTCGTTGCGCTCAGGCGCGACGTACCTCGTCGGTGGGAACGACGGAACTTCCGTAGTTGTGTCGCGATGTTCGGCTAGCCACTTCGCGCGGCCGCCGTCGAGAATTACCGCGTTTGTAAAGCCGAACAGACGGAAGATCCAGAACGCATAGGTCGCCCACCAATTGTTCTTGTCGCCGTACAGGACGACTGTTGTGTTTTCATCAATCCCGCGCCCGCGCAACAACTGTTCGAACGCCGAGCGCGCCACGTAGTCGCGCTCAACCTGATCGTTGAGATCGATGTGCCAATCCAGCTTTTGCGCGTGAGGAATGTGCTCTACGTCATACAGGAGCACGTCCTCGTCACACTCAAGCAGGCGAAGTGACGGCAGCGACAGATTCGCCGCCAACCAATCCGTTGATACGAGAAATTCCGGATGTGCATAACCCTTGCTCGCGATCAGCGGATCGGGGAGACCGGGCAGTTGTGATTTTTTACTCATGACATTGACGATAGGGCGTCGCACACGCGGAAGGGAGTCCCCGGTGAGGAAGGGCGTCACGGATGGGAACCCGCACGTCTTGAAAGTTGTATCGAACTCAGCGCCTTTTTCTCTTGATACCCGTGGATACGCTGCCTGCAAACGCTCACGCCTCCGTCCGGCATTGCCCGACTCTTTCGCCGCCCCGCTGACCCAGACGACTACGCCACCGGTCCTATTCGGGGCGAGCTCCTTGGCGACGAGCATCTCGCCGAGCGTGCGCGAGAGCTCGCCCGTGGACAAATCGTTGATGAAAGCCGCGGGCCGCGACTCAGTGCACTACTTCTGGCGCGTCTGCAAAGCACGAGTCGGGTGTTGGAGCACGCCCACGAACGATTGGTGGATGCCAACAACAACTCGGCGGATGTTGGTCCTGCTGGTGTGTGGCTTTTGGACAATTACCACGTTGTTCAGGAGCACATTCTCGAAGTGCGTGCAACACTCCCCCGTGGCTACTATCGCGAACTTCCCGAATTGGCAGAAGGATCGCTCGCCGGATATCCGCGCGTTTACCACATTGCAATTGCTCTGATATCACACACTGAAGCGCGCGTCGATCTCGAGAACACGGAACTTTTCGTCGAAGCGTTTCAAAGCATCAAGCCGTTATCGGTCGGCGAGCTGTGGGCAATTCCGGCGATGCTGCGCCTCGGTCTCATTGAGAGTGTGCGTCGCATGACGCTTCGAACGGTGCAACGCCTGGACGAGGTGGCAGAAGCCGATCGGTGGGCGGCGCGCATGCATGGCGCGGGCCAGGCTGGTGGCGACGAATTGCACAGCGCATTGGATGTCTTTCATGACGTCAAACCGCAACCGTCGCCAACATTTGTTTCGCGCTTTCTCCGTGAAGTGCGCGAGGCGGCCGGGGCGTTCCCGCCGCTCGGGTGGCTGGAGCAATGGACGCGCGCGGAAGGACTGAATCCCGAAGAAGCCGTCGTCGCATCCACCCAGCAGTTGGCGATCACGCAGTTGATCATGGCCAACAGCATCACGAGCCTGCGTGCAATCGCCGGTCGTGACTGGCGAGAGCTGGTTGAGCGTCAAAGCGCGATGGAACGTGTGCTTCGTCGCGATCCGGCAGGTGTGCACCAGCAGATGACGTTTGCCACCCGTGATCGTTATCGACACGTGATTGAACGGATTGCAAAGCGTACGGGACACGACGAAACACGAGTCGCTGAATGGGTGGTGGAGCTGGCGAAGGAGGGACGGAACGAACAACCACATCATCCACACGCTGGACACATTGGGTATTACCTCGTTGATATTGGTCTCGAGCAACTCGAACAAAAAGCGAATTACGACGCTTCGGTGCTTGAGCGGCTGTACCGCTACCTGCGATGTCACCCGACCCGCTCCTTTGTGGCCGGCGTCGCGCTCGCAACCGCAGGTGCGTTGCTGGCACTGCTGGCGTTGGCAGGCCGTGAATTGGGCGCGGCGTGGCCGCTATTGCTGACCGTGGCGTTTATCCCGGCCAATGACATCGCCGTCAGCCTGGTGAATCAACTGGTGACGGCGTTCCTGCCGACTCAAATGTTGCCGCGCATGGATTTCGAGCGATCGGGTATTGATCCGAGTTGCCGAACCGTGGTTGTGGTGCCAACATTGTTTGACAGCGAAGAAGACGTGCGTCAAACTCTGGCGCATCTTGAAGTGCAATATCTCGCGAATCGTGATCCACAGTTGCAGTTTGCGGTGCTGAGTGATTTCACCGACGCGGCCACTGAGCAGCTCGACGACGATCAGCAGATCATCGCACAGGCGCGACAGGGCATTCAAGAACTCAATGCTCGACACGCGACCCACGGTGATGTATTCCATCTCTTGCATCGGGCCCGCCAGTGGAACGAGGCCGAGGGAGTGTGGATGGGGTGGGAGCGCAAGCGTGGCAAGCTGGCGCAGTTCAACCAGTTGGCACAGAGTGGTGATGCGACGGCGTTTGCGATGACCTGTGGCAACGTGTCGGCATTGCGCGGTGTGCGGTACGTCATCACACTGGATGCCGACACCGTGTTGCCTCCCGGTAGTGCGCGTGCGCTGGTTGGGACGATGGCGCATCCGCTCAACCACCCGTTGTACGATACGAGCAAGCGCCGCGTGGTTCGTGGTTACGGCATTTTGCAGCCGCGGGTTGGTGTGTCACTGCCCAGCGCGAACCGTTCGCAATTTGCGTCAATTCTGGCGGGAGTGCCGGGTGTCGATCCGTACACCACCGCCGTGTCCGATTTGTATCAGGACCTGTTTCATGAAGGAAGTTTTACCGGCAAAGGCATTTATGATGTCGCGGCTTTCGAAGAGGCGACCAATGGACGTTTTCCGGAAAACACGCTCCTCTCGCACGATCTGATCGAAGGCAACTACGCACGCGCTGGCCTGGTCACGGACATTGTGGTCTACGACGACTATCCCACGCGTTACCTCACGTGGACGCGTCGCAAACACCGCTGGATTCGTGGCGATTGGCAGCTCTTGCCTTGGTTGGCGCGCCGGGTGCCCGGACCGGAGGGAACGGAGCGAAACCGATTGTCGCTCCTGTCGCAGTGGAAGATTCTCGACAACATGCGTCGTAGTGTCGTGGAAATCGCGGCGCTTGTGTTCCTCGTGGCGGGTTGGATCTTTCTGCCCGGGTCCGCACTGCGCTGGACGTTGCTGGTGTTTGGTTCGATTGCGGCACCGTGGGTGATTTCCGTGTTGATCACCGTCGTGCGTCCACCGTCCGACAAGTCGTGGCGCTCGTACTATCGTGCCGCGGCCGAGGATGCGCTGGTGAGTGTGAAACAAGCGGGATTGGCCATCACGTTTCTTCCGCATCAGGTTTGGACGGCGGTCGATGCGATCGTGCGCGTCCTCTACCGCTTGACGGTCTCGCGTCAACACCTGTTGGAATGGAAAACGGCTCAGCGCGTCGAGCGTCAGCACGCCAACGATCGAAGCGCGGTGCGACGTGCGATGCTGCCAGCGGCGGCGCTCGTCGTGTTGATGGCGATCGCCATCACTGCGTCGCAGTTGTGGCAAAACAGTTTGATCAGCGCGTCCGACTCACATCTGTTGCCTTCGCTGCTGGCGATCTGGAGCGTCACCGCGTTGTGGGTTGCGTCTCCGGGAATCGCGCGGCGTCTGAGCGCGCCAATCCGCGCCAGCCGCAGCGTACTCTCGCCCTCGATGCGCGCCGATGCCCTGCGATACGCGCAATTGCACTGGAACTTCTTCGAGAAGTTCGCCAACGAAGCGACGCATTGGTTAGCGCCGGACAACTTTCAGGAAGATCCCGCACCCGTCGTAGCGATGCGTACATCACCAACCAATATCGGGCTGCAGATGTTGGCGATTGTATCGGCGCACGATCTGGAATTTATCGATCGGGCGCAGGCGAAGAAACGACTGGAGCTGATGTTCGACACGCTCGATACACTACCCACGTTTCGCGGGCACTTTTTCAATTGGTATGAATTGCATGATCTGCGAGTGCTTGAGCCGGCCTATGTCTCGACGGTCGACAGCGGCAATCTCGCGGGGTACCTGGTAGCTCTGCAGCAGGCGTGTAGCGACCTGGGCCTGGCCGACCTGGCGGAACGCGCCAACGCCATGGCACAGCGCATGGACTTCACGTTCCTGTTCGACACAAGGCGCAAGCTGTTCACCATTGGCTATCACGTTGGGTCGCATTCGCCCGACACCTCACGTTATGATCTGCTGGCCTCCGAATCGCGCATGGCCAGTTTCATGGCGATCGCGAACAATCAGGTGCCGGTCGAACACTGGTTCCTGTTGGGGCGGCAGCTCACGCACACCGAAGGAGCAACTGCGCTCGTTTCCTGGACGGGAACGATGTTCGAATATTTGATGCCCGTGCTGATAATGCGCGCGTTTCGTTCGACAGTGCTGAGCGCCACCTATCGGGCGTCGGTGCTGCGCCAGATACTGTACGCCGAACGACGCGGCGTTCCCTGGGGCATCAGTGAAAGTGCGTACAATGTACGCGACCGAGAATTCACGTATCAGTACCGGGCATTTGGCATCCCCGACCTCGCACTCAAGCGCGGAATGGCACGGGATCTTGTGGTCGCGCCGTATGCCACTGCGCTGGCCGCGATGATTGACCCAGCCCGGTCGTTGCAGAACTTGCGCCTGTTGGAGTCTATGGGGATGTTGGGCGAATACGGTTTCTACGACGCAATGGACTACACCCGACCGACTGCTGCCAAACCGTTCGCTGTCGTCCAGAATTTCATGTCGCATCACGTTGGCATGACGCTGGTGTCGCTCACGAATGTGTTGCGCGATTTCACGTGGCAGCGTCGGTTCCACTCCGATTCGCGCGTGCGATCAGCGGAGTTGCTGTTGCACGAACGTATTCCGCGTCGGCTGGTTTTGCAGGAACCGCAAGAAACTCGCACACCAACAGTGCGCGCTGAAGAGGTTGTTGAACAGCCGGTGGCGCGGGAGTTCCTGTCACCAAACACAATCGTGCCGCAGGTGGCGCTCCTTGGGTATCAGCCGTACACGGTGATGACCACGCAGAGCGGCAGTGGATACAGTCGTTTCAACGGATTGGCGGTCACGCGCTGGAAGGCCGATGCCACGCTCGAAAACACCGGACAGTTCTGCTACGTGCAGGATGTGTTGACCGAGCGCCACTGGTCGGTCTCGCATCAACCCACCTGCATTCCAGCCAACTCGTATTCGGCAATTCTTGCGACGGATCGGGTGACGTTCACGCGGGTGGATGGCGAACTGGAAACATGCACGGAAATTGTAGCGATTCCCGTGGATGCGGCCGAGTTGCGGCGCGTGACCGTAACGAACACCAGCAAAGTTGATCGCGAAGTTCAGCTGACGAGTTATGGCGAAATCGTGTTGGCACCGCCCGAAGCGGATAGTGCGCATCCAGCGTTCTCGAATCTCTTTGTCGAAACCGAGTGGCACGCCTGGTGCAACGCCCTGACCGCGACCCGTCGCCCGCGCACCCCAATCGATGTGCCGGTGTGGTGTGTGCACGTCATTGCGAAAGACGACAGTGCAGGACCCGTGTCGTACGAGACGGATCGCGCGCGTTTTCTGGGACGCGGACGAACGGTGCGTCATCCGGCGGCGATGGACAATGCGGGGCCGCTCTCCGAGACGACGGGCTCAGTGCTTGACCCAATCTTTGCGTTGCGCACCACTGTCACCGTACCCGCCGGACGTTCCGTCAGTGTCGCATTCACTACGCTCGTGGCAGGGTCACGCGAGATTGCTTTTGAGTTGGCGGATCGATATCGCGACTTGCGTGCGGCCGAGCGCGCGCTTGATCTCGCCTGGACTTCCACGCAAATCGAGCTCAATGAACTCGGAATTTCACCAACAGACGCGGCGGTTTTTCAGGAACTCGCGGGCCATCTGTTTTTCGCGGGAGATTCACTAGGGCCGCCGCGTGAGGTTCGAGAACGCAATCGCGGCTCTCAGAGCATGTTATGGTCTCTCGGTATTTCGGGTGATTTGCCAATTTTGCAAGCGACCATCGATTCGATTGGCGGACTACCCATGCTGCGCCAGCTGTTCGCAGCGCATCGGTATTGGCGTCGGCGCGGATTGTTGATCGATCTCGTCGTGATCAATACGCAGGAGCACGGCTATCTCGAGGAGTTGAGCACTCGCATCAATGAAGCGATGCTGTGCGCGCTCGAAGCCGAGTTCGTCGAGAAGTCGGGCGGCATTTTTGTGCGTCGCGGCGATAACATGACGGCTGAGCAGGCACTGATGCTCGAAGCGTCGGCGCGCGTAACGATTATGTGCGACGAACGCCTGTTGGCCGCCGTCGTGAGCGGCGCGCGCGATGCAGCGCTGATTCCGGTTGCGCCCATTCGTCGTACGGTGACTCCACCATCGGCCGCGATCGTCGCGAACGACCGCCGCGCAACCGCCGCGTTTCTCGCCAACGAGAACAAGACATCGTTGCACTCGCCCGCTCCCGCCGAGCCCGTGCTGGCGTTCGACAATGGGTACGGAGGCCTGGACGAGCACGACAATTATCATGTCCGGCTGACAGATGGACGTCTGCCGCCAGCGCCGTGGTCAAACGTGATCGCGAACGCGGACGGCGGATTTCAGGTGTCGGAACGTGGAGCCGGATGTGTGTGGGCGGAGAGTAGCTATTTCTATCGGCTGACGGCGTGGCACAATGACCCGGTGTCCGATCAGGTGACCGACGCCCTGTACCTGCGCGACAACGCGACGGGTGCGTTGTGGAGCGCGGCACCTGCGCCGGTGAAAACATCGGCGTCATTCGCGGTGCAGCACGGTGCTGGATTTTCAACGTTTCAGGCCACGCAGCAGGGAATTGAATCCGAGCTGACGATGGGTGTGCCCCGTCAAGGCGCCATCAAGATTTCGCTGCTGCGCCTGACCAACACCACCAACACGTCACGCAGCTTGAGTTTGACGGCGTACGCCGAATGGACGCTGGGTGTGCAGCGTGCGCAAACGCGGCACGCTGTACGGACCTGGTACGACGCCGAGCACAGCGCACTTTTTGCGCAGAATCGGTATGAGGCGGGATTCGCCGATCGTGTGGCGTATTTGTCTGTCAGCGAAGCCGTTCAATCGTTCACCGCCAGTCGAGCCGATTTTATCGGCCGTAACGGCTCGTTGGCGTATCCGCTGGCGTTTCGTCGCCATTCAATGGGTGGAGAGGTTGGCGTTGGGCTCGATCCGTGCGCCGCGCTGCAGTGTAATCTCACGCTGGCGCCGGGAGAAACGCGCGAAGTGGCGGTGTTGCTGGGCTCGGCCGCTACCGAAGCGGAAGCATTGGTGCAACTCGCAGAATTGCGTTCGGCCGAGGGTTCGTCCGCCGCACTGGCGGCGTCGCGCAAGGCCTGGGACGATCGACTCAGCGTGGTCACAGTGCGCACGCCCGATCGCGCGTTCGATGCGATGCTGAACAAGTGGACGTTGTATCAGGCGTTGTCGGGGCGCATGTGGGCGCGTATGGGGCTGTATCAAAGCAGCGGCGCCTTCGGTTTCCGCGATCAGTTGCAGGATGTGATGGCGTTTGTGTACGCCGAACCCAAAATCGCGCGCGATCACATTCTGCGGGCGGCGAGTCGTCAATTTCTTGAGGGCGACGTGCAACATTGGTGGCATCCGCACACGGGCCGTGGCGTGCGCACGCGGTTCTCGGACGATCTCGTGTGGTTGCCCTACGTGGTTGACCACTACGTGCGTGTAACCGGCGACGTATCGATTCTGGACGTATACGTGCCGTTTCTGAAAATGCGACCGCTCGAAGCGCATGAACACGAAGTGTACGAGCTACCGCAAATCACCGACGAACATGGCAGTATTTACGAACACTGTTTGCGCGCGCTCAATCGCGCCTGCACAGTCGGCGCGCACGGGTTACCGCTGATTGGCACCGGCGACTGGAATGACGGCTTCAGCCGCGTGGGAGCGGAAGGAAAAGGCGAAAGTGTGTGGCTTGCGTGGTTCCTGATCACCACGCTACGCAATTTCGCGATGCACGCCGATGCACACGGTGATCCCGGCAAGGCCCTTGGATTTCGCTCGCGCGCAGATGATTATGTGGCCGCAGCGGAATCACATGGCTGGGATGGGCATTGGTATCGTCGCGCGTATTACGACGACGGCACGCCGCTGGGCTCCGCGTCCAGTGACGAATGTCGAATCGATGCCATCGCGCAAAGCTGGAGTGTGATTTCCGGCGCGGCATTGCTGGGACGTCAAAAACAAGCCATGCGTGCGATGGACCGTCAGCTCGTTCGCGAAGATGCGCGTCTCATCATGTTGCTGACGCCACCGTTTGACAAAGGCGCGCACAATCCGGGATACATCAAGGGCTATTTGCCAGGGGTGCGCGAGAATGGCGCGCAATACACGCATGCTGCACTGTGGGCAGTGATGGCCACCGCGATGAGTGGCGATAACAATCGCGCGTTTGCGCTCTATCAGATGATCAATCCGCTCACGCACGCTGACAGTGCGGAGGCGATCGAGACATACAAAGTTGAACCGTATGTCGTAGCCGCCGACGTCTACACCGCCAAAGGCCATGTGGGTCGAGGGGGCTGGACGTGGTACACGGGATCGGCCAGCTGGATGTATCGCGTGGGACTGGAGCAACTGCTGGGATTCACGCGCGAGGGCGACGTGTTGCGGATCAATCCAAGCGTGCCCGATGCATGGCCTGAGTTCAGCATCTCATATCGCGTTGGCAACGCGGTGTACGACATCACCGTCATGAAGCCGAATCTCCTGCGAAAACGTGGTGCGCGCGTTTCGATCGATGGTGTTGAGCGAAGTTCGAGTGCGATTCCCCTCGTCGACGACGGGCGGCGCCATGTGGTTGTCGTACAGCCGGTGCTGTAGCGAAGGCAGCCCGGCGACAGCTCGGCCGATGCCGGTGTTGTAGCGCGGGGAGACCGGCGTCAGCTCGACCGATGTGCTCGGGGCGCTGACGGCTTTGACTAGAGGGCAATTCCGCGCAATCGTCGCTACTTTTGGGCAGAGTCTTTTTCAGCGCGACAACCGGCCATCGGTGAATCGCGCGACTGAGGCGCCCTGGGGCGAGGGAAGTCAATGGACTGGAACGGTGAAGCGGCCGCGACGTTTGTAGTGGGGGCAGGCGGTGCGTGGATGGTTGGCGCGGCGTTGACACATCGCGGCGGCAACTTCAATCCCGCGCAACGCCGAGGGTTGTTCTTATCCGGCGTGGGATTTCTGATGTGTGCAGCATCGGCGCGATGGATGCAGTCGTACGGTCGCGTTGGTATCGCGTGTTCGTTGTTTGGCACGATGACGGCCATGATGGGCATGTACGTGCTGATGAAGGACCGCAACGAGCGCCGAGCGGCCGAAGAATCCAACCCGAGGAAGTAATGCTGTCCCAACCGGTCAAATCCGCTCCGTTGATGGAGCGCTACAGTCGACACGTGCTGGTCTGTACGGGTGGATTCTGCAATAATTCCAGTCAGGGACGCGCGCTGTACAGCCAGTTGGCGTCGTTGCTGCAGCGCGAGGGGCTGTTGTTTGGACCGACGCGCGTGAAACGCAGTGAAGCACCGTGTTTGGGCGTGTGCGCGGGTGGGCCGATTGTCGCGGTGTATCCCGAGGGGGTGTGGTATTCTGGCGTCACGCCGCAATTAATGGAGCGCATTGTGATGGAGCATTTGAAACAGGGGCGCGTTGTCGAAGACGCCGTGTTTCACCGGTTGGGTTGAACACAAAAGAGGACGCGATGAGCGCCCTGTGATCCAATTGCTGACCGACATTGTTTTTACGAGCATTGGGAATATGCATACGTCAGGAGGAGCCGCGCGTCCTCCGGTGTCCCTCCACGTGACCCGTAAGCCCCCCACTGCACCCGCGCCGCGCGAGCTCCTCCTGAACGGCCTGCATGTGTCTCGGCCATACATACCGCGCGAATTCGAAGAAGTTCCGGCGCGCATCGGGGGCGTCCAGCAGAAACTGCGCGAGCGATCGGGCGCCTTTGGCGGTATTGCAAGGCATGCACGCGGTCACTACGTTGCCGCCAGAGTGATCACCACCTTTCACTCGCGGCTGCACGTGGTCTACACTTAGCAGCTCGGTTGGTTGTACTGTTCCGCAGTACACGCAGCGATAGCCATCTCGGGCAAAGACGTCGTTGCGGTTCACGTTTCCCAGGATTTTGTGAACATTCCGGACAGTTCACGTCGTTTTCTGCTTTCCCAGGCGAAGCGCCTCTTCGAAGTTTCCGATGAGGCGGCTAGTGCGCCGTATGATCTCCCGCCCCGACTCACCACCAAAGCCCTCGAGGCCCTGCGTATGTCGCGTTCACGCGATCGTATTTTGACGAATCTTGAAGAGATGTACCGTGAAGCGTTTGATCGTGCGCGCGCCACCGGAGACGATGGACAAATGGCGCAGCTCGATTTTGCATATCGTCGCGAGCAGCTGTATTTCGAAATCCTGCTGGATGTGCGTGACGCGATGGAGCGAAAGGCCTGAGCGCACCGGCCGGCATCAAGAAAATCAGTGTTGTTCAGTGTGAGCGGAGTGCAGTCTGGAGCTGCGCCTACACTCCCATCAAAAACGTGGGTCACGAAAAACACGTGATCACCGACGGCCTATTCAGTGTCCATGGGTAACGATAATGCGCATTACCCGTCTCAACCGCACTTGCCTCCGGATCACCTGCCACCTACGCCCCATCGGCTTTCGCCTCCGCCTCGGCAATCGCATTCTGCGCAATACGCGCAATCAACCAGGCGAGAAACACGGTAGCCGCGACACCCAACGCCAGCACCGGCCACGACAGCGCTGACTTGCCAGTGTCGGCATTCGTCGCGCCCGCGGCCTGTCCAAACGCCGCGTAGCTGATGGCAATTGGTGCGAGCCCCAGTGTACCGATCAAAAAATCAATCAGTCTCACGCGCGTGACGCCCAATACGTAATTCGAGAGCACAAATGGCACGACGGGTGACAGTCGGAGGAAGAACACGAGCCGACGTCCGTCTTTGCCAACCGCGCGATCGACGGCGGCCAGTTTTGGATTCGTGGCGATACGGCGGGCCACCACGTCGCGAATGAGGTAGCGCGAAATCAAGAATGCGAAGAACGCACCAATGAGCGACGCCGTCATCACGAAGAATGATGCGCGCACCACACCGAACACCGCGCCACTGGCAATCGTTAGCAGAAATACAGGCATGAGGCAGACGACACCAATCACGTATACCGCGATGAACGCGATTGGCCCCCAAACACCCAGGCTGCCAACCCACGCGGTGAACGACGGAAGGTAGGGGGCCAGGAGTTTGCCGCACGCGACCGCGCCCACGAGGGGAACGGCGATGCCCAGCAGCCGTCCGAGATTGTTGAGGTGGCGTCGCATATAGTTCGGAAACTAGCGACGCGGTCGCTACCCGACGACAGCGGGGGCATTGATTGTCGCGCTTAATCCGGTGATAACGACGCGCTCGGGGCATCCACGCGCGGAAAATTCGTGAACGACGAGGGCCGACTCAACTGCAGTGGGGTTGCTCAAATCTCATGGCATGCAGCGGGACTTGAGCAAGACCACACTGTCGCTGGCGCAGCAAACACTGATTAAACTCCATCCCGAAACATGAACGCACCAGCCGCAGGTCCAATCACGCTCGCGGTCGTGAACGCACGCATCTGGACGGGTGACACGCATCGCCCGTGGGCGGATGCCTTGGCCGTGTGCGGCGACACGATTGTCGCCGTTGCGTCGAGTGCCGAGGTCAAGAAGTTGGTGCGCGCCGGAACGCGCGTACTCGACGCGCAGGGGCAGTTTGTCACGCCCGGTTTCATTGACAGTCACGTGCATTTTCTGCAGGGCGGCCTGGCGCTCGCGTCGGTGCAGCTGCGCGAGGCGCGAACGCGCGCCGATTTCGTCAATCGTATTGCGGAGGTTGCGCTGCGCGCGTCGCCGGGAAAGTGGATTGAACGCGGCGATTGGGATCACGAGTTGTGGGGCGGGGAACTCCCCACGCGCGAGTGGATTGATGCAGCCACGCCGAATAATCCGTTGTGGATCAATCGACTGGATGGTCACATGGCGCTGGCGAATTCAGCCGCGCTCAAACTCGCAGGCGTAACGCGCGACACGCGGGATGTTGATGGCGGGACTATGGTGCGCGACTCGCATGGTGAACCAACGGGCGTGTTCAAGGACAACGCGATGCTGTTGGTGAGTCGGGCGATTCCCGCACTGTCGGATGCGGAGTGGGATACGGCGCTGCACGACGCGATGCGATACGTGGCGTCGCACGGCGTGACGAGCGTGCACAACATGGGATACTGGGACGAGTACGCGGTCTTCAAACGCGCGCACGATGCCGGAAAACTTGGCACGCGGATTTTCGCCGCGGTGCCGTTGGCCAGTTGGGAACAATTGCGTGATGAAATTGCGAAGCACGGCCGCGGCGATGATTGGCTGAGCATTGGTGCGCTCAAGGCATTTGTTGACGGATCGCTTGGTTCGCACACTGCTGCGATGCTCGAACCGTTCACTGATGCACCCGATGACAGTGGGTTGCTTGTGAATGCGGTGGAGGATTTGTATCGATGGATTCGCGACGCGGATGCTGCGGGACTGCAATCCATCGTGCACGCCATTGGTGATCGAGCGATACGGATGCAGTTGGACATCTACAAACGAGTTGCGCAGGAGAACGGTGCGCGCGATCGGAGATTCCGCATCGAACACGCGCAGCACTTGTCAGCCGCTGATATTGGGCGCTTCAAGCAGCTCGGCGTAATCGCGAGTGTGCAGCCGTATCACGCGATTGACGATGGGCGATGGGCCGAGCGTGTGATTGGGCCGGAGCGCGCGCAATTGACCTACGCGTTTCGGTCGTTGATTGAGAGCGGGGCGACGGTGGCGTTTGGCAGCGACTGGTTTGTGGCGCCGCCTATTCCAATTCTCGGGATTGACGCAGCGGTTACGCGCCGCACGCTGGACGGGATGCATCCCGGCGGATGGATTCCCGGGCAGAAGATTACAGTGGAGCAGGCGTTGCGCGCGTACACGGTGCACGCGGCCTTCGCGGGTTTCGGAGAGACGCGGATTGGGACGCTCGCGCGCGGCAAACTCGCAGATTTTGTGTTTATGGATCGGGAGTTGACGCGGATTCCGGTTGATGAGATTGCGGGCGCGCGGGTGATGCGGACGGTGATCGGGGGTGCCATCGTATACGAGGCACAATAAGGTCGATCGGGAGTGCGGTCGGTCCGGAATCGCGTCGCGTCGGCGCAACAGATGTTGGCCTCTAACAGCGAATGTTTGTCAGTTTTTCCCGCAGCGAGAGCGTTACGGGAGCGCCGAGGGCAGGCGTGAGAGTGCCAACAGTATGCAAGCAAATGACTTACGAAATTGAATCCCTCTTGCGTGTTATCAACACGCGAAGCAGAACGCCGTGAAATCGCGGCACGCAAAATGAACTGATTGGAGTCGTTGAAAGCGTCACTGGTCCCTCCTCTAAACACGGCTGGTTTTTTATGGCACAAAGGACAGGTACGGTCCTGCGCAGGATCGCGGCAGTCGCAGTTCTCTCGGCAGTCGCGTCAGCAGCGGCGGGCGCACAGACCAACAGTTTCGTTGCTGGGTCGGCAGTGAACTCGCCAACCCTGACCGGATTCACGACGTTTGGCAATGAGATGACCGGCATGCTGGTGACCTGGAATTTCGTTGGTGGCGGGACTTTTTCGGCAGCGTGGGGCGACCTTGGTGGCGGTAATTTTGGTGTCACCGGTGCCAACTTTTTTAAACTATCGCTGGGCGCCACTGATGATACGTTCGGCAGCTTTTGGAGGCTGGATAACAGCAATACTCAACGCCTCTCGTCGATTCGCATGAACGGCGCCCCTGGTCGCACCCTGTTCGATTGCGGCTGGACCGGCACAGCGTGCAACAACACTGGAAACGCAGGAGGTTTAAACGGAACGAGCGGGTCGTTTGACGGCTTTTCTCTCACGAATGCGGGTGGGAACTACACCGGCGGCGTTACGGGCCAGTATTCCAACATTGTCGGCGTCGGCGGAAACCCGCCGGTTGGTGATCTGTTTGAACAGCTGACGATTACGTTCGATAACATCCTTGGTGCCGAGGATTTCTACATGTTCCGGGCGGATACTGACAACTCGTCCTTCGATCGTCCGCCGCCAGCCATTGTTCCGGAACCCAGCACGTGGGCGTTGATGTTTGTGGGATTGGGTGCGGTCGGTGTGGCGAAGCGTCGCCGCCGTAATCGCTGATTTGCGCGGGGTCGTTGGGGGGGCGCTGTAATCGCTGAGCAACTCTGGATGGGAATGCAAAGCGGGGTCGGGATTTTCTCGGCCCCGCTTTGTATTGGTTGCAGGTGGGCGGTGAATTCGTGTTGTGATGGCGCGAAGTGCTGCCGCGGAGTGCTGCCGCGGAGTGCTGCCGCGGAGTGCTGCCGCGGAGTGCTGCCGCGGAGAGCTGCCGCGGAGTGCTGCCGCGGAGTGCTGCCGCGGAGTGCTGCCGCGGAGAGCGGCACCGATGAAAAAGTTGCGTGAGTTCCGCAATCGATCGATGCTCGGTGCGCGGAATCGGTGACGCGTTGAACTGCAATAGAACGGATTTTGACGGAGTTAACGGATTAACCGGATACTTCGCTCAGGAGACGATTCATGGAAGAACGCCAGGGACTATTGCATGGAGACATAACTGTCCAAATCATCAAGACATTATTTGAAGTGCATACGGAGTTGCGAGGAATTGGTTTTCCTGAAAGTGTCTACAAGCGCGCAATGATGATCGCTCTTCGCCAGAAGGGACTGCGTTGCGATGTTGAGGTACCGATGGCGGTCATGTTTCGCGGTCAGAACTTTGGAGAGTACCGTGCCGATCTCATCGTGGAAAAGGCCGTCATTGTCGAAATCAAAACCGGATTTAAAATTCACGAGGTGCATCAACGGCAAACTTACAATTATCTGAAAACGACCAGATTGAAGGTGGCCCTAATTCTGAATTTTGGCGTGAAGGCAGAATTCGAGCGCTGTTACTTCGACCACAATCCGCGTAGGGGCGAAGTATCCGGTTAATCCGTTGAATCCGCCAACATCCGTTCTATTGCAGTTAAATGGACCCGATCTGCACCGAACGACGTCGCTGCGTACCAGATGCAGAAGCGGCGACCGCCATTGTCTGACGACCGCCGCTTTCCGGCGAATCTACCAGTTCTTTTCCGCTTAGCCGAGGTTTGGCCGCTTGTTCATGAAGTCCGTGTGTATCTGATACTGATGACACACTGCCAGAATCTTGTCGTCGTTGTACAACGCACCAATAATCGTTGCGCAGATCGGCTGTGGATTCAGCGTTGGCGCAGCAGGTGCTGCAGCGCCCGGCGCGCCGCCACGTCCGCCGCCACCGAAACCTGCCACCGGCACTTCAAACCTGGATTGCACGACCGCGCACGGATGTCCCGTCTGCGCATTTTGCCCGACATCGGCACTTGGTGATGCAATAAACATGTCGAGATCCTTCATGAACTTGCCCCACTCAGTGATCAGCATGTAGCGACGACGCTGACTGTTGATGAAATCGAATGCGCGAATGGTGCGGCCGCCAACAAAACGAGGATTCCAATCGGCGGGTGCCTGTGGATCGGTCGGAGTTGCAGGGGCCACGCCTGCTGGCGCAGCACCACCGGCACGACCCGCACCTCCGGCACCAGCGCCACCAGCCGCACCACGACCCGCACCCGCGGCGGCCGGTTCCGGCAACGTCGTCAAATCCAGTCCGGTTTCCTTCGCCTTGCGTTGCACGTAGCTGTCAAACGCCGCTGCGTACTCGGCGTTCAATCCGCCGCCGCCCATTCCGGGAACCGTTGGACGCGCACCAATCGCAACCGGCTTCATGCCAAGTTCGGTGAGTTTCGCGACAAACTCCGTCGGCGCGCCCTGACCGGGACGACCATCGGCCGTCGGCGTGCCCGCATCAACACCAATGCGCAATCCGGCGAGCTTGATGTTCGGATCAAAGTGAAACGGCATGGTGATGGTGCTTGGATCTTTCTCGTCCACGCCATGCACGGCGTTGAACACCATCGCCGCATCCATCACCGTGCGCGTCATCGGTCCAACCCGATCCATCGACCACGACAACACCATGCCGCCCGCGCGCGACACGCGACCAAACGTCGGACGCAACGCACTCAAGCCGCAGCGTATTGTTGGCGATACAATCGATCCGGACGTTTCGGTCCCAATTCCAAACGCAACACAACCGGCAGCAGTGGCCGATGCTGGTCCGGTGGATGAACCACTCGCGCCTTGCGACAAGTTCCACGGATTGTTCGTGCGCCCACGAAACCACTGATCGTTCTGCGCAAACAATCCGGTCGCGAGTTTTGCGATCAACACCGCACCGGCCTCGCGCAACCGCACCACAATCTCGGCGTCATCATCAACGATGCGATCCTGAAAATCTTTCGCCCCCCATGTTGTGGGCACGCCCCTGGTGTTGAAGAGATCTTTCACGCCGTACGGAATGCCGTGCAACGGCCCGCGATATTTGCCAGCCGCGATTTCGGCATCGGCTTTCTGCGCTTCCGCAATGCCTTGCGATTCCATGATCGTCACGGCGCACAACAGCGTCGGATTGTATTTCTGGAGCCGGTCGAGATAGATCTTCGTCAATCGTGTGGACGTAATCTTCTGTTCCTTCAGCAATGCCGACAGTCGATGCGCTGGCAGGAATGCAATGTCTTCGTCGCTTGCCGGAACCGGGCCTTCCCATTTGGGCACAACGAACGTTGCACGATTGAATGCGGCGACGCCGCGTTCACGAAACGTTTTCTCCAGCAGCGCACCGGTTCCGCCGGGATACGGCATGAACTGTTCGGCGGGCGCTTCGCCGTTGCCTAGTAGGGCAACGGGTGCGGGCTGCTGCTGAAACAGGCCGGTGATACCGTTTGCCGCATCAAACGCGTCACCGACCGTTGGTGGCACGTACGGCCCGCGCAGCGCTCCCTGCGCATGAATCGCTTTGGTTGCAAAGGTGCTTGCGGCCGCGGCAACGAGCGAGCGAAACACGAACTGACGGCGGTGAACGCCCGTCAAGTGCTCCACTTCGGGCGCGATGCGTTCGAGCTCGATCTGTGTTTGATCCAGATAGTCTTCGGCGTTGTCCATTGCGGTGGTTGGTGTGTGGAGAGCGTATAGCGCGGCGTGTGCGTGGATTCGATAATGGGGCCAGAGTGGTCAAAATGACCACTCTGACCCCGGTACCAAAACAATGCGGTCAAAATGACCACTCTGACCCCGGTACCAAAACAATGCGGTCAAAGTGACGACTCTGACCCCGGTACCAAAACAATGCGGTCAAAGTGACGACTCTGACCCCAGTACCAAAAACAAACAGTGGTCAGCACCCAAAAGGTGCTGACCACTAATTGCCGGGATTTCGAACCGCTTACATCACGCCGGTTTTCACCGGGCGATCAAAACCCTGGGTCAGCGCATTCAACAACAACTTGAACGTGCCGTGCGGCTGCGCGCGGAACAGAATTTCCGGGCCAAAGAGGTACAGATTGCCCTGACCGACCTTCGCTTCGGCAATCGCCACGCCACCCTTCAAATAATTCTGACCCCACGCCCAACCACTCTTGAGCGGCGCGTCGTTGTCAAACGTCGCGAGCGGACGAAGTCCCTTCGCGGCCGCGTCCGGTCCGAATTTCATCACGGGGCTGTTGTCGAACATGACAACCGTGCGAGCGGGCATGCCAGTCGTCACCATTGCCGACGTATCCATCTTGACCTCGAGCAGCGAACCCGGGATGTAGTACTTCTCACGTCCCAAAGCGCGCGCGCCGTCCATCAGGAAGTTGTCGATGGGCAAACCAATCTGCTTGCCCAACGCGATCGAGCTGCCAATCGTGATCACTCGGCCACCCGCTTCCATGAACTCCTTGAGTTTCGGAACGGTGGTCTCGGGTGAAATGCGGCCCAAACGATTCCGGTACGGCGCGGGCGTCAGCATCGTGTCGGGCGACCCACCAAAACCACCGCCCCCACGACCGCCGCCCGCGCCATCGGAAATCATACCGTCGGTCAGCACGATAACGTCGTACTTGGCCTTGAGACCGCCCTTATCCAGTTCCTGCGGATACACGAGCGTGTACGGCACTTCGAACTGCTCCATGACCAAACGCGTCCAACCGGTTGGCATCGAGCCGCCGTAACGATCGATGAGCGCCACACGCAACGGCTTCACCGGCTGTGCGCCGGCAGGTTTGACACCAGCTGCCGCAAACGTGACACCGAGATCTTTCGCCGACTGCGCGACAATCTTGTCAGCCGCGGCGCCGGCGGGAATAAACCACGTGCCAGCGGGCCATGATGCTCCGCCGTCCTGGAAACCGGACGGGATGCGAAACGCGGGTGCGCCAGCCTTTGCGAGGCGGTTGGATACGGTGATGGCGTCGTTCACTTCGGGGCGGACGTAGTAACCCGCCTTGCCCTTCGCGACGGTCGTCGCAATTGCCGGTGAAACGTCAACCGTGACCTTTTCGAACGGGCCCGAGAAGCCGTCAAGAACGCGGTCGTATTGCACGCCCATTTGCATGGCCAGCGTCCATCCCGCGTTGTCGTACGGCGCGGTTGGGGCACCTCCCGGAATCTTGAAATCATCCGGGTGATCCTGCGGCTCGAACATGTCGAGCACGTGCGCGCGGAATGCCTGGTTCGTTTTCACAACCCACGAACCCGTCGGATACTGCTTGCCGTTGACCGTAAACGCGGCGGTTGAACGCATGAACTGAATGCCAGACTTCTGCAGCGCCTGCACGAACTTGGTGGCCGTCGCAAAGTCGGGCTGGGCGGCGCTCATGATGTACCCGCGCGGTTCACGCTGCTCGGGGGTGTGCAGCATCTTGTAATACTTGTTCTCCGTGCCAATGCCCCCAGCAGCCGCTCCACCAGCGCCGCCACGACCACCACCACCGCCGCCAGCTCCACCACGGCCGCCAGCTGCCGGCGCGCCACCTGCGGCACCACGATCAGCCGCCATGACCTTCTCGACTTCGGCCATGTGGCGCGGCGTGATGATCCACGTGTCCTTGTCACCCATCGCGATTTCGTCGCGGCCCATCTGCCAGCGATTGAAGAGCCAGAAATCCTTATTGCGTGAGGCGTCGTCCAGCACAGCGCGGTTGGCCGTGACCGAGTAGTCGATGGATTGACGGAAATGCCAGGGCTGCGGCGCGATCGGCATTGGCAAGTCGGCCGAACGCATCTGTTTTTCGAACACAAACGGGATACTCGCTGGTGTCGGGCTACCAATCGTTTCCGTCAGCAAACCAACGACGTTGTGGAAATACGCGACCGTGCGCACACCACCATTCCACCACGTGGAATAACTCGAACCAGAACGCATTGTCGTGCCGGCTTTGCCTTCCGCAATCATGCGGCTGTGCAACGCGCTGCCGAGGCGATCGATGCCGGTGATGACGCCGTCGTGGAAGTTGTAGTTAGCCGGATCACGAAACGGTGGAGCAAACATCACCGTACCGGCCGGGCCAGTCTGGTGATGGTTATACAGAATTTGCGGATACCACTCGAGGAATGCGACGCGACTCATGTTCGTCGTTTCCTTGAGCGCATTCATGAATGAATCGCGATTGTCATCGTGGCCCGCGTACTTGTTGTACAAGTCGGGGATGTTCATGGTGCGCTTCAGTTTGTCCGGCTCCTGCATGTACCAGTTGGAGACCATTTCCATACCATCTGGATTGGCATGGACCAACAGAATGATGCAGTTCTCGCGGAACCGTGTGGTTTCTTCGTCGTTCATGCTGGCAAACTGCCAGAGATCTTCAATCAGCTGCTGCGCACCAAGCACTTCGGTCGCATGCAGGCCGCCGTCGATCCAGACCACAGCCTTGCCTTCTTTCGCAAGCCGTTTCGCTTCGAGCGAATCAACGCCGGTGGCGAGCGCCATCTTCTTCGAGATTTCCTTGTACCGCGCCAGGTTCTTCAGATTCTCCGGGCTTGAGACAATCGCCATGATTTGCGGTTTGCCGAGTTCGGTGAAGCCGATGGTGTCGAGCAGCACGCGATCACTTTCGTTCGCCACCTTGGCGAAGTACTGGTGCAGTTTGGTGTAGTTCGGCAGCTCATAGTCTGCGCCGATGTCGAACCCAAAAAACTCTTTGGGCGAGGTGATCTTTTGTTGAGCGGGGAGCAGGCACGGGGCGGTCGCAAGGGCGACGGCCATGCCCGCCAGGGCGCGGCGCAGTTTCATGCGTTTGGACACTGGGAGGTGAGAGCACGAACGGTCAACGAACCGTCCGTTAGAATACGAGCGCCTGAGACGACACGTTGGGGGTTTCGGTGACGGGGAGGCTTAGCCCGCCCACGATAGCGCCAAACCCAGCCGATTGCGACGGTTGAGCCCAGTAAATGGCGAGAGAGCACCTCCGGGTCTTCCGCGGGCGAGCGAAAGTGCGCTGGCGCCCGGCATCCCATGAACCCGTTCCGAGTCTTTGAATGCACTCTGTGCACAAAATGAAACGGCCGGCACTGTCCGCCATCCTTCCCTCGCATTCACGCCGTCAGCGTCGCCTGGTTGATCAAGCTGATTACGGCCCCGCAAGACCCGATCTCATGGCAACGTATTCTTCCCAATTGCGCCACACCATTGTTCGGCCGCATCCTTCGCCCGGGTAGTTCCCGCCATCCCAACACACTATTCGGAGTTTCCAGTGAATTCGTCAGCCACCAAGACCATGCTGCGCCGCGTCATCGTCACGGCCGCGTCCCTCGGCATTGCATCAGTGTCGCTCTCTGCGCAAACGAAACCAGCACCCGCCAAACCGATGGAAATGGACCACGGCAAGATGGAAATGCAGGAGCCCGCCACGGGCTGGAAAGAACTCGACGCGTTTCACGAACTGATGGCGGCCTCGTGGCATCCCGCCAGCGGCAAAAACGATCTCGCGCCAGCGAAAGCCAAGGCTGCCGATATGGCGAAAGCCGCGAAGATGTGGGCCGATTCGAAGGCGCCCAAAGGCTGCGACACGCCCAAGATCAAGGAAGCGCTCACGAAGGTGAACGGAAGCACGCAGGAGTACGCCGCGTTGGTCGCAAAGGGAAGCGACGACGCGACGATCAAATCCAAACTGGGCGCCATTCACGACACGTTCGAGGTGGTGGAGATGGGCTGCAAGCCGGAAAAGACGCCAGCGAAATAAGCAGTGCGGAAGTTGGTGAATTCTTTCGCAGCCCATCACATCACACTTTCTCCACGGTGCACATGCCGCAATTCCGTTCGCACTCCGTCAGTGTTCGCGCTGCTTTCGTTGGGCTCCTCACGCTCGCAGCGTCTACCAGCGTAATGGCGCAGCGCGGCGGCGGCGGAGGAGTTCCCACCCCGGTTGTTGCTCCTCGCTTTCAGTGGGTGGGACCCGATTTTGGCGGTCGCATCTCGGCGGTTTCGGGCGTACCGGGCGACACCAACACCTACTACTTCGGTGCGGCGTCGGGAGGCATCTGGAAGACAACCGACGGCGCACGAACGTTCGCCCCAATCTTCGATGAGCAACCCGTGCAGGCGATTGGTGCGCTT
>Ga0105047_10002195_pt1 | contig 34852 bp, 34 predicted proteins | sample MAT04_FD_78384 | JGI IMG/M metagenome (GOLD analysis project Ga0105047, IMG submission 78384) | Freshwater microbial communities from Lake Fryxell liftoff mats and glacier meltwater in Antarctica - MAT-04 (megahit assembly) | ecosystem: Environmental > Aquatic > Freshwater > Ice > Liftoff... | reverse complement strand
GTGAAGTTCTACGACGAGGACGAGCCGATCTTCGACGAGTACGGCATCGAGGACGAGATCCAGCGCGCGCTCTCGCGCAAGGTTCCGCTCCCCTCGGGTGGTCACCTGATCATCGATCAGGCCGAAGCGCTCACCGCGATCGACGTCAACACGGGTCGGTTCGTCGGCAAGGGCTCGAAGGACATGGAGGAGACGATCCTCAAGACCAACCTCGAGGCCGTGAACGAGATCGCCTACCAGCTCCGCTTCCGGAACATCGGCGGCCTCATCATCCTCGACCTCATCGACATGGAGCTGCACAAGAACCGCGAGAAGGTGCGCCGCACCCTCGAGGAGCTGCTCCAGAAGGACAAGGCGAAGACGACGCTCAACCGCATCTCGGAGCTCGGGCTCATCGAGATGACGCGCAAGCGCACGCGCGAGAGCCTCGGCCGCCTGATGCACGAGCCCTGCTTCTACTGTGACGGCACCGGCCAGCTGCAGTCGAAGGAGACGATCGCCTATGAAATCATGCGCGAGCTTCGCCGCAAGAAGGGCACGCTGCCCGGCTACTCGGTGGTCGTGAACGCGCACCCGGCGGTCGCCGACGTCCTGAACTCCACCGAGAAGGCCTCGGTCACGGACGCCGAGAACAAGTACATGCGCAAGATCATCGTCGTGCCGCGCAAGGAGTACCACCTCGAGCAGTTCGATCTCGTGGGCAAGTAGGCGCGGCAAGTAAGGGGCGACCATGAGCGAGCGGGATGAAGACAAGCGGGCCGAGCGCGTGACGATCAACAAGGAGTTCGAGTCCTTCGACGCGTTCATCCAGGAGTACGTCACGAACATCTCGCGGACGGGCGTCTTCATCCGGGCGCAGCATCCGCTCGCGATCGGCACGAAGGTGAACCTCCAGTTCACCGTGATCATGGATGCCATCGAGACGATCGAAGGCATCGGTGAGGTCGTGCGCGTCGAGAAGGACGGCATGGGCGTCGTCTTCCGCGAGCTCTCGGGCTACTCGAAGGACCTGATCGACAAGCTGCTCACGGGCGGCAAGTCGCCTTAGTCGGGGCGATCTCGGGGCGGACAATGTGAGTACGGAGGAGCCCCGCAAAATGCGCGGGAATGCTTCTTCTTCCGTGCCGAGCACACTTTGGTATGCTCGGCCGCCGTGAGACACACCATGCGCTTTGCAGCCATTTGTTTGGGCCTCGGCCTCTCGATTTCCTCGCTCGTCGGGTGTGGTGGAAGCATTCCCCCGCCGAATGACCGACTCGCCACCGCGGAGGCTGCCTCGCGTAGCGCGCGGGAGCTCGGCGCCGACAAGGAGCCGAAGGCCCAGCTTCATCTGAAGCTCGCGCAGGAGCAGATCGATCAGGCGAAGAAGCTGATGACGGAGGGCGACAACAGGCGCGCCGACCTCATCCTGCAGCGCGCGAGCTCGGACGCCGAGCTCGCCGTCATGCTCGCGAAAGAGCACAACGCGAACGGTGAGGCCCAGAAGGCCAAAGAGAAGGTCAACCAGATCAAGGCCGGGAAGTGACCGTTATGCGTACCACCATCGTTTACTCGCTTGGTCTCGTCTCGCTTTTCACGATCGCCACGTTCGCCGCCGGCTGTGGCTCGACGCTCCCGCCGAAGGAGCTCGTCGACGCGCGCGCCTCCTACCAGTCCGCCTCGAAGGGCCCGGCCGCTCAGCAGAGCCCCGCCGAGCTCCACGTCGCGAAGCAGTCGCTCGACGCGGCCGAGCGCTCGTTCGCCGACGACGGCGACTCGCCCGTCACGAAGGACTTCTCGTACATCGCGATCCGCAAGGCGCAGCTCGCCGACGCCTCTGCCCGCGCGGCCCTCGCCGTGAAGGAGAAGGAGGCCGCGGAGCGCGAGGCGCAGAACGTCCAGGCCGCGCAGCTCAGCGACGCGCGCAGCCAGCTCTCCAGCACGAAGACCAACCTCGAGAAGACGCAGGACCAGCTCGCACGCGAGAAGGCCGCACGCGAGGCCGCCGAGAAGGCCGCCGCGCTCGCGATGGCCGACCTCCGCCGCCTCGCGGACGTGAAGCAGGAGCAGCGCGGTATGGTCATCACGCTGTCCGGCAACGTGCTCTTCGCGAGCAACGAGTCGACGCTGCTGCCCGGCGCCGTGCTCAAGCTGAACGAGGTCGCCGACGCGCTCATCAAGGGTAACCCCGACTCGAACATCACGATCGAGGGGCACACCGACTCGCAGGGTCAGCGTCAGTACAACATGGACCTCGGGCAGAAGCGCGCGGACGCCGTGAAGTCCCAGCTCGTCTCGCGCGGCGTCGCCGCAGACCGCATCACCGCGGTCGGCATCGGTCCGGATCGTCCGATCGCGGACAACAAGTCGGCCGAAGGTCGCGCGAACAACCGTCGCGTCGAGATCATCGTCCAGCCGCCGAAGAAGTAGTCGCCTCGCCGACGGCGCTCACTGCGACGAGCGAACCGAGAGGGTCGCTCAGCGCTTGCCGCGCGGTCGAGCGAGCGGAGTGGGCGTCATCTTCGGGCGTGAGGTAGGGGCAGGGTCGAGCGACGGTGCAGGGGGCGCCGGCGGCGGCTCTGTCGCGGCTTGGGTCGGGGTCGGGGTCGGGGTCGGGGTCGGTGCCGGGGTCGCGGCCACGGTCGGGGTCGTGGACGTGGACGGGGCCGCCCCCTCGCGATCGACCGCCGGACCGCGCAACGCGCGACACGTCGCCGAGCCCGCGACGACCACCAGCACGGTGACCGCGACGATCCCCACCACCTGAGGCAGCGCCAGCGAGCGTGGCCGCGCGGGCGGAGCCGCCGCCGGCTTCTCGGCCGCGGCCGACTTCGGCGACTTCGCGGCCGTCGCGTCGAGCTCGTCGCCCTCGAACGTGACGTTCAGCGTGGCGAGGACCTGCTCGATCATCACGCGCCCGCGCCTCGTCGCCCACGGCGCGAGCGCATGCGCCAGATGACCGACGGTCGGGTAGCGCGCCGCCTTGTCCTGCGCGAGACATCGCTCTGCGATCGCCGCGAACTCCTCCGGGACCTCGGGCGCGAGCGTCCGCACGGGCGTCAGCCCCTCGGTCGCCATCGAGGCGAGGATCGACACGGCGTTGCGCCCTCGATAGGGCGTCGTCCCCGCCACGAACCTGTAGAGGAGGGCACCGAGGGAGAAGATGTCGCTGCGCTCGTCGACATCGCGCGCGCTCGTGATCTGCTCGGGCGACATGTATCCCGGTGACCCGAGGCTCATGCCCTCGTGCGTGAGGTCGCCGCCGCGCGGCGGGTCGCCTGGCGCTCCCGCGCGATCGTCGAGCACCTTCGAGACGCCGAAATCGAGCACCTTCACGGTCTTCGTGCCGCCGGGGCCGACCGCGAGGAACAGGTTCGCGGGCTTGAGATCGCGATGCACCATACCGAGCGCGTGCGCCTCGGCGACGGCCTCGCAAGCCTGCAGGATGTAGTCGACCGTCTCGCCGACGGGGAGCTTCTGCCGCTCGCTCACGACCGTCGCGAGGTCTTCCCCCTCGAGGTGCTCCATGACGATGTACGGCGTCTCGTCGTCGAGCGTCCCGACGTCGAACACGCGCGCCACGTGGGAGCTCTTCAGGCGGACGAGAAGACGCGCCTCGCGCTGGAACCTCGCGATCGCGTCCGGGCTCACGTCGCGAAGGAACTTGATCGCGACGCGCTGATCGAGCTCGAGGTGCGTGGCCGCGACCACGACGCCCATCCCGCCCGAGCCCATGAGGCCGTCGATGCGGTACTTGCCCGCTACGATCTGGCCGGCAGAGACCTCGAACACACGGCGATTGTCCCACACGAGCGCGGCTTACGGTATCGTCGGAAGCCCTTGGCCTCACGGGTTCTCGCCGAACGCTACGAGCTCCTTCAGCGCATCGGGAGAGGCGCCATGGGAGAGGTTTGGTCAGCGACCGACCTCCGCACCGGCGCCGACGTCGCGGTGAAGCTCTCGCACGGCTGGGCGGCGAGCGAGCCCGAGCTCCTCGCGCGGTTCGAGCGCGAGGGAAAGCTCTTGAAGCGCATCAAGAGCCCCTTCATCTGCGCGCTCGTCGACTTCGGCCGCACGGCCGAGGGGGTGCCGTACATGGTGCTCGAGCGCCTGACCGGGGAGACGCTCGACCAGCTCCTCACGCGCGAGGGGTACCTCCCCATGGCCGAGGTCGGGCGTATCGCCGACGAGATCTTGCAGGCGCTCGTCGTCGCCCACGGCGCGGCGATCGTCCACCGCGACCTCAGCCCGGCCAACGTGTTCCTCCATCGCACGCCGGACGGCAAGACGCTCACCAAGATCCTCGACTTCGGGATCGCCAAGGTCGGAGGCACCGGCGGGCCGAGCACCGCCAGCCACGTGACGATGGGAACGCTTGCTTACGTGGCCCCCGAGCAGCTCGGCGACAGTGCGAAGGCCGGCCCTAGCGCCGACCTCTACGCCGTCGGGACCCTCGTGTTCCGGGCCCTCACCGGCCAGATGCCCTACGGTGCTGCCAAGGGAACCCCGCTCGTCGTCCTCAAGCGCGAGACCGACGTGCCGAGCATCGACGAGGCCACCGGCGAGAAGTGGCCCGCCGCGCTCCGCACGTTCCTCGCGAAGACCATGGCACGCCTGCCCGCCAAGCGTTACCCCTCGGCCGAGGTGGCGCTCGGCGCGTGGCGCGACGCCATGCGCGGCAAGGGCCCGCGCCTCACGGCCCCCGAGAAGCCGAACGAGGCGCCGCGCACGCTCACGCTCGATGACAATGCCTCGCGTAACCCACAACGACGCGCACCAAAGAGCAGGATCACCTGATGGCGACGACAATCTTCTCCACGCAGATGCTCGAGTTCAAGACCGGCCGCTTGCGCGTCGAAGGGCGCGAGGAGTCGACGGAGATCGTCGTCGGCCCCGAGCCCGTGGTCATCGGTCGTGACCCCGCGTGTCAGCTCGTCGTCGACGAGACGGGCATCTCGTCGATGCATGCCGAGCTGATGGCGACGCCGCGAGGCGTCCGCCTTCGCGACCTCGGCAGCAAGAACGGAACGTGGGTGGGGGACCTGCGCATCACCGAGGCGTACCTGACCGCGTCGACGAGCTTCTGGGTCGGTCGCACCGAGATACACTTCGAGGCCGCGAAGCCGGAGAGGGTGGATCTGCCCGACATCGAACAGTTCGGTCCGCTCTACGGAACGAGCGCGCCCATGCGCGACCTCTTTCGCCGCCTCCAGAAGGGCTCACCGACCGAGCTGACGATCCTCGTCCAGGGCGAGACGGGCACCGGAAAGGAGCTCGTTGCCGAGGCCGTGCACCGCGCGAGCCCCCGCAAGAACGGGCCCTTCGTCATCGTCGACTGCGGTGCCATCGCGCCCACGCTCGCCGAGGCGACCCTCTTCGGTCACGAGCGCGGCGCATTCACGGGCGCGACCTCGTCGCGCGAGTCGCCGTTCGTCGAGGCCAACGGCGGAACGATCTTCCTCGACGAGCTCGGTGAGCTCCCCCTCGACGTGCAGCCCAAGCTGCTGCGTGCGCTCGCCGAGCGCCGCGTGAAGCCCGTCGGGAGCAACACGTACAAGGAGTTCGACGCGCGCGTGATCGCGGCGACGCGCCGCGATCTCGAGGCCTCCGTCAACGCCGGTACGTTCCGAAGCGACCTCTACTTCCGCCTCGCGCAGGTGCGCGTGTACGTGCCCTCACTGCGCCAGCGACTCGACGACGTGCCGGGGCTCATCAAGCACGTGCTCGTGCAGCTCGGTGCGAAGGGAGCATGGCGACGCGTGAGCCGCTCCACGCTCGATCGCCTGCTTCGGTACGACTGGCCCGGGAACGTGCGCGAGCTCCGCAATGCAGTGGCGGTCTCGCTCGCTCTCGCCGAGGAAGGCGAGCCGCTCGACATCGCCGCGGCGGTCGGTCTGAAGGCGTCGAAGCCGAAGGGCAAGATCGTCGAGGCGAGCGCCGTGCGCGCGTATCACGACGCGAAGCGCGATGCGCTCAACCACTTCGAGCGCGCCTACTTTGCGCAGCTGGTCGAGGCGACCAACGGGAACGTCGCGGAGATCTCGCGGCGTACCGGGTTGCAGCGCACGCACGTCAGGAAGTACCTGCGGCTTCACGGGTTGAGAGAGCCCCGGAAGCTCACCTGATGGGGCTCCGCCCCTCACTTCGCGAGCCCCGTGATGTGACCGGCCCGGCGCGATTCGCCTTCGGCGAACGGCGCTCCGCGCCGAAGACACGCCCGCCGGAGGGAGCCGGCGGTCGACGAGCCTTCGGGGATCAGTAGGCTTGGAAGTTGTGGATGGCCTTGTCGTGGGCCTGGCGTTGCTCCTCGGGGGTGAGCTGCTTCTCGTCGGCGGCGGCTCGCGGCGGCGCGGCGGGGCGACGGTTCATCGGCGAGGGCATCGGGAGGTTGCGGGTCTTTGCGTTTTGCATGTTTCGGTCGGCCTCGATCTTCTCGAGGGTGGCCGCGGCGTCCTTGGCGCGGGCGAAGGCGTCCTCGACGGTCTTGACGTGGCCCTGGGCGAGAGAGGCGGCGTCGTCGGTGGACCTGGCGCCGACGAAGATGCGCTCTTCGTGCTGGGCACCGCCCACGCCGTCCTCGTAGCGGAGCACCGCATCGAGGACCTCCACGTTCGCGCCGTTCTTGGACGAGGGGGCCGCGAGCTCGACGACGACCTCGGCCTGCTCGCCGAGGCTGAGATCGCCGAGGGGGATCGAGACGCCGCGGTCCGCCCCGCTGAAGGTGCGACCGACGACGCCCGTCACGGAGACGCCCGGCCCGGGATGAAGCTCGAGGACCGCGTGGCGCGCGACGACCTTGTGAAGGCGCGTCACCTCCTCCGCGAAGAACGAGGCGACCTTCGCCGAGTCCTCGACGTAGAAGAAACGCCCGCCCGATTGCTGGGCGATGCGGCCCATCAGCGTCTCGTCGTAGTCGTTGCCGAGGCCGAGCGCGGTGACCGAGATGCCCTGCGAGGAGGCCTGCGCGACGAGCGGGAGGATCTGGCGGTCGTCGTTGGGGACGCCGTCGCCGACCAGCACCACGCGGTTCACGCCGTCGTGCTGCAGGTTCTTCGTGACCTCTTGGATCGCCATCCGGAGGCCGGCCGCCATGTCGGTGGTGCCGGTCGCCTTCATCGCCTCGATCTTCTTCCGGAGATCCTTGGCGTCGGCGTCGTCGAGACGCGTCGAGGGAAGGAGAACCTCGGCCTTCGAGTCGAAGACGATGACCGCGATGCGGTCCTCGGGCGCGAGCGAGGAGACGAGCGCGAGGCTCGCGGTACGGGCGTCGGCGATCGCCTTGCCCTCCATCGAGCCCGACGTGTCGACGAGAAGCGCGAGGTTCACCGGCGGGCGTGCCGCGCTGCTGCGCTTCTTGGCCGCGAGCCCGATGCGCGCGACCAGCGCACCCGAGGCGTTGGCCTTCACGAATTTGTTGCCGAGCGCGGCGTCGAGAGTGACAGCCGAGGCCTCGGCGCCCGTGGGGACCTTGGCCGAATGCCCACACGCCAGGAACACCGCGGCGAGGGTCGTGAACGCAACCCAGGACAACTTATGACGCATGCACGCCTCCCTTGGAGTCGTGCTCTACGGGCGAGACCCGCGATCGATCTAACGAGAGGGGAGATCGGGCACGGGCACGGGCACGGGCACGGGCACGTGGAGACGAGACGAGACGACTAGGCTCGGGCCTGGCTACTTCTGGAGGCAGTTCTCGATGCGGATCTCGCCGTCGAGGTCGCATGAGTCAGAGGAGCCGTTCCGACGGGCCTCGACGCAGTGGAAGGTCGTCCAGTAACGACCCGCCGCGATGCCGCCGGCACCGCCCGTCACGGTCGTGGGGTCGAACGTGCACTTCGTGGTCGCCTAGTTCTCCATGCTGACCAGCGCGTCTCCATCGGCCGTACCGGTCGCCGTCCTCGCCCCCGACATCGCGAAGAACTGCTGCACGCCGCCAGCCGCTCCCTTCGTGACGTCGAAGCTGACGTTGACCGAGAAGCCCGACGCGGTGGGGGCCACCGTGCACGAGAGCTCCACCTTGCCGCCGCTCGGGTCCACGGCGCCGTCGGTCACGGGGGCGATCGGGGAGAACGTGCCGATCGCAACGGCCTGTCCCGCGGCCGCGCACGCGCCCGAAGCGCCCTTGACGAGCGTGGCCTTGACGATGGCTTGAGCGACCGCGGCGCCGCTCGTTCCGCTCGTTCCGCTCGTTCCGCTCGTTCCGCTCGTTCCGCCACTGGTTCCGCCACTGGTTCCGCTGCTCCCGCCGTCGAGGCTCGTACTGCCCGAGCCCGACGAGCACGCCACGACGAGCGCGGCCGAGACAGCCATCACGGAGCCGGCAAGACGAGCACCTCGGAACGACTGGAGCATCCCGCGCCGCAGGTGACCTCGAGCACGCTGTCAATCGACGCGAGTCACTTCCGGGGCGGGCGACGGCGCTCGTGGAACCACGCGCGATACGTCTCCATGCGTGAGCGCTGCTCGGCCGGCGCGTGGGCATGGCAGGTCGCGAGCTCGGCGCTCCCTGCGGGCGCACCCCACCGCGACTCGACGCATTCGTTCGGGTTGTAGGCCATCTCCAGGGCCACGCCGCGCGCCAGGACCTCGGCGAGGGTCAGCTTGAACACGCTGCCGTCAGTGCGTGTATATTCCACGCTTCGGCCCTCGAGCTCGCGCCGGAGGATTCGCTCCAGCTCGACCTCGACCTCCTTCGCGGTGTGCCCGGCCGGCATCGCGAAGCGCTCGGGACGCCGCGAGACGCGCGCCGGGAACCCCTTCACGACGTCGATCGCGATGAGGATGCGGAGATCACGCGACGGCGTGGAGAAGTCCTCCCATGCGCCGCTCGTCTCGAAGATCTCCGGGCCCTCGGGCATCGATGCCACGCCCTTCGCGCCGTCGAGCCACCTCCGCCCGTTGTCGACCGATTTGACGCGCGTGCGCACCTGCTCCTCGAGCGCGGAGAGCGTCTCCAGCATCGCGCGCTGCGGGTCGAGCGGCTGCGGCGACAGCACGTCCTCCATCTTGTCGTAGAACCCCTCGAGGTCGAGCTTCGCGGCGTCGCGCGAGACGTCGCCGTAGTCGGGGTGCCTCTTGATCGCCTCGTCGTCGAGGCGAACGAGCTTGCCCGCACGGCGCACGACGGGTCGGAACCGCTTGAAGCCAGGCCCACCGAGCTCGCGCTGGGTCGCGTAGAGGAAGTTGCCGCGCCAGTAGCGCTTCCGCGCCACCGTGCCGTCGGGCTGGCCGTCGACCGCGAGGAGCACGCCGCCCCGCTCGGGGCTCTGCGCAAGGCGCTTCGCGACCATCAGCACGTGCCCGTAAGGGTCGGCGTAGATCACGCCCGGACGCATGCTCTCCATCGTGAGCGCGACGGGGTAGTAGTCGCTGCTCTCCTCCTCGAACGGCTGGCGCGCCGAGCCGGAGTGCGCCTTGTCGGCGACGGTGCCCTTGAGGAACGTGCCGAACGCCTTCACGGCCGTCGCCCTCTCGTCGAACCTCGCGGGCGGCTCCTCGTTCGTGAGCATGAAGCCCGGCTTGCACGACGGCACACTGCCGCCGCCGCCACGATTGCACTCCGAGATCCCGAACGGGAGGCGGAGCTTGAACGCGAAGTAGGCCCGCAGGAAGTAGGGCAGATCCGCGCAGTCGGGGCGGACGACGGGGGCGTTCGTGGAGTCCTCTCCGCCGGCGAGGTGATCGAAGAGGAGGTTCCGCTTCTTGTCGCGGAGGACCTCGTGCAGGGCCGGCCAGCTCGGCATCTCGCCGTCGGGGGCGTCGAAGAGCTGCTCGATCCATGCGGAATACACGTTTTCGAGGTTGCGGTTCCAGCTGCGCTGGATGGGCCACAGGCCGTCCGTCTCCTTCGGCGCAGCGGGCGGGCCGGGCCTGAAGGCGACGACGGTGAGGCGCTTCGTGGCGACGCCCTTGCCGGCTTCGCACGCGCGCTGCGTGAAGGCCGCGTCGTAGAGACCGGCCTTCGGTGACTCGACCTCGGCGACGAAGAAATACGGTGGCCCGCCGCGACGCGCGTCGGTGGTCGCGATGGGCGCCGCGTCCGTCGCGGCAGGCTTGCCCTTCTCGGCCGGGAGGATGCGGAGCTCGCCGACGAGCGGCTTCTCGCTGACGGCGAGGATACGCAGGGGCGCGCCCGTCCAGGCCGTCCCGGGGGTGACGAAGAGGAAGACGTCCTTCGTCTCCTCGCACTTCGGCGGCGCGTCGGCCGGGAGGTCGAGCGGCTTGGCGGCCAGCCCGAAGAGCGAGCTGTCCGTGCCGGCAGCCCCCGCCTCGCGCTCGGCCATCTTGGTGGCTGCATCGGCGGCGGCAGGCGCGACGTGGCTCGGCGGCGAGTCGCTCCCCTCGTGCGTACATCCGGCGCACGGTGCGCCCGCCACGATCGCGGCGAGCAGAGCAAGGACTCGAGATGACGTCACGATGGGTGAATAACGCACGGGCGCGAAATCGTCATCCCGCGCGATCGAGCCTGCGCGCTCACTTCAGCAGCGGCGCGACCAGCTCGGTCGCGACGTACTTGGTGAAGACGGTCCCTCCAGGCTCGCTCAGGTGGTCGCCGTCCATGAAATCCGTGCTCTCGATGCCCGGCGGCGCGTTCATGTCGACGAACGGAACGCCGTGCTCCGAGGTGATGCGCTTCACCTCGTTGATGTACTCGAAATAGGTGTGCTTCTCGTCGTGGTACCAGTCGAGCTGGCGCGCCTGCGGGGTGCCCATGACGATCACCTTCACGCCGTGACGCTTGAGGTCGTCGATCGCCTCGGCGAGGTAGCGACCCGGGGTCGGGCGCAGCTCGATGCCCTTCGACTTGTCCATCAGCTCCGCGTAGGCGCCGGCGCGTCCACGCGCGCGCACGTCCTGGTGCGCCGGGGGCACGCGGCCGCCGAGCGACCAGTACCCGCGGTTGTGGAACGTGATCGGCGGCGCGAGCGTCAGATCATGGACGGCGGTGCTGAGCTCGGTGCGCATCCCGAGGAGGTGCGACGCGCCGTAGAAGACGCTCGCTCCGGCGTCCTCGACGTTGGTGCGCCACGCGGCCCTCACGAAGAGCGGCACCGCGGACCAGCGCACCCCCGGCTGCGTGCCCGCGGCGCCGACCGCGTCGCAGCAGCTGAAGAGCGCGGGCGTGACCCCGAGGATGAAGACCTTCGGCGGCGGTTTGTGGGTCGCGGCCTCGTGCGCGACCATCAGGAAGATCGGCGTGGTGCCCGACGGGATGCCGAAGTTGAACGTCGTGTACGTGCTGCCGGTGGCTCCCTGGAGGGTCTCCTGCATCACCTGCGGAATGATTGCATGATACATGCGAGAGTCGCCCGTGACGACGATGTCGCCGCCGAGCGTCTCGTATTCCAGCCGCTTGGCCGTCACGTAGTTCGAGTTCTTGCGGAGCCGCAGCTCGACGCTCGAGTCGCGATAGAAGAGCTCGGCCGCCACGAGCACCGCGGCCATCGACACGACGGATACGAGGAACGCGCCGTGGCCGGCGTCGCTCGCCGTGGGCTCGCTCTCGGGCGCAGTCTCTGAGTGCTCGGTCGTCATGGTCAGAAGTAGAAGTAGATGAAGGTCGGCGACGTCGTCGCGAACCAGTAGAGGACGAGCACCATGCCCGCCCACATGATGCCGCGCGCCGCAGCCGGTAGCACGCGCTGGGTCCGCAGCCCGAGCTTCGACGCGCCGGCGACATGCAGCGCGACGAGCGCCGCGAGGTACCACGTCGTCGTGTCGAGCACGGCGCTCGGCTTCCATCCCGGAATCGGCCGGGCTACGTAGATGCGCTTGAAGATGGCGATCGCATCGCCCCAGGTCTGCGCACGGAAGAACACCCATCCGACCATCACGAGCAGCAGCGTGCCGACGAGGGCGAACGCCTGGTAGGCGACGTGCTCGCGCGTGCGCTTCCAGCCCTCGGTGCGGGTCGCGCCGCTGAACAGCTTGTGCAGCGCGAGGAGCACGCCGTGGTACGCGCCCCAGATCACGAAGGTGACACGCGCGCCGTGCCAGAGCCCGCCGAGCGTCATCGTGATGAAGAGGTTGCGATAGGTCGCGAGCTCGCTGCCGCGATTGCCGCCCAGCGGGATGTAGAGGTAGTCGCGCAGCCAGCGCGACAGGGTCATGTGCCAGCGGCGCCAGAACTCGGTGATCGAGCGGCTCAGGTACGGGTAGTCGAAGTTCTCGGGGAGGTCGAAGCCGAGCATCTGCGAGCCGCCGCGCGCGATGTCGGTGTACCCGGAGAAGTCGCAGAAGATCTGACCCGTGTACGCGATGACTCCTGCCGCGAGCTCGATCGAGTTGTAGCTCTCGGGCTTCTTGAAGACGGCGTCGGCGAAGATCGCGAGGTTGTCGGCGATCACCATCTTCTTCACGAAGCCGGTGAGCATGATGAACATGCCCTCGGAGACGCGCGCCGAATCGAACTTCTTCTCCTCGCGGAGCTGCGGCAACAGCTCGGAGGCACGGACGATCGGCCCGGCGATGAGGTGCGGGAAGTACGAGACGTAGAGGGCGAACTCAGGGAGCGATCTGGCGCCGGGATCGCTGCGGTAGACGTCGACGACGTAGCTCACCATCTCGAACACGTAGAACGAGATGCCGAGCGGCAGTGGCAGCTGCGCGACGTGGAGGCCCGGCACGAACGACGCGAAGAACGCGGCGTACTTGAAGGTCGCGAGCGTCCCGAGGATGACCACGATCGACCCGGCGAGGATCGCCTTCCGGCCGGTCTTCCGCGTGCGCAGCAGGTGGCCGGCGCCGTACGTGAAGAGCGTCAGTGCCGCGAGGAGGATCGAGAGCTTCCAGCCCCACGACAGATAGAAGACGACGCTCGCGACGAGCAGGACCGTGGAGGTCGCGCGCGACGGCAGCAGCCATCGTGCGGGCAGCACGATCCCGAAGAAGAAGAGGACGAAAGCGTATCCGGTGAACGCCACGGAGCGGGCCGCGAGGCTACCACATGGGTGTCGCGTATCGGAGCGGAGGGCAGCACCGAAACGCGGGAAGGCCCGTTCCGCGCTCGGGCTTCTCCGCTAGGACATCGACGAGAACACGAGGTTGAGCGCGAGCGCGAGGCACGCCATCCTCGCCTCGGGCGCGAACGCGCGAACGTGGCGAAGGACGAACGCCGCCGCGTCCACCACGCGACGTCGAGCGGAGCGACCCGCGCATACGCGCCGGTGCCGATGACCACCGAGATCACGAGCCGGCCCACCGCGTGATGCGGCGAGACCACCCGCGACGACGGCGACGGGGGCGGAGAAAGCCCTTTGGTCCTGGGATAGTAGGCCTTCCGCACGCGAGCTCCGGACCACTGACAAGCCAACTTCGCGGGCCGGGCGGCCGAAGCCCGCTAAAGTGCCGGCACGATGCAGTCGTCTTCTTCACTGTTGCCCCACACGCTTTCCATCGTGCTCGGTCTCGGTGGTCTCTCGCTCCTCGCGGTCGCCGCGTGCTCGTCCGAAGACGACGCGGGCACGCCCGGAACACCGGTCACGACCGGCGGCACGGCGACAGTGGACGGCGGCGGTGGTGGTGGCGGCGAGGGCGGGACGGGGGCCACGGACGGCGCCACGCTCCCCGACGGCGCCGCGGACATGTCGGAGGTGCAGAAGCGCAAGGCGCAGATGCTCACGAGCTTCTGGGAGAACGACACGACCGTCTTCCAGTACGCCTTCGCGCGGAACAACAACGACGGCTACGGCTACACCTCCGGTCGCGTCGGGTTCACGACCTCGACGGGCGACTCCGCCGACGTCGTGAAGTGCTTCGACCTCGCCTTCACGGGCGCAGGCAACCTGATGAAGAAGTACGAGGCGGCTCTCCTCGCGCTGCAGAAGAAGCAGCAGGACACGGGGATGATCCAGGGCAGCACAGCGACGATCGACGCGATCGGCAACTACCCCGCGGACTGGAAGACGACGGCGACGAATGCCGCCACCGCGCCGGCGTTCAACAAGTGCCAGGACGAGCTCGTCGACTCGATCTACTGGGCGCCCACGCTGCCCGTCATGAAGAAGTGGGGGCTCACGTCGGCGCTCGCGCGCGCGTCGATCTACGACGCGTACGTGGTTCACGGTGAGAGCAACGTGAGCGATCTGGCCGCGCAGACGAACGACGACGTCGGCAACTCGATGCAGAAGCCCGCGACCGCTCCGCTCACCGAGGCGCAGGAGTCGACGTGGCTCGAGGCGTTCCATCTTCGCCGGGTCGCGCTCCTGAACAGCTCGGGGGCCTGGCGCAGCGCCATCGCGCGTGGCGCCAACTACGAGCGCATCCGGCGCGACGCCAACTTCGACTTCTCGAAGCCGATCGTCACGGATGCGACGGCGAGCGTCATCTTTCCGGGCAAGGGCTACCCGAGCAACGGCTACCAGGCGTGCGTCATCCACCCGGACGGCAGCGTCACGGGCGACCCGGTCTGCACCGCGCCGACGAGCAACTGAGCGGCGCAGAACGCCCCGTCGGGGCGGGGGGGGCCTTCGGCGTCAGAACTTGGCGACGGTGAGGCTCGAGTAGAAGAGCGGCGTCTTGGGGGGCTCGGGCGAGAGGAACGTCGCGGTCCGCGTCGTTGCGCTCGGCTTGGGCGCCTCCTTCTCCATGATGCCCAGCACGTCGAGGACGATCATCAGGCTGCCCATGGGCGAGGCGGAGGCGGTCGTCAGCGCGACGCGAGTGGGGGTCGCGACCGGGGCCGGCGGGGCGATGGTCGGGGTCTCCGCATGCACACTCGAGGTCTGCGTGAGCAGCGCGAGCCCGAGGGCTGCAGCGGACACGGAGACGACCAGGGAGGGGAGGCGCGGCATCTGCAGAGCTTTCAGCACGGGCCGTGCCGGGCGAAAACACCGAACAAATGGCGACATGTAGGCGCTCTGGGGGCAGAAACGCGAAGTGTCGATCCATACAGGAGGATCCGGGTGATCCACCCGGGTCCCAAGCCCGTCTCCGTTCGCGGGCCCTTGCAGCCGGCGACCTCGCGACGCGTCTAACGGAAGAGCCCTGCGAGGAGCTCGTACGAGTGCTTGCGCGCATCGTGATCGAAGGCCGTGGTGACCACCATCAGCTCGTCGGCCTTGGTCTCCGCGACGAAGCGCTCGAGGCCGTCGCGGACGGTCTCCCGGGAGCCGACGAACGAGTGCGTGAGCATCCCCGAAGCAGCGACCTTCTCCGCGGCCGTCCAGTACGTGTCGATGTCGTCGATCGGCGGCTTCTGCAGTCCGCGGGTGCCGCGATGGAGATCGGTGAACGCTTGCTGCAGCGTGGTGAAGATGCGGCGCGCCTCCTCGTCGGTCTCGGCCACGATGACGTTCACGCCCAGCATCGCGTGCGGTCGTTCGAGCGGCCCTCCGGGCTCGAACCTCTCGCGGTAGACACGCAGCGCCTCGGTCATCGCCGCCGGAGCGAAGTGCGAGGCGAACGCGTACGGCAGACTGTCGAGCGACGCGGAGATCCGCGTGATCAGCGACGTGAAGTATGGCTGGGACGAGTCGCGGGGATGGGCGCTGGGCGCGCTCGCCGGCATCGCGGAAGCGTGGCGACTGTCTCTGCCGGAATCGGGAGTAGAGATCGTTGAAGGGAAGAGGCCGGCGCGGCCGGCGCACCGAGAAGAGACGCAGTGCGCGACGCACGTCGTATCGACGGTAGACAAAACGAAAGCGCCCCGGCGCTGGCTCGATGCCGGGCGCCGGGGCTCCTGTAGCGAGAGGTCAGAAGGGCGAGTTGTCGCTCGCCGGTTCGTAGGCTTGGTCGTCGGGGTCGTCACGGCGACCGACACCGTCCGCGAAGGCTTGTTCGAGGTAGCGGTGCTCTCGGATGTGGCACCGCAGCGCGCGCATGGCCGCGAGGAGCGCGCACGTCGGCGGGTACCTGGCGCCGCCCGGTTGGAAGGATGATGGATCGAGCTGGACCGAGAGGATGCGTTGAGCCGCGACGATGGCCGCGTCGATGACGAAGAGCGGCGCGAGCTCAGGCGACAGGACGATGTCCCAAGCTTCTGGTCGTGCTGGGTGTTGTTCAGGGCGACCCGCGATCGGCCCTGATGAGCTCGACCCGGATCGCATTCGGCGGGGAGGCGACGCTGCCCGCTGCGCTCGTAGGAGGCGCGCCGATGTGCACGCGCATCGGCTCCACACCCCGCGCCGCGAGGGTGTCGCGAAGGAGCTGCGCGCGCTTCTCGAAGAGCGCGGCGGCTCCGCCTGACGGGGCGGGCGGGATCAGGACGACGCTCGCGTGCCTGAGCGCCGGACGCTGGAGACACAAGGCCCACTTCTCGATCTCGACCTTCTGCTGGGGCGACACGTCGGTCGTGTCCTGCCCGAACTGGATGGCAGCCGAAAGGTCGTCGCCGCACGCGCCAACGATCTCTTGACGCGCGACGTAGAGAACGATCGAGCCCGGTGTGTACGTCCCTGCGTCCGCCGTCGTGCCCGTCGACGCTCCGGATGCCCCGCGACTCGGCGTCTCCGCACATCCGGCACACGTGAGCAGGGCAGCGGCGACGATGGAGGTTGTCCGAAGGTCGACGGTCATCGAGTGGGGCCGGGGCGCCTCAGAGGACACGCTGATCGATCTGCTCGGCAAGCGTCCCCGAGGTGACGATCTGGCGTTCCTGAGCGTTGTGGGCGGAGAAGATCGTCTGGACGAGCTGGGCGCGATGCTCTGGCTCGACGACGAGAATGGTGTGCCCTTTGCGGAACTCCGCGTCGTAGTACGCCGCCTCTTCGTCGTTGACGCCGAGCCCGACCAGCGCTCCCACGAGCATGCCCGCCGCCGCTCCGCTTGCGGCGCTGGCGACGAGCGCAACCAGCATGCCTCCGGCGATGACAGGTCCGATCGCGGGCAAGATCCCGGCCGCGATACCGAGCGCCCATAGCGCGCCGCCGCCTGCGCCTGCAGCAGCGCCCACGGCCGCGCCCGCGCCCGCCTGATTTCCTTCGAGGGAGCGGAAGCTCTTCACCTCGGGATCTCCTTCCTTGTCGTGCGTGAGGACACCGATCTTGCGGTCGGAGAACTTGGCGTCACGAAGGTCTTCGATCGTCCGGCGCGCATCGCCCGCCGACTCGAAGACACCGATCATCACTCGCTCGCGCTTGGTGCCCATGAGGTCTCCTTCGCCTCTGTTCGAGGTGGTCATTCGGTTGAGTCGCCGACCTCAGCACCTTGCGTGCCACCGCTCATCGCCAGGGATAGGCCACGACGGAATCAAAAGATGAAACGAGCCATTGTGTCTCAGCGAGGCTTCCTGCCCTGCGCCACACGTTCAAGCCAGCGGCTGCGCGGCCGCGGAGTCAGGCGGGCATGCTACTTGCGCCCGGCCCGCATACCCCATGGGGAGATGGGCCATGTGACGGAGACGAAGACCGAGAATCACGACCCGTCGAACAGTGGCATCGTCACCGCGGTGCGCGGCAGTGTCGTGGACATCCGCTTCGACGAGCGACTCCCGCCGATCCACTCGATCCTGCGGGCGGGCGAGAAGAATGCCATCGTCATCGAGGTGTTCGCCCAACGCGATGCGCATCACGTGCGCGGCATTGCACTGACGCCAACGCAGGGTCTCGCGCGTGGCATGCCGGTGAAGGACTCCGGCGGGCCGCTGAAGGCGCCGGTGGGCAAGCAAATCCTCTCGCGGATGTTCGACGTGTTCGGCGAGACGATCGATCGCAAGCCAGCGCTGTCGGCGGTCGAGTGGCGTTCCGTCCATCGCGCTCCGCCACCGCTGGCACGACGCTCCACGACATCCGAGATATTCGAAACCGGGATCAAGATCATCGACGTGCTCGTGCCGCTGGAGCGGGGCGGCAAGGCGGGTCTGTTCGGCGGCGCGGGCGTCGGCAAGACGGTCCTGCTCACCGAGATGATTCACAACATGGTTGGGCATCAACAGGGCGTGAGCATCTTCTGCGGCATCGGCGAGCGCAGCCGTGAAGGCGAGGAGCTCTATCACGAGATGGAGAAGGCCGGCGTGCTGCCCCAGATGGTGATGGTCTTCGGCCAGATGAACGAACCGCCAGGCGCACGCTTCCGGGTAGGGCATGCCGCCCTGACGATGGCGGAGTACTTCCGCGACGACGAGCACCGCGACGTGCTGCTCCTCATCGACAACATCTTCCGGTTCATCCAGGCGGGCATGGAGGTGTCCGGTCTGCTGGGGCAGATGCCGTCACGTCTTGGCTATCAGCCGACGATGGGCACCGAGCTTGCCGGGCTCGAAGAGCGCATCGCCAATACCGATGCCGGCGCGATCACCTCCATCCAGGCCGTGTACGTACCGGCGGACGACTTCACGGACCCGGCCGCGGTCCACACATTTTCTCATCTCTCCGCCTCCATCGTGCTCTCGCGTAAGCGATCGAGCGAAGGTCTCTATCCCGCGATCAACCCACTCCAATCCAATTCCAAGATGGCCACGCCGGGAGTCGTCGGCGAACGGCACTACCGTTTGGCGCAGAAGGTCCGGCAAACGCTCGCCCAGTATGCAAATCTAAAAGACATCATCGCCATGCTCGGACTCGAGCAGCTCTCGCCCGCGGATCGCAAGGTGGTCGCCCGCGCGCGCCGGCTCGAGCGCTTCCTCACGCAGCCCTTCTTCACGACGGAGCAGTTCACCCAACTCACGGGGAAGCTCGTGAGCCTCGAGGACTCGCTTGACGGATGCGAGCGAATCCTGGGCGACGAGTTCAAGGACTATCCCGAGAGCGCGCTCTACATGATCGGGGCCATCGACGAGGCGAAGCAAAAGGCAAACCCCGAGCCACCCGGGGCGCCCAAAGCGGACGCGAAGGTCGAGGCGAAGAACGTACCCAAACCCGTTGCGCAACCTCAACCGAAGGTCGCGCCTGCGGCCGACGCCCATGAATCTTAAGATCCTTCTTCCCTTCCAGGTCTTCGCCGAGAAGACGAGCGTCTCACGCATCGTGGCGGAGACACATGCAGGCTCGTTTGGCCTCTTGCCACACCGACTCGACTGCGTCGCGGCTCTGGTGCCGGGAATTCTCACCTACGAGACGGAGGCGGACGGCGAGGTCTACGTGGCTGTCGATGGGGGCGTGCTGGTCAAGACCGGAGCCGACGTCCTCGTCTCGGTGCGTCGAGCGACGGGCGCAGTAGGCATCGAGCAATTGAGTCAGTTGCGCGAAGCGGTGGAGCGCGAGTTTCTGACTCTGAACGAGGACGAGACGAACGCGCGCTCCGTCACGGCGAAGCTGGAGGCCGGGTTCTTGCGCCGGATCGCGAGCCTTCAGCATGAGTGATGACCTCAACAGAGACCCCGCCCGAAGCGGGGCGACCTTCGCTGAACGCGTTGGCGCGAAGGCGGCACGCATGGTCGAGGCGCGGCGTCACCCCGGGCGGGGCGTGTGGTTCGGCCTGGGCATGATGGGACTCATCGGCTGGTCGGTCGCCGTTCCCACGTTGGGCGGGGCGGCGCTCGGCATCTGGCTCGACAAGCATCACCCGGGCAAGCACGGGTGGACACTCGCGCTGCTCGTCGCCGGGCTCGCGATCGGCTGTCTGAACGCGTGGCACTGGGTGACCAAGGAAGAAGAGGCCATGCGCCACGAGCGGGAGGATGACGATGCATGACGCCCCGACACTGATTGTCGCTGGCCTCGCCGGCGTGGCGCTTGGCGCCGTGTTCTTCGGCGGGCTCTGGTGGACGCTTCGCAAGGGCCTCGCGTCGGAACGGCCGGCGCTCTGGTTCGTGGGCAGCTTGCTGCTGCGCATGAGCCTCGCGCTCGCGGGTTTCTACACGGTCTCGGCTGGTCATTGGCAGCGACTCGTCGCTTGCGCGTTCGGGTTCTTCATCGCCCGGGCTGTCGTGACACGGCTCACGCGACCGCCGCCGCCGAGTCCCGCGGGTGAGGCAAGCCATGCCCCTTAGCGCCGATGAGATGATCTTCTGGCGCCACGGTTTTTTCAAACTCAACGGCACCATCGTCTTCACGTGGGGACTGATGCTTCTGCTGGTCGTCGGTTCGGCTCTGATCACCCGCAAGCTCTCCACCGATCTGAAGCGCACCCGCTGGCAGAACCTCCTCGAGATCATCGTCACCGGCATCGCGAAGCAGATCGGAGACGTGGGGCTCCCCCACCCGGAGAAGTATCTCGCCTTCCTGGGCACGCTCTTCCTGTTCGTCGCGGCGGCCAGCCTCGCCACGATCATCCCTGGCTACGCGCCGCCAACGGGGTCGCTCTCGACGACCATCGCGCTGGCGTTCTGCGTCTTCGTGGCCGTCCCGATGTTCGGCATCGAGGAACAGGGCGTGGGCGGCTACCTCAAATCCTACGTCGAGCCGACCTTCATCATGCTGCCGTTCAATCTCATCAGCGAGGCCTCTCGCACGCTGGCCCTGGCCGTCCGCCTGTTCGGCAACGTGATGAGCGGGACCATGATCATTGGCATTTTGCTCACCATCACTCCGTTCATCTTTCCCATCGTGATGACCGCGCTCGGCCTGCTCACCGGAATGGTGCAGGCCTACATCTTCAGCATTCTCGCCGCTGTCTACATCGCGGCTGCCACGCGGCGCCCGACCCACAAACCCAAGCTCGCCGCACCGACCTGAGCTCTCCGAAGGACACAACATGGACCCGATGACGATGATCGCAGTGGCATCCATTCTCATGGCCGGGATCACCACGTGTGTCGGGACGATGCTTCCTGCCTTGGCGGAAGGAAAGGCTGTCGTAACGGCGTTGAGCTCACTCGCCCAGCAGCCGGACGCGTCCCCCACGATCACCAGGACGCTCTTTGTCGGCCTCGCCATGATCGAGTCGACGGCCATCTACTGCTTCGTCGTCTCGATGATTCTCATCTTCGCCAATCCGTTCTGGAATCACGTCATCGCCTCGGCTGCCGGGAAGTAGCATGCTCATCGACTGGTTCACCGTCGGCGCGCAGGCGCTCAATTTTCTCATCCTGGTGTGGCTGATGAAGCGCTTTCTCTACAAGCCCATCCTCCACGCGATTGCAGAGCGGGAAGAGCGAATTGCCGCAGAGCTCGCGGACGCCGATGCCCACAAGGCCGAAGCCAAGAAGGAGCGCGACGAGTTCCAGCACAAGAACCAAGACCTCGATCGGGAGCGCGCCGCGCTCCTCGGAAGAGCCAAGCACGAGGCCGAAGCCACGGGCCGGCGACTTGTCGAGGAGGCGCGAAAGACGGCCGATGTGGTCAGCGCCAAGCGGCGCGAGATGCTGCGCAACGACGCGAAGGCGCTCAATCAAGCCCTCATGCGTCGGACCCAAGACGCGGTGTTCGCGATTGCGCGAAAGGCGCTCGCTGACCTGGCCACCACGAGCCTGGAGGAGCGCATCGGGGAGGTCTTCACGCGCCGCTTGCGAGAGATGGACGGCCCCGCCAAGGAGCGCTTCGGTCTCGCTCTGACGAGCCCGGCCGAGCCAGCGGTCTTGCGCAGCGCGTTCGAGCTTCCTGCCGAGCAGCGCGCGACGATACAGAACGCCCTCAACGAAACGTTCTCCGCTGAGGTCCGTGTGCGCTTCGAGATCGCCCCCGACGCGGTGAGCGGCATCGAGCTCATCGCGAGCGGACAGAAGGTGGGGTGGAGCATCGCCGACTATCTGGCGGCGCTGAGCAACGGCGTCAGCGACCTCCTCGAGGAGAAGGAGACCAGCAAGGAAGTGACCGACAAGGAGAGCACCGGCAAGGGAAAGAAGAACGCCGACGCCGACGCCGAGGCCGAGCCCGGAGCTCCCGCGGCGAAGCTCGCGGCAAAGGGCCCATGACCGTGGAACCGGAGAGCCTCGAGAGCGTCTTCGACGCCGCGTTCTCGGAATTGACGGAGGCGTTGGGTGCCTTTTCTCCACGGCTGACGACGCGGGAGGTGGGCACCATCACCAACGTTGCCACCGGCATCGCGAAGGTCGTCGGCCTTCCCGGCGTAGGCTTCGAGGAGCTGATCGCGTTTCCCGGCGGCGGCCTCGGCATCGCGTTCAACGTGGACGCGCAGGAGGTCGGCGTCGTTCTACTCGGCGCGTACTGGAAGCTGCACGCCGGCGATGAAGTCCAGCGGACGGGCCGGGTCATGGACGTGGGCGTCGGCGCGGGCCTCCTCGGACGCGTCATCGACCCGCTCGGTCGGCCGCTGGACGGCAAAGGTGGCGTCCCCATCGAGGCCCGCTTGCCGATCGAGCGCCCGGCGGCCCCCATCATGGACCGAGCGCCCGTCACGGTACCGCTTCAGACCGGCCTCAAGGTCGTCGACGCGCTCATTCCCGTGGGCCGAGGCCAGCGCGAATTGATTCTCGGCGACCGGCAGACTGGCAAGACGGCCATTGCGCTCGACACCATTCTCAACCAGCGGGACCAGAATGTCGTTTGCGTCTATTGCGCTATCGGCCAGCGTGCCTCCGCGGTCGCGAAGGCCGTGGCGGTCCTGCGCGATAAGGGCGCGATGGACTACACCGTGGTCGTCGTGACCGAGGGCAACGACCCACCTGGGCTCGCTTACATCGCGCCTTACGCCGCGACCAGCATCGCGGAGTTCTTCATGGAGGCAGGGCGCGACGTGCTGATCGTCTATGACGATCTCACCCATCATGCGCGCGCCTACCGCGAGCTCTCCCTGCTCCTGCGCCGACCGCCCGGTCGCGAGGCGTTTCCCGGGGACATTTTCTATATCCATTCCAGGCTGCTCGAGCGCGCGACCCACTTGCGCAAGGAGCTTGGCGGCGGCTCGTTGACCGCCCTGCCCATCATCGAGACGGAGGCGCAGGACATTTCCGCATACATTCCGACCAACCTGATCTCCATCACGGATGGCCAGATCTACCTCTCGCCGTCGCTGTTCGAATTGGGCGTGCTGCCCGCGGTGGACGTCGGCAAGTCGGTCTCCCGCGTCGGAGGCAAGGCCCAACGGGCGACCTATCGTGCGGTGGCAGGTGATCTCAAGCTCGCCTACGCGCAGTTCGAGGAGCTCGAGACGTTCGCCCGGTTCGGGGCGCGCCTCGATGACGATACCCGCAAGCGCATCGAGCACGGGCGGCGCATCCGCGCCTGCCTCAAGCAGGCGGAGTCCACTCCCGTCGGCGTCCCCGCACAGATCACGCTGCTGCTGGCGTTGACGGCGAGGCTGCTCGATCCCGTGCCGATGGAGCGAATGAAAGAAGCCGAGCACGCCCTGCAGGAGGCTGCCGCAGCCATCCCGGAGGACGTTCAGGGCCGCTTCGACACCGCCACGAAGTTGAGTGACGAGGATCGGAAGACGATCGTCGAGATGGCACGAAAGGCGCTCGCGCCCTTCCAGCCCGCACCAGAGACCAAGCCGGCCGAAGGCGCGTCCAGGTCTGACCCCGCACCACCGCCGGCGGCCGCGGTCGCCGCGACGCCGACGCCGACGCCGAATGGCAACGAGAAGAAGGCGCGATGAGCGACTCGCCCGCCAGCCTGCGTCGCAAGATCGAGAGCGCCCAAGATCTCCAGTCCGTCGTCCGCACGATGAAGGCCCTGGCCGCCTCGAGCATCGGACAATACGAGAGCTCGGTGAATGCCCTCGCCGACTACTGGCGCACCGTGGAGCTCGGCCTGAATGCCTGCTTCCGTGAGAGCGCGCCGGCCGCGCCGATGGTGCCGCATGAGGGAGAGCCCGAGACGGAGACGATCGGGGCGGTGGTGTTCGGCTCCGACCAAGGACTGGTCGGCCAGTTCAATGAGGTCGTGGCCGAGCATGCCATCAAGACCTTGGCAGGGCTGCACGGTAACCCCCGGGTCTGGGCCGTTGGCGAACGCGTCCATGCTCGCCTGGTGGACGCGGGCCTGCCGATCGCGGGACTCTTCCCGGTGCCGATTTCGGTCAATGCCATCGCCCCGCTGGTCGGTCGGATTCAGATCGCCAGCGAAGCCCAGCAGGCCAAAGGAGCGTTTGCGCGGGTCCACGTCTTCCACAACCGCCCGAAATCCGGCGCGCTCTACGAGCCCGCCGACCAGCGACTCTTGCCACTCGACGACGAATGGCAACGAGGCCTGACGAAGGTCGCCTGGCCGACTCGGAATCCTCCCGAGATCATGGGCAGTGGCACGGAGACTCTTCGTGCGCTCATCCGCGAATACCTGTTCATCTCGCTCTTCCGGGCGTGCGCCGAGTCCCTCGCGAGCGAGAACGCAAGCCGGCTGGCGGCCATGCAGCGCGCCGACAAGAATATCGACACGCTGCTGGAGGACCTTCACGGGACATTCCATCGACTGCGTCAACAGAGCATCGACGAGGAGCTCTTCGACGTGGTCTCCGGTTACGACGCCCTGGCGAAGGAACACGCGGGTGGACAGCGCTCCGGAGACGTGTCGCCTCCCCCGCCTACGCCGGATCGTGGTCTTCGAGCTACGCCAAAAGGTAGCGCTCGCTCTTGATCTGCCTCCAGGCGCCCGACGCGGGCGGCAGGACGGTGTGGTCCGTCACGTCAACAGCCGCACTTCGGTGACCTCGATCTGAAGAACGGCGGCGTGACGAGCCCGACCTTTGGGGGTGTACCGGAAAGGGGCAGCGGGCGGCCAGTGGGTCAAGGAGGGGCAACGCAAGCCCTCGATGGAGCACGAATCACGCGAGCATCGCGACGGCACGCCGCGTGCTTTCACGCTCGGTGAGGTTCAAACATCTGAACATGACGTTCCGAGCAATCGTCAGTGACAAGCTAGGCCGCATGCTGGGAGTGCTTGCCCATCCGCATCGCTTGCGCATCATCGAGGAGCTCGGTCCGGATGAGCGCGACGTGGCCTCGCTCCAGAGCGCGCTCGGCATCAGCCACTCGGGAGTCTCCCAGCATCTGGCGCAGCTCCGTTCGCTCGCGCTCGTCGTCGAGCGCCGGGAAGGACGCCGGGTGTTCTACCGACTGCCGCAGCCGAGCCTGGCCGCGTGGCTCCTCGACGGTCTGCGCTTCATCGAGCCCGGCGAAGCCGAGACCGAGCTCCGGACCGCGGTCCGCCATGCACGCGCGACCTGGGGCGGTTCCCGTAAGCGGAGCCCCGTGCGAAGCACTAAGATGCGGACCGAGCGCTGACCGATGGCCACTACCCACCCGTCCTCTGACCACGAGAGCGATTCGCACCTGGCTCGCGCCCCCGCTGACGCGGTCCGGCGCTTGGTCCACCTGCTGCGGCTGGAGAAGCAGGGACTCGCGATCGTCATCGTCTACGCGATCGGGATCGGCCTCGCGTCGCTCGCCGCGCCGGTTGGCGTTCAGATGCTCGTGAGCGCGATCGCCTTTGGTGGGCTCGTTCAGCCCATCGCCGTCCTCAGCCTCCTGGTCCTCGTCGCGCTCACGTTCGGCGCGATCTTGCGAGCTACACAAGTCTCGATCGTCGAGCGCATCCAGCAGCGCCTCTTCGTGCGCGTCGCCGCAGACTTCGCGGAGCGCCTGCCGCGGATCGCGGTCTCGTCGTTCGAGACCTTTCACGCCCCGGAGTTCGTCAATCGATTCTTCGAGATCCTCACCCTGCAGAAGGGGGCGTCGATGCTCCTCCTCGACGGCATCCTCGTCGTCCTGCAGGTGATCGTCGGAGGGACCCTGCTCGCCCTCTATCATCCCGCCCTCCTCGGGTTTGCGGCGGCTGTCCTGGTCGCCGTCGCCGCCATTCTGTTCGGACTCAGTGGTAACGGCGCGACGACGAGCATCAAGGAGTCGAAGGCGAAGTACGCGCTCGTCGCGTGGTTCCAGGAGATCGCGCGGCATCCCACCATCTTCCGCGGTCAAGGCGGCGCTCACTTTGCACGGGAACGTAGTGACGAGCTCACGCGTAACTATGTCGGCTATCGGAAGGCGCATTTCCGGATCCTCTTTCGCCAGACGGCCGCCTTCCTCGCCCTCGAGGCGATCGCGTCGGCGGCCTTGCTCGGAATCGGCGGCTATCTGGTGCTCGGAGGGAAGCTCACGCTCGGGCAGCTCGTCGCGTCGGAGCTCATTCTCACGGGCGTGGTCGCGGGAGTTGCCAAGTTCGGCAAGTATCTCGAGGTCTACTACGATCTGATCGCGTCGATGTACAAGCTCGGCCATCTCGTCGAGCTGCCGCTCGAGCGGGAGTCGACCGGCGTGGTCGGACGCGCTGCTGGGCCACTCTCGCTGGGCATGATCTCGGTCGAGCACGCCTTCGGAGTTCGTTCCAACGGTCCGCCCATCACGCTGGAGGTAGCACCGGGCTCCCGCCTCGCTGTCATCGGGCCCAACGGTTCGGGAAAGAGCACCCTCATCGACCTCCTTTACGGGCTGCGCGAGCCCGCGCGAGGTCACATCGAGATCGATGGCCTTCCGCTCTGCGACCTCTCGCTCCGCGAGCTCCGCGGGCAGGTCGCGCTGGTGCGCGGCGCGGCGATCTTCAACGGCACGATTCTCGAGAACGTCTCCATGGACCGAGCCGATGTTACGCTCGAGGACGTGCGTCGCGCGCTCGAGACCGTCGGGCTCTGGAAGCACGTCAAGAGCCTTCCCGACGGTCTGGGTACGCTCGTCACCACGGACGGCGGTAACCTCTCGGCAGGACAGGCGCAGCGGCTCGCGATCGCGCGGGCCATCGTGGTGCGGCCCAGGTGCCTCCTCCTCGACGAGGCGCTCGATCACCTCGATCCCGAGTCTCACCAGATCATTCTCGAGCGGGTGCTCGGAGCCGACGCACCATGGACCGTCGTGGTCGCCACCCACGATCCGAGCGTGGCGGATGCCTGTACGCATGCATTCGCGATCTCGGGGAGCGAGCAAGGCGACCGAGCCGAGCACCGACCCCTCGAGCCGAAGGAAGGTGAATCATGAATGCCTGGACGTCCGAGTCCGTCCTCCTGCGCGAGCTAGCGATGCCGAAGGCTTCGCGAACCGGCGCGAGGCTCCTGGTGATCGTCCTCGGGCTCGTCTTGCTCTGTCTCGCGGTCGTGCCTTGGCAGCAGAGCGCGTCAGGCAGGGGCCGCGTCGTTGCCTTTGCGCCGATCGACCGGCAACAGACGATCGATGCGCCGGTCGAGGGACGCGTCGCGAGGTGGCATGTCGTCGAGGGGCAGCGCGTGCGGGCGGGCGACCCGATCGTCGACATCGCAGACACGGACCCCGAGTTCGTCACTCGGCTCACTCGGGAGCAGAGCGCCATCGTCGCCCGGCGTGAGGCCGCGGAGGCACGAGTCCGCGCGGTCGAGGGCCGGATCGACGCGCTCAAGTCGTCGCAGCGCTCGGCGGTCTCCGCGGCGGGCTCGCGAAGCAAGATGGGGGAGGACCGGGTCCGCGCTGCAGAGAACGCGCTTCGTGCCGCCGAGGCGACGGACAAGGCGGCGCGCCTCAACATCGGGCGACAGAGCTCTCTCTACGAGCAGGGCCTCTCCTCGAAGCGAGCCGTGGAGGTGGCCGAGGCCGACGAGGTGCGGGCGCGGACAGACGTCGACCGCGCGAAGAATGCGCTCGCCGCGGCGAGGTCGGAGGTCGGGGCACTCGGGTCGGATCAAGGGAAGGTCGACAACGACGCCAACGCATCCATTGGCGATGCGCTGGCTTCGAAAGCCTCCGCGCAAGCCGAGATCGCGTCGGCGGCCGTCGAGCTCGCGCGCATCGAGACTCGGCTGGCGAGGCAAGCGACGCAATTCGTCCCCGCGCCGTCGAACGGCACGGTCCTGCGCATCACGGCGCGGCAAGGAGGCGACATCGTGAAGGGAGGCGACGTCCTCGCGCACTTCGTTCCGGACACGGACGACCAGGCCGTCGAGCTCTGGATCGACGGAAACGACGTGAACCTCATCCAGCCGGGCGCGCCGGTGCGCCTCCAGTTCGAGGGGTGGCCGGCGGTGCAGTTCTCCGGGTGGCCTTCGGCGGCTGTCGGGACGTACGGAGCGAAGGTCGCCTTCGTCGATCCCCACGATGACGGTAAGGGGCGCTTCCGCGTCGTCATCGTTCCGGACGGCTCCCACCCATGGCCCTCGAGGACCTACCTGCGGCAGGGCACGCGCGCTACTGGATGGGTGCTGCTGGGGCGCGTCAGGCTCGGGTACGAGGTCTGGCGGCAGTTCAACGGGTTTCCTCCGGAGTGGACGGGAGCAAAGGATGTGGGCGAGGGCAAGCACGAAGGCGGGGCCGACAAATGAGGGTTCTCCGGGCGCTGGTCCTCACGTCCAGCATCCTGCTCACGTCGACGGGATACGCACGCGGCGACTCCTCACCGAGCGGGGGAGCAGAGCTGGGCGTCGAAGAGGTCTTGCGGTCGGTCGAGCGTAGCTTTCCGCTGATCGCCGCCGCTGCACGCGAGCAGGACGAGGCAAAGGGAGCGTTGCTGTCGTCCGAGGGCGGCTTCGACCCGAGCCTCCGAGCCGCGGGGACCGTGGAGCCGATCAGCGGGTATCCGAAGCAGTACGTCACGGCCCAGGTGGACCAGCCAACGGCGGTCTGGGGCACGAGCTTCTTCGCCGGCTACCGCTACGGCAGCGGCAAGATCCCCGTCTACGACGGGAAGCTCGAGACGAACGACTATGGAGAAGTTCGTGGCGGTGTTCGGGTGCCCGTCTGGCGAGACGGGGCCATCGACCGGCGGCGCGCATCCCTGAGGCAGGCGGAGCTCGGCGTCACGCTCGCGAAGCTCTCGGTCGATCAGCAACGGATCGAGGCGCGTCGGGTTGCGTCGCTGCGCTACTGGGACTGGGTGGCCGCCGGGCGCCGGCTCGCGACGCTGAGAGGATGGCTCGCACTCGCGGTGGAGCGCGACAGTGGGCTCGCTGTCCGCGCCGCAAGCGGAGACATCCCCGAGCTCGACCGAACCGAGAACCAACGGACCGTCCTTCAGCGTCAGGCGGCGGTCGTAGGGGCCGAACGGGATCTCGCCCAGGCGGGCCTCGAGCTCTCCCTCTTCCTGCGCGGCAACGACGGAACGTCCCTCGTACCTCCGCTGTCTCGCCTGCCCAGGGCATTCCCCGAAGCCGTTCACGTCGACGTGCCCAGCGCCCGCGCCGCGGAGGAGCGCGCTCTCGCTCTTCGGCCCGACTTTCGGCGCTTCGACCTCCTCCGCGATCGAAGCCGCGTCGAGGCCGACTTTGCCAGCAATCAGATGAAGCCTGCGGTCGACGTCACGCTCTTCGGTGCACGTCAGTTCGGGCCCGGCGACCCTGCTCGAGGCGAGTCGGTCCTGGGAGTCTCGCTCGTGCTCGACATCCCGATCCTCAACCGTGTGCAAACGGGGCGCGTGCAGACGGCCGAGGCCACGATCGCCAAGACGGAGGAGCAGAAGCGCTTCGCGCGTGACCGGATCGTCGCCGACGTGCGCGGCACGCTCGTCACGATCGAGGCGTCTCTACAGCGCGCATCGATGGCCCAGAAAGAAGTCCTGGTCGCGACGCAGCTCGCGGGAGGAGAGCTGCGCCGCTTCGAGCTCGGCGAGAGCAACCTGCTGCTCGTGAACCTGAGAGAGCAAGCGAGCGCCGAGGCCGCCATCCGGCAGATCGACGCGCAGGCCGACTTCGAGCGAGCGACCGCCAACTTTCGCGCCGCGACGGCACGCGATCTCTCTCCGTGAACGCATCAATACTCACTCACTGAGGGCCCTCCGCTTCGCGAGCTCGGTCACGATCGTCACGGCGCGCACGAGCTCGTCCATCTCGACAGGCTTCGCGAGCGTACATGCGGCACCGAGTTGCGCGGCGAGCTGCAGTGTCTGCTCGTCCGGGAAGGCTGTCATGAGAACGACCGGCACGTTCCAGCGCGAAAGGCGCAGTGCCCGGAGGACCTCGAGACCGTCGTAGTGCGGCATGCAGATGTCCATCACCAGGGCGTCCGGCGGAGGGGTATCCTCCCGCGCAGAAGACTCCAGCAGCTCGATCATCGACTGACCATCGGTGGCGGTTCGGACCGCGAACCCCTCGTCGCGGAGGGCCAGAGCGACCAGCTGGCGGAGCTCGTGGTCGTCCTCGGCAACCAGCACGTGGCCGCGCGGTGGACCGCCACCTCCCACGACGGCGTCGATGTTCAGGACGGCCGTCCGGAGGTCGTCGATATCGAACGGCTTCGAAAAGAGCACGACCCGCGGTGACGCGGTCTGTTCGGCGAGCGCGGCGCCGTCGGCGAAGCCAGACATGAGGATGACTGGAATCGTGGAGCCGCGCGCACGGAGGCTCCGCAGGACGTCGAGTCCCGTCCGTCCCGGCATCCGGATGTCGGTGACGACGACGTCGAATCGGTGCCCGCCATCGTCGAACAAGATGCGTTCGGCGACGACACCATTGCAGGCGCCCCATACCGAGGCGCCGTCGCTTTCCAGCGCCTCGACCAGCGTGCGCCTCAGCTCATCGTCATCTTCGACGACGAGCACCTTGGTCTTCGCGGCCCGGGCGCGAGAGACGAAGCGCGCGGCACCGCTCACGAGCGGCCTCCCTTCGCAGGTCGCGCGCTTTCCATCGTCGTCTCTTCGTCGTCGTTGCCGGATCGTGCCGTTGCGGGCGGGAGGGAGAGGATGCGCACGACCCCTCGCAGCGTGTCGAGATCGAACGGCTTGTCGAGCACGATGGCCGCACCGAGCGCGCCGGCGTTCGCGTGAAGCTCCCCGTCGCCGAACGCGGTGATGATGACGACGGGAACCTCCCACTCTGCGAGACGGAGGGCGGTGAGGACGTCCATTCCGCTGCAGCGAGGCATCCGCACATCCATCACGATCAGCGACGGCATCGGCATCTCTGTCCGGGACACCGCACTCAGCATCGCGAGTAGCTCTCGACCGTCCGCTGCCGTCCGCACGACGCAACCTTCCTCGACGAGGGTGGCGGCGAGCAGGCTTCGGAGCTCCGCGTCGTCCTCCGCGATCATCACGAAGGGATCGTCAGCAGCTTCTTCTCGAGGGCTGAGGGGCTCGAACGAGTCGGTCGTTGAAGAGTGCATGCGGACCCGAGAGCATCATCCGTGCCCTCGCGTGGTTCAAAGGGAAGGCGATTCGGCACTGGCGCAGCGACGCGGGGTCGCCCCGTTTGGGGACAGTGTCCCAGGATTCCCCAAGCGCGAGCGTGCGAACGGCCCGTCGTTCGCATCTCCAGTGAGAGCTCCCCCGTCACCGGAGCACCTCGCGAAGCGCGCACACGCGCAGACGCAGAGACGACGGGCGGCACGCAAGGTGCTTCGCCAGGGGTAGCTTTCACTTTCGCCGCCTGGAGGTTCTCATGCGTCGAAGCCTTGCCTCTCTTGTTCTCGCGCACGGAGATCTCGGATGAGGAGTCGTCCGACGATCGAGACGAGCTCATCGACGTCGAACGGCTTGTCGACAAGAACGGCTCCGAGGCGCTCGGCTCTCGCGCGCGTCGCGTCGTCGCCGAACGCCGTGATGAGGATCACCGGGATACGGCTGCGTGCCAGGCGGAGCGATTCGACGATTTGAAGCCCGGTACAAACAGGCATGCGTACGTCCGAGAGGAGGAGGTCGAACGACTGCTCGGGCTTTCCCGAGCGGTACTCCTGACCGAGACGAACGAGGAGCCGCCCTCCATCGATGACCTCGAACACGTCGTGCCCGCCCGCCTCGAGCGCCTCGCGGAGCATCCGCCGGAGCTCGTCGTCGTCCTCGGCGAGAAGAACGCGGGCCCGCCTTCGAGATTGTTCGAGGTGCTGCGGCTCATGGTCGATCATCGAAACCTCCGGGATCGTTTCGCAGAAACCAAGCATGTCTCGCGCCGACTCGCGGTGCGCTGGAGCCAGGACGACGGGACCCATGGTAATCCGTATCGTCGCCGCGTTCTGCGGCGGGCCTCAGGGGGATAGCCAATGAAACTGGGTCGCAAGATCACACTCCTGTTCCTCCTGCCTTTCATCGGGCTCCTGGTGATGCTCGGGTATCGCGCGGCGCGGCGCGAGATCGCCATCTACGAGTCCCAGGTCGCGGTGGACCTGAAGCTGGCCGGCCGGGCCCTCCGTCCGACGTTCGTGGAGATCTGGCGCGTCGAGGGCGAGGCCAGAGCACGCGACGTCCTCGCCAAATCCAACGACCAGCTCGGCGAGATGATCGTTCGATGGGCTCCCGCCCAGCCCGGCGTGGAGCTCCCGCGCGACGAGGTCGTCAGGCTCGACCCTGCGAACGGAGAGAGGCGCCGCGTCTCGGTCTGGCTGCCTGTCGTGGAGCAGGGCGTCACGCCGGGCGGTCTCGAGCTGTCCCGACCGCTCGACCAGGAAGCGCAGCTCGTTCGATGGGTCGTTCGCGACAAGGCGCTCACGTCGCTGGGAGCGGTCCTCGTCGCGCTCGCTCTCTCGCTCGTGGTCGGTCTGGGCTTCATCGGCAAGCCCCTCAAAGCGCTGGTCCTCCAGGCGCGCCGGATCGGCGAGGGGGACACGTCGAGCCGCGTGGTCGTTTCCCGTCGCGACGAGATTGGCGAGCTCGGTCACGAGTTGAACGCGATGTGCGACCGCCTGGCGGTGGCAAGAGAGAAGCTCCTGAGCGAGGCCGAGGCGCGGCTCAAGACGGTCGAGCAGTTGCGACACGCGGACAGGCTCAGCACGGTCGGCAAGCTCGCTGCAGGGCTCGCACACGAGCTCGGCACTCCGCTCAACGTGGTCTCGGGGCGGGCCAAGATGATCGCATCGGGGCGCCTCGCCTCCGAGGCCGCGATCGAGAACGCGATGATCATCCACGGTCAAGCGGACCGGATGACGAAGATCATCCGGCAGCTCCTGGACTTCGCGCGGCGCGGCCACGCGAAGAAGGCGAAGGTGGACCTGAACAAGCTCTCGAGGAGCGTCCTCGACCTCTTGGCACCACTCGCCAAGAAACGCGGCGTCGTCCTGGAGCTCGATGGCATCGACGGTGAGGGCGCCGTGCTCAGCCTGGACGCGGGACAGTTCGAGCAGGTGCTCTCGAACCTCATCGTCAACGGCATCGATGCGACGCCGGAAGGTGGTGAAATGGTCGTGCGCATCCGCCCGGAGGTGGCGACGCCTCCTGCGGGCTCGGATGCCAAGCCGGGCGACTATCTCCGTGTCGACGTACGAGACTTCGGAGCGGGCATCCGGAAGGAAGAGCTCGAACGCATCTTCGAACCCTTCTTCACGACGAAGGATGTGGGCGAGGGGACCGGGTTAGGGCTCTCGGTGGCTCATGGCATCGTCCGCGACCACGGCGGGTGGATCGCTGTACAAAGCGAGGAGAACCGGGGAAGCTGCTTCTCCGTGTACCTTCCCCGAGCCGGTGAAGACGTATGAGCGCGCGTGTCCTCATCGTCGATGACGAGAGCACCATGTGCGAGTACCTCGAGGCAGAGCTCCGGGGGCGGGACATGCACGTCGTGACTCGTACGAACGCCGACGAAGCGTTCGCCCTGCTTGGAGCCCAGGAGTTCGATGTCATCGTCACCGATCTGCACATGCGGGGGATGAACGGCCTCGAGCTCTGCACGCGGATCGTCGAGAACCGGCCGGACATTCCGGTCATCGTCATCACGGCGTTCGGGGCCCTCGAGACGGCGATCGCCACCATCCGCGCCGGCGCGTTCGATTTCGTCACCAAGCCGTTCAACATCGAGGAGCTGCTCCTCGCGATTGAACGGGCGCTGCGGCATCACGCGCTGCAAGACGAGGTGAAGCGTCTGCAGCACGTGGTCGCCGAGACTCAGCGCATCGAAGAGATGCTGGGGTCGAGCGACGCGATGAAGAAGGTCCACGACCTCGTCGCACGCGTCGCAAGCTCGGATTCGACGGTGCTCATCTGCGGCGAAAGCGGCACGGGCAAGGAGCTGGTCGCGCGGGCCCTTCATCGCAAGAGCCGGCGCGCCGCGGGGCCGTTCGTGGCCATCAACTGCGCGGCCATGCCCGAGGCGCTGCTCGAGAGCGAGCTCTTCGGGCACGCCAAGGGGGCGTTCACGGACGCGAAGGCCGCCAAGCGGGGGCTCTTCGTCGAAGCGAGCGGCGGCACGCTCTTTCTCGACGAGATCGGGGAGATGCCCCTCAGCGTGCAGCCCAAGCTGCTCCGCGCTCTGGAGGCCCGGACCGTGCGCCCCGTCGGCGCGAGCGCGGAGGTCTCCTTCGACGTGAATCTCGTGACGGCCACCAACCGAGACCTCGAGACGGCGGTTGCAGACGGGAGGTTTCGCGAGGACCTCTTCTATCGGATCAACGTGGTTCGCGTCGATCTCCCGCCGCTACGCGCACGCGGCAACGACATCCTCTTGCTCGCGCAGCACTTCCTCGAACGCTTCGCTGCGCGGAGCGGTAAGCACATTGTCAGCCTGTCGAGCGTGGTGGCGAAGAAGCTTCTCGCCTACGCGTGGCCAGGCAACGTTCGTGAGCTACAGAACTGCGTCGAGCAGGCCGTCGCGCTTGCGCGCTTCGAGGAGATCACGGTGGAGGATCTGCCCGAGCGCATCAGAGACTATCGACGGGCCAACGTGCTCGTCGTGGGCGACGATCCGTCCGAGCTCGTTCCGCTCGAGATCGTCGAGCGGCGGTACATCCTGCGCGTGGTCGAGGCGGCAGGCGGCAACAAGTCGGTAGCCGCGCGCATTCTCGGCCTCGACCGCAAGACGCTCTACCGGCGCCTCGAGAGCTACGGCGTCACCGACACGCAAGGCTCTGACTGACGAGGATGGACATTCCGCGGCTCTGCCGTCGAACGGGCCGCGGAACACCGCGCATTGCAGGAGCGTCGCGCGCTCTTCCGGCGCGAGCACCTCGTCGACGCTCCTCCTGGCTCGCGCGGCGTAGAGCGCGAGCGCGGCTTGCTCCGCGAGCGGACCGAGGACGACGGTGCTCTCACCGACGAGCCCGAGCGGTTCGCGCGATGTGATGACGAAGCGTGGCCCCGACTTGCGTTCGCCCGATGAGGTCGCTCATGGTGTACCGGCTCGCGCTCTGGACGTGGGATCGTCTCGCGCTCGGGTCGGGGAAGCTCGTCGCGGCACCCGCGCCGGCGAGGGTCGCGTGACGAGGATCGCGGAGACGGCGCTGGGTCTCGAT
>Ga0105047_10002191_pt1 | contig 34912 bp, 32 predicted proteins | sample MAT04_FD_78384 | JGI IMG/M metagenome (GOLD analysis project Ga0105047, IMG submission 78384) | Freshwater microbial communities from Lake Fryxell liftoff mats and glacier meltwater in Antarctica - MAT-04 (megahit assembly) | ecosystem: Environmental > Aquatic > Freshwater > Ice > Liftoff... | reverse complement strand
GTCGTCGTCAGGATCGTCGTCAGGCATGTCGTCGTCAGGCATGTCGTCGTCAGGCATGTCGTGGGCGCAGCGTTGGCTGCGCGCCGAGGAGACGCCGCGACCGCGCCTGCTGGTCGTGGGCGGTGCCTCGCTCGACATCATCCATGTGAAGGGCCGACCGGTGGCGACACCGGGCGGTGCCGGCCTGTACACCGCGCTCGCGGCTGCCCGCGCCGGGGCCGAGGTCACCATGCTGGCCCCGCTGCCGGACCCGATGCCGGCCGAACTCGCGCCCGCGCTCGAGCGCATCCGGTGGGTGGGTCCAAAGGTGACGCTCGACGGGTTGCCCCGCTTCGAGATCGCCTACGACGACCACGGCGCAGTCAGCTTTTTCAAGGAGCATCTCGGCGCAGAGCCCGACATGACCCCGGCGCTGCTCGACGGGATCGACGACATGCCCGGTTGCGCGTACTGCGTGCCGTTCCTGGATGCCCGCCTGCAGCAGGCGTTCGTACGCGCGCTGGCCGCCCGCGGTTGCCTCACCGTCGCTTCCACCTACGGCAAGGCCGCTCGCGACGAGACCAACGTGGTGCGCAACACACAGGCCCTCGCCGACCTGTTCTTCTGCAACGCGGACGAAGCCACCATTCTGTTCGGCGCCGACGCACCACCACCGCTGGACGGGCGGTTGCGGTTCGTCACCCGCGGCTCGCGTGGCGCCACCATCCAGCAAGGCGGCCACCGCACCGACATCACCGGCATGCAGGTGGATGCGCTGGATCCCACCGGCGCCGGCGACACGTTCTGCGGCACCACGGTCGCCCGCCTGCTGGCCGGCGACCACCCCGTGCTGGCCGCCCGCCAGGGCAACGCCGCAGCTGCGGAGATGGTCACGATGGTGGGCCCTACTGCGCTGTGGGCACCGGGGCCGCCGCCGCCGCCCACCGCCGACCCGCGGGTGAGTGTCGATGCGGACGGCGTGCAACGCCTGGGCGAACTGATCCGCGACCTGTCGCATCTCGACGGCTTTCCGTTTGTCAGCGATCTCTTCCCAGCCGTCGGCGACCCCGGCGCAATCGACTGGTTCACGGCGGCCACCCTGCAGCAGTACGGCTTCTGGCACACCGCCGACGGCCGCTACGCACGACCGATGATCGCCATCATCGACGGCACACAGCGCAAGGGCAGCGACTACCTGTGGGCGCACTACCTGCGCTGGCACACCGCCGACCCGGCCGCAATGGGCGCCGCCGCGCAGGCCGCCACCACCGCTGCGGATTGGTCGCGCACGGCTGCCGACGACACCGGCGCCGACCCCTACCCGGACCCTGCGACCCGCGTGGCGATGGCCCGGGCACACGGCGACAGCCTGCTGGCCATCGGGCCCGACGCGACCGCGCTGGTGACCGCCGCTGCCGCCACCGCCCGCCCGATGCGGTCGCTACTGCGCCTTCTCGACCATGTGGGCGGCTACCGGGAAGACCCGTATCGCAAGAAGGCGGCGCTGCTCGCCGTCATCCTGCGCCAGCGCCCAGAGGCGTGGCTGCCCACTGTCGACGGCGACGACGCCCCACCCATCGTCGACTACCACGTGCAGCGCACCAGCTTGCGCACCGGCATAGTCACCGTCCACGACGATGCACTGCGCGAACGGCTGGTGGCTCGCCAGGTCCTGGCGGCCGACGAAGAGGAAGCCGTCCGGCGGGCAACGTTCGATGCGGTGCTCGGTCTCGCTGCGGCGAGCGGCCGGCCGATGGGCGCGGTCGATTGGTTCCTCTTCCAGATGCGCCACCGCTGCCCGGAGATGACGACGCCACGTTGCGGCGAATGCCCCGCCGAACGGGCCTGCCGGCAGTTCACCGAACTGTTCCAGCCGGTGTTCCGCACCACCGCATACTGAGCCGCTACATTCTCCCGATGCATCGGAACCAGTGGGTCAGGTCGGCATCTCTCACGGGGGCCGCGTTGCTGGCCTTCAGTGCGTGCGGCGGCGATGAGCCCGCCGCAAATGCCACCACGGCGATTGCCACCGACACAACAGCTGAGACGACTGCCGGCACGACCGCACCAGAGACCACCACACCGGACGCCGCCCTGGCCACGTACACGGCCGACGAACTGGGCGCGGCGTTGCCGGTCGTCACCGACCTCGGCGAAGGCTGGGTCGATTTCGGCGACGCCCCCGTCCTCGATCCGGCGCCGGGCGAAGGGTTGGGGGTCGGTTCCTGCGGTGGCGCAAACGCCGTCGGTCGCGCTGCGCCGTTCGACCTGGTCGCCACCGCTCAGGGCCCCAACCTGCAAGGCCCCGGCGAGCGCCGCGGTGCCACCTCGATCTACTCGTTCGAGACGGTCGAGGGTGCCACCGGCTTCATCGACACCACCTACCAGGCCATCGAGTGCCCCGACGGCGTCTCGTGGGAATGGATCCAGCGCACCCAGCCGGCCGCAGCCGACGAGTACAACGGCTTCGGCATCGACGACTTCGCCGATGGCGAGACCTGGTTCTTCACCGAGTACGGCGCCTCCGAGTACGAGCCCGACTATCCGGAGGGCGACGCGCCGCTGCTCGTCTCGGTGGACCGCACCTATTCGCTCACCGCCTTCGAGATCGAGTTCGGCCAGACCGCCGGCACCCTCGCCCGCTATGTGCGCTTCGGCAACGTCGTCGTCGTCACGGCAATGAGCGGCAACTGGGCACACCAGGGCTACGTCGATCTCGACAAGATCGTCGCGTTCGAGCCGACCGCCCAAGATCTGGCGGACTACACCAACGCCGTCGTGCCGCTGGTGCTCGAACGCCTCGGCATCGACTGACCCGTTCTTCCTTCCGGTGGCGTTCGCTCAGGCAAACGTGAAGCGGATGGCGCACACCGGGGGTTCGGGCTTGCGGCGCACCTTGCGCCACAGTTCGCCGACGACGAACAGCTTGGTCATCAGCGAATACTTGCGGTTGACGGCGTCGCGCACCGGCTGCGCCGCCTCGCCCACCAGCACCTCGGCGGTGGCCTCGACCACGGCCGAACCCGGCGTCACATTGCCGCGCACGGTGCACGGTTGCAACGTGACCCGAGGGTTGTTGCGGATGCGCTTGACCTTGCCCGAACCGTCCTCGGTGGTGAAGCCGCCCTTGCCGTCGGGAAGCCCGACGACCCACACCGCCGTGGGCACCGCGTCGCCGTTCTTGCGGAACGTGGTGAGCAATACGTACTTCTCGTCGGTGATAGCGGACATCCCGGCACGCTATCCGCGACGCCGCGCAGGACGTCCGGCCCTTCCTGGCGAGCCCGCTCCGGCGTACCCTGCAGCCATGCGACGGGCGTTGTGTGCAGTTGCGGCAATCCTGATTGCCGCCGTGGCCCCCTCCTCCACCCACGCGGCCGCCAACGACGTGCTCGCCGCCACACCCGCGCAGGTGCGCGCCGGCGACGTGATCCAAGTCGCCGGTGGCATTTGCCCCACCGGCCGAACGGTCGTCGCGGTCAGCATGCAGACGATGCCGGCATGGTTCCCGAAGGGAACTCCGCCGTTCGTGCCGGTGGACCTCGGCGCCATCGGCCTCACCCAGACCGTCACGGGTATCACCTTCGACGTAATTGCTGCCCAGGCGCGGACCAGCTTGTTCTTCAGGGTGGATTGCAGTGACGGGTCCACGGCTTCCAGCGCCGAACCGACGCGGGTGTACCCACCGGTCGGCGAGTTCTGGTGGCTGTTCAACTCGTACGGCACGTTCGTCGGCACGCCCGGTTACACGTTCCCGTTCGCTGCCAGCTCGATGGACTGCATCGCGGGAACAGCGGCCACCGGCTCGCTCACCGCTGCAGGCGCCGCCGCACCTGCCGTCTCGGCCACCACGACGGTCACCGACAACGGTGTGGCCGCCTTCGATCTCGACCTGGCCGCGACGCTCACACCCGGCGACTACACCGGCATGGTCACGTGTCAGGGGCCCACCGGCCCGATCACCAACCGCGTCGCCGTCACCCTCGCCGGCGAGGCCACCGACATGCCACCCACGGGCAGCAATTCCCCGCTCGTGTGGCTCGCCGTGGCCCTGATCGCGTTGGGCCTGGTGTTGCGGCTGAGTGCGGGCCGCCACTTGCGCTGAGGCAGTTATCGTCGCAGCGTGACTCAACGTACGACCGACCCGACCGCCGGCCTCAGCAACGTGGAGGTGGCCGACCGCGTTGCGCGCGGCCTGAGCAACACCATCCCTGAAGCCCCCACGCGCACCGTCGGGCAGATCGTGCGCGGCAACGTGTTCACGCCGATCAACCTGGTCGTCGGCATCCTCGCCGCGATGGTCATCGCTGCGGGCAGCCCGAAAGACGCACTGTTCGGTGGCGTGATCGTGGCCAACAGCGTCATCGGCGTCGTCCAGGAACTGCGCGCCAAGAAGGTGCTCGACCAGCTCAGCGTCATCAACGCGCCGCGAGCGCACGCCGTGCGCGATGGCAAGGTGATCGAGCTCCAGGTTCACGAACTGGTGCAGGACGACGTCGTCGAACTGCGCGGCGGCGCGCAGGTGGTGGCCGACGGCACCGTGCTCGTCAGCCAGAACCTGGAGATCGACGAGTCGTTGCTCACCGGCGAGGCCGACCCGGTGGTCAAGTCGCCCGGCGACGACGTGCTCAGCGGCAGCTCGGTTGTTGCCGGCACCGGCCGGATGGTGGTCACCAAGGTCGGTGCCGAGAACTACGCGGCCAAGCTGGCAGAGGAAGCCCGCCGGTTCACGCTCGTCAACTCACCGCTGCGCAACGATGTCAACCGCATCGTCACCTGGGTTGGCTACATGATCATCCCGGTCGGTTTACTGCTGGCCAGCAGCCAGTTCTTCCGCCGCGACGAAGGCTGGCGGGAATCGGTGATCAGCACCGTCGCCGGCCTGGTGGGCATGGTGCCCGAAGGCTTGGTGCTACTCACCAGCGTCGCATTCGCCGTCGGCGTGGTGCGCCTCGCCGGCCAGCGCTGCCTGGTGCAGGAGCTGCCCGCAATCGAGGTGCTCGCCCGCGTCGACGTGTTGTGCGCCGACAAGACCGGCACCATCACCGAAGGCTCGATGGCGCTCGCCGAGGTGCAGGCGGTCGGCGACGGCAACGGCTCGGTGGACGCCGCGCTGGCCGCGCTCGCCCAGCTGGACCCAGACCCGAACGCCACGTCGAAGGCGCTCAACGACCACTTCAAGGAACCGACCACGTGGTCCGTCACCGGCCGGGTGCCGTTCTCTTCGGCCCGCAAGTGGAGCGCGATGAGCTTCGAAGAGCACGGCAGCTGGGTGCTGGGTGCCCCGGAGAACGTGCTCACCACCGCCTACGACGGCACAGTGCGCGAACAGGTGGAGGCGCAGGCGGCGCTGGGCCAGCGCGTACTGGTGCTGGCCACCACCGACGGCACGTTCACCGACGGTGAGGACGCCCAACTCCCGACGGTGCACCCGGTGGCGTTGGTGTTGCTGGAGGACATCGTGCGCGCCGACGCCCCCGACACGCTGCAGTACTTCGCGGACCAGGGCGTGACGGTGAAGGTCATCAGCGGCGACAACAATGTCACCGTCGGGGCTGTGGCACGCCGCGCCGGGCTCGCCGGCTGGGAGTCCAACATCAATGCCACCACGTTGCCGCCCGAGGACAGCCAGGAGTTCGCCGACGCAATCGAGGCCGGCACCGTCTTCGGCCGCGTCACCCCGCACCAGAAGCGGGCAATGGTGAAAGCACTGCAGGCGCGCGGGCACACCGTGGCGATGACCGGCGATGGCGTCAACGACGTGCTCGCCCTCAAGGACAGCGACTGCGGTGTTGCTATGGCGTCGGGTAGCGAAGCCACCCGCGGTGTGGCGCAACTGGTGCTGATGGACTCGAACTTCTCGGCGCTGCCGAAGGTGGTTGCCGAGGGCCGCCGGGTGATCAACAACATCGAGCGGGTGGCCAGCCTGTTCCTGGCCAAGACCACCTACTCGGTGATCCTGTCCATCTTCACCGGTGTGTTCGCATTCGCCTATCCGTTGCGCCCCATCCATCTGTCCATCCTCAGCTGGTTCACCATCGGTGTGCCCGCGTTCTTCCTGGCGCTGGAACCCAACGACAGTCGCGTCAGCCTCGGCTTCCTTCGCCGCGTGCTGGGCAAGTCGGTGCCCGCCGGCATCGTCATTGCGTTCGCCACGATGGCCATCTTCGGCATCGCCCAGCTCGACGAATCGATCGACGCCGACCATGCCCGCACCCTGGCCGTGATGGTTGCCGGCTCGGTGGCGCTGATGAACCTCTACCGGGTGGCACGTCCGTTGAATACGCTGCGCACCGCGTTGGTGGCAACGATGATCACCTTGTTCGGGCTCGCCTTCACGATGCCGTGGAGCCGCGATCTGTTCGAGTTGCCGCTCACCCGGCTGTGGGCCCACCTGGTGGCAGTGGTCATCATCGTTGCGTCCTACCCGCTGCTGGTACTGGGAAACTCGTTGACGCACCGGTGGCACCACCGGGCCGACTAGGTTTCGCAGCCATGTCACACATGTACGACCTCACCATGGCATCCATCACGGGCCAGGAGATCAGCCTCGCGGACTACCGCGGCAAGGTCTGCCTCATCGTCAACGTCGCCAGTAATTGAGGCCTCACCGGCCAGTACGCAGGTCTGCGTACGCTCCACGAAACCCATGAGGCCGAAGGCTTCGCAGTGCTCGCCTTCCCGTGCAACCAGTTCGGTGCGCAGGAACCCGGCACCGATGCCGAGATCCTCGAGTTCGCCACCTCCAAGTACGGTGCCCCCTTCCCGATGTTCTCCAAGATCGAGGTCAATGGTGACGGCTCATGCGAGCTCTACCAGTGGCTGCGCGGTGCCACCGAGGGTGCCGACATCAGCTGGAACTTCGAGAAGTTCTTGATCGACCGCGAGGGCAACATCGTCCGGCGCTACAACCCAATGGTGACCCCCGAGGACATCGCGCCCGACGTGGCGCAACTGCTCTGACGCACCGATAGTCTCCGCTCTACGGCTTCCCCCCGGAATTCACTCTCCTTGTTTCGGAGGATCCATGCCGTTCATCCCGCGTCCGTCCCTCTCACGGCTGCGCGTCGCCCGCCGCCGCAGCCCCGCGCTTCAGCTGGTATCGGGCGAACACACCTGGTCCATCTGTCACCCCGACCCTGACGACCCCATCATCGTGGCCGGTTTCGGCGAGGCGGCCATGCTGGCCACCGAGCTCATCGACCTGCCCGTGCGCCACGAGGTGGTCGTTCTGCTCGACGAGCGCCGGCGCGTCACCGCGCTGCTGCTCGACCCGCCGCCGGAGGTCGGGCTGCTGGTGGGCATGGTCTCTCTGCCCGGGCTGGAGACCCCGTTCTGCCAGACGATGTGCATCGTCTTCGAGCCATCCGTGCAGGGCGGTCCACCGTCGGACGCCGACCGTCGCGGCTACCACGCGTTACGCCGAGCGCATATGGCCCAGGGGCTGCTGCTGCTCGACGTCATCGTCACCGACGGCGACACGGTGCGCAGCATCGCCATCGGCTGCGACCCCGACCCTGTGTGGTTCGACGAGTTCGACCCCGGCGAGGTCGCCTGACGCGTACGATCGCCTCTTATGAGCACTATCTCCGTCGTCACCGGCGCCAACAGCGGCATCGGTCGTGCCACCGCCATCCACCTCGCCACCCAGGGGCACGACGTGTTCGGCACCGTGCGCAGCCGCGACAAGGCAGGCAAGTTGCTGGCGATGGCAGCCGATGCCGGTGTCGAGGTCAATTTGGTCGAACTCGATGTCGCCTCCGACGAGTCGGTGGCCACCGGCTTTGCCGAGATCTTGGCCGCCACCGGCGGTGTGGTCGACGTGCTGGTCAACAACGCGGGTATCGGCGGCAACGCCACGGTCGAGGAGTGTCCGGCCGCGGTGCACCTCGAGGTGATGAACGTCAACCTCGGCGGCCCCGTGCGCTGCCTGCAGCAGGTACTGCCCGGCATGCGCGAGCGCAGCCGCGGCACCATCATCAACGTCACGTCGGTGGTGGGCCGCATCGCTGCGCTCGCGCAGAGCCCGTACGTCAGCTCGAAGTGGGCGCTGGAAGGGCTCAGCGAACAGCTCGCGCAAGAGGTCGCACCATTCGGTGTTCGCGTCGCGATCATCGAGCCGGGTATCACCAAGAGCGCCATCTTCGCCAAGAACCTGGAGATGCCCAACGCTTCGGGCGCCTACGCCGCCGCCTACCAGCGCATGTTCCAGATGTACGCGGCGGGTATGGCCCACGCCACCGACCCGTTCGAGGTGGGCAAGGTCATCCACCACGCAATCACCACCGACCAGCCGAAACTGCGCTATGCGGTCAGCTGGGCGGCCAAGGATCTGATCGACGGCCGCGCCGCAATCACTGACGAGCAGTGGGTGCAGATCGGCATGGCCGCCACCGACGACGAGTACTACGACGCGTTCCTCGCGGCCTTCGGCCTCGACCTGCGCGACGCCGGCTGAGGCCCGCGCCGCTCGGCCTACTCGCTGATTGCCGGGCGGTGCAGGATCGCGTGCTGCGGGCTGACTGCAACGTACTGGCCGTCGACCGTTGCCACCCCGTCGACGATCAGCGAGTAGCCGCCTGCCGCCGGGTGCGGAAACACCATCGTCACGTTGGGGTGTGCTGCCATGTTCGCCATGGCCGAGCGGCCGCCGCGCAGATGCAGCGCGCCGTCATGGAAGTCGGTGGGAATGGCCAGCACATGCGAACGGTGCTCGTTACCCACCGTCACCAAGTAACCCCAGGGGTAATCGACCAGTGCGGCGGCCAGTTCCTCGACGGGCACGACGACGCTCATCAGTAGACCTTGCAGGCGGACGGGATGGTCAGCAGCGGCAGTGGATCGACCGCGTTGCCGCCACCGGGGTGGATCTCGAAGTGGAGGTGGTAGTTGCCGGGGCCGGCGTTGCCGGTGTCGCCCACCCAGCCGATCAGCTGCCCCGCAGTGACGGTGGAGCCCTTCGTCAGCCCGGGAGCGAAGGCAGACAGGTGGGCGTAGATGTAGTACGTGCCGCCGGTGCTGGCGGTCAGCTTCCATAGATTGCCCGACAGGCTGCTGCTGCCGCCGCCGCCGGCGAACGTCTGCAGCGTCAGTGTGCCGCCGGCCATCGCATACACCTCCTGCCCGAGCGTGGACAGCAAGTCGGCGCCGGCGTGGGTGCGGCCGCCGCTGCGTGGGTCGCCGAAGTTGTCGAGGATCTGGCAGCGCGGGAACGGCTCCATCGGGAAGTTGGGCGGTGCTACTCGCTGGCCGCGCACTGCCCGGCTCACTGCTATTGCCGAATCGTTGACGACTTCCAACGCGACTGTCGATGCAGCGCTGGCACGAGTGGACGACTGCACGGCGCCAGCCAGTGCGACAGCGGCCAGCAGTAACGCGACCGTTCGTGGGAGGCGGCCAACACGGCCGTGGGAGAGGAACTTGGTGATCATCAGGTACAGGCTCCGGGTCGAGACAGTTGCCGCCACGCAAGTTGGTCAGCGTACTGCCGCGAACTTCCGTGAACCGCTCACGGCGCTCGCCCCGATAGAGAGGGCATGACGGTCGCCACCCTTCCCCCGGCAATTTCCGGCCCGCAATCCCTCGCAAGCTGGATGCCGCCGGACCCCGCCACACGCAGCAGCGCGCCGCGAACCCGCCGCACGCGCTGGATGATCGCGCTCGGCACCGCGGCCGCGATCGCGAGCATGTTCGTCGGCAACTCGGCCCTGTTCGCCGTCGCATTCCTGTTCGTTGTGTCGTGGCCGCTCGAGCGGTTCTTCCGCCGCCACCCGGTTCCGGTGCGTCGCCTCGCGTTGCGCACCGACCTCGCGTACGCCGCGGCCCAACCCGCCATCCAGTTCGTGGGCGTGGTCGTCGGCTTCATCGTCGGCGGGCTGTCGCTGGCCTGGTTGCCCGGCCTGCTGGTGCGCCCATGGATTGCCACCCTGCCGCCACTCGCACAGATGATCGGTGGCGTGCTCGTCTTCGATCTGCTCGTCTACTGGGCGCACCGTTGGGGCCACACCGTGCCGCTGTTCTGGCGGTTCCACTCGGTGCACCACAGCACCAAGCACCTCGACTGGGTGTCGGGCTTTCGCGGCCATCCGCTCGACGGCATCTTCATCGCTCCCGCCGTGGCGTTCCTGCTCGGCGCCGGCATCGACAACCGGGTCACCGGCGGCCTCGCCATCCTGCAGTTCTTCGTCGGCATCGGCGCCCACCTCAACGTGCGCTTCAAGCTGCGGCTGCTGTGGCCGGTGGTGATGACCCCCGAGTTCCACCACTGGCACCACGAGCTGGCGAAGGAGGCCAACCACAGCAATTACTCCACCTTCCTGCCGCTGTGGGACATCGTCTTTCGCACCTACCGTATGCCACGCGACCAGCGCCCACAGCGCTATGGCATCAACGGACCGATGCCCGACGGCATCCTGCAGCAGCTTGCGTTCCCGTTCCGCGATCTGCGTGGCAGCTGGCGCATTTGGCGCAGGAGCTGAGGTGCCAGCTGGCACGCTGGTGGGCGTGACCGCGCCGGAGCGCACCGACAGCGACCTGCTCGCCGCCATCGCGGCGGGCAATCGCGCCGCGCTCGAAACGCTCTACCACCGCCACGCACGCTGGCTGCTCGCCCGGCTGCAGCAACGCTGCACCGATGCCGACCTCGTCGACACCGCGCTGCAGGACACGTTCATCTCGGTGTGGCGCAGCGCAGGCAACTACCGGGCCAGCACGGCGGAGGCCGGCGGCTGGCTGTGGTCGATCGCACTGCGTCGGCTGGTGGACCAGCTGCGCAAGCACCCCAACCCCACCCCGATCGCCGAGGTGCCCGAACCCGAGCCGCTGCCGCCGCCGGGCACCCCGACGTACGCCCTGCTCTCGCGGCTACCGGCCGAGCTGCACGGGGTGGTGCAGGCCGTGTACGTCGACGGGCTCACCACCGCCGAGGCAGCCGTGCTGCTTCGTATCCCGCAGGGCACGGTGAAGAGTCGCCTCGCTCGTGCGAAGCCGTTGTTGAAGGAGGAACTGCGATGACCACCGCCGACATCGACCGCCGTCTGGCCGCCAACCTCCACGCGATCATGGGCGAGATTTCCGCGCCAGCGCGCGGCTGGTTCGAGCATGCGCTGCTGGCGTTGCGGGTGCCCGAGCCCACCGCCCGGCTGGTGGCGGCCACCCCGGTGCTGCGCTGGGCCTGGTTCACCGCGGTCGCCGTGGTCCTGCTGTTCGCGGCCTCCGCCGGGGCGCAGCAGTGGCGGCCGGGCGACCAGTTGGCCGTGTTCCTCGCGCTCGCACCGTTGGTGCCGGTGGTGGGCGTGGCGCTGGCCTACGGCCCGCACGCAGACCGGGCCTACGAGGTGACGGTCGCCGCCCCACTCTCTGGCCTGCGCCTGATTCTGCTGCGCACGCTCACGGTCGTGGCCGCGGCGGCGGCCGTGTCGCTGTGCATGGTGCTGACCGCCCCCACGAACGGCTGGCTGCGGTTGGCCTGGCTGGCACCGGCCGCGGCCACCACCACGACTGCGCTCGCCGTTGCCACTCGCGTCGGGGTGCGGCGAGCCACCATCGGTGTCTCGGTGGGCTGGCTGGGCCTCGTGGTCGTCGTCGCGCAGACCGGCAGCGAGGCGACCGCAGCCTTCCACGCCACCGGGCAGTTGACTGCGGTGGCCGTTGCAGCCGCCGCTACCGGCGTCATGCTGCTGGGCCGCCGCCGCCTGGACCATTGGGTGGATGGATGAGCGCGCCCACCGTGCATCTCGCGGGGGTGCAGCACTCGACCTCTGCGCGCTTCACCCTCCAGGTGCCGGCGCTCACCATCGGCCCTGGGGTCACCGCCGTGCTTGGCCTCAACGGTTGTGGCAAGACCACCCTGCTGCGCCTATTGGCCACCGTGACCGCACCCGAGCAGGGCACGCTCACCGTCGCCGGCCTGCCCGCCGACGACGCCAACCTGGTCGCGATCCGGCGCCGCCTGGGCTACCTGCCGCAGGACGACTCCGTGCCGCGCCGCCTCACCGTGTTCGACCACGTCGACCTGGTCGCCGTGATGCGCGAGCTGGGTGGCACGGCCCGGCAGCGGCGCGGCGCGGTGCACCGGGCACTGCGTGAAGTGCAGCTCGACGAGCTGGCCGGCGAACGATGTGGCCGGCTCTCAGGCGGCCAGCGCCGTCGGGTTGCGCTGGCTGCCGCGCTGGCCGGCGACGCCGAACTGCTGGTGCTCGACGAACCCGATGCCCACCTCGACCACGAACAGATGGCCCGGCTGGGCAGCTCGCTGCGCGTCCGCGCCGCGAACGCCACGATCGTTCTCGCCACCCACGACGAAGCCTGGGCCGCCATCGTCGCCGACCGCACCATCCGGCTGGCGGCGGGCCGGCTGGTCGGCGGCTGACTCGCTGGCAGCTAGCGCGCTCGCGCCTGCTTCGTCATCCAGATCGAGGTGACCACCATGACGATCGCGAACGGGATGGCGCCGAGCACCACCAGCCCACCGCCGATGTTCGCGCCGATCACCGGGGCGGTCGCCACCCCGTAGCAAAACCCGGCATAGGCAGCAAGACCACCGGCGGGGAGCATGACGGCAAGCCATACGCGGCTCAGCGCTCCGCTCTTGAACCAGCGGAATCCCAGCAGTGTGAGGGCCGCCGCCGCGATGGTGGCGACCAGACCGAGCACCCGCCAGGTGCCGCCACTGATCGCGAGAGGCTGCCACATGTAGTCGGGGTCCACGATCGACTTCTCAGCCGAGCCGAGACCGCCGATCCAGGCGGTGGCCACGCCAACTGCGCAGAGCCAGACCAGCAACGCCGCCACCAACACCGGGCGGGTTGCGGTTCGAGTCGGCATCGTGTCGAACGCTACTGCGGACTGGGACGGCTGTCAGGGCGCGTCGGCGAAGTCGCCGTCGAGGATGTCCTGGTCTTCCGGGTCGGCGATGGGCACCGCCTTGGCGGCCTCCCACGCAGCCAACCCTTCGTCCTCGCGGCTCAGGTCGCGCAGGGCACGAGCACGCGCCTCGTGCGCATACGCGAGATCGAAGTCGGCGAGGCCGTGCTGCACACATTGCGCCATGCAGGCATCGGCGTAGTGCAGCGAACGCGCTGCCCTGCCGGCCAGCAGGTGCACCTTCGCCAGCATGTACCGCGCACGGGCCTCGTTGGCGGGGCCGGTACCTTGCGCTCGCTGCCAGTGGTAGGCCGAAGCGTACGCCCGTCGCAGCATCTCCTCGTTGTCGTCGGGAGTGCGGTCTTCCTTGCCGATGAGGTCCCAGATGCTGTTGTTGCACTCGATGCCCTGCGCTCGGTGCCAGTCGGCAGCGGGCGACGCAGCGGGCGACCCCAACTCGGTGCTGCCCTCGGCAGCGGTGAGCGGCGGCAGTTCCTCGCCAGTCTCCAGCACCGTCTTGAGACCATCGAGAATCCACGGCCAACCCTCGCCAACGAACACCCAGGTCAACGGGCTGCGCGCCAGATCACCGTGCACGACATCCAGCCGGGTGAGACCATCGCCGGCAACGGCGAGCGTCCACTCGACGCGCGACGGCGTCTCGGTGGCCATGGCTGCGTCGTCCAGGAAGCGCCACGTCTGCACCAGACGATGCGGTGCCGCGAGTTCCTCGATCGTCCCGTCGATCGCCGGCTGCCCTTCGGTCGACAGCATGCGATACGACTCACCGGCAACCGGCGGCGTCTCGAAGGCAGTGCCGTGGAAGTAGCGGCGGGTGAAGGCCGGGGCGAGCAATGCGTTCCACACCTGCTCGATGGGGGCCTTGATGTAGACACGGTACTGGTGTCGGGTGATGGCCACTGGGTGCTCCTTGTCGGTGCCAGGTCAGGCGGTGTGCTGTTCGAGTTCGGCTTGCAGGCCGACCATTGCGTGGGTGAACGGTTGTGCGTACTTGCTGATCCAGCGTTCGGCGAGTTGCTGGATGGGTATCGGGTTGAGGAAGTGCAGCTTCGTGCGCCCGTCGCGACGCGTGGTCAACAGGTTCGCGGCCTCGAGCACCGCAAGGTGCTTCATCACGCCGAAGCGCGTCATCTCCGGGAAGCGCTCGCACAGCGCGACGACCGTCTGACCGTCGCGTGTGAACAACGCATCGAGCAGCGCGCGACGAGTGTCGTCGGCCAACGCCTTGAACACGGCCCCGTCGTCAGCCGCTACATGACCATCCACAGGTCGAACCATACGTGACTATTTAGTCACCTGTCAACCGACTTATTCTTGACTGGAATAGTCGGGTATTGGGATAGCGTTGCAATCAGCACGTGCTACCTCTTCCACAAGGAGTTCTCCATGACTGTCCGCCTCGGCGACATCGCCCCCGATTTCACCGCCCCCACCACCCAGGGCGAGATCAGCTTCCACGAATGGCTCGGCGATTCGTGGGGCGTGCTGTTCAGCCACCCGAAGGACTTCACCCCGGTGTGCACCACCGAACTGGGCTACGTGGCCAAGATCAAGCCCGAGTTCGACAAGCGCAACGTGAAGATCATCGGCCTCAGCGTCGACAACGTCGAGAGCCACCTCCGGTGGGAGGGCGACATCGGCGAGACCCAGGGCACCCCGGTCAACTTCCCAATGATCGGCGACCCGGACCACACCGTCGCCGACCTGTACGACATGATCCACCCCAACGCGAACGACACGATGACCGTGCGCTCCGTCTTCGTGATCGGCCCGGACAAGAAGGTCAAGCTGACACTCACCTACCCGGCCAGCACCGGCCGCAACTTCGACGAGATCCTGCGCGTCATCGACAGCCTGCAGCTGACCGCCGGCTACAAGGTCGCCACTCCCGCCAACTGGCACGACGGCGACGACGTGATCATCGGCGCAGCCGTCTCCGACGATGAGGCCAAGGCGCTGTTCCCCCAGGGCTGGACAACCGTCAAGCCCTACCTCCGCGTTCTCCCCCAGCCCAACAAGTAACCCCCACCCCCACCCCCACCCCCGCTTTACGTAAAGGGTGTGGGGCTGCGAGCAGGGTCTGTGAGTCCCAGTTCTTGACGCAAACGCCATCGACGACGCCCCGCTGCAGCCTTCGAGCCGGCGGGGCGCCGCCGCGCCCGGCGCCGGGTCAGCGCTTCCAGGGCGGACGGGTGTCTTTGCGCATCGCGAAGCGCATGGCCGTCCAGGTGTCGTCGATGCCGCACGCCTTGTTCTCGTCCCAACCGAACTTCGCCAGCTGCGCCTTGAGCGGCACCTCGGCAATGTCGGTGGGTACACCACTGTTGGGCTTGGGCCATGCCACCCAGATGGTGCCGACTGGCTCGGCGGCCGCGGCCAACGTGGACCACTCGGCACGAATGTCGGCGCGGTCGGTGAAGAAGGCCACGACGATGTCGATGGGCGGGATCATGTTGCGCTGCCAGATGGCGGCACCAGTGTCGGCGAGGCCGGCGGTGAAGCCCGGCGGCGGGTGCACCACGGTGAACACGACATCGCCGACGATGCCCAACTTCTTCAGCAGGGGGGCACTGCCGGTGGACTCGTTCATTTCAACCCGCTGTTGCACATCACTCGGTCGACCTCGATCTCGATCACGACTCGATCGTCGCGCACTTTGGGTTGACGGTATCGCTGCGCATAGGCGGCCACTGCCGCGGCGACAGACTGGGGGTCGTCGATCACCCGCACCGAGCCCTCGAACGTGACCCACCGGCCGCCGTCGATCTGGGTCACCGTGGCCCGCCCGCCGCGCCGAGCGTTGCCCGCCTTCACCGATGGGGCAAACGTGATGACGCGCACGGCGGTGATGGCATCGCCGGTTCCACGCACGGTGAACCCCACTGGCACCGCATGCGGCGACCCGTCGGGGCGCAAGGTGACCAGCACGGCCAAGTGACGCTCATTGATGAACCCGACGAGCGCGGGCGAGACGTGCATCAGCCGTCCGCTGCGATTGCGCGCAGCACGTCGAGTCGCGTCGCCCGCCACGCGGGGATAACTGCCGCGATCACGCCGGCAGCGAAGGCCAGCACCATGATCCAGACCACGTTGGCCACCGGGATGGTGTATTCGGTGAGGCCCTGGTCGCGCAGCGCAACGATGATCACGTAGCCCAGCACCAGGCCCATCAGCACCCCGACGGCGGCACCGTAGAGCGAGGTGATGACGCTCTCCCACCGCACGGTGGTGCGCACCTGGGCGCGAGTCATACCGACGGCGCGCAACAGGCCGGTTTCGCGTCGGCGTTCGTACACCGCCAGCAGCAAGGTGATCACGATCCCGAACGTCGCGATCATGATGGAGAGCAGCAACAGGCCGTAGATGAACGCCAGGCTGCGGTCCACGATGTCGGCACGGCTGTCGATGAACTCGGTCTTGTCCTGCAGCGTGCCGATGCCGTAGTCAGCGACCACCTTGTCCACCGCCGCCCGGAACTGCGCGTCGCTGACGTCGGGAGCGCGTGTGAGCGACACGATGCCGGCCGGCGTGACGATGCTGGTACCCACGAACGTGTCGCGGTGGTAGGTGCGGGCAGGGATGAAGTCGCTGCTCTCGTAGATGCCCTGCACCGTCAGCGGTAGTGGCTCGCCGTCCACGCGCAGCGCCACGACGCCACCGATGCCGAGCGAGCGGTCCTTGGCCTCGTCCTCGCTGATCAGCACGCCGTCGGGGGTGAGATCGGTCATCGCGCCGCTCACGAACACCAGGTTGACCAGCCCTTCGGCGGTCTGCGGGTTGACGACGGCACCGCTCGCGGCCTTCCCCTCGATGTCGGCGACACCGAACGCAAAGCCAAGGCCGCTGGCGACGCCCACTTCGGGTACGTCGTTGAGCCGGTCGACGAACTCTTGGCCGAAGCTGACCGAGCCGCCGTTGGTGGAGTTGACGACGTAGTCGCCGATGAACGTGTTGCCCACCGTGTCGCGGATCTGTTCCTTGATGGATGCCGCGAACACCGAGGCCCCTGTGACGAGCGCGACACCGATGAGCACCGGGGCGGCGGTACGGGCGGTGCGCCGCGGGTTGCGTTGCACGTTGCCGCGAGCCATGGAGCCGGTGACGCCACGCGCTGCCTGTACCGGGGCGCCGATGAACCGGGCGATCGGTTTGGCCATCACGGGGCCGAGCAGCAGCAGGGCCGCGAACAGCCCGGCCACACCGACGGCGAGCAGTACCGCGTCGCCGCCCATCATGACGCTGACGATGGATGCGACACCGACGACGGCGCAGACGACCGCCGAGACCACTCGCCGGCGCACCGAGCCGACCTTCTCCAGCACCGCATCGCTCATCGCCGCGACCGGCGGGATGCGGCCGGCACCGATGGCCGGGCCCAACGCGGCCAGCAGGCTGGCGAGCGTGCCGGCAACGAGCGTGACGATGACGGTGCGCGGCTCGACGGCCAGCCCACGGGCCGGGATCACGAAGTCGAACGCGTTGAGCAGGCTCTTGATGCCGGCGGCCAGGCCGACACCGCCGAACAGGCCGACGGCCGAGCCGAACAGTCCGATGGCCAGCGCCTCGAGCATCATCGACCAGGTGATCTGCCGCCTGCTGGCGCCCAGTGCGCGTAGCAGTGCGTTCTCACGCTGGCGTTGGGCGGCGGTGATGGAGAACACGTTGTAGATCACGAACATGCCCACGCCGAGCGCGATGAACGAGAAGACGGACAGGAAGATGGTGAGGAAGCTGAGGCTCGTCTCGATCTCGGTCTGCGTCTGGGCGGTGATCTCTGCGGAGGTGAGCGCTTCCGCAACCTCCGGGTCGAGCGTGTCGCGCAGTCGCTGCACCAGCACATCCTCGGTGGCGGAGCCGTCGCCCAACACGAGCACGGCATCGACGAAGCCTGGCTTGGCGATGAACTCCTCGGCCGTCTGCTCGTCGAACAGCGCCCACGTCGCGTTGCCGGGCGAGATGATGTCGTCGTACTCGACGATGCCCACCAGCGTGAACTCGCGCGACCCGTTGTCGCCGTTGACCTTCACCTGATCGCCCAGCACGAAACCGCCGTCTTGGGCGGTGAGCGAGTCGAGCACCACGTCGGTGCCACCGGCGGGCAGGCGGCCGTCCACCAACCGCCACACGGACAGTTCACCTTCGTTGATCGCGGCACCGAACGTGGGTGCCGTCGGCCGTTCGATCGGGGCGCCGTCCTTGCCGATGACCACGGCATCGCCCTGGATGGCGGCCTGCGCCTCGGCCACACCGGGCACTGCGCGAACCTCGTCGAGTATGGACGTGGGCAGCCGGTCGCGCCGTTCCAGACCGAACAGGTTCTCCACCGAGTTGCTGCTCTGCACGTAGCCGTCGACGCGTTCGTACACGTCGGCGAACAGTGCATCGAAGGTGCGCTCGATGGTGTCGCGGAAGATGAACGTGCCGGAAAGGAAGGACGTGCTGGCCACGATGGCCAACGCCGTCAGGATCAGGCGGGGCCATCGGGCGGCAACACTTCTCATCGCGAGTCGGAACACAGGGTCATCCTCTCCGCGCCGGGGGCGCGCCGTTCACGTGCCGGACTTGGGTAGGTCATGTGGTGGCGATCGCCTGCAGGATGTCGGACCGCGATGCCTTCCACGAGGGGTACAGCGCGGCGACGGCGGCGAGGAGCAGCGCCCCGACGGAGGCAACGGCGATGGTGCCGACTGGCAGCGAGAACACGCTGAGGCCCTGGTCCTTCAGTGCCTGGACGATGATCCAGCCGAGGGCCGTGCCCAGTGCGATGCCCATGATCACGCCGATCAACGCCGTGATCATGCTTTCCCATAGCACGCTGACCGTGACCTGACGGCGGGTGGTGCCCACCGCTCGCAGCAGGCCGAGTTCGCGACGCCGTTCGTAGACCGCCAGCATCAGGGTGATTACGATGCCGATGATCGCGATGAAGATGGACATGCCCAGCAGCGCATAGATGAAGTTGAGGAAGCCGTCGATGGCACCGCTCTGCTCGTCGATGTACTCGCTGCGGCTCTGCAGCTTGACCGTCGGGTAGGCGTCGGTCACTGCCTGCAGCGCTGCCCTGGCGGCGGCGCCGTCGTTGGTGGCGTTGATGTACATCGCCCGGTTCTGCAGCAGGATCGGTGCGCTGTCGAACAGCGAGCGGTCGACGATGTAGTTGCCGAAGATCTTCGAGTCGAAGACGCCGACGACGGTGAGGGTGATCTCGTCCGGCGTGAACAGCGTGACCTTCACCTCGTCACCAATTGCGATGTCGTCGCGATTGGCCTTGTCGGAGGCCACCAAGATCTTGCCGGGGGCAAGCTCTGCGAAGCTGCCGCTGTCGAAGGGCAGGCTGAGCACGGCTGCCGCATCGGCCGGTTCCACGGCGAGCACTGGGTAGGCGGAGAACTTGCCATCGTTGAACACGTTGGGCGCACCGACGCCAAGCGCCAGCACGTCGCCCACCCCAGTCGCCTTGAGTTCGGTGGTGAGCGTGTCGGGCAGGCCGATCTGTGTGTTCTGCTGCACCGGGGTGACCACGTAGTCGCTTTCGAAGGCTTTGCCGATCACGTCGCGCGTGGTGGCCTTGGCGGAGGCACCGAGGGTGGCGACGCCGATCATCAGTGACAGGCCGACCGCGAGCGCGCCGGCCGTGATGGCCGTGCCCTTCGGGTTGCGGGCGGCGTTGCGGCTGGCCATCGTGCCGGCCGAACCGCTGAGCTTGGTGAGCACCCGCGAGGTGGACTTGGCGACCGGCGTGGCGAGGAACGGCCCGAGCGCAATCAGCGCAACGAACAATGCCACCACACCGCCACCGAGGGCCAACGTGTTACCGGAGAGACCCAGCGCGACGAAACCGACGGCAGCAAGGATCGCGGCGACGCCGCTGATCTTGCGCGCCTTGGAGACGTCGGAGTGATCGACCGCGACATCGCGCATGGCGGCCAGCGGCGGCACACGGCCGGCACGCAAGGCCGGCACGATGGCGCACAACACGGTGACGATCACGCCGATGACGAGCGTGAGGATGAAGCCCATCGGCTTGAGGACCAGGCTGGTGTCGCCGGGGCCGAAACCGATGGCGTTGAGCAGGCTGAGGATGAGTGTCGCGAGACCGATGCCACCGACGCAGCCCAGCACCGAACCGCCGACACCGACCACGATCGCTTCGGTGAACATCGAGCGAGTGATCTGGCTGCGGCTGGCACCGACGGCACGCAGCAACGCGTTCTCGCGTTGCCGCTGGGCGGCGCTGATGCTGAACACGTTGTAGATGATGAAGCTGCCCACGAACATCGCGATGAGGGCAAAGATCGAAAGGAAGATGGTGATGAAGCCGAGGCTCGTCTCCACCGCGCTCTGGTTTTCCTTGGTGATCTCCTGACCCGTGAGCACCTCTACATCAGCGCTGCCGATGGACTGCTCGATGGTGTCGGCGAGTTCGGCATCGCTGACGCTGCCGTCGCTGCGCACGACCACGCTGTCGATCTGATCGGTGTTTCCGATCACGAATTCCTGCGCAGTGGGCAGCGTGAACAGCGCCCACGACGAGCCACCGGGCGCGTCGCTACCGGCGAAGATGGCGAGGCCCGAGACCGTGAAGTCGCGCGGTGCACTGCGGGTGGTGACGCTGACGACATCGCCGACCTCGACCTTGCCTGTCTTGGCCGACGCACGGTCGATGACGACCTCGTTGTCGTTGGCGGGCGCAGCGCCGTCGGCGATGTCCCACGGCGAGCCTTCACTCTCGACCCATGCGCCGGCGAACTTCGGTGGCCCGTCCTGCCCGAGCACCTTGCCGTCGAAGGTCACGGTGGCGGTGCCGTTCACGTCGCCGAACGCTTCCGTGACGCCCGGTACACCCTTGACCACGTCGACCAGCGCCACGTCGATGTGATCGCGGGTCTCGTCGCCGAAGTCGCCTTCGATCACGCTGGCGGAACGCACGTATGCGTCAGTGCTCTCGAAGGCACTTGCGAACATGCTGTTGAAACTGCCCTTGATCGTGTCGGTGAACACGAACACTCCGGAGAGGAACGCGGTACCGGCGATCACGGCGATGGCCGTGAGGAGGAGCCGACCTTTTCGGCTCCAGATGTTCTTGAGACTCAGCTTGAACATGGTTCACTCACCGAAGTGCTTCATGCGGTCGAGTACGCGCTCGGCCGTCGGCTCGAACATCTCGTCGACGACCTTGCCGTCGGCCAGGAAGATCACGCGGTCCGCGTAGCTGGCCGCGTTCGGGTCGTGGGTGACCATCACGATGGTCTGGCCCAGCTCACGCACGGCAAGGCGCATGAAGTCGAGGATTTCGGCGCCGGTGCGGCTATCCAGGTTGCCGGTGGGCTCGTCGGCGAAGATGATGGTGGGTTGGCTGGCCAGGGCACGGGCGACGGCCACGCGCTGCTGCTGGCCACCGGAGAGCTCGCTGGGGCGGTGCTTGAGACGGCTGCGCAGGCCGACAGTGTCGATGACCCTGTCGATCCACTGCTGGTCACCTTTGGTGCCGCCGAGCAGCAGCGGCAGGGTGATGTTCTCCTCCGCGGTGAGCGTGGGCACCAGGTTGTACGCCTGGAAGATGAAGCCGACAGCGGTGCGGCGCAGCTCGGTGAGCTGCTTGTCGTTCAGCGTCGCGAGGTACGTACCGCCGATGTACACGGCACCGCTGGTGAGCGAGTCGAGGCCGGCGAGGCAGTGCATCAATGTGCTCTTGCCCGAACCCGAGGGGCCCATGATCGCGGTGAACTTGCCGGTCTCGAACTGGACGGTGACGCCATCGAGTGCGCGCACCTCGCTGTCGCCGAAGCCGTAGATTTTGGAGGCGTTGTCGGAACCGGCCGCAGCCACGAGGGTCGGAGTATCAGTCATGGTGTCCGTTGTACCCCCGGATCCCGCCGGATGCATCACCTCAAAGGGTGACACCCGTCCGCCCACAGGTTGAACGTGGTGTTCAACCGGGCAGGTCGGGGGTGCCGGGCGTGATCAGGCCGCTCTCGTAGGCGACCACCACCGCCTGCACGCGGTCGCGTAGGTCCATCTTCGTGAGCACCCGCCCGACGTGCGTTTTCACGGTGGCCTCGCCGAGGTACAGCTGACCGGCGATCTCGTGGTTGGACAGGCCCCGCGCCATCAGCCGCAGCACTTCCATTTCGCGTTCGGTGAGGTCGGCCAAGCCGGGTGCCACAGTGGCCGCATCCATCGCCGGTCGGCGCGAGACCTCATCGATGAGTAGGCGGGTCACCGACGGGGCGAGCAGCGCATCGCCGGCCGCGATCACGCGCACCGCATTGATCAACTGATCGGCCGGGGCGTCCTTGAGCATGAAGCCGCTGGCACCGGCGCGTAGCGCGGCATACACGTAGTCGTCGAGATCGAAGGTGGTGAGGATCAGTACCCGCTCGACGCCGCCGGCCGCGGTGAGCAACCTGGTGGCCTCGATGCCGTCCATCACCGGCATGCGCACGTCCATCAGCACCACGTGCGGCGAGCTGCGAGCCACCACCTCCAGAGCTTCGCGACCGTCGCCAGCCTCACCCACGACCGCGATGTCGGGCTCGCTCTCCAGGATCATGCGGAAGCCGGCACGCACCATCGCCTGGTCGTCGACGAGGACGACACGGATTGGCGACCCGCTGATGTTGCTGCTCATCGGGCAGCCATCGGGAACGTGGCCCGCACGCGCCAGCCCCCACCGGGCCGTGGCCCGGCAACCAGATCACCTTCGTAGGCAGCGACGCGTTCGCGCATACCGATCAGGCCGTAGCCGGCCACGGTGGCTTCGGCTGCAGCACCGCGGCCGTCGTCGGCGACCTCGACGGTGAGCGAACCGTTGGCCCGCACCATCGAGACGTCGACGTGCTGCACGGAGCCGGCGTGGCGGCGGACGTTGGTCAGCGCCTCCTGCACGATGCGGTAGGCGGACAGCTCGACCCCCGGTGGCAGGTGGGCGAGATCGCCGGCGGTGCGCACCTTGACGGGCAGGTCCGAGGCAGCGGCTGCGAGCGCCTCGATGCTGGTGAGGTCTGGCTGCGGGGACAACGGCGCGCTACTGCCCGGATCGCGCAGCACGCCCAGGATGCGGCGCATCTCCTGCATCGCGTTGCGGCCCGTGTCTTCCACCGACGCGAGTACCGCGTCGGCCTTGGCCAGGTTGCCCAGCTGCCGGCGCGCCGCAGCGGTCTGGATCACCATCAGGCTGACGCTGTGCGCCACCACATCGTGCAGTTCGCGAGCGATGCGCGTGCGTTCGTCCTGTACGTGCTGCTGGGCCAGCAGTGAGCGTTCGCGTTCCGAGCGCTCCGCAGCTTCCACCAGCTCCGCCGCGCGTTCGCGCCGCCGGCGCATATTGTCGCCCACGACGATGGCGCCACCGAAGATGATGGGCGTGGAGAGCAGCGCCTGCCACGGCACGTCGCCGTTGGCGACGCCTGCGATCACGAACCCGGTGACCGCCAGCAGTAGTGCCAGACCGAGCCGCCAGAGCAGACGGCCGCTGCGATAGGCGCCCAGCGTGTACCCGGCGATCAATACGCCCATCCAGCCCGGGCCGGACGCGTTGATCAACTCGATGCCCATCTGGAAAAGGGTGACGCCGACCAGCACCAGGGCTGGCGAGCGGCGCCGCCAGCCCAACGGCAACGTCGCACCCAGCGTCAGGACCACGCCGAGCAGGCTGGGCTCGGAGATGCTTGCGTCGCGGACGGTGAGGTGGAAGGTCACCGACACGACCGCGAGCGCGGACGCGAGCAGCCAGTCGGCAGCCTGCGTGTGCTCGCGCAGCCAGTGGATCGGGTGTGATGTGGCCATCACCGATCCACGCTAACGCTGCCGCGCATTTCCGTCGTCCGCCTGCAGGCGGATGTCGCCTACGCTCGCAGGGTGATGCAGTGCACGTCGTGTGGTTCCCCAATCCCGAACGGGGCACGGTTCTGCCCATCGTGCGGCCATTCCATCGCGTTCGCACAGCCCGAGGAACGGCGCATCGTGACGGTCCTGTTCGCCGACCTGGTAGGTTTCACCGGCCTCGCCGAACGGATGGACCCCGAGCAGGTGAAACGCCTGATCGCCGCCTGCTTCAAATGCCTGGTCGACGTCGTGGTCGAGTTCGGCGGCAAGGTGGACAAGCTGCTGGGCGATGGCATGTTGGTGCTCTTCGGTGCCCCGGTCGCCCACGAGGACGACCCCGAGCGGGCAGTGCGGGCTGCGCTGCGCATGCAGGAGACGCTGGCCCAGTACGTGGCCACGAGTGCGTTGGCCGGCAGCGACGACATTCGCATGCGCGTGGGCATCAACACTGGCGAGGTCCTGGTCGGCACGCTCGCCGGCACCGACTACACGGCGATGGGCGACGTGGTCAACACCGCGTCGCGGCTGCAGACCGAGGCTCCGCCCGGTGGGGTGCTGGTCGGCGATGTCACCTACCGCCTCACGTCGCACACGTTCCGGTACGAAGCCGCCGGCCAGTTGCAGCCACGCGGTCGCGAGCAGACCATCGACGCCTGGTTGGCGCTCGCCGCCACCGCCCCGCCCGGGGCCGGCCGGCGCCGGCGCCGCGACGTCAGTATCGTCGGCCGCGAGCCCGAGCTCGCCATGGCCGCCGCCGCGCTCGACATGGTGGCGGGCAACGGCCGCGGTGTGCTGCTGCACGTCAACGGCGAGAACGGCGTCGGCAAGAGCCGGCTGGTCGACGAGGTCATCCGCCGCGTTCGCGATCGCGGCGAGGCGTCCGTACTCGAAGGCGCGTGCGTGCCCTACGGTGAGGCCAACGTGTGGTGGCCGTTGGCCAGCGCCCTGTCCAACTATCTCGACCTCGACACCACCGTGGCCATCGGCAGCGCACGCGACACCGCACTCGACCGCACACGCGAGATGTTCCCGTCCATCGAGCCCACCGACGCGGAACGCCTGGTCGACGTGTTCACCCACCTGCTCGGCCACCCGTCGCCCATCGATCGGCTGGATGCGGTCAGTGCGCGCAACACCATTCACCACACCGTCGAGCTCGTGCTCGAGGCCCGCTCACAGCGTGGCCCGATGGTGCTCAGCATCGACGACGTGCACTGGGCCGACCCCGTGCTGCTCGATCTGCTCGAGCACCTCGTCACGTCCCTCAGCCGGCACGCGTTCTTGCTGATCACCGCCATGCGCCCCGGCTTCGATGTCACCTGGCCGCCGCGTTCGGACCGCAGCACCGTGCTCTCGCTGACGCTGCAACCGCTCTCGCTCCCCGACACCGAACAGCTGGCCATTGCGCTGCTCGGCGCTGCCCCGCGCGACGAGCAGTTGCTCACCGCCCTCTTCGAGCGCAGCGGAGGCAACCCACTGTTCCTGCTGGAGCTGGTGGCACTCACCGAGGCTGGCGGTGGCCATCGCGAGCTACCGGATTCACTGCGCACGCTCATCGCGGCCCGCCTCGACCAGCTCACCCCGGAACAACGCCAGATGCTGGAGAACGCCGCCGTGCTGGGCACCTCGGGAACCATCGCCAGCCTGGAGAAGTTCGGCCGCGAGCTGGGCCAGGTGTTCCACCTGCACGTGCTGCACGAACTCGACGACCTCGGGTTGATGGAGGTGCGCGGCCGACGCTGGGAGTTCCGCAGCGACTCGGTGCGCGACGCCGCCTACCAAACACTCACCAAGGCGGCCCGCGCGCAGCGGCACTCCGGTGTCGCCAAGGCGATGGCTTCTCTGGTCGGCCAACTCGACGACCGAGCGCACCACACTGCGGCCGCTGCCGAACTGGTGCAAGAGCTCGGGCTGGTGGACGGTGTACCCACCGATATCGTCGACCGAGCAATCGTGCTGCTCACCACCGCCGCGGAACGTGCGCTAGATGCGGGCAGTCTGCGCATGGCCGTTCGCCACACGTCGCGTGCGCTCGATCTTTCCGCCGGGCACGGCACGCAGCCCGCCGAACTGGCCCACCTGCACCGCTTGCGGGCCAACGCGTACATCGACCAGCGCAACTTCGAGGGCGCCACCTCCGATATCGACGCGCTGCAGTCACTGGCCGAGGCACTCGACGACGTCGCACTGTTGGGCGATGCGTTCCGTCTGCGCGGCTCGCTCAGCCATGCCGCCGGCCGCATCGACGATGCTCGCCGCGAGCTGGGCCAGGCGGTCGACCTGCTGCGCGGCGCCGACGACCCCACGCTGCTCGCGCGGGCGCTGCGCGTGCGCGGCTTCATCGAGATGTTCGGCGGCTCGTTGGTCGACGCGGAGTGGTTCTTCGGTGAAGCCGACGGCCTGTACCAGGCGCTCGGCGACGAACGCGGGCTCGCGTACATCGAGCAGCACCGTGCCTGGATCGCGTTCCTCTCCGGCGACCTGGTCGCTGCTCGTCAGCGCCTCACCCACGCGGCCGATACGCACAACCGGCTGGGCGACCGCAACGGGGTCGGCTGGGCGTTCGGCCTGCTCGCGTTCGTCGAGTTCTTCGAAGGCCACTTCGACCAGGCCGAGGAACTGGCGGGCATCGTCGGCAAGGAGGCCGGTCAGCGCGGCGACGCGTGGGCCGCCGCGATGATGAACACGCTCCTCGCCGACCTGCGCCTGTGGCAGGGCAAGCTCGAGGAAGCCGCCGAACTCGCCGAGAAGGCCCGTACCAAGTTCAAGCAGCTCAACGACAAGTTCGGCCTCAGCCAGTCGCTGTCACCGCTGGTACGCGCGCAGGTTGCGCTCGGCCGCCACGCCGCTGCCCAGCGCACCTCGGAAGAACTGCTCGCACTGGCCGACGCCACCCAGAACGGGCCGTACTCGCTGATGGCCGTCGCCGGGGCGGCGATGCACCGTGGCAACGGCAACGTTGCGGCAGCCATGGCCGAACGGGCGCTCACCGAGATCGAGGCCATCGGTGGCCGGGTCTTCGAGCCGATGGTCGTGCTCGCTCTCGCCTACGCCCAGCAGGGTCGCACCGACGAGGCGCTCGCCACCATCGAATGCGTCCCGGATTTCGGTGCCGACCACCCGTTCACCCATGCGGTCAGCGCCCTCATCTACACCGCCGTCGGGCAGCCGGCCCAGGCCATCGAGCACACGGCTGCCGTCGCCGAGGCCCCCGGTGCCACCTACCTCGACCAGGTGTTCGCGTACGTCGCCGCGGCGGGCGCACACGGGCAAATGAGCCAGGCCGCCCAGGCCGAGCTGTGTGCGCAGGCCGCGGTCGCCAGGGCCATCGGCGTCGGTGATGTCGTCGCCACCGCTCTGGCCACCACCACGTTCCATGCGCTCACCGGGTTGGTGCACCCTGCCTACGACGATCGCACGCCACTGGGCGACGGCTGGGTGTCGTTGGTGCAGCGGCTGGTCAGCGGCGGGCGTACCGCCACGGGTAGCTCAGCCGGCGAGTGAGTCGCGGCGCCACGGCAGGTCGGCGAGGTACTTCGCTGCTGCCGGGTGCGGGTCCATGCACAGTTCCTTGGGCGTCGGGTCCGCGACCGCCATCGGCGAGTGACGAACCTGGCACCCGGGGCACCAGTACAGCGCACGAGCATGTTCCCCGACACGACGCACGTGCACCGTGTCGCCGCAGCGAGCGCAGCGCTGGCCATTACGGGCGTAGACGGCGAGGCCGCCGGGGATCTCGGCGGCGGTGACGCGGTAGGCGGGCTGCAGGTTGGCGCGCAGCATGCGGGCGGCGGCGTTGATGAGCTGTACACAGTCGGCGGGTGCGAGCGAACCTACCTCGGCGAACGGGCTGATCTCGCAGGCCCACAGCACTTCGGCCCGGTACACGTTGCCAACCCCGCAGGCGACGTGCTGATCCAGCAGTACCTCCGAGATGGGGCAGTGCGGGTCTTGGTAGTCGTGGATGCGGCGGGCGCTTTCCAGCAGTTCTTTGTCGGGCGCCGTGCACAGATCTGGGCCGAGGCGCCCGAAGCCGGGGTGGCGGAAACGGTCGAACTCGCGGTAGGTCTCGACGGTGGGTGCGTTGAAGCACACCGCCACCCATTCGGGCACTTCGATCGCGACACGCATTTGGTCGCTGGGGCGACGCCATCGTTCGCCGGCGCGGTAGAGGTGCCACAAGCCGTTCATGCGCAGGTGGGTGTGCAGCACGATGCCGTCGTCCCAACGGATCTCGAGGTGCTTGCCGTGGCTCTCGACCTCTTCGATGGTGCGGCTCTGACCGGGGCGAGGACCGTACAGGCGGGGTGCATCGAAGCGCGTTGTTGGGCGGCCGGTCAAGGCTGTTCGCAAGGCTGCGGCAGCGCGATGAATTGTGTCGCCTTCGGGCACCGCGTCAGACTACGCAACGTACGGACCCCCGCGCGCGATACCCCGCCCGCGCGCTCGGTAGCGTGACGCCGTGGACAGCGACGACTCCGGCATCCTCTCTGCCGACGAACCGTTTCAGGGCGACGAACTCGGCATGAACGACGCGTACGACGGTTACGGCGAACCCGACGAGGCCGGCGAGCTCGACCCGCGGTTCGACACCGCGTTCGCCGACGAGGACGTCGCCTATGAGCACGACGAAGCCGAAGACGCCCCCGTCATCGCGCCCATCTCGGACCCTGTGGGTACCGCTCGCCGGCGCCACGGCGCGGCCGGCGCAATGCTCGCAGCAGGCATGTTCGGTGTCGACATCGCCTTGGGCCGCAAGCCGAAGGAAGAAGCGCCGGTGGTCATCGCGTCCAGCTCGGACCCCATCGACATCGAGACCGACGGCATCGTGGTGCCCGTCGACGACGTCACTTCGGTGTTCGCACCACCGCAACCGCGCACGGATCCCTTCCCGCCGCGCCGCCCTCGCCGGTAGCCGCTTCACCCGTTCGGGTGCGAGCTACTACGCTCACGGCACCCCTCAGGAGGTTCCCATCGTGCGAATGGCCCGTGCAGCACTCGCTGCCACAGTGCTCAGTTCAGTGCTCATCGTTCCCGGTACCGGCGCCGGCACCGCTGCAGCCGCTTCCGTGGGTATCTCCGACCCGCAGTTGCTGGCCCAGGTGTCACAACTGGCCGGCCGGCGCACCGAGGGCGTCCCTTCGGTCGTCGTCGAGGTGCTCACCGCCGATGGTGCCGGCATCAGCCGCGCCGTCAGCGCGCTGGGTGGCACCGTCACCGGCTCCGTGCCGGGAGAAGTCGTGCAGGCCACCGTGCCGGCCGCTGCGCTCACTGCGCTGGCCAACACACCTGGTGCCCGTTACGTGCGGGCACCCCGCTCCGCCGGCCGGCCGCCCACCGACCGCGCTGGCAACGAGCGCACTCGCACCGAGGCACAGGGCACAGGCGGTGAAGGTGCCGCTGTGGACATCACCAATGCCGGCTCCTGGCACGACGCCGGCCTCAAGGGCGCCGGTGTCAAGGTCGGCATCATCGACTATTTCACCATGGACGCCTGGAACGTCACCGAGGCCGGCCCGAAGCCCACCCTTGGCGGCGGCAACATGTTCTGCCAGGACTCTTTCCCGGGCATTTACAACCTGTGCAACCTCAACGGCATCAACAGCGCCAACGGCGAGACGCACGGCCTGGCCGTGGCCGAGATCGTCAAGGACATGGCCCCCGACGCCCAACTGTTCATCGCCAGCGTCGGCAGCGTCAGCGACCTGCAAGCCGCCATCAACTGGTTCCAGACCAGGGGCGTCACCATCCTCACCCGTTCCCTCGGCTCCGCCTACGACGGCCCCGGCGACGGCACCGGCCCGCTGGCCACGGTGGTCAACTCGGCGGTCGCCAAAGGCATGACCTGGTTCAACTCGGCCGGCAACGACGCCCAGGACTCCTACATCCGCCAAACCGTCACCGCGACGGTGTCGGCGCTCGTGGTTGGCGGTGGCACCGGCCAGTACGTCGACTTCGACAACGCGCTGCCCGGCCCCGGCGATGAGCACGTGGACACCTGGCTGCGCCTCGACGCCGGCTACTCCACCTGCGTGTGGTTCGACGGGGTGCGCTGGGCAAACGACTGGTACACCACCCCGCGCACTGACTACTCGCTCGAGTTCTACGAGCCCACCCCCGCGATGATCGCGCTCCACGAGTTCGAGGACCACTGGAACCCGCAGAATTCCTCGCAGGCTCTCAAGATCGACATTGACGGATTTTCGGGCAACGGCATCAACAACGTCTGGGACGCGAACCAGCGCACGGGCGACGCGTCCCCGTTGGAGGCCGAGGACCTGTGCGTCATTCCGGTCAACGTTGGCGGCCCACTCACCGGCATCGTCTTCATGCGGGTCCGCCGCAACACGCTCACGCCCGTCGGCACCCCCGACACGCTCGAGATTGCACTCTCCGATGGGTGGACCGAGTTCGACTACGACCAGTTTCCGGGCACCGCCGGCAAGGCCGTGGTCGACTCGAAGAACCCGGGCATGGTCGCGGTCGGTGCCGTCGACCCGCCCGCCGGCACCGTCATCGGCGACTACTCGTCGCAGGGCCCCACCAACGACGGCCGCATCAAGCCCGACGTGTCCGCGCCGGCGGGCTTCTTCAGCCAGGCCTACAACGACGATCTCGACAATCTCGAGGGTCCGACCTTCAGCGGCACCTCCGCCGCCTCCCCCGTGGCCGCCGGCATGGCCGCCGTGCTGCAGGGCGCCGGCCTCGCCGCGCCAGGCGCGGGCACCGCCTCGCTCGTGCGGCACTTCGTCACCGATCTGGGCGCACCCGGCAACGACAACGCGTTCGGGGCCGGCAAAGTCCTGCTCCCGCCGCCGCCCACCGCTGCCGCACCCGCCACACCCGGCAAGTACATGCCGTTGGCGTTACCCGTGCGCGGGCTCGACACCCGCCCCGGCGACGTGCACGTCGGTCCGGTGGGGCTCACCGGCCCGTACGCACCCCAGTCCATCATCGACTTCGACGTGGTCGCCCTGCCCGCCGTGCCCGACACCGGTGTTTCGGCCGTGGCCATCAACCTCACCTCCACCAGCACCACCGGCACCGGTTTCCTGCAGGCCTACCCGCACCTGCGGGCCGCCAACGGCCAGACGAGCACACTGAACGTCGCCACCGCCGGGGTCGCTAGGCCCAACTTCGCCATCGTGCCCATCGGCGTCGGCGGCAAGATCAGCGTCTACCTGCAGGCCGGCGGTAACGCCATCATCGACGTGCTCGGGTATTACCTCGACGGCCAGATCGCCACTGCGACCGACGGCCGGTTCGTGCCGCTCGCCCAACCGGAACGCTGGATGGACACTCGCGCCCTGGAAGGCGCACCGCTGCCCGCCCAGTTCGATCTCGAGCCCCGCAAGGCCACAGCCAACGAGACCATCCTCGTGCCCACCCTGGCCACCACAGCGCTGCCCGCGATGACCAACGTGCAGGCACTCGTCGTCAACATCACGGCCAGCCAGCCCGAACTCACCGGGTTCCTGCGGGCCATTCGCACCGGGGAGCTGGGCGCCACGCACAGCACCCTGAACTACACCACCGCCACGGCCTCGGCCAACACCTCGATCATCCCGATCGACCCGGTGGGCACGATGAGCGTGTTCACCAACAGGGCCACCGACATCATCGTCGACGTCGTCGGCTACATCACCACCGTCGCCGCACCGCCCGACACGCTGGGCCTATTCGTGCCCATCACCCCTGGCCGCGCCTACGACTCGCGCAACACCAGCGCCTTCATACAGGGCGAGACGCGCACCGTGCAGATCACCGGGCTCACCCCCGCGCCGCTGCCCATGGTGCCCGCCAACGCTGCCGGCATCTCGGCCAACCTGACAGTGGCAGGCCCTGCCAGCAACGGCTTCCTCTCCGTCTACCCAGGGCCCACCGTGCCGGCCACCTCCAACCTGAACTACGCGGCTGGGAAGACCACGGCCAACGCGGCGTTGCTTGCGCTAGCCCTAGACGGCACGATCATCGCCAAGCTGACCAGGGCCGGGCACGTCCTGATCGACATCAACGGCTACTTCCTGTCGGGTACCTCATGAGCGAGCAACAGACCGAGACAAACACCGTGTGGCTCGACAACGAGCAGCTCGAGAACATCCGCGCCAACGTGCCGCTGGTGTACGTGGATGCCGTGCCGGTGCGCGTCGACGAGCTCGGCCGCGTCACGCATGTGGGCATGCTCTTGCGCCAGGCCGCCGACGGCACCATCAGCCGGATGGTCGTCAGCGGCCGCGTGCTCTACGGCGAACGAATCCGCGATGCCTTACTGCGCCACCTGGAGAAGGACCTCGGGCCGGTCGCGCTGCCGCGACTGCCACCCGAGGTGGCCCCGTTCACCATCGTCGAGTACTTCCCCGACCCCGAGGTCAGCGGCTTCCAGGACCCCCGCCACCATGCGGTCAGCCTGGCCTTCGTCGTCCCGGTGTCGGGTGATTGCCAGCCCACGCAGGAAGCACTCGACCTGCGCTGGTTCACCCCTACCGAAGCCATCAGCGCCGAAGTCCGCCGCGAAATGACCGGCGGCCACGACCGTCTCATCCGTCTGGCCCTCGCCCACGTCGGTCAACTCCCCTAACCGGCAGCGCAACCGGGACCACTCCCGGGCTCTGTGTCACGGCATAGACGGAACCCTCGTCTATGCCGTGACACAGATCACCGAGGGCCGCGGCGAGAACTGATCGCTTCACAGCTTGCCCGATACCAAACGGACGTCACGACGCCGCCCTCCACCAGCACGACCGGCACCCTGATCGGCACCATCACACCCGACCAGCTGCAATTGCCCACGCCCTGCGACCAGTTCGATCCCGGCCACGCTCGACAAGCACATGGTGCTGCCGTGGGCGGCGGGCGCGGCGCGGCGCTGCTCGCCACATACATCGCTGAGCTCACGGTGCACACCTGGGACTTGGCCACCGCTGTCGGCAACTACGTCGCTTGGACGAGCAGGCACTGGCCGCCGCGCTGACCGCGTATCAGCATGTGTTCCCGAGCCGAACCGCGACGACCGCTTCAACTCGCCACCATGTCATCGAATTCCAGCGCTTCACGCTGTCCAACCATGACACGGTGGCCAAAACCCGGGCGCACAGGCGCGCCGCCGCAGCCCAACCTTTGTGTCAAGAACCCGGGCTCACAGCCCAGGTCAGCGGCCCGCAGCCTTTACGTAAAGACGGGTGGGGCGGGGGTCAGAGGGTGGCGACGATCTCCGCCATCAGGTCGCCGGCTTCGGTGGGGTTGAGGCCCACCTTCACACCGGCGGCACGCAACGCGTCCATCTTGCCCTGGGCCGTGCCCTTGCCGCCCGAGGTGATGGCACCGGCGTGGCCCATCTTCTTGCCCTCCGGGGCGGTGACGCCCGCGATGTAGGCGGACATCGGCTTGGTCACGTTGGCCTTGATGAACTCCGCAGCCTCTTCCTCGGCCGAGCCACCGATCTCGCCGATCATGATGATCGCGTGCGTCTCGGGGTCTGCCTGGAACTCGCGCAGGCAGTCGATGAAGTTGGTGCCGGGGACCGGGTCGCCGCCGATGCCCACACACGTGGACACGCCGATGCCGCGCTGCTTGAGCTCGTACAGCGCCTGATAGGTGAGCGTGCCCGAGCGCGAGACGATGCCCACGTTGGGGCCAGCGGCCGTAGGTTCCTGGGCGATCTCGCCGGCGGTGATACCGATGTTGCACTTGCCTGGGCTGATGATGCCCGGGCAGTTGGGGCCCAGCAGGCGGGTGTTGGGGTACTCGCGCACCAGCGTGTTGTACACCTTGGCCTCGTCCTGCGCAGGAACGCCCTCGGTGATGCACACGATGAAACTGATGCCCGCGGCAGCGGCCTCGAGAATGGCAGCGGAAGCGGCCTTCGGCGGCACGGCAATGAACGACGCGGTGGCACCGGTGGCAGCAACGGCTTCGGCCACCGAGTTGAAGACGGGAATGCCCTCGACGTCGGTGCCGCCCTTTCCGGGCGTGACGCCGCCGACGATCTGCGTGCCGTAGGCCTGGTTGCGCAGGCCGTGGTACTTGCCCTGCCCGCCGGTGAGCCCCTGCACGATGACCTTGGTATCAGCGTTGACGAAGATGGCCATGATCAGTTGGTTCCGTTCGCGAGGGCAACCGCTGCGCGGGCCGCTTCCAGCATGGTGGGCTTGGAGATGAGCTTCGACTCGGGGATGCCGGCGCTGGCCAGGATCTCGCGACCCTGGGCGGCGTTGGTGCCATCGAGGCGGATGACGATGGGTGCCCGCAGGTCGACGCGGCTGAGCGCCTCGACGATGCCCTTGGCGACTTCTTCGCCACGGGTGATGCCACCGAAGATGTTGATGAGGATGCTCTTCACGTTCTCGTCGAAGTTGATGACACCCAGGGCAGCGGCCATCATGTCGGCGTTGGCGCCGCCACCGATGTCGAGGAAGTTGGCGGCCGTACCGCCCACCTGGTTGACCACGTCGAGCGTGCTCATCGCGAGGCCGGCACCGTTGGCGATGATGCCAACGGTACCGTCGAGACCGATGTACTGCAGATCGTGCGAGCGGGCCAACTGCTCGCGTTCGTCGAGCTCTTCGGTGGCACGGAACTCGTCCCACTCGGGGTGACGGAAGGCCGCGTTGTTGTCCAGGCTGACCTTCGCGTCCAGGGCGTGCACGCCACCGTCGGGACGCAGGATGAGCGGGTTGATCTCGGCCAGGTCGCAGTCGCCACGGGTGAAGCAGTCGTACAGCTTGACCAACATGTCGGCCACACCGTCGAGGGCTTCCTCATCGATGTCGGCGCGCACGGCGGCGTCGCGGGCAACCTCGAGAGACAGGCCATCGACCGGGTTGATGTGCAGCAGCACGATCGCGTCGGGGTTCTCGACCGCAACGGTCTCGATCTCCACGCCGCCCTCGGCGCTGAGCATCAGCAGGTGGTCTTTGGCGCCACGGTCCAGCGAGTAGGAGGCGTAGTACTCCTTCTTGATGTCGCTGGCGTGCTCGACCCACACCCGCTTGACCACATGGCCCTTGATGTCCATGCCCAGGATGTTGCCCGCGTGCAGGCGCACCTCGTCGGGGGTGTCGGCCAGCTTGATGCCGCCGGCCTTCCCGCGGCCACCGACCTGCACCTGCGCCTTGACGACCACCGGGTAACCGGCCATCTCGGCGGCTGCCACGGCCTCGCCGACCGTGTAGGCCACGTCGCCCGGGCTGACCGGTATGTCGTAGCGGGCGAAGTACTGCTT
>Ga0105047_10002190_pt1 | contig 34923 bp, 30 predicted proteins | sample MAT04_FD_78384 | JGI IMG/M metagenome (GOLD analysis project Ga0105047, IMG submission 78384) | Freshwater microbial communities from Lake Fryxell liftoff mats and glacier meltwater in Antarctica - MAT-04 (megahit assembly) | ecosystem: Environmental > Aquatic > Freshwater > Ice > Liftoff... | reverse complement strand
CTAGAGAGCGGTCCGGATGCCGGTCGCGCGGCTCACGATGCGGCCACGCCGACGCGCGCCTGCCAAGGCCCCTCAGATCAGCAGCCGGCGCAGAGGTCGCTTGTGGCGGCGAGCCCGCTCGGGTCTCGACAGCGCGTCACGCTGCAGCTGGCGCTCGCCGCCACCCCTCGGCTCGCGCGCTGCGGACGCCGCCGCCGGGTCGGGCTCCTGTACGACGTCATCGCTGCCCCAACCGAGCAGTGGTGGCGGTTCGGAGGTGAAGGTGTGCCCGAGCGGCGTCGTTCCCAGCACCACCCGTCGAGCGCGTCGGTCGCCGTCGCCGGCGCGACGCCTGCCCCCACTGCCGCTCCCGCTGCCGCTGCCGCCCCCGCTGCCGCCCCCGCTGCCGCTGCCGCTGTCACTGCCGAGCTCGCTCGCGCTCATGATGCTCACTCGATGGCGCCAGCCGGGGGCTTCCTTGGTCTGGTTGCAGCGGGCGCACTTGCCGGCACCCTGCGTGAAGCTGGTGGCGCCACCCTCACGAGCGGGTGTGGTGTGGTCGGCGTGCACGATCGGCGCCTCGCACCACGGGGTCGTGCAGATGTCGTCCCGCAGCAGCAGCATCCGCCGCAGCAACCCACCGAACCGCCGCCGCCGGGAGTCCATCGCCACCAGGTCCCGACCATCCGGGGTCGCGTACAGGCGCCGCACCCACACCCGCGCCGCAGGATCCGTGCTGGCCGCGGGCGGCGTACCCGCGGGGTCACCCGGCGGCGCAGCACCGACGCGCACGCTGGGCAGGTCTCCGCCGAGCTGACTGCCGCCGTGGCCGGTTCCCGACGGGCCCTCGAGGCCTGCACGCAGCCACGCCCTGGCCACCGGCGCGGGCACACTGCCGTGGCCCGGGATCCGCACAGGCTCGAACACCGAACGGCCCGGGTCACCCGTACCGAGCAGGGCCCGATCGGTCATCACCAGGTGCACCTCCACCGGGGTCAGCTGACCGACCTCGCGCCCGGACAGCAGCCGCAACGCCGTGTCCGCCGCCACCGCACCCACCCCACGACCCTCCGGACCCTCCTGCGGGCACTGACCACCCACCACCGCCCGGGATCGGGCCTGCAAGGCCGCGTGCGCCCCCACGACGTCCTTCAGCGGACCGAGCACGGACAGGTACGCCATCCCGTCCGGAGCCGGCCGCACCGACACCCCGCGGCTCCGAACCGCCGCCTCCATGCGGGCCACGACACTGGCCGCGTCGAGCTCGGCCGCGACCCGCGCCGCCGCCGACCCCGCCGCCCTGACCCCGAGGCGTCGCAGCAGCGGACCCACCCGGGCATCCACCTCCCCACGGTCCTCACGGCTCAGGGTGGCCGTCGCCGCCACCACCGCCACCGCCACCCGCTCACCGCACTCCCCCGCCGCCAGAGCTGCCATGGTGTGCGGCATCTCGTGCACCAACGCCCGCGCGAGCCCCACGAACCGGTCCCCCAGGCTCGGCGACTCCCGGCGCGCCAACGCCACCATCGAGCCCACCGAACGGCCGATGTGGGCAGGCGCAGCCAGCGTGCGCGAGCACCGAAGCGAGTCCGTCGCCCGCGCCTGCGAGGAGCACGCCGCCCCCTTCACCCGCTCCAGGCTCGCGACCAGGTCAACCCGCTCCCGGTCCGACAACGACCCCACATCCACGCTCGTCAGCCATTCCCGGAACCGGTCCACCACCACTACCGGTGCCTCCAGGGCCTCCGCCGGCTCTTCACAGTTCCTGTGGAGCACAGTCGAACCCGGGTCCAAGACCCGCCCCGCCACCACGCCCCCACCCATGCATCAATCGTACACATGTCCACCGACAACCCACCGCACCACCAGTCGCCTGGGGACAACCGGCATCACCAGCGCGCCCTGCGGACAGCGACATGCGGCGCCGAACGTGATCGGCGCTCAGCCGGCTGACCGCAGCACCGCCGCAATGTCCGCGAACCCCGACCGTTCCGCGTGCTCGAGCGCCGTGACGCCGTCGTGGTCGGCGATCGAGGCGTCTGCACCGGCGTCGAGCAGGATCCGCACGATCTGCTGGTGCCGCACTCCCCCGTCGCCGAGGATCACCGCCTCGAGCAGCGCGGTCCACCCCAACCGGTTGACGTGGTCCACGTCGATCCCGGTGGAGACGACCCGCCGCACGTACTCGACGTGCCCACGCTCGCTGGCGGGGATCACCGACACCCCGCCGAACCGGTTCTCCAGCCGCAGGTCGGGCGCGGCCGGAAGCAGGGCCTCCAGCATCGCGACGCTCCCCGTCACCCCGGTGACGAGCCACGGGGTGTCGTGCTGGTCGTCGAGCGCGTCGGGGTCGGCCCCCATCGCCACGAGCACGCGCGCCACCTCCACGTGGTCCCCCGCAGACGCCAGCAACAGCGGCGTGCGCCCCGAGCCGTCGCGCACCTCGAGCCGCGCCCCGTCGCGCAGGGCGAGCGCCACGGCATCCGCGTCGCCGGCGCCAGCAGCCGCCAACAGGGCAGCATCCGCGCTTGGCGACGGACGATGTCCATCCGCGCCGGGCGACGGACGGTGTCCATCCGCGACAGTCAGCACGCGTTCCAGTGTGCGGTAGCCGCGTTCGCGTGCCATCGCCAGCGGAGTCAGCCCCTCCGTGACCGACGGCCGCCCCAGCTCGACACCACCCGCCACGAGCACCTGCACGGTCGCGACCTCGGCCGCGGCGTCGGCCCCGAACCACACCGCCTCGTGCACCGCCTGGTAGCCGATCCGGTTGACGTGGTCCTTGTCGATCCCCGCTCGCAGCAACCGCCCGACGACGAGGTGGTGCCCCCGCTCGGCGGCCCGGATCAGGCCCGTGCCGTTCCACGAGTCCTTGGCGTCGACGTCGGCCCCCGACTCCAGCACGACCTCGAGCAACTCGAGGTATCCCTCGCTGGTCGCGACCAGGTACGCCGACTGGCCCGTCGCGTCGGCAGCGTCGACGTCGGCACCCTGCGCCACCAGCCGGCGCGCGGTGGCCACGTCGTCGGCCCAGGCCGCATCCCGCAACGCCGCGTCCAGAGAACCCTGCGCGGTTCCCGACGGCGCCCCAGTCGGCACCGGGACCACCGGCGTCCCGCCGGACGTGCACCCGGCCAGGACGACGACGAGCACGGATGCCGTGAGCAGCGCGCCGTTGCTGCGTGCGTGCCGGCCGCTCATCCCACCATCACGACCGCGACCGCGACCGCGACCGCGACCGCGACCGCGACCGCGAGCGCGAGCGCGGGTGCAGGTGCAGGACGTACCGACCCCACCAGAACGTGCGCCGCGTCCGCCACCGCCACCCCGACGGTGGCGGCACCTCCTTCGCCTCGTCGAGCCGCCGCAGCAGCTCGGCCCCGCGGCCGGTGAGGGAGGGCGCGACGTCATCTCGCCCGGGGCGGACCGACACCAGCCACCGGTAGCCGGCGCCACGGTCACTCAGGTCGACCGCGTACGAGCGACGGGCCGTCCACACCGCCGCCTCCTGCGCCTCCTGGCCCGGCTCGGCCTCCACCGCGTCGAGCACCGCGAACCGGGTGCGACCGACGTCGCGCACGTGCTCGCTCCGTTCGAGCGCCCGGATGGCGAGGGGAGGTGCGAGGAACGGCATCCCCAGCGTGAGAGCCGCGCCCAGCACCAGCGAGGTGACGACGAGCGCCACGACCCACGCCGACGATGCCGCCTCGAGCCCGAGCCAGGTCACGGCGAACGCGAGGACGAAGTACCCCGCCCCGTACAGCCACGACCACGACGCGTTGACGCCGGCCGGCTGCACCAGCGGCCCATAGTCCCACTCCAGCTCGGCCTCACCCGCGGGCCGCGTCCGCACGGCCGGGCGCAGCAGGTCGCCGAGGTACAGGGCGGCCACACCGCCGACGACGAGGCAGGCCCCGGCCACCGCGAGCAGCCACAGCCGGTTGTCGAGGATCCACACCGCCACGGCCGGGACGCCCACCCGCACGACGCCCCACGCCAGCAGCACCGGCAGCCCCACGACGACCATCGGCTTGACCACCTCGGGCAACGAGCGGAGCAAACCCTGCACCCGCCGGGACGTCGCAGCGCAGAAGGTGGCGAGCCGCCCCCTCCCGTGCATGTCGATCGCCGTGACCCCCCGACGGTCGGCCAGCGACCCGAGCGCCAGCCAGACGCTGCCGTACGCCGCGGGCAGGCTCCCGAGCACGAGCAGCCCCACCGCGACACCCACCATCGCGACCAGGGTGAGCCCGCCCTGCACCGCACTGGTCGTGCTCGTGGCCCCGCTCTCCCCAGCCCCCGTGAAGGCGAACGTGAGCAGCGGCACGATCGGGCTCAGCAGCACCAAGCCGTGCAGCAGGGTGCCGGTGCGCAGCGCACCGAACGCGAACGCGGCGAGCACGCACGACCAGCCGATGAGCGTCGCCGGGCCGGCCCACGAGTCCGGAAGTGCACCGAAGAGCGAGGCGATGAGCAGGATGCCGCCGATCGACAGCCCCATCAGCGCCAGCATCCGCGGGATCACCCCACGCGAGGTGAGCCCCACGACCGTCCAGTGCAGGACGAGCATGCCGCCGCGCACCAGCCGGGTGACCGGACGCACCGCCCCCAGGCCGGATGCCGGGGAGTCCAGGACCGTGGCGCCCACGGCACCCGCTGTGGACGCGCTGCGGATCATCAGGTCGCTGGAGGTCTCGTCGGCGATGGGCTCTCGTCCGATGCCGGCCCGGTCGAACGCCGCGAGCAGCGCCGCGCGGTCGGTGCCGGTCACCGGCACCCCGTCGTGACGCGCCGCCTCGACCCGGTCGAGCAGCGGGCCCTCCGCGGCGAGGAAGAGCTCACCGCGTGAGCGCGGGTTCGCGCCGTCGGTGCGGTCCTCGCGGATCGCGGCGGCGAGGCGGCCCACCTCCGCCGGCACGACGTCGAGCTGGATGGCCCAGGCGAACAGGTGCGCGAGCGCCGGCATCATCGCCGGAAGCTGGGTGGTGGGGGTCGTGCGGGTGAAGGCGCCGGTCAGCTCGGCGACCGCGTCGACGCGCAGCGCCTCGACGCGGCCGTCCTTCTCGAGGCCCGTGCCGCCCAGCAGCCGCTCGACGAGGTCGTCGACGGTGGCCTTCGCCAGGGCGCGCGGGTCGGGGTCGGTGTCGAGGTAGCCGGACAGCTGAGCGGCTCGCCGCACCCGCGCCGGGTGCAGGATCGTGCGACACAGCACCGTCGCGGCATCCAGCCGCCCCCAGGTCCAGTCGTTGACCCGCCACGACCGCTTCAGGAAACCCCCGAACCGCTTGACCGACCAGCCGCCGAGCTTGTCGTCACCGGTGAGGCTGTAGCGGGCGAAGGCGTTGCCGGTCTGGGCCGAGAGCTGGACCACGTGGATCGGGATCGTCGACCCGGAGCTCATCTCGTCACCGATCGTGGTGCTCGCGACCTCGAGCTGGAGCAGGGTGGTGAGCAGCTCGGTCTGCCCGACCACCGCGTCGTGCGGGCACAGCGCCGCGCGCCAGCGATGCAGCGCGGCGACGTCGCCGACCCCGGTCCGGGCGCCGCGCTCCCCCAGCGGGTGGGTGTCGCAGTAGCGCTGGAGCACCGGCAGGGCATCCTGCAGCACCGCGACCACCCGCTCCACCTGGTGCCGCACGGCCCGCCCGGCACTGCCCGCCGTGGCCTTCGGGTCGTCCACCAGCCTGCGCTGGAGTGCTTCGGTCACCGCTCGGGACCAGTCGTCGGCCGCGCCCTTGTCGCTGCCGACCATGAAGCGGCGCTCGTTCTCGGAGCGCGCCACGTGGGCGATCGCCACCCGCAGCGGGTCGTCGTCGGCACCGGTCATCAACCGGGCATAGGACGCGAGGCGCAGCATCCAGTAGTGGTGGTCGGGGCGCAGGGCGGTCAGCACCTCGTCGGTCTCCCACGGGGCGTCGGTGAGGGCGCGGCTTCCTCGGATCAGGGCGATCTGCTCGGTCACCCGGTTGCGCACCGTGCGCGCCACGTCCCAGTCGTCCCCCGCCGGCAGTACCCAGACGAGCTCGCGGAGCAGCTCGTTGGCCGCCTCGGCGACCGAGATCGCCCCGGTGACACCCCAGTGCCACAGGTCGCCGTCATCGGGCGCCGCGAGCGTCGGGTAGGACTCGGGCACGTAGGGGATGGAACGGATCGGCGGCTCGTCGGCGACGGCGACGCCGCGCCGGGCGTCCTCGACGTCCTGCTGGGCCCGCTCGGCGGCCGAGCGGATGCGTTCGTAGTCCCACACCTCACCCTGCTCCGGCCACGACTGCGGTGGGCGCTGACGAACCTGCCGGCGGGCGAGGTCTCGGGCCGCGTGCCAGATGCGCAGCCGCCGGTAGTGGGGGAACAGCTGGTCGCCCAGGCTCTCCAGGTGCTGCACCTCCCCCGAGGCCATCGGCTCGTCGAACCCACCGAGCAGGTCGGCCCGGGTGCCCCGGCGGCTCGCAGCCCGGATGTTGTGCTCCTCGAGCTCGTCGACGAAGGTGCGGCTGCCCTGCGCCGAGAGCGCACCGAGCACCCCGGTCAGCGCGCCGGTGAGCGTCGGTGCGTCGGCGAGGGTGTCCGCCGGGTCGGGGCCGGGCTCGGGCGCGTGCGGGTAGACGAGCAGCATGACCCGGCGCACCGGCCCGTCGGCCGGCATCCGCTCGATCGCCTCGACCGCGGCCCTGGTGGGGGTGTTGGCCAGCACCCCGCCGTCGACGACGAAGCGCGACCGGTTGCGCGCCGGGAAGACGTCGCCCCAGTCCTCGACGACATCCCTCATGTCGGGGCGCAGGTCGGAGGTCTGGGGCGGCGTGCCGGGCACCGCGCCCTCGTGCGGCGACACCGGCACGAACGCCGGCTCGAACGCGAGGGGGAAGCTCGACGAGCTGCGGGCGGCGAGCGCGAGCTGGGCGGCGGTGTCGCGGATCTTCGCCGGGCCGAACGGATCCTCGTCCTCGGACACGTCGACCGGGCGCCTCCAGCGGAACCGGGCGCCGTGCACCGACTGCGGCAGGCGCTGGCCGAGGGCGTCCACGGTGACCTCCTGGTTGCCGTGCAGCACCGTGGTCATCATCGTGAGGTCGATGGGGGCGTCGCGGGCCGGCACCGTGTCGGTCGGCACGGCCAGGTTGGTCAGCGCGGCATTGAGCTGGGGCAGGAAGTGCTCGTCCCCCTTGAGCAACGAGCTCGGCGCCCCCCGGAACGGCTGGCGCAGCAACGCCTCGATGCGGCCCTGCTCGACCCACACGTCCCGCAGCGTCGCGATGTCGGCCCGTCGGTTGACCTGGGCGAGGGCGAGCGCAGCACCGTTGACCCCTCCGGCGGAGGTGCCTGAGACGACGTCGACCCGGGCGGTGCAGCCGGTGAGGCGCAACAGCGCGGCGTACGGCTCGTCGTTCCGGGCGGGTGCCTTCACGAGCCGGTCGAGCTCGAGCGCGACACCGCCCATCCACACCGCGAGCGAGACGCCGCCGTTCAGCACGACCCCGAAGCGCACCTCCTCGGCCGGAACCCCGGCGAGGTCGTGCCCCAGCAGCCCGCGTCGGCCCGGCTGGTCGCTCATGGCTTCCTCCTCATGCCCGGTGGTGAGCCCATGGTTCACCCGCGTCGTGGTGCTCGACAACCACAAGGAGCAGGAGGAGACGGCCTAGATACGCCGCAGCACCGTCGGCACGCACGTGCCTCCCCCCCGAGAAAGGCGCGTCCGTGCCGACGGTGGTGTGCGGTGGTCCGTCCGCAGGCAACGCACCGCCGTGGCACCAGAGTGCGGTGTGCAGGGGGCCTGGCGCCAGTGGGTTGCGAGTTCTCGCAACGGGCCGACCCGCCCGGATGCCGGTGCGGGTGCCGTGTTCTCGCCAGGTGGGCGCTCTCGCCCCGCGCTAGAACCCCAGCCGGCCGAGCTGCTTGGGGTCGCGCTGCCAGTCCTTGGCCACCTTGACGTGCAGGTCGAGGTGCACCCGCTGGCCCAGCAACGCCTCGATGGCGGCGCGGGCGTTCGTGCCCACCTCGCGCAGGCGTGACCCACCCCGCCCGATGACGATCGCCTTCTGCGAGTCGCGCTCGACGAACACGTTGACCCGCACGTCGAGCAGGGGTCTGCCCTCGCTGCGCCCCTCTCGGGGCACGATCTCGTCGACGACCACCGCGAGGCTGTGCGGCAGCTCGTCGCGCACGCCCTCGAGGGCTGCTTCCCGCACGAGCTCGGCGATCATGACCAGCTCGGGCTCGTCGGTGAGCTGCCCGTCGGGGTAGAGCGGCCCCGGCGAGGGCGGCAGCAGCTGCGCGAGCACCCCCGCGACCTCGTCGACCTGGTCGCCGCGCGTGGCCGAGCAGGGCACGATCGCCGCCCAGTCGCCCAGCCGGTCGATGGCGATCAGGTGCTCGGCCATCCGCGGCCGGTCGACCTTGTCGGACTTCGTCGCCAGCGCCACCACGGGTGTGCTCCGGCCTCGCTTGAGCTCGGCGAGCTCGCGCGCGATGAACTGGTCCCCCGGCCCGATGCGCTGGTCGGCGGGTAGGCAGAAGCCGATCACGTCGACCTCGAGCAGCGTCTCGCGGACCAGGTGGTTGAGCCGCTCCCCCAGCAGGGTGCGCGGCTTGTGCAGCCCCGGTGTGTCGACGAGGATCAGCTGGCTGTGCTCGCCCGAGACGATGCCCCGGATGGTGTGCCGGGTCGTCTGCGGCTTGCTCGAGGTGATGGCGACCTTGCTGCCCACCAGCGCGTTGGTGAGCGTCGACTTGCCGGCGTTCGGCCGCCCGATGAGGCAGGCGAAGCCTGCGAGGTACTGCTGCTCGTGCTCGCTCATCCGGCCCGCTCCTCGACTGTCGGCACAGGGTGCGCCGACTCGACCCGCTCGACGACGACGGTCGCGATGCGGTGCCGGCGACCCGACATCCGCTCGGCGGTCAGGCGCAACCCTGCCACCTCGCACGTGGAGCCCAGGATCGGCACCCGGCCGATGGTCTTGCCGATCAGCCCTCCGACGGTGTCGACCTCGTCCTCCTCGATCGCGACGTCGAACAGCTCGGCGAGGTCGTCGACGTGCAGCGTGGCTGCGACCCTCAACCGGCCGCCGCCGAGGATCTCGACCTCCGGGGCCTCGCGGTCGTACTCGTCGGTGATCTCGCCGACGATCTCCTCGAGGATGTCCTCGATGGTCACGAGGCCGGCCGTGCCGCCGTACTCGTCGACGACGACGGCGAAGTGCGTCTGGTCGCGCTGCATCTCGCGCAGCAGGTCGTCGACCGGCTTGCTCTCGGGCACGAACGGCATCGGCCGCATCAGCGCGCGGACCGGCACCGCCCCGGCATCCGGGTCGGCGTTGAGCCGCCGGATGACGTCCTTGAGGTAGAGCAGGCCGACGACGTCGTCGACGTCGTTGCCGAGCACCGGGATCCGCGAGAAGCCCGACCGCAGGAACAGGGTCATCGCCTGCCGGCAGACCCGGTCGTCGTCGATCGAGACCATGTCGGTGCGCGGCACCATCACCTCACGGGCGAGCGTGTCACCGAGCTCGAAGACCGAGTGGATCATCTTGCGCTCCCCCGCCTCGATGAGCGCGGAGTCGCTGGCCATGTCGACCAGGTCGCGCAGCTCGCTCTCGCTCTCGAAGGGTCCGTCGCGAAAGCCCTTGCCGGGCGTCACGGCGTTGGTCAGGGCGATGAGCAGGCGGCTGAACGGGCCCAGTACCCGGCGCAGCCAGACCGTGGTGGGGGCCGCGGCCAGCGCCACGCGCGTGCTGTGCTGCGCGCCGAGCGTGCCCGGCGACACCCCGACGACCGCGAACGAGATGAGCGCCATGATCGCGATGGCGACGAGGAACGGCTGCCAGGTGCCCTCGACCCGGTCGACCACCGCGAGGGTGATCATCACGGCCACCGTCGACTCGGCGATGACCCGCAGGAACGAGAGCACCGACAGGCAGGCCGCGGTGTCTCCGACGACCTTGACCAGCGCCTTCGCGCCGGGGCGGCCCTCGTCGTGCAGCTCGTGGGCGCGCGAGCGCGACATCCGGGAGAAGGCGGCCTCCGCGGTGGAGATGAGGAAGGCGACGAGGGTGGCGAGCACCGCAGCGGTGACGAGTCCGGTCATGGGGCGTTCGGGCCGGTCAGGCGCTCGGACGGCCGCGAGTGGCGAGGAAGGTGAGCAGCAGCTGGCGCTGCAGCTCGAACATCTCCTTCTCCTCCTCGGCCTCCGCGTGGTCGTAGCCGAGCAGGTGCAGGAGGCCGTGCGTCGTGAGCAGCAGCAGCTCCTCCTCGGTCGCGTGGCCGGCCTCACGTGCCTGCCGCTCGGCGACGCTGGGGCACAGCACGATGTCGCCGAGCATGCCCTCCTGGGGCTCGGACCCCTCCCGGCCGGGGCGCAGCTCGTCCATCGGGAAGCTCATGACGTCGGTGGGCCCCTGCAGGTCCATCCACTGCAGGTGCAGGGTGGCCATCGCCGGCTCGTCGACGAGGCGCAGACACAGGTCGGCCTTGGGGTGCACCCGCATCTGGGCCATGACGTAGCGGGCACAGGCGACGAGCTCGAGCTCGTCGAGCGCGAACTCGGTCTCGTTGAGGACGTCGATGCTCACCGGCGCGGACCCTTGGGCTGCTTGTCGTCCCAGCGGCCGTAGGCGTCGACGATCGCGCCGACCAGGCGGTGCCGCACCACGTCGACGGCCGTCAGCTCGGCGAAGTGCACGTCGTCGAGGCCGACGAGGATGTCGCGCACGACCCGCAGGCCGCTGGCGCCGCTCGTGCCCCCGGGCAGGTCGATCTGGGTGACGTCGCCCGTGACGACCATCCTCGAGCCGAAGCCGAGCCGGGTGAGGAACATCTTCATCTGCTCGGGCGAGGTGTTCTGGGCCTCGTCGAGAATGATGAACGCGTCGTTGAGCGAGCGACCCCGCATGTACGCCAAGGGGGCGACCTCGATGGTGCCGGACGCCATCAGCCGCGGGATCGACTCGGGGTCGACCATGTCGTGCAGGGCGTCGTAGAGCGGGCGCAGGTAGGGGTCGATCTTGTCGTTGAGCGTGCCGGGCAGGAACCCGAGCCGCTCCCCCGCCTCGACCGCCGGCCGGGTCAGGATGATGCGGTTGACCTGCTTGGCCTGCAGCGCCGCGACCGCCTTGGCCATCGCCAGGTAGGTCTTGCCGGTGCCGGCCGGGCCGATGCCGAAGACGATGGTGTTGGCGTCGATCGCATCGACGTAGCGCTTCTGGCCCAGGGTCTTGGGCCGGATGGTGCGCCCGCGGTTGCTGACGATGTTCATCGTGAGCACGTCGGCGGGCCGCTCGACGGTCTGGGCGCGCAGCATCTGGATCGACCGCTCGACGGCGTCGCGGTTGAGCGGCTGGCCGGCCTCGATGACGTCGAGCAGCTCGTCGATCAGCCGCTCGACGAGTGCGACGTCGGCGCTGGGGCCGGAGACGTTGAACTCGTTGCCGCGCACGTGGATGCCGACGTGGGGGAACTGGCGCTCCATGGTGCGCAGCAGCTCGTCGCGCGGGCCGAGGAGGGTGACCATGTCGAGGTCGTCAGGGACGACGACCGTGTGCTGGCGGACGTGGGGATGCGTCTGCCCGGAGTCCGCGTCGGCGGCCCCGGGCTGGTCGGTATGGGCGTCAGTCATCGTGGGAGAAGTCTACGAGGCCGCGCCGACCCCGGGCACACGAGTTCGTGCCGATCACCCGGGTGGCCAGCTCAGGGTGCGTCCGCCGATGACGTGCAGGTGGGCGTGGAAGACGCTCTGCTGCGCGGCCTCCCCCGTGTTGGCGACGGTGCGGTAGCCCGGCAGGCCCTCGGCGGAGGCCACCTGCGCGGCGAGCTGCACGGCATCCGCCAGCTCGTCAGGGGATGCCGCGGCGAGACCGGCGAGGTCGGGCACGTGGCGGCGGGGCACGACCAGCACGTGGGTGGGGGCTGCGGGCTCGATGTCACGGAAGGCCAGGGAGTGCTCGGTCTCGGCGACGACGTCGGCGGGGATCTCCCCGGCGACGATGCGGCAGAAGAGGCAGGCCTCGCTCGTGGTGGCGCTCATGCCCCGAATCTAGACGCAAGGGTCGTCGGGAGGGTGCCCCGCCGGCACGAGTCAGCGCCTGCACGAGTCAGCGCCAGCGCGACATCGCGCTGAGCACGGCGAGTGCGGCCGGGCCGGCGCTCGACGAGCGCAGCACCGTGCCGCCCAGGCGCACCGCCCGGGCACCGGCGCCCTCGAGGGCGCTGAGCTCCTCCGGGGAGATACCGCCCTCCGGGCCGACGACGAGCACGACGTCGCCGGCATCCGGCAGCTCGACGGCCGCGAGCGGCAGCGTCGCGTCCTCGTGCAGCACCAGGGCGGATGCGGCGTCACGCACCCGCTCGACGAGGTCGGCCGTCGTGGCCGTGCTCGCGAGGACCGGCCGGCGGGTGCGGCGGGACTGCTTGGTGGCCGCGACGAGCACGGCATCCCACTTGCCCCGGGCCCTCTCCCCGCGCTCGCCCCGCCACTGCACCACGCAGCGCGCTGCCTGCCACGGCACGACCTCGTCGACGCCGCACTCGGTGGCGGCCTCCACCGCCTGGTCGTCGCGGTCGTTCTTGGCCAGGGCCTGCACGAGCACGAAGCGTGGGCTGGGGGCCGGGTCGAGGGCCACGGTCACGAGTCGCAGGTCGAGGGTGCCCGGCCCCACGGCGACGACCTCACCCTCGACGCGCAGGCCGGCACCGTCGGTGAGCAGCAGGTGCTCGCCCACCCGGGTGCGCCGCACGGTGGCCGCGTGCCGGCCCTCGGGTCCGTCGAGCACCACCACGTCCCCGACACCGCGGCCGGTCAGGGCGTGGGGGGCGAGCAGGTGCAGCGGCAGGGTCATCGGGCCTTGAAGGCGTCTCGCAGCTTGCCGAGGATCGAGCCGTCGGTGGGGTTGGCCAGCCGCCCCTCGGGCCGCTCCTCGCCCCGCGCCGACGCGAGCTGCCGGAGCAGGTCCTCCTGGGCGGCGTCGAGCCTGGTGGGGGTCTGCACCATCGTGTGCACCACGAGGTCGCCGCGGCCGGTGCCCCGCAGATGGGTCACCCCGAGCCCGCGCAGGGTCATCGTGTCGCCCGACTGCGTGCCGCGCCTGACGTCGAGGTCGCGCGAGCCGTCGAAGGTGTCCATCGCGAGGGTGGCACCGAGCGCCGCGGCCGTCATCGGCACCTCGATGGTCGCGTGCAGGTCGTCGCCGCGACGCTGGAAGGTGGGGTGCCGGTTGACTGCGACCTCGACGTAGAGGTCGCCCGCGGGGCCGGCGCCGTGGCCGACCTCACCCTCACCGGCGAGCTGGATGCGGGTGCCGGTGTCGACGCCCGGGGGCACCTTGAGGGTCAGGGTGCGGCGGGTGCGCACCCGGCCGTCGCCGGAGCACTCGTAGCAGGGGTCGGTGACGATCTGGCCGAAACCCTGGCAGGTCATGCAGGGGCGGGTGGTCATCACCTGGCCCAGGAAGCTGCGCTGCACCTGCTGGATCTCGCCGCGGCCGGCGCACACGTCGCAGGTGCGGGTCGACGTGCCGGGCTGGCTGCCCCCGCCGTGGCAGCTGCTGCACACCACGGCGGTGTCGATGGTGAGGTCCTTCTGCGCCCCGAACACGGCGTCGCCGAGGCCGATGTCGAGCCGCACCAGGGCGTCCTGGCCGCGGGTGGTCCGCGACCGGGGCCCGCGCCCGGCAGCGCCCTGGCCGCCGAAGAAGGCGTCCATGATGTCGCTGAACGAGAAGCCCTGGCCGAAGCCGGCCGCACCCGCGGCGTACGGGTCGGAGCCGAGGTCGTAGGCCTGCTTCTTGTCCGGGTCGGAGAGCACGTCGTAGGCCTGGGACAGCTTCTTGAACTGCTCCTCGGCCTGCGGACCCGGGTTGACGTCGGGGTGGTAGCGCCGCGCGGCCTTGCGGTAGGCCCGCTTGATGTCCTCCGCGTTGGCGTCGCGGGCGACCCCGAGGTCGGCGTAGTAGTCGTTCACAGGTGGTTGGTTTCCTTTACTCCGCGAGGATCCGCGAGACGTAGGTCGCGACGGCGCGCACGGAGGCCATCGTCGTGGGGTAGTCCATACGGGTGGGGCCGAGCACCCCGAGGCCGGCGACCAGGTCGGACCCGGCGCCGTAGCCGGTGCTGACCATCGAGGTGGTGCGCAGCCCGGCGTACGGGTTCTCGTGGCCGATGCGCACGGCGATGCTGCCACCCTGCTCCGCGACGGTGCCGAGCAGCTTCAACAGCACCACGTGCTCCTCGAGGGCCTCGAGCACCGGGCCGAGGCTGGTGGTGAAGTCGGGGCCGACCCGGGCGAGGTTGGCGGTGCCGGCGAGCACCACGCGCTCCTCGCGCTCCTCGACGAGGGAGTCCTCCAGGGCGGTGCTGATGGCGCGCACCAGGTCGCGCAGGGCCGGCGCGAGCCGCCCGGGCACCGCCGTCAGCTCGCTGGCCGCCTCGGCGAGGGTGCGCCCGCTCGTGGCGCGGTTGAGCTCGGTGCGCAGCGTGGACAGGGTGCCCTCGCCGTCGTCGGTGAGCAGGTCGGTGCCGACGTCGATGACTCTCTGCTCGACTCGGCCGGTCGTCGTGATGAGCACGACGAGCAACCGCGCGCCGCCGATCGGCACCAGCTCGACGTGCCGCACCGCGGAGCGGGCGAGCGAGGGGTACTGCACCACGGCGACCTGGTGGGTGAGCGACGCGAGCAGTCGCACCGTGCGGTCGACGACGTCGTCGAGGTCGACCGCACCCTCGAGGAACTGCGCGATGGCGCGCTGCTCGGCGGCACTCATCGGCTTCACGGCCGAGAGCCGGTCGACGAACAGGCGGTAGCCGGCGTCGGTGGGCACCCGACCGGCGCTGGTGTGCGGAGCGGCGATCAGCCCCTCCTCCTCGAGCGCTGCCATGTCGTTGCGCACCGTGGCGGCCGACACGCCGAGCTGGTGGCGCTCGAGCAGCGCCTTCGAGCCGACCGGCTCGGAGGTCTGGACGTAGTCCTGGACGATGGCGCGCAGCACGCGCAGCCGGCGGTCCTCGCTCATCTCGTGATCACCTCCGGGGTCTTCGCTGGCGGCGGGGCGGTGGTGCTGGCACTCTCGCGCTCGGAGTGCCAATTCTACGGGCTGGGTCCGACGCAGGCGAATGCCGGGGACCGCGCACCACCTCGCGTAGCCTTCCCGCCGTGACGGACAGCTATGGCGCAGACGTGCTGGGCGGCGACTGGCGACGGCCGGCGAAGGGGCGTTCGGTCGAGGTGGCCGCCGAGCCGGGCACCGTCGTCGAGGATGTCGAGACCGGGTGGGTCGGCGCCGTGGTGCGCGTCGAGACGGCCGGTGGCGTGCGCGTGGTGCACCTCGAGGACCGGCACGGCAGTACCAAGGGCTTCCGCCTCGGCCCCGGGTTCCTCGTCGACGGCGCGCCGGTCGTCCTCACTCCCCCGCGCGCGAGGTCCGACGTCCGGCTGGCGCAGGCGCGGGCGGCATCCACCCGCACGGCGAGCGGCTCGCGGGCCGTCACCGGGCAGCGGGCCAAGGTGGCGAGCGGCTCACGGATCTTCGTGGAGGGCAAGCACGACGCCGAGCTGGTCGAGAAGGTGTGGGGTGCCGACCTGCGGGTCGAGGGCGTCGTCGTCGAGATGCTCGACGGCGTCGACGACCTGGCGGCAGCGATCCGCGACTTCGCCCCCGGGCCGGGGCGTCGGATGGGCGTGCTCGTCGACCACCTCGTGCCCGGCACCAAGGAGTGGCGGGTCGTGCAGGAGGCGCGCGGCGTAGGTGCGTATGCCGCGCACGTGCTCGTCGTGGGCCACCCCTACGTCGACGTGTGGCAGTCGGTGAAGCCGGCGCGCCTCGGGATGGATGCGTGGCCGGTCATCCCGCGCGGCACGTCGTGGAAGGTGGGCATCGCCGCACACCTTCGCTGGCCGCACTCCACGCAGACCGACCTGGCCCTGGCCTGGCGGCGCATCCTGTCCGCGGTCGACACCTACGCCGACCTCGAACCCGAGCTGCTGGGCAGGGTGGAGGAGCTGATCGACTTCGTCACGGCCCCGGGCTGACCGGGTCGCGCTCGGGGTCGGCCCTGACCCGACCCTGAACGCGCCCCCGGCCACACCCCGGGATCCGTTCCCCGCGACGCCCAGCGGGTGTTTGATGGGTGCAGACCCACTGAGAACGAGGAGTTCCGATGAGCGACACCACACCCCGACCCGACGAGATGACGGGCGACCCCACCGCTCCCCCGCAGCCCGCGGACGTCGAGGTGACCGAGATCGTGCCCACCGCTGCGGATGCCGCGCCCGTGCCCGCGCCCGCTGAGCCGCAGGACGGCCCGCCGGCCCCCGCCCCGCCCGCGTACGCCCAGCCCGCGTCCGGGCAGCCGCAGTACGAGCAGCAGCAGTACGGGCAGCAGCTCCCGCCCCCGCCGCCGCCCCCGCCCCCGCCGCCGGCCTACGCCGCGCCGGCTCCCGGCACCGCCATGGCCGGCCCGAACCCGATGTCGCCGACCGAGGAGCGCACCGCCGGCCTGGCGGCCCACGGCGTGGCCCTGGCCGCGACCGTCCTGTCGGGCGGATTCCTGGGCTTCGTCGCCGCACTGGTGATGTACCTGGTCTTCCGCGACCGCGGGCCCTTCGCGCGCTACAACAGCGCCAACGCGCTCAACGTTCAGATCATCGCCGGCATCGTCATACTGATCTCATTCCCGCTGATGTTCGTCCTGATCGGGTTCGTCAGCTTCGCCGCGGCCTGGCTGTTCGCCGTGATCGTCCACGTCGTCGGGATGGTGAAGGCCAACAACGGCGAGTGGTGGACCCCGCCGATGACGCCCCAGTTCGTCAAGTGAGCTGAACGACCCTGCGGCCACCGGTCCGAGGACCGGTGGCCGCAGCACTGTCCCATCACCGACCTGCACGAGCGGGACGGCGCGCCACCGGAGCCCTGGGTTCGACGCCACCTACGTCGCAGGAACGGTCGTGATTCCAGCGATTCCTGCGCGGTAACCAACGTCGAACCTCGTCCAGGGGGGCGGGTGAGGGCACCCCGTGCATCGCAACGCACGTGCGTCCACCGGCCACCCCCGGGACGCCCGGTCAGACGCCCAGCAGGCGGCGCACGACGGTGTCGGCCAGGAGCCGCCCCCGCAGGGTGAGCACCACTCGACGGTCAACGACCGCGGCCCGACCGTCGACCAGGCCGTGGGCCACCAACCCGGCGACGGCCGAGCGCCCGGCGGCGGCGAGCACGTCGACCGGCAGCCCGTCGCGCAACCGCACCCCGAGTAGCACCTCCTCGTCGTGCCGCTGCTCGGCCGTCAGGGTCTCGCGCCCGGCAGCCGGCGACGCGCCCTCGGCCAGCCGGCCGGCATAGGTCCTCGGGTGCTTCACGTTCCACCAGCGCACCCCACCCACATGGCTGTGCGCTCCGGGCCCGATGCCCCACCACGCGTCTCCGCGCCAGTAGCCCTCGTTGTGGAGGCACCGCCCGGCGTCGTCGCGCGACCAGTTGCTCACCTCGTACCATCGGTAACCCGCCTGTGCGAGAACCGAGTCGGCCAGCTCGTACTTGTCCGCCTCGTCGTCACCCTCGGGCGTGGCGACCTCGCCCCGCCGCACCTGGGCCGCCAGCCTGGTGCCCTCCTCGACGACCAGCGCGTAGGCCGAGAGGTGGTCGGGCTCGAGCGCCACCGCCGCGTCGAGGCTGGCCCGCCAGTCGTCGAGGCTCTCCCCCGGTGTGCCGTAGATCAGGTCGACGCTGGTGGCGAGCCCGGCCGACGTCGCGCCGGCGACCGCAGTGGCCACCCGCGCCGGGTCGTGGGTGCGCTCCAGCGTTGCGAGCACGTGGGGCACCACCGACTGCATGCCGATCGACACCCGGGTGAACCCGCCCGCCGCGAGCACCTCGAGGTCGGCGGGCGTCACGGAGTCGGGGTTGGCCTCGGTCGTCACCTCGGCGTGGAGCGCCAGCCCGAACCGCTCCCGGATGCCGTCGACGCACCGCACGAGGTCGGCCGCCGGCAGCAGCGTGGGCGTGCCACCGCCGACGAAGACCGTGTCGACCGGCCCGGCACCCGGGCCGAGCACCCCTGCGGCGAGGTCGAGCTCGACCAGCGCCGAGTCGACGAAGGTCGAGGTCGAGGCCCCCGGACCGAGCTCGGTCAGCGTGTAGGTGTTGAAGTCGCAGTAGCCGCACCGCACCGCGCAGAAGGGCACGTGCACGTAGATGCCGAGCCGCGATCCCGCGAGGGTGGCGAGCGCCTCGGGCGGCAGCTCACCGGTCACCGGCGCGGGGTCACCGTCGGGCAGTCGGGGCACCGCGCCATTCTCCCCCGGCGCCCCGACCTACCATGACACGGTGACGGACCGGTGGATAGAGCTCGACGGCATCGTCAACATGCGTGACCTGGGCGGCCTGCCGACCCGCGACGGCGGGCACACGGCATCCGGCCGGTTGATCCGCTCCGACAACCTGCAGGACCTCTCCGAGTCCGACGTTCGGCACCTCGTCGACCAGCTCGGGGTCACCGACATCGTCGACCTGCGCACCGGCACCGAGCTGCACCTGGAGGGGCCGGGTCCGCTGCGGCGGGTGGAGTCGCTCACCCACCACCACCACTCGCTGATCGAGGAGCGGGCGCCCGACGAGAGCGCCGAAGCGGTCGGCGCACGAGCCCTGCCCTGGCGCAGCGACGACCCGGTCAGGGACGCCTCGTTCTGGGCCGAGCACTACCTGGGCTACCTCGCGCGGCGGCCCGACTCGGTGGCGGCGGCCCTCGAGGTGGTCGCCACCGCCGAGGGCGCCGTCGTCGTGCACTGCGCCGCCGGCAAGGACCGCACGGGCACCGTCGTCGCGATGGCGCTCGACGTCGCCGGGGTGCCGCATGACGAGATCGTGGCCGACTACGTGCTCACCGCAGAGCGGCTCGAGCGGATCGTCGGGCGCCTGATGCCGCGCGAGGCCTACGGCCCGGCCCTGGCCAAGCAGAAGCTCGCCGACCAGCTGCCGCAGGCCGGGTCGATCCGCGCCATCCTCACCGCCGTCGACGAGGGCTGGGGTGGGGCGGCCGGGTGGCTGCGGGCCCAGGGGTGGAGCGGGGCCGACGTCGAGCGCCTGCGCCTGCGGCTCACCGAGCGGGCTTCTCGCTGACGTAGATCGTGATGACGCCCTCGACCACCACGACGCCGTCGGTGCGCACCGCCCGCACCCGAACCGGCACGTCACCGACCTCGGCCCAGTCGGCCGGGTCGGTCTCGGCGACGCACAGCAGGTCGGTCGTCGACTTCGCGAGGTAGGCGACCTGCATCCCCTTGGGGATCCACCGCCGGTCCTTCGCGGTGGTCGCCTCCGCGAGCAGGCCCATCGCGGCCTCGAGCCCGTTGCAGACCGCGATGGCGTGCAGCGTGCCGAGGTGGTTCTGCACCGCCCGGCGCTTGCGGATGCTCAGCTCGGCGTGGTGCGGGCGCACGTCGCGCACCCGGGGCCGCACGGTGCGGAAGTACGGCGCCTTGTTCGCGAACATCACCGAGAAGGCGCGCTTGCCGAAGGGCAGCGCGGCGGCGCGCTGGTACAGGGCGTAGGTGTCGGGCACCCGCCGAGGTTACCGGTGGGTATGCCGGGTCGCACTAGCGTGTGGGAATGCCCACCCACCCCCTTCCCGGCCAGCCCGGCTTCATCGTGCCCGATCCCGAGGACCGGCCCCGGTTCGACCGCCGGGCCGTGCGCGTGCTCGTCGTCGACCACGACGACCGGATGCTGCTCTTCCAGGACTCCGACCTGGGCCTGGACCCGGTGACGCACTGGTGGGTGACGCCGGGCGGCGGGGTCGACCCCGGCGAGAGCGACCTCGAGGCCGGGGTCCGTGAGCTGTGGGAGGAGACCGGGCTCGTCGTGGATGCCGCCGACCTCGTGGGCCCGCTGCTGACCCGGCCGGTCGTGCACGGCTACAGCGACAAGGTCGTCGACCAGGTCGAGGTGTTCTACGTGGTGCGGGTGCCGGCCTTCGAGGTCGACACCACGGCCCACACCGAGGAGGAGCGGCTGACCGTCGCGGACATCCGCTGGTGGACGCCGGCCGACCTCGCGACCACCGCCGACGACGTCTGGCCCCGCGACGTGCAGGCCGTGCTCGACCTCGCCGACCGACCGCACGAGTGGCGCGACGGGCCGGTGCAGGGCACGGCGGTCGAGGAGTCGAGTGTCCCCGCCTCGTGAGAGGTTTGCCGCATGGATGCGAAAGCGACGGCCTGGCAGTACCTGACGACCCAGCGTGAGGCAGTGCTCTGGAAGGTCGAGGGGCTGTCCGAGCGTGACCTGCGGATGCCGCGCACTGCGAGCGGCACCAACCTGCTCGGCCTGGTGAAGCACCTCGCGGGGTGCGAGGCCGAGTACTTCGGGGAGTGCCTGGGCCGCCCGTGGCCGGAGCCCATGGCGTTCTGGGATGACGACGCCGAGCCCAACGCCGACATGTGGGCCACGGCGAAGGAGTCCCGGCCGAGGTGATCGACCTCTATCGCCGGGTCACGGCGTTCGCCGACGAGACGATCGAGGCGCTGGCGCTCGACGCACCGGCATCCGTGCCGTGGTGGCGCTCCCCCGACACCGACCTGCACACCCTGCTGGTGCACATGGCCGTGGAGACCGCCCGGCATGCCGGCCACCTCGACATCCTGCGCGAGGAGGCCGACGGCGCCCTCGGGCTGCGCGGCGGCGGCACCAACCTCCCCCACGTCGACGCGCGATGGTGGGCGTCGTACGTGGCGAACCTGCGCGGCATCGCGGAGCGGTCGGGCTGAGCCACTACTTCTTGGTCGCCTGGGCTCCTGCGCCGTCGGAGGTCAGGGCAGCGATGAAGGCCTCCGGCGGCACTTCGACCGAGCCGATGTTCTTCATCCGCTTCTTGCCCGCCTTCTGCTTCTCGAGCAGCTTGCGCTTGCGCGAGATGTCACCGCCGTAGCACTTCGCGAGGACGTCCTTGCGGATGGCGCGGATGTTCTCACGGGCGATCACCCGGGCGCCGACGGCGGCCTGGATCGGCACCTCGAACTGCTGGCGCGGGATGAGCTCCTTGAGCTTGCCGGTCATCATGATGCCGTAGCCGTACGCCTTGTCCTTGTGGACGATCGCGGAGAACGCGTCGACGGTCTCGCCCTGGAGCAGGATGTCGACCTTGACCAGGTCGGCGGCCTGGTCGCCGTCGGGCTCGTAGTCGAGGCTGGCGTAGCCGCGGGTGCGCGACTTGAGCTGGTCGAAGAAGTCGAAGACGACTTCGGCGAGCGGCAGCGTGTAGCGCAGCTCGACCCGCTCGGCGGAGAGGTAGTCCATGCCGAGCAGGGTGCCGCGCTTGCCCTGGCACAGCTCCATGATCGCGCCGATGAACTCGCTGGGCGCGAGCACCGTGGCGCGCACCTTGGGCTCGCGCACCTCGGCGATCTTGCCGCCGGGGAACTCGCTGGGGTTGGTCACGACGATCTCGGTGCCGTCGTCCATGGCCACCTCGTAGACCACGTTGGGCTGGGTGGAGATGAGCTCGAGGTCGAACTCGCGCTCGAGCCGCTCGCGCACGATCTCGAGGTGCAGCAGGCCGAGGAAGCCGCACCGGAAGCCGAAGCCGAGCGCCACAGAGGTCTCCGGCTCGTAGACGAGCGCGGCGTCGTTGAGCTTGAGCTTGTCGAGGGCCTCGCGCAGGTCGGGGTAGTCGGAGCCGTCGAGGGGGAACAGGCCGGAGAAGACCATCGGCTTGGGGTCGCGGTAGCCGCCCAGGGCGGTGCTCGCGGGCTTGTTGAGGTTGGTCACGGTGTCGCCGACCCGGCTCTGGCGCACGTCCTTCACCCCGGTGATGAGGTAGCCGACCTCGCCGACGCCGAGGCCCTTGCCGGGCACCGGCTCGGGGCTGATGACGCCGATCTCGAGCAGCTCGTGGGTGGCCCGGGTCGACATCATGATGATGCGCTCGCGCGGGTTCAGGTTGCCGTCGATGACCCGCACGTAGGTGACGACGCCGCGGTAGGTGTCGTAGACCGAGTCGAAGATCATCGCGCGTGCCGGGGCGTTCGCGTCGCCCGAGGGCGCCGGCACCTGCCGCACGATATCGTCGAGCAGCGGCTCGACGCCCACGCCCGTCTTGCCGGAGACGTGGAAGCAGTCCTCGGGCTCGCAGCCGATCAGCTTCGCGAGCTCCTCGGCGTACTTCTCCGGCTGGGCCGCCGGCAGGTCGATCTTGTTGAGCACCGGGATGATGGTGAGCTCGTTCTCCATCGCGAGGTAGAGGTTCGCCAGGGTCTGTGCCTCGATGCCCTGCGCCGCGTCGACGAGCAGCACGGCGCCCTCGCACGCCGCCAGGCTGCGGCTCACCTCGTAGGTGAAGTCGACGTGTCCCGGGGTGTCGATCATGTTGAGCACGTGGTGCGCCCCGTCGAGGTCCCACGGCATCCGCACGGCCTGGCTCTTGATCGTGATGCCGCGCTCGCGCTCGATATCCATCCGGTCGAGGTACTGGGCACGCATCGACCGGTCGTCGACGACGCCGGTGATCTGCAGCATCCGGTCGGCCAGCGTCGACTTGCCGTGGTCGATGTGGGCGATGATGCAGAAGTTGCGAATCGCCTCCGGCGGCGTGGCGTGCGGCTGCAGCGCGATGCGGGCACGGGGGGACACGAGCGGGTGGTTTCCTTGCGTGGGGGGAGTCAGGGCACTGTGCCCAAGTCTCCCACGATTCGCGGATGCCGTTCACGCACCGGGTGCCGGGCCGTCGGTGCACTCGACGTCCGGCTGACCGCGACCGGCGGGAAAACCGGTGGCGGATGTCGGTACCGCCTCACCTGTGGAGGGGTGACCGACCCGATCTCCGACGCGCTGCGCGACGCGAGCGGCGACCAGGAGGTCGGCCGGCGAATGCCTCGGGCCCTCACGGCCTTCCGCACCCCGGCCTACCGCTGGCTCGCCGTCTCGCTCACGGCGAGCTCGTTCGCGGGCGGGGTGTGGGTCGTGGCGCTGGTCTGGGAGGTCATCAGGCTCGGTGGGGGCCCCGCCGACCTGTCGTTCGTCACGACCGCGAGCGCCATCGGCGTGCTCCTGCCTGCCCTCGTGGCCGGGGTGGTGGCCGACCGGGTGCCGCAGCGCCTCATCCTCGTGGCGGTGGCCGTCGTCGAGGTGCTCGGCCTGGGCCTGGTCGCCCTGCGCCCCTCCACCGCGTTCACCGTCGCTGCGCCAGCTCGGTGGTCACGGTGCTGGCGCTGCTCAAGGTGCCGCAGACGCCGATCCGGCGCACCCTCGACGCCGAGCACACGGCGCACCCGGTGCGCTCGGCCGTGCACGACATGCGTGAGGGGTTTCGTCCACATGGTGCGCACACCGTGGCGCGGGCCACGCTGCTGTTCGCCTCGCTCATGGTGCTGGTCATGATGGGCCCGCTCGGGGTGCTGATCCCCTTCCTCGTCAAGGACGAGCTCGGCGGCGGCCCCACGGACCACGCCTACGTGCTGGCCGGCTCGGCATCGGCGGCGCGGTGGGGTCGCTCGTCATGGCCTCGGTGCGGATGCCGCGCCGCTACCTCACGCTGATGAACCTCGGCTGGGGTGTGGCGTGCCTGCCCTTCCTCCTCATCGGGGTGACCACGCAGATCTGGGTCGTCGTGGCGTGCGCCTTCGTCATGGGCGCGGCGTTCGCGGCCCCGATGGTCATCTGGGGCACGCTGCTCCAGCGCCGGGTGCCGCCGGCCCTGCTCGGCCGGGTCGCCTCGCTCGACTTCTTCGTGTCGGTCTCACTGATGCCGGTGTCGATGGCCGCGGCCGGGCCGGTGGCCGACCTCATCGGGCTGCAGGCCACCTTCGCGGTGGCCGGCACCGTGCCGGTCGTGGCGGCGGTCGTCGCCACGCTCTGGGCGCGGCTGCCCCAGGACGAGCTGGCTCACCCCCTCGACGTCTTCGAGCCGATCGCCTCGGGCTCCCCCTAGGCTCTCCGGGTGGCCTCCACGTCCCCGACCCCTCGCCGCCTCGGGCTGCTGCGCAGCGCCGCCTCCTCGCTGCGTCGCTGGCTCGCCGGCAACGCGACGCCCTACTACCCCGGGGACTACACCGGGCGTCTCGTCCCGGTCTACGACCCGCACGCCGACGGCCGCCCCGACCCGGGCGAGATCGTGTGGACCTGGGTGCCGTTCGAGGAGGACTTCCGCCAGGGCAAGGACCGCCCGGTGCTGCTCGTCGGCCACGACGGGCGATGGCTGCTGGCGCTGCAGCTGACCAGCAAGGACCACGACGGCCACCCGTCGCCCGGCGGTGGGCGCCGCTTTGTCGACATCGGCTCGGGTGCCTGGGACCGCCGGGGCCGGCCGAGCGAGGTGCGCGTCGACCGGGTCGTCCGCGTCGACCCGAGGGCAGTGCGACGTGAGGGGGCGGTGCTGGCCCGCCAGCGGTTCGAGACGGTGGCGCAGGCGGTCGCCGACCTGCACCCCTGACCCAGCGGCGGCTTCCCGCCCCGGACACGACCGCGGGGCCCGTCACCGTGATCGGTGTCGGGCCCCGTCGGGGTCGCGCTCGCTCAGCGAGCGGCGGCCTTCTTGGCCATCGAGGACTTCTTGTTCGCGGCCTGGTTCTTGTGGATGACGCCCTTGCTCACGGCCTTGTCGAGCTTGGTCGAGGCGTTCGCCAGGGCAGCCTGGGTCGCCTCGGCGTCACCGGTGTCGGCGGTCTCGCGGAACTTGCGGATCGCGGTCTTGAACTCGGACTTGATCGCCTTGTTGCGCTCGGTCGCGAGCCGGTTGGTCTTGATCCGCTTGAGCTGGGACTTGATGTTTGCCACGTGTGGATGCTTTCTCTGGGGTCGGTATGCCGTTAGAGGGCGGCAGTCGCGCGTCGGGACCGGACGTGGGGACATCCGTGGTTGACGTGCGCTGGGTGGTGCTGCGGTACGCGCACGACCTCAAGCGCGCACGCAATGGACAAAGTTACCAGTGGGGCACCCGAGCCGCCAAAACGTCGGATGCCGTGCCCCCGGCATCCGCTCAGGTGCGGTTGCGTGCGTGCTGGCCGGTGATGGTGAGCACGCAGCGCTCGACGGCGTAGACCGGGTCGCGGCCGCCGCCCTTGACCTCGAAGTCGGCGGCCGCGATCGCGGTGACGCAGGTGGCGAGCGCGTCGGCGGTCCACCCGCCGAGGGCCCGGCGCGCCTTGTCGACCTGCCAGGGGGCCATGCCGAGGTCGCGGGCCAGGTCGGCCGAGCGCCCACGGCCGGCCGAGCCGACCTTGATCAGCTGGCGCGCCTGCTGGGCGAGCACCGCGACGATCGGCACCGGGTCGACCCCCACGGCAATGGCGTGCCGCAGCAGGCGCAGAGCCTCGCCGGTGTCACCCGCCATGGCCGCGTCGGCCACCCGGAACCCGGTCGCCTCGACCTTCCCCCCGTGGTAGGTCAGTACCACCTGCTCGTCGATGACGCCCGTGGTGTCGTCGAGAAGCTGCTGGCAGGCGGCCGACAGCTCACGGAGGTCCTTGCCGATGGCCTCGACGAGCGCGTGCACCGCCTCACCGGTGGCCTTGCGCCGGGCCCGGCGGAACTCGTGGGCGGCGAACTCGGCCTTGTCGCGGTCGGTCTTGATGGCCGGGGCGTCGATGACCCGCGCGCCGGAGCCCCTGAGCGTGTCGAGCACCTTCTTGGCGCGGGACCCGCCCTTGTGCAGCACGACGAGGGTGAGGTCGGGCTCCGGCTCCCCCGCCAGCGCAGCGAGCAGGTCGACCTGCAGCTCGTCGTCGGCCTCGTCGAGGTCGTGCACGACGATGCACTTGGCCCCGCCGAAGAGAGACGGGCTGGCGTGCAGCGTGAGCTCACCGGCGGTGTAGGCGGCGGCGTAGAGGCGGATCGTCTCGAGCTCGGGCTCGGTGACCTTGAGGTCGTCGAGCGTCAGAGCGACGGCCCGCTCGGCGAGCAGCGACTCGGGCCCGGAGACGAGCACGTAGGGCGGCACCCGGTGGTGCACCGCGACCTCGTCCGACATGAGCGTCACTCTGCCACGAGGGGCGGACAGCGCCGGCGCTGCCTAGAATCGCCCGGTGCTCGTCGACCCGCCTGCACACCTCCACGACCACCGGCGCCTCGTGGTGCACGGTGTCACCGGCTCGGGGAAGTCGACGCTGGCCGCGCGGCTGGCAGAGATCATCGGCATCCCGCACGTGCCGGTCGATGACCTGATGTGGCGCCCCGGCTGGGTGCAGCTCGACCCCGCCGAGCAGGTGGAGGCCATTCGCCCGGTGCTCGCGCGGCCGGAGTGGGTGATGGATGCCGTCTGGCGCGCCACGAAGCCCTTCGTGCTCGAGCGCACCGATCTGCTGGTCGCCCTCGACCTCCCCCGGCGGGTGAGCCTGGGTCGCCTGCTGCGCCGCACCGCCTCCCGGCTCGTGACGAGGAAGCCGGTCTGCGGCGGCAACACCGAGTCGTGGCGCCAGTCATTCTCCGGCGACTCGATCGTCGCGTGGCACTTCCGCTCGTTCGCGAGCAAGCGGGCGCAGCAGCTGCAGTGGGCGGCGGACCCGTCAGCACCCCCGCTGGTGCGTTTCACCTCACCACGCGACGTCGACGCCTGGCTACGGGTTCTCGAGCGCGCGCACTCCCCACGCTCGAGCTGATTCGAGGTGATGTTCGGCTCCCTGGAGCCAGAATAAAACCTCGAACCGGCGGGGGCCCGAGCTGATTCGAGGTGATCCGCTGGTCCCTGAAGCCGGAATGTCACCTCGAACGGCCCGCTAGTCGACGGTGAGCGTGGGGCCGCTGCCGGCCCCGAGCCCAAGGCCGGCCAGCCGCGCCGTGACGGCGTCGACCGGCAGCTCCATCGACTCGGCCAGCTCGTCGAGGGTGAGCCCGAGCTCGATGCCGTCGCGCAGCTCCTCGTCCTCCTGCTCGGTCCAGGGGTGCCCGTGGGTGACGGCGGTGCGCGACGACTCCGGTGGCGGTGGGTCCTCGGCGACCGGGCGTTCGGCGGGCACGGGGGTCGCGGCATCGGCACCGCGGTCGGGGTCACCGACCGGGGCAGCCACGGCGCCGGTCAACCCACGCAGGGCGGGCTCGGCCACCGGCTGCGGCGGCTCGGCGGTCTCGTCGAGACGCTTCAGCGCCGCGAGCACGATGGCGCGGTCGGCGGTGGGCCAGAACGGCGGCAGCGAGCGCTGGAGGAACCCGGCATACCGCGCGGTCATCATCCGGTTGTCGAGGAAAGCGACGACGCCCCGGTCGTCGGCCCGCCGGATGAGGCGGCCCGCTCCCTGCGCCAGCCGCAGGGCCGCGTGCGTCGCGGAGACGGCCATGAAACCGTTGCCGCCCATCCGGGCGATGGCCTGCGAGCGCGCCGAGGCGAGCGGGTCGTCGGGCCGAGGGAAGGGGATGCGGTCGATGATGACGAGCTGGCACGACGAGCCGGGCACGTCGACCCCCTGCCACAGCGACAGCGTTCCGAACAGGCAGGTGCGCGGGTCGCGGGCGAACTGACGCACCAGGGTGCTGATCTGGTCCTCGCCCTGGCAGAGGAAGGCGATCTCGCCGTCGGCGTCGGCGAACCGCTCGCGCATCGCCTCGGTGGCCTCCTTGGCGGCGCGCATCGACGAGAACAAACCCAGGGTGCGTCCGCCCGCCGCGCGCACCAGCGCCTCGATCTCGTCGAGGGTCTCGGTGGCGAGGCCGTCGCGCCCCGGCGCGGGCAGGTGCCGCGCCACGTAGGCGATGCCCTGCTCGGGGTAGGCGAAGAGGCTGCCGACGTCGAGCCCCCGCCAGGTCGGCGCCCCCTCGCCGCGCAGCCCAATGGTGCCCGCGACGGCATCGAAGGACCCACCGAGCTCGAGCGTGGCCGAGGTGAGCACGACGGTTCGCTCGGAGAACACCTTGTCGCGCACCAGCATCGCCACGCTCATCGGGGCCACCCGCAGCACCGGGCCGCGCCGCGGGTCGCGGCTCAGCCACACGACGTCGAGCTCGCGCTCCTCGAGGATGCGCGAGGCGTTGTCGAAGACTTCGTCGACGGCGGCCCGAGCCACCTGGCGGCCGCCGTCGGGCTCCTCGCCCGGTGGGGGCTTGAGCTCGCTCGCAATGGCGCGGGCCGTGTCGCGCACCCGCGACAGGGCCATGGCGAGCGAGTCGGGGATGCCGGTAAGCCGGCCCTCGGGGGCCGGCTCGAGCACTGACTCGAGCAGGTCGGCGGCCTCGTCCAGAGTCGAGCTCGAGTCGGCCTGGCGGCCGGCCCGCTTGGCGGCAGCGCGCACCATGCCGGGCGTCACCTCGTCGGTGATCGTCGAGGTGACCCGGTCGACGAGCTCGTGGCCCTCGTCGACCACCAGCACGTCGTGCTCGGGCAGCATCTGACGCCCCTCGAAGGCGTCGATCGCCATGAACGAGTGGTTGGTGACGATCACGTCGACGTCGCGGGCCGCCTCGCGCGAGCGCTCGACGAAGCACTCCGACACCATCGGGCAGCGGCCGCCGAGGCACTCCTCGGCGCTCACCGACACCTGCCGCCAGGCGCGCTCCGACACCCCGGGTACCAGCTCGTCGCGGTCGCCGGACTCGGTGGCCTCGGCCCAGCTCCGCAGCCGCACCACCTCGGCGCCCAGGCGCGACGCCTGCTGGTCGACGGCGCCCAGGGACATCAGGGTGTCGGCGTCGTCGTCGGGGAACCCGCCCTCGAGCTTGTGGGCGCACAGGTAGTTGCGCCGCCCCTTGACCAGGGCGTAGGTGGGCCGCCGGCCGAGCAGCGGCGCCAGCGACTCGGCCAGGCGCGGCATGTCGCGGTCGACGATCTGGGCCTGCAGCGCGAGCGTCGCGGTGGCGACGACGGTGGGGGTGCCCGAGTCCATGGCGTGCCGCACCGCGGGCACGAGGTAGGCCAGCGACTTGCCGGTGCCAGTGCCGGCCTGGACGAGCAGGTGGCCCTTGCCGTCGATGGCGTCGGCGACGGCGTGCGCCATCTCGACCTGCCCGGGGCGCTCGGTGCCGCCGACCCCGCCGACTGCGGCGTGGAGGAGCTCGTCGAGGGTTGGCACCAGAGCAGGGTATGCCGTCACCGCGACCGTCGCCGTCCGCCCTCCACAGGCACGCCTCACCACATTTCTCGGTTCCCACACGCTCGTGGTGCCACGATGGGAGGCGTGAGCATCGACGTCGACGCACCTCCCCCGTTCCCGTCCGACATCGAGATCGCCGAGGCCGCCGACATCACGCCCGTCGTCGACCTGGCTCGTGACGTGCTCGGCATCCCGCCCGAGGCCCTCGTCCCGTACGGCCACACCAAGGCCAAGGTCTCGCTGCCCTACCTGCGCTCCCTCGATGGTCGGCCCGACGGGCACCTCGTGCTCGTCACCGCGATGTCACCGACCCCGGCCGGCGAGGGCAAGACGACCACCTCGGTCGGGCTGGCCGACGCTCTGCGCCGCATCGGCGAGAAGAGCGTCGTCGCGTTGCGTGAGCCGTCGATGGGACCGGTGTTCGGCATCAAGGGAGGTGCCGCGGGAGGCGGCTACAGCCAGGTCGTGCCGATGGTCGACATCAACCTGGCGTTCACCGGCGACTTCGCCGCCATCGCCGCGGCCAACAACCTGCTGGCCGCGATGCTCGACAACCACCTGCACCAGGGCAACGCCCTGGACATCGACCCGCGCACCGTCACCTGGAAGCGCGTCGTCGACCTCAACGACCGGGCCCTGCGCGACATCGTCGTGGGGCTGGGTGGCGTGACGAACGGCGTGCCCCGTGAGGACGGTTTCGACATCGTCGTGGCATCGGAGGTCATGGCGATCATCTGCCTGGCCGACTCCCTGGCCGACCTCAAGCGCCGGCTGGGCGACATCGTGGTCGGCTACACCCGCGGCAAGGAGCAGGTCACCGCCCGCGACCTGCAGGCCGACGGGGCGATGACCGTGCTGCTGCGCGACGCCCTCGCCCCCAACCTCGTGCAGACCCTGGAGCACACACCGGCCTTCGTCCACGGTGGGCCGTTTGCGAACATCGCCCACGGCTGCAACTCGGTGATGGCCACCCGGGCCGCTCTCAAGCTGGGCGACTGGGTCATCACCGAGGCCGGTTTCGGTGCCGACCTGGGGGCCGAGAAGTTCCTCGACATCAAGTGCCGGGCGAGTGGTCTGCGCCCCGAGGTCGCGGTCGTCGTCGTGACGATCCGTGCCCTGAAGTTCCACGGAGGTAGCGCCCTGGCCGACGTCGGCCGCGAGGACCTCGCCGCGGTCGCGGCGGGCATGACGAACCTGCGTCGTCACCTCGAGAACGTCAGCGGCGTCTTCGGGCTCACTGCGGTCGTCGCGGTCAACCGCTTCCCCAGCGACACCGACGACGAGGTCGACCTCGTGCTGCGGCTGTGCTCCCAGGAGGGCGTGCGGGCCCATGAGGCCACCCACGTGCGCGATGGCGGGGTGGGTGCGGAGGCACTGGCCCGCGGCGTCATCGAGGCGGTGCGCGAGGGCAGGAGCGACATGCGCCTGGTCTACGACGACTACCTCTCGCTGGAGAAGAAGGCCGAGGCGGTCGCGACCCGCGTGTATGGCGCGGCGCGGGTGGAGTTTGAGCCTCGCGCCCGCCGACGCCTCGACCAGGTCGAGGCCGCCGGCTACGGGCACCTACCGATCTGCATGGCCAAGACGCAGTCGTCCTTCTCGACCGACCCGTCCCAGCGTGGGGCGCCCACCGGGCACACCGTCACCGTCCGCGAGGTGCGCCTGGCCGCCGGGGCCGGGTTCGTCGTGCTGGTCACCGGCGAGATCATGACGATGCCGGGGCTGCCGAAGGTGCCCGCCGCCCACCGCATCGACGTCGACGACGAAGGCCGAGTCGTCGGCCTCAACTGACCGGCATCCGGTGGACCCCCTCCTTCTGGCCGGCACCTACCTCGTCGCCGCGCTCGTCGGCGGCCTCGCGGCCCGGCTGTTGCACCTCCCCCCGCTCGTGGGCTTCCTCGTCGCAGGCTTCGCGTTGGCCGCGGTCGATGTCGATGAGCACCCCGCTGTCACCACCCTGGCCGAGCTCGGAGTCACCCTGCTGCTCTTCGCCGTCGGGCTCTCGCTCGACGTCCGCCGCCTGGTCCGCCGAGAGGTGTGGCTGACCGCGCTGCTGCACACCGGGCTGATGATCGGTGTCGGCGTGGCCTTCCTTTCCGGGCTTGCCCTCACGGGTCTCGCGGCCCTCGCCGGCCTCGAGCTGCGAGCTCTGGTCTTCGTGGCCTTCGCCCTGTCGTTCTCGAGCACCGTGCTCGTCGTCAAGATGCTCGACGAGCGCAGCGGGTCGCGTTCCCGCTACGGCCGGGTCGCCGTCGGCATCCTCGTCGTGCAGGACCTCGCGGTGGTGGCGTTCGTGGCGCTCGGGCACGGCCACGCCCCCAGCCCCTGGGCCGTGCTGCTCGTGCTCCTCCTGCCCGCCCGGCACCTGCTGCGCGCGGTCTGGGACAGGCTGGGACACGGCGAGCTCCAGGTGCTCTTCGGGGTGGCCATGGCCCTGGTGCCCGGCTACCTGCTCTTCGAGGCCGTCAGCCTCGAGGGCAACCTCGGGGCCGTCGTCATGGGACTGTTGCTCGCTCCCCACGACCGGGCCGGTGACCTCGCCAAGTCGCTGTTCTCGGTCAAGGAGCTCCTCCTCGTCGCGTTCTTCCTCTCCATCGGCCTGCAGGGCATCCCCACGGCAGCGCAGGTGGGCACGGCGCTGCTGCTGCTGCTGCTCCTGCCGGTGCAGACCGGGGCCTACCTCGCCCTGCTGACCGCGTTCGGCGTGCGACGCCGGAGCGCGGTGCTGACCGCGCTGGCCCTCGCCAACAACTCGGAGTTCGCCCTGGTCGTGACGGCCACCGCCGTGAGCACCGCGCTGCTCGACCGGAGCTGGCTGACGACGATGTCGGTGGCGGTCGCCGCCAGCTTCCTGCTCTCCACCGCGGTGAACCTGCGCGCCGAGCAGTGGGCCGACAGCGTGGAGCGGCGCTGGCCGGAGACGCACCCCCAGCGCCTGGACGCCTCGGAACGCCCCATCCCCTTGCACGACGTCGACGTGCTCGTGCTCGGGATGGGACGGGTCGGAACCGCTGCCTACGCCCGCCTCGCCGACGAGGGGCTGCGCGTGCTCGGCGTCGAGCACGACGAGCAGCGGGTCGCCCAGCTGGAGAGCCGGGGCTTCACGGTCGTGGCCGGTGACGCGACCGACAGTGCACTCTGGCGCCGGCTGGTCGCCATCCGCTCGTTGCGGACCGTGGTCCTGGCGATGCCGTTCCACCACGCCAACCTCAACGCCCTCACCGTGGTGCGCTCACGCCACTTCACCGGCACGGTCGCCGCCGCGGCCCGTTACGACGACGAGGTCGGTGACCTGGTCGACGCCGGCGCCGACAGCGTGCTGCACATCTACAGCGGGTCCGGGCTGGCCCTGGCCGAGGCGGCCCTGGGTGACCCGGCCACCCTGCGCTCCATGGACGGCGCCCCCGTCCCGCCCGGTCAGGGGCGCCCCTGCGACGACGAGCCGGACGAAGGCCGACTCGCCGGCCCCGGCTGACCACCGTGCGCGACGGCCAGCACCTCACCAGCTACGAGCAACCCGGTGGGTCAACGGTCCCCGGCGGCCGCGAGCTCATCGATGACCTCCCCGCCTAAGTCGACCTCCTTGGTGTCCTTGGTTCGCTGGTGGCATCCGCAGCGGCGTGTCCATGGCGATGATCCGCTGATACACCCGCTCGGAGCACTGCCCGTCGCGGAAGGGGAGAGCATCGGCCATCCGCGTGGCGTACGGCTCCTGCGGCGCCGGTCCTGCAGCGGCAGCTTCGGCGACCGCAGCCAGAGCCCCGTCGACGTCCGGAACCACCGGTCCGAAGCCGTCCTCCTCGCAGCTCTGGCTGCCGCGCCGGAAGGCGTGTCCGCCGGCGAAGAACTCCGCCTGGTCGAACTCGAAGTAGACGACAGGGCGCTCGATGTAGGCCATCTCGGAGGCCAGCGAGCTGTAGTCGCTGACCATCAGTGCCGACCCGGCGAGCACCTCCTGCACGTCGGTGTCGCTGTAGCGGAGGACGCTGACATGGGCGGGCAGCGGAAATGCGTCGAGTCGTGCTGCTCGGCGACCTCTCGCAGTCGGTCGGACGCCAGCAGCGACAGCCAGTTCTGCGCGTAGGGCGAGTCGAGGAAGTCCTCACGCAGCGACCTCGCATTCCCTCCCGCAGCGTTGACGGTGTCGCCGAGCAGGGTCCGGCGCCAGGTCGGCATGACGACGAGCCCGCGTCGGTTGCCCGACGCGCGGGAAAGCCGCAGCAGGCGGTCGTGCCGCGGGAACCCGGTGAGCTGGACCTCCTTGTCGGTGAAGACGCACGGCGTGTGGTCACCGGCGAAGGAGGCGTGCTCGTCGGGGCTGGCGGTGACGAGCAGGCTGATCGGCTTGCCGTTGATCCACCGCGACAGGTCGTTCCTGGTCACGCCGTGCTGCAGGAACGTGAACCGCCAGCTCGTCGTGAAGCGCCGGCGGTCGAGCGGGTGGACGACGTAGTGGTCGACCTGCGACGAGATCAGGTGCACCGTGTTGAGCAGGAGCATCGTGTGCTCCTGCGAGCCGTGGTCGACCAGCCGGAATCCCTCAGCCGCGAGGCGAGCCCAGTCGGTGGACGACCGGCTCAGCACGAACCACGCGTTCACCTCGGGGTGTGCCTGGCGCACGTGGCGGTAGAGGTGCTCGGCATTGTCCTGCGCCTGGATGTCCCTGTCCATGAAGGTCCTCGCCTGCCGGGACCGGCGCTGCACCGCCGCCGACCTCGCCCTGGCGACGAGCCGAGCATCAGCACGCTGCTGACGCGCGTCTGGGGACCGCTTCGCCATCGCGCTGTCGACCCAGGCCCGTGATGCGCGCACCGTGCGACCGGCCACCCGGCGGGCCCGGCGCTTCAGCGGCAGCTGCTCGGCGCGAGTCGTGGAGGGCGTCCCGACTGCTTTCTCGGTCGGTCCCGAGTCACCGGCGAGCTGACGCCAGATCATCGAGGGACGCATGAGGTAGACCGGGTCCGGCGGGGTTCCCAGGGTCAGGGGAACGGCTCGCCCGTCGATGACGACCCGGATCGTCCCGGTCGCGGGCAGCCAGACGATCCGCTCGTGCATCAGCACGCGTCCGAGGTAGCTGACGTCCCGGACCTTCGCGTGCACCGGCTCGATCAGCAGGCCGCGAACCCGGAACTCCTCCGCAGGTAGGTCGCCGCCGAACCAGTAACGCACCTGCACCAGTTCCCTACCGGTGTCGACCCGGACCAGTGGAAGGCTCGTCGGTCGCGCGTCGAGCCCTTTGTAGCCGATGAGCAGCGCCTGCCGAAGCTGGGCGCTGGTGGGCAGGATCGAGAAGCCGTCGATGGTCTCGGCGTCGATGTGCTCGAGGATGCGGCGCACGAGCGGGTGGAAGACCTGCACGATGGAGTCGTCGAGCCACGCCGTGGCGCTGTGGATGCGCTCGTCCTGACGGTGGTAGAACAGCAGATCGTAGAGCACGAGGTTCTGCGCCCAGACCGGCACGTGTCCGCGCCGCGCCTTGACCTTCTCGAGCACCCGGAGGTACCCCACCTCCGGCAGCAGGGTGTACTTCGTCGGCTTGCGCCAGCTGCTCTGCACCAGCGAGCTGCCGTCCTCGCGCCTGCGGTAGTGGTAGCGGGCCTCGGGGATGATGCCGACGCGGGGCTGCGCCTTGTCCGCGAGGTAGAGCGTGGTGAAGTAGGCATCCTCGAAGTTCGGCTTGATGCCTGGCTCGAACGCCAGACCGAGCCGAGCCACCTCAGCAGACCGGTAGAACGCCGTCGGGGACTGCAGGTGGATGTACTCGGGGTGCCGGGTGAGGTCGACCACCTGGCTCCCGTTGCGGAACTTGCGACGCAGGGGATGCGTGTCGCTGACCTCCCCGGTTGCGTCGTTCAGAAGCAACAACTGCGTCGCCAGGAGGTCCGCGCCCTTTCGGCCCCCGCCCTTGAGGAAGCCCAGGACCGCCCCGAAGTAGTTCGGGTCGAAGACGTCGTCCGGGT
>Ga0105047_10002188_pt1 | contig 34930 bp, 32 predicted proteins | sample MAT04_FD_78384 | JGI IMG/M metagenome (GOLD analysis project Ga0105047, IMG submission 78384) | Freshwater microbial communities from Lake Fryxell liftoff mats and glacier meltwater in Antarctica - MAT-04 (megahit assembly) | ecosystem: Environmental > Aquatic > Freshwater > Ice > Liftoff... | reverse complement strand
TACGGGCTCGACGGCCATTGTGTCCGTGGACTCGAAATCAGGGCGGTGCAGGTCATCACCGCTGGTGAAATCGATTCCGTTCATGGCCAGAGAAATTTCTGGCAGGTCAGTTGATTCGCTGAGTTCAGCGGGCGCTGAAATGTCGAAGTCAAGGGGTATGGATGCTTCCTGGATAGGAGCCTCCATCTTGACGGTTTCGATATTTGTGCTGGTGCTCGCGGTTCCACCGGTGACGTCGCTGATCGCACTGGCAGGCTCGTCGTCCAGTGAGAAGTCCAGGTCCAGGTCCAGATCAGAAGCTGGAGTGGGTTCATTGAGGTCTGCGCGAACCGATTGCGCAATGGTGCTGCTTCCAAAAGCGGACACTACAGCCCCAGCCGCCGCCGTGCCTTCAGCATCAACCGGAGCAGGCGTGCCACCCGGTTGGTACATCGGGTTGGACGGGTCGATGCCCAAACCCATTTCGCAAATACGCGTCCATTCAGGGCTACTGCTGCCAGTGAGCTTGTAGGCTTGCGCCGCCGATGCCTCGAAACCCTTGGTGTCACGGCGTTTGGCGAAAATCTCCAGTAGTTTGGCATGAATCGCCAGCCGGCCCGGATTGGTAATCATGGCCTCTTTTAGGATTTCCTCAGCCTGCAGGTCTCGCCCATAGGCCAAGTAAACGTCCGCTTCGGCCACTGGATCGACATCGTCAGCCGCATCAAGCTGGCTTGCAGAATAGACCATGGATGAACCGGTTGCACCGCCATCGTTGTTTGTGTCGACGCGCTGACCGCCGCTGGCTCCGAAAAATGAGTCCGGCTGCAGTCGACTTTCAAGAAAGGAACTGTCGGTGTGCGACAGGTTCTTCTGGCGCTGACGCATCCGCCAGAAGGCAAAGCCCCCGAGAAGCGCAAGCAGGCCACCAGCGCCCGCGGGTAACAGTGGATTTTCAAGCAGGTCGTCCACAAGGCCCGGTGGTTCGACCGCCGGGACCACTGGCACAGCCTTCGGCTTAGCCGGAGCCGATGCGGCCGCCACAGGAGCAGATGCTATCGGGGCAGGGGCGGAGGCCTCAGGCGCAATCGGGGCCGCAACAACAACCGGGGCGGGCGGTGGCAGGGCGCTGGGCTCTGAAGCCACCACCGCCGGCACAGGCGCAGGTGCAGGTGCTGTTGCTGCTCCGATCTTCTTCAGGTCGGCGACGTTCTTGGCGATTTCGGCGGCACGCGCGGCAGCATCCTTGTCGGTACGCTCTTTCGTAATTTTTTCGTCATCGGCCTTGCTTTGCAGCGCACCTTTGGAAAGCGTCAACTTGTCTGCAGTGACTGCTGCGGGTTTCTTGTCTTCCACCTTGGCATCGATGGAGCCACCCGATTTGCGATCCGCCGCGCCGACGGCCGCGGCCGGCGCGTTGGACGCAAGGCTGCGGCGGAATTCATTGAAATCCTTGCTCTGCGCCACAACGGTTTGCGAAGCTTCTGCCGCCGAGATGGATTGTGCTTGCTCAGCACTCGGCACACTCATCACCGAGCCAGACCGGATGCGGTTCATGTTGCTGTTGACGAAAGCGTCCGGATTTGCGCGCAGAAGGGCTACGAGCATTTGATCGAGTGAGACGCCCGCTGGCTTCGTATTTGCTGCAATCTTGCTGGCGGTATCGCCATTTTTCACCACGACCTGTGTGGTTGATTCGGCGGGTGCTTTCGCAGCAGCAGCGGGCCTGGAAGGCTTCGCGCTCGCAGCGCCACGATTGGGCTCACTTGCAGCGGCGGGGGCCTGTGCAGCAGGTGCTCGGCTGGTTGTTGCGGGAGCTGCGCCGATTTGGGGCAGCGTGGGCGCCACGGGAGCTCTGCGCAGCGCGGGCGGATCAAAAAGCATGGTGTAGTCACGCACGATTCTCCCTGACGACCAGGTGGCCTCAAGAATCATGTCAACAAACGGGTCATTGATCGCGCGATCCGTGCTTAAGCGAATGAACGCCCGGCCGTCGGAGCGGCGCTGCAGGCTGGCCTGCAGGCTGGACATGGCGGGGTTGTACTCCAACCCCGCAGCAGTAAATGCCTCGGGAGCCGCAACCGAAGTTTTGAGCGATGCGGCTTCCTCCGCATTAATGCTTGGTACGTCGATTTCAGCACGCAAGGGCTCACCCAAGGCGGATTGGACCGTGATGCGTCCGAGCGACAACGCCAGTGCACCGGTTCCGGATAGTCCAAGTAGCGTAATGGCCGCCGCCGCAAGGGCGGTTTTTTGCCAACGATGTGACTTAGCAATCAATTTATAAGCCTCCGGTGCTCACGCGAGCCACAATTACTTCTTGTTTTTGGAGGGTAAAAAACCAACCAAAAAAACCTAAAAAGTACCTTAACATCAATGCCTTAGCCTGACAAGCTAAGAAAGGTTTTAACTTGTAAGGCCTTGTTCCTGAGCGACTAGCGGAAGAGCTTTGTTGCCAAACGACAACGTTGCGATCCGCCTTGCCTTTGCCTCGTTCCAGGCTGCCAAACGCGATCAGTTGCCCTCAGGCCTCCAGCAAAACCCGAAGCATCCGGCGCAATGGTTCTGCTGCACCCCACAGCAATTGATCGCCAATCGTAAAGGCTCCAACGTACTCAGGGCCCATTGCCAGTTTGCGTACGCGACCCACTGGAATGCCCAATGTGCCGGTCACGGCCACGGGCGTCAGGTCACGCATGCTGGCCTCGCGGTTGTTGGGTACCAGTTTGACCCATGCGTTGTCGCCGGCGATCAGCGCCTCAATGTCCGCCAGGGGCACGTCCTTCTTCAACTTGAATGTGAGGGCCTGGCTGTGGCAGCGCATGGCGCCGATGCGCACACAGAATCCGTCAACGGGTGTTGCAACGGTGCCAAATGCCGGGCCTTGACCCAGGATTTTGTTGGTTTCTGCTCCGGCTTTCCATTCTTCCCGGCTCATGCCATCGCCCAAATCCTTGTCAATCCAGGGAATGAGGCTCCCACCCAAAGGTACGCCGAAGTTGGCGGTCTCTGTCGTGGTCAGCGCTTGCTGCTTGGCCAGCACTTTGCGGTCAATCTCCAGAATCGCCGATTTGGGATCGTCCAGCAGGGCGCGGACTTCTGCGTTGAGCGTGCCAAACTGGGTCAGCAACTCGCGCATGTGCTGGGCACCGCCGCCAGAGGCCGCCTGGTAGGTCATGCTGGTCATCCACTCTACTAGGCCGGCCTTGTACAGCGCACCCACACCCATCAGCATGCAACTCACGGTGCAGTTTCCACCGATCCAGTTGTTGCCGCCTTGGGTCAGAGCATTCTTGATCACCGGCATATTGACTGGGTCCAGGATGATGACCGCATCGTCGTTCATGCGCAAAGTGGATGCCGCATCAATCCAGTGGCCATTCCATCCCGCGGCCCGCAGCTTGGGAAACACTTCCGTGGTGTAGTCGCCACCTTGGGCGCTGATGACGATGTCACAGCGTTTCAGGGCATCAATATTGAACGCATCCTGGAGCGTGGTTTCGTTTTTGGCCCATGCAGGTGCCTTGCCGCCGGCATTGGATGTGGAGAAAAACACGGGTTCAATCAGGGCAAAGTCGCCCTCCGCTTGCATACGGTCCATAAGAACCGAGCCGACCATACCGCGCCAGCCTACAAGGCCTACCAGGTTTCCTGTTTTCATGATGTTGCCCTTCAAGATGTGTAAATTGTGAAAATTTCATCTATCCGGCTCGTCTGGCCGGGAGGGCACGACGAACCAGACTGTGTCAGTCTTTAATGGTTGTCGTAGTGGTGGTCATGGACTGCACCCATGCAAAGGCAGGCAACGCCCCAAGCCCCCCCAAAGGCGGGCAATTGGAACCGTAGGACAGTACACAGTGCATTGTCAAATTGTAAGCGAAGCGATTACAAAGCCCTGACGACCGCATCACCCATCTCGCGGGTGCTGACCCGTTGGGTGCCGGCGCTGAAAATGTCAGCGGTGCGCAACCCCTGAGCCAGTACTTTTTTGACCGCGTTCTCGATGCGCAAGGCGGCGTCTTCCTGATTCAGGCTGAAACGCAGCATCATCGCCGCGCTGAGAATAGTCGCCAGCGGGTTGGCGATTCCTTTGCCCGCAATATCCGGCGCGCTGCCGTGGCTAGGCTCGTAGAGTCCCTGGTTACTGGCGTTCAGGCTGGCAGACGGCAGCATACCGATGGAACCGGTCAGCATGGCGGCTTCATCCGAGAGGATGTCGCCAAACATATTGCCGGTGACCACCACGTCAAACTTCTTGGGCGCCCGCACAAGTTGCATCGCGGCGTTGTCCACATACATATGATCCAGCTCCACATCCGGATACTGTTGGCCTACTTCCGTGACCACGTCTTTCCAGAACTGAAAAGTCTCCAGCACATTAGCCTTGTCCACGCTGGTCACGCGTTTGCTGCGTTTGCGCGCTGCCTTGAAGGCCACATGGGCGATGCGTTCGATCTCGGGGCGGGAGTAGCGCATGGTGTCAAACGCTTCCTCGGCGCCGGGAAAGTGCCCGTCCACTGCGGTCCGGCGACCCCGCGGCTGCCCAAAGTAAATGTCGCCGGTCAGCTCGCGGATGATGAGAATGTCCAGCCCGGCAATCAGCTCGGGCTTGAGGCTGGAGGCATCCACCAGCTGCTCATAGCAAATGGCGGGACGGAAGTTGGCGAACAGACCGAGGCTTTTGCGCAAACCGAGAATGGCTTGCTCGGGCCGAAGGGGGCGATCCAGCGTGTCGTATTTCCAATCACCCACTGCGCCGAACAGCACGGCGTCGGCCTCTTTGGCCAGTTTAAGGGTAGATTCGGGCAGCGGGTGGCCATGGGCTTCGTAAGCCGCGCCGCCAACCAGGGCGGTCTCCATCTCGAGTGGAAGCCCCAGCACGTTCAACACCTTGACGGCTTCCGCCACAATTTCTGTCCCGATGCCGTCCCCTGGCAGTACTGCAATTTTCATGTTGTCCTTGATTTGCTATTAAGTTGATAGCTGCTTACGCACGCATAGTATGGGCTAACCACGGTTTTTGTGCCAAACGTTCGGCCTCGAATGCCTTGATTTTTTCGGCATGCCGCAGGGTCAGGCCAATGTCATCAAAACCGTTGAGCAGGCAGTATTTGCGAAAAGCCTGGACTTCAAACGCAATTTCCTCGCCTTGGGGTTTGACGACAACCTGGCGCTCCAAATCAAGGGTCAGGGTATATCCCGGGAAAGCCAACGCCTCGTTGAAAAGCTGGTCCACTTGTGCCTCGCTGAGCACGATGGGCAGGATGCCATTTTTGAAACTGTTATTGAAAAAAATATCAGCGTAACTGGGGGCAATCAAGGCGCGAAAGCCATACTGCTCCAACGCCCACGGCGCATGTTCCCGTGACGATCCACAGCCGAAGTTTTTGCGCGCCAGCAGAATGGAGGCGCCCTGGTAGCGGGGCTGATTCAGGACGAAGTCCGGATTGGGCTCGCGGCTCGCGGGGTCCTGGCCAGGAAAGCCTGCATCCAGATAGCGCCATTCGTCGAACAGATTCTGGCCAAACCCCGTGCGGCGGATGGATTTGAGAAACTGTTTGGGAATGATGGCGTCCGTATCGACGTTTTCACGGTCCATTGGCGCAACCAAACCCGTGTGTACTGTGAATTTGTTCATTTTTTCTTCACCGCTTCTTCGATTTTTTCACCGGCTTTGTGCAGGTCTTGCCCCATACCTTTGACCGTGTTGCAGGCGGTAAGCAAAAACATGCTGCACAGGGCAATCAGCGCAATCAATGACTTCATTTGTGTTCCTCTGGTCCAGTGCGATTCAGCTGAATTTCCGGACGTCGACAAAGTGACCATGGATGGCAGCAGCCGCCGCCATCGCCGGGCTGACCAGATGGGTACGTCCACCTGCCCCCTGACGGCCTTCGAAATTCCGGTTGCTGGTGGAAGCACAGCGTTCTCCAGGCTCCAACCGGTCAGCGTTCATGGCAAGGCACATGGAGCAACCTGGCTCTCGCCATTCAAATCCAGCGGCCTTGAAAATTTCATGCAGACCCTCGCGTTCTGCCTGTTCCTTGACCAGGCCTGAGCCTGGCACCACCATCGCCAGCTTGACGTTCCTGGCCACTTTCTGGCCCAGTTTTTTCACTATGGCGGCCGCTTCGCGCATATCTTCAATGCGGCTGTTGGTACAGGATCCAATGAACACCTTGTCGATGAACAGGTCATCCAGCGCCTTGCCCGGTTCCAGTCCCATATAAACCAATGCCCGCTCAATGGCACCACGCTTTCCTGCATCCTTTTCCTTGTCGGGATCAGGAACCCGGCCATCAATGCCCAGCACCATTTCTGGCGACGTGCCCCAGGTCACTTGCGGCAGTATTTGTGCGGCGTCCAGTTCCACTACGGCGTCGAAATGGGCGCCGGGGTCCGTGTGCAGGGTTTTCCAGTGGGCTACAGCCTGGTCCCATTCCACGGCCGCTGCGTCACCGCTGACGGCGCTGTGCCCTGGTGCCAGCGGACGGCCGCGGACGTATTCAATGGTTTTTTCATCCACGGCGACCAGTCCCGCGCGGGCGCCAGCCTCGATGGCCATGTTGCAGACCGTCATGCGGCCTTCCATGCTCAGGGCGCGAATCGCCGAGCCACCAAATTCGATGGTGTAGCCGGTCCCGCCAGCGGTACCGATTCGGCCAATGATGGCCAGCACAATGTCCTTGGCGGTACAGCCACGTTGCAGCGCACCATCCACTTTCACCAGCATGTTCTTGGCTTTTTTCGCTAACAGGGTCTGGGTGGCCATGACATGCTCCACCTCACTGGTGCCAATGCCATGGGCAAGGGCGCCAAAGGCGCCATGCGTGGAGGTGTGTGAGTCCCCGCAAACCACCGTCATGCCCGGCAATGTAGCCCCGTTCTCCGGTCCGATGACGTGGACGATGCCTTGGCGTTTGGACAAAAACGGAAAGTAGGCAGCTGATCCAAACTCCCGGATATTGCTGTCGAGCGTAACGATTTGTTCCTTGCTGGTCGGGTCGGTAATGCCGTCGTAACCGCGATCCCATCCCGTGGTTGGCGTGTTGTGGTCGGCTGTCGCTACGATTGAGCTCACACGCCAAACCTTGCGACCCGCCTCACGCAGGCCTTCAAAAGCTTGCGGGCTGGTCACTTCATGAACCAGATGGCGGTCGATATACAAAACCGCCGTTCCGTCGTCTTCCGTATGGACGACGTGTTCGTCCCACAGTTTGTCGTATAACGTGCGCCCGCTCGATTGTGATTCCATGTGTCCCATTCGGTTATTCCTTGGCAATCCCCGATTTTATGCGCCTTGCGCCCGGGTTTCGATGCAAACAAAACGCCCGCCGACGTTGCCGTCAGGCGGGCGCTATGCGTTAGGGCAACTCAGCGCTGAGAAATAGGCTGCACGTCACGGCGCACCGATCCGGTAAACAACTGGCGTGGACGACCGATTTTGTACTCTGGGTCGCCAATCATTTCATTGAGCTGGGCAATCCAGCCAACCGTGCGGGCCAGTGCGAAGACCGCGGTAAACAGGCCTACGGGGATGCCGATCGCGCGCTGCACAATGCCGGAGTAGAAATCCACGTTAGGGTAGAGCTTGCGTGACACGAAATAGTCGTCTTCCAGAGCGATCTTTTCCAGAGCCATTGCCAGCTTGAACAGGGGATCGTTCTCCAGACCCAGTGCGGCCAGTACTTCCCTGCAGGTTTCCTGCATGAGCTTGGCGCGAGGATCGTAGTTTTTGTAAACGCGGTGACCAAAGCCCATCAGCTTGACGCCGGAGTTCTTGTCTTTGACTTTTTCCATAAACTCGCCCACCTTGCTGATGCCACCCATTTTCTGGATGTCTTCGAGCATGTTCAGACAGGCTTCGTTCGCGCCGCCGTGGGCAGGGCCCCACAAACAGGCAACACCGGCAGCAATGGCTGCGAACGGGTTGGTACCAGAGCTTCCGCACAGGCGAACCGTAGAGGTGGACGCGTTTTGTTCATGGTCGGCGTGGAGCACGAAAATACGATCCAGCGCCCGCTCAATGACAGGGTTGACCACGTACTCTTCGCACGGCGTGGCGAACATCATGTGCAGGAAATTGCCCGCATAGCTCAAGTTGTTCTTGGGGTACATGTAAGGCTGACCCACGCTGTACTTGTACGCCATGGCCACCAAGGTCGGCATCTTGGCGATCAAACGGATCGCAGAGATTTCACGGTGTTCCGGGTTGTTGATGTCGGTGCTGTCGTGGTAGAAGGCCGACAAGGCGCCCACCAGACCGGTCATGATGGCCATGGGATGGGCATCGCGGCGGAAGCCACGCAAGAAGAATTGCATCTGCTCGTTCACCATGGTGTGATTGCTCACGCGCTTGACGAACGCTGCCTTAGATGCCACATTTGGCAGGTTGCCGTACAGCAGCAGGTGGCAGGTTTCCATGAAATCGCAGTTGGTGGCCAGCTGCTCAATGGGGTAACCCCGGTACAGCAACTCGCCTTTGTCGCCGTCAATGTAGGTGATGGCCGATTGACATGAAGCCGTAGACAAGAAACCCGGGTCATACGTGAACATGCCGGTTTGCGCGTACAGCTTGCGGATGTCAACGACGTCCGGTCCGAGGCTGCCTTGATACACCGGCAATTCAACACTGGGGCTGCCGTTGCTGAACGACAGGGTGGCTTTGTTATCTGCTAATTTCATTTTCGACCTTTCAACGGGTTTCTCTCAACATACTTAAAACTTCACGGACATCGTCTCGATCCAGACGGGTGTCGACCTGCGCTAGCGATTTCCGCGCCAGGTTGACATCCAGCAAGTCGTTGTCACTCAGGTCCATCAGCGCGTTTAGCGCGTCTGCTTGCCCGATAGTTAACGAGTCACTGAACCGATTGAAGAATCGCTCAATGAAGAGGTCATTTTCAAGCAGTCCCCGGCGACACCGCCATCTCAGTTTGCTTAAGCCTCGTTCATCCAGTAACTCTTCGTTCGCTTGCATAGATTGTCCTTGCTCTCAGACCGTACGCAAAACCATCATTTCCTTGATCTTGCCAATCGCCTTGGTGGGATTCAGTCCTTTAGGACAGACATCCACGCAATTCATGATGGTGTGGCAACGAAACAAGCGGTAAGGATCTTCCAGGTTGTCCAATCGCTCACCAGTGGCCTGATCGCGGCTGTCCGCCAGAAATCGATAGGCCTGCAGAAGACCGGCAGGGCCCACAAATTTGTCAGGATTCCACCAGAAGCTCGGGCAACTCGTAGAGCAGCTCGCGCACAAAATGCACTCGTACAAGCCGTTGAGCTCTTCGCGCTCTTCGGGGCTTTGCAGACGCTCCTTTTCAGGCGGTACCGTGTCGTTGATCAAATAGGGTTTGATCGAGTTGTACTGCTTGAAGAACTGGGTCATGTCGACGATCAAATCGCGGATGACGGGCAGTCCCGGCAAAGGTTTGAGAACGATGGTGCCGGGTAGGGTGAGCATGTTGGTCAGACATGCCAGACCATTCTTGCCGTTGATATTCATGGCATCGGATCCACAAACACCCTCGCGGCAGGATCGGCGAAAGGTGATGCTGGGATCCTGCGCCTTGAGCTTCATCAGGGCGTCGAGCAGCATGCGCTCGCTACCATCAAGCTCCACCTCAATGGTCTGCATGTAAGGCTTGGAGTCAGCGTCGGGGTCGTAACGGTAAATTTTGAAGGTGCGCTTTGCCATGGTGATTTCTCGCTTGATTGGTTTGAGTGCTTGATCGCAGGGAATGCTGCGGATCAAAAGCTGCGAACAGTCAGGGGAATCGAATCGACACTCAACGGCTTCATTTGAACGGGCTTGTAAGTGAGCTTGTTGCCTTCGCTGTGCCACAGGGTGTGCTTGTGCCAGTCGGTGTCGTTGCGACCGTTCGGGTTGGCTGGCGTATCGCCGTAGTCGTCCACCGAGTGCGCGCCGCGACTTTCGTGGCGGGCGGCTGCAGAGACCATAGTGGCTTGTGCGGCTTCGATCAGATTTTCAACTTCCAGTGCTTCAATTCGCGCAGTGTTGAAGATCTTGGACTTGTCTTTGAGACCAATGTTCTTGACGCGCTCGCGCAGGGCGGCAATCTTGACGACGCCTTCGTCCATCACGGCTTGGGTGCGGAACACGCCTGCGTGCTGTTGCATGGCGGCACGGATGTCGTTTGCTACGTCCTGTGCGTATTCGCCTCCAGTGGTCTCGTCCAGACGGGCAATGCGCGCCAGTGTGGCGTCGGCTGCATCCGCCGGCAGTCCCTTGTGGCTGTTGGTTTTATTGAACTCGACAATGTGGTTGCCTGCGGCGCGGCCAAACACCAGCAGGTCCAGCAGAGAGTTCGTGCCCAGGCGGTTGGCACCATGCACGCTGACGCAAGAGCACTCTCCGACGGCGTAAAGGCCGTTGACGACTTCACTCTTGTTGTCGGCATTCTGTGTCACAACCTGGCCGTGAATGTTGGTGGGAATGCCGCCCATCTGGTAGTGGATGGTGGGTACCACAGGAATGGGTTCCTTGGTGATGTCCACGTTGGCAAAGTTGTGGCCAATTTCGAACACCGAAGGCAGGCGCTTCATGATGGTGTCAACGCCCAAGTGGGTCATGTCGAGGTTGATGTAGTCCTTGTTCGGACCGCAACCACGACCTTCCTTGATTTCTTGGTCCATACAGCGCGACACATAGTCCCGTGGGGCCAGATCCTTGTAGGCTGGTGCGTAGCGCTCCATAAAGCGTTCACCATTGCTATTGCGCAAAATCGCACCTTCGCCACGGCAACCCTCGGTCAGCAGGACGCCTGCACCCGCCACGCCGGTGGGGTGGAACTGCCAGAACTCCATGTCTTCGAGTGGAATGCCAGCGCGTGCAGCCATGCCCAACCCGTCGCCGGTGTTGATGAATGCATTGGTTGACGCTGCAAAAATCCGACCGGCACCGCCAGTGGCGAGCAGTGTGGTCTTGGCTTCAAAAATATGAACGTCGCCGCTCTCCATTTCAATGGCGGTCACTCCGACAACATCTCCAGCGGTATTGCGGATCAGGTCCATGGCCAACCATTCAACAAAGAAGCTGGTCTTCTCCTTGACATTTTGCTGATATAGCGTGTGCAGCATGGCGTGACCCGTACGGTCTGCTGCGGCGCAGGCGCGCTCCACCGCTTTTTCACCATAATTCGCAGTGTGACCACCAAACGGACGCTGATAAATGGTGCCGTCCGGGTTGCGGTCAAACGGCATGCCCATGTGCTCAAGGTCATAGACGACCTTGGGTGCTTCACGGCACATGAATTCGATGGCGTCCTGGTCGCCCAGCCAGTCAGAACCTTTGACGGTGTCGTAGAAGTGGTAATGCCAGTTGTCGTCGTTCATATTGCCCAGTGAGGCGCCAATGCCTCCCTGGGCTGCTACGGTGTGCGAGCGCGTGGGAAACACTTTGCTCAGCACAGCCACATTGAGACCGGCGCGCGCCAGTTGAAGTGATGCGCGCATGCCGGAGCCGCCAGCGCCCACGATAACAACGTCAAATTTTCTTTTAGTAACGGGATAAGTCATGAATTAAAGCCTCAATCGTGTAGTGGTTTCAAAGGCGCCACAGGACTTGAATCGCCCAACCCGCGCAACCCACGAGCCAGACAATAGAAAAAACTTGCAGTGACAGACGCACAGCGACGGGCTTGATGTAGTCCATCCAGATGTCGCGGATGCCAATCCATGCGTGGTAGAGGAGAGAGATGATCACGCACAGGGTAATGACCTTCATCCATTGAGCCGAAAAAATTCCCGCCCATTTGTCGTAGCCGATGGGGCCTTTGGAAAAGATGACCTGCGCGAGCAGAATGATGGTAAAAATCGCCATCAGTGCTGCTGTCACGCGCTGGGCCAGCCAATCGCGCAAGCCGTAATGTGCGCCCACAACGATGCGTTTGGAGCCGTAGTTAACTGCCATGGTGAATATTCCTCAATGAGTTGCAACTGGATGGATGATTGCTGCGTCGGGTATGGTCAGTACAGACCAAACAGCTTGGCGCCCAACAGCACTGTCAGCCCGGTACCCAGAGCCAATGTGACGATGGCGGAGCTCTTGCCAAACTCTTTGCTCACCGCGTGGTTGATGTCCATCCAGAGGTGACGGACGCCTGCTATGAAATGGTGCAGGTAAGCCCAGATGATGGCCAACGCCACCAGCTTCATGAACCAGCCAGGAATGAACCCGACTCCCACAGTGAATACGCTGGCGAACCTGGCGAAAGAGATCTCAGACGATACTGACGTGTCAAACATCCAGATAATGAACGGCATCAGGATGAACATGATGGCACCACTAACCCGGTGCAATATGGAAACCCATCCAGCCAACGGCAACCGGTAGGAGGGCAGGTCCGTCAACGCATTGATGTTGCGAAACTCAGGGCGTTTTGGGCGGGGAGAGGAACTAAGCTCAGTCATTTGTGGGCTTTCTTTGGGGTAACTGTTTGTAATTATTGATGCTGACAAGCAAAATTCTATTGCACTGCAGCAGGCTGACACTGTACTTGCAGTCAACCAAATTCAATTTAGAGCATTTCGATAGTAGTGTGTGTCGGTCAGGTACAGGCCGCGTCGCATCTCCATGGGTGCATCGTTATAGGTATATGCAATGCGCTCCACGCTCAACAAGGGTGTCTGGGGTCCGATCTGTAGCAAACCGCATTGCTCTGCATCGGGCAGGATGGCCCTGATTTTCTCTTCGGCGCGCACCATGCGCACGCCAAATTCGGTTTCAAATAGAGCATACATGGGGCCGTCATAGTCGGTAAGCCGCTCTGCAGTAAGCCCTTTGAACGGCATGGCGGGCAACCATAAATCTTCCAGAATCGTGGGGATTGCCGAGAACGACAGCACCCTGCGCACCTGCAGTACCGCATCGCCTGCGCGCATGGCCAGCGCCCGGGCGACGTCTGCGGACGCACGGGATTTCTTGCAATCAATGATCTGGCGCTGCGCCGGTCCTTCGCTATTGGGGTCGCCGTTATCCGGAACGAGTTTTAAAAAGCGATATTGAACCTGGTGCTCCGCATGGGTTGCAACAAAGGTACCTTTACCCTGTCGACGAATCAGCAGGTTTTCCGCCGCCAGTTCATCAATGGCCTTGCGAACGGTACCCTGACTCACCTTGTACCGTGCAGCGAGGTCGATTTCGCTGGGTATGGCCTCACTCGGCTTCCACTCGCCTGACTGCAGGCTTTTGAGCATCAGCACCTTGATTTGCTGGTACAGCGGACTGAAGGCGGGTGTTGGCTGCGTCGTCGCCAGAGCGTCTGTGTCCACCAGATTGGTGGCGGCGCTGTTGCTGGGAAAGGGGGGCGTTGCAGACATAAAAAGGATTTTGGAGTCAGCTGCGAGTCAGTCTGGAAATTAGTGGTAATCATATCTTATATAAGACATAAGACAAGTTGACTTGGCCACAAATTCGGGGGTAAACTCGCTCGCATTCTGCGGGACTCAACCTTTCGCCTGGGTTCCCGGACAGTCGCCTTTTTCACAACACTTCCTGGAGTTATCACCATGAGCAAAAAGCCCGTTCGCGTTGCCGTCACTGGAGCCGCTGGCCAAATCGGATACGCCATTCTTTTTCGTATCGCCTCTGGCGAGATGTTGGGTAAAGACCAGCCAGTGGTTCTGAGTTTGCTGGAAGTTCCTGTCGAAAAAGCCCAGCAAGCCCTCCAAGGCGTCATGATGGAGTTGCAAGACTGCGCATTCCCGCTGCTGTTGGGTATGGAAGCCCATAGCGACCCGATGACGGCTTTCAAGGATGTGGATTACGCACTGTTGATTGGTTCGCGTCCCCGCGGCCCTGGCATGGAGCGCGCTGAACTGCTCGCCGTGAACGCCGAAATCTTCACAGCGCAAGGCAAGGCCCTGAACGCCGTGGCCAGCCGGAACGTCCGCGTACTGGTGGTGGGTAACCCTGCCAACACCAACGCGTACATCGCCATGAAGAGCGCTCCCGACCTGCCACGCAAAAACTTCACCGCGATGCTGCGTCTTGACCACAATCGCGCCTTGAGCCAGCTCGCTACCAAGACGGGTAAAGCCGTGGCCGACATCGAGAAGCTGACAGTGTGGGGCAACCATTCCCCCACCATGTATGCCGATTACCGTTTTGCCACCATTGGCGGCGCCAGCGTCAAGGACATGATCAATGACCAGGACTGGAATGCCAATACGTTTCTTCCCACCGTTGGCAAGCGTGGCGCAGCCATCATTGCTGCGCGGGGCGTGTCATCCGCTGCGTCGGCTGCCAATGCAGCAATCGATCACATGCGTGACTGGGCGTTAGGCACCAACGGCAAGTGGGTCACCATGGGTGTTCCGTCTGATGGCCAATACGGCATTCCCAAAGACACCATGTTTGGCTTTGCTGTGACCTGCGAAGGCGGCGAGTACAAAGTGGTCGAAGGTCTGCCAGTGGATGCGTTCAGCCAGGAATGCATCAACAAGACCCTGAAAGAGCTGCAAGACGAGCAAGCTGGTGTAGCCCACCTGCTGTAAACCGTGGAACATCCGCGCGACGTTCTCCTCGGCGCACAGGGTGCTGCGGGCTTGCTGCCCGTATGCGACCACTACAGCGGTGTTGAAGCGCGGATGGTCAAAAGTCTGCAATTGCAGGCAGAGATGATGGAGGAGTTCGGTGTCTGCGTCTTCGACGTGACGCTGGACTGCGAAGACGGTGCGCCCGCTGGTGGTGAAGAAGATCAGGCAAATCGGGTTGTAGCCCTCGCCAATGCTGCGCAAGCAGCTACTAATTTGATAGCGAACGGGCCGCTGCGCCGCATCGGTGCCCGGCTTCACGCGGTAGACCACCCGTCTTTTGAAGCAGATGTGGTGATCGTCGTTGGTGGCGCCGCGCAGTCCCTGAGTTACGTAATGATTCCCAAAGTGGAATCGCTCGCCGATGTGGAACGTGCACTGGCCGCAGTAGATGCCGCAGTAACGCCCAAGCAGCGCGCAGATGCATTGCCTTTGCACGTGCTGATTGAGTCGCCCCACGCGGTACACCGGGCGTTCGAGATTGCCTCCCATCCGCGGGTGCAGTCTCTAAGCTTTGGGCTGATGGATTTTGTGTCTTCCCATGGCGGGGCGATTCCCCATACGGCCATGGATGTTCGTGCTGCGGACGATTCGAACACACTCGACCAGTTTCACCACCCGCTGGTGGTCCGAGCCAAGCTGGAAATTGCCAGCGCGTGCCATGCCTACGGCAAAGTTCCCTCGCACTGTGTCGTCACGGATCTGCGCGATGCCATGACGACGGAGGGGGCTGCGCGCAGGGCGGCCACCGCGCTCGGATACACCCGGATGTGGAGCATTCATCCCAGCCAGATCAGACCTATTTTGACGGCCTTCACGCCGTCTGCTGAAGCCTTGGATTTGGCGGCACACATCGTGCTTGAAGCCATCCGGCAGGATTGGGCGCCTATTGCCGTGAAAGGCAAACTGCATGACCGTGCCAGTTTTCGGTATTTCTGGCAGGTCTTGGAGCGTGCGCACCAGACTGGGTGTGTTTTGCCAGAGCCCGTACGACCGTATTTCGCGCGGCCGTAGGAATTCAAGAAATTTTTGTTGTTTTAGAAGGAGTCATTACCATGTTGCAAGCTTACCGTGACCATGTGGCCGAACGTGCCGCTCTGGGTATCCCCCCGCTGCCTTTGTCTGCCAAGCAGACTGCAGAGTTGATTGAATTGCTCAAGTCGCCGCCCGCTGGCGAAGAGGCCACCCTGCTGGACCTCATTACCCACCGCGTCCCTGCCGGTGTGGATGATGCTGCCAAGGTCAAGGCCAGCTATCTGGCCGCTGTAGCCCATGGCAGCGAAAAATGTGCCTTGATCTCCCGTGAACGTGCAACCGAGTTGCTCGGCACCATGCTGGGCGGCTACAACATCAGCCCCTTGGTGGAACTGCTGGACGACGCTGTCGTGGCTGCCCAAGCTGCGGAAGGCCTGAAGAAAACCCTGTTGATGTTTGACCAGTTCCATGACGTCAAGGAAAAAGCCGACAAGGGCAACGCATTCGCCAAGGCCGTGCTGCAAAGCTGGGCCGATGCCGAATGGTTTACCAGCCGTCCCGAAGTGCCACCAAGCATCACCGTCAGTATTTTTAAAGTCGCCGGTGAAATCAACACCGATGACCTGAGCCCCGCGCCCGACGCCTGGAGCCGCCCCGACATTCCATTGCATGCGTTGGCCATGCACAAAAACGCGCGCCCTGGCGTCACGCCCGAGCAAGACGGGAAGCGTGGCCCGGTCAAGTTCATTGAAGATTTGCGCGCCCGTGGCGACTTGGTGGCCTATGTGGGTGACGTGGTCGGTACCGGTTCCAGCCGCAAGTCGGCCACCAATTCGGTGCTGTGGTTCACGGGGGAAGACATCCCCTTTGTGCCGAACAAGCGCTTTGGCGGCGTCTGCCTGGGCTCCAAAATTGCCCCGATTTTCTACAACACCATGGAAGACTCAGGCGCACTGCCCATCGAGTTGGACGTGAGCCAGATGGACATGGGTGACGTGGTCGAATTGCGTCCTTACGACGGCAAGGCCTTCAAGGATGGCAAAGTGATTGCCGAGTTCAAAGTCAAGAGCGACGTGCTGTTTGACGAAGTGCGCGCTGGTGGCCGTATTCCGCTGATCATTGGTCGCGGCTTGACTGCCAAGGCCCGCGAAGCACTGGGCTTGCCCGTTTCCACCTTGTTCCGCCTGCCCACCAATCCAGCCGACACCCACAAGGGTTTCACGCTGGCACAGAAGATGGTGGGTCGTGCTTGCGGTTTGCCTGAAGGACAGGGCGTACGCCCCGGTACCTACTGTGAGCCCAAGATGACTTCAGTCGGTTCGCAAGACACCACCGGCCCCATGACCCGCGACGAGTTGAAAGACCTGGCTTGCCTGGGCTTCAGCGCTGATCTGGTGATGCAATCGTTCTGCCACACGGCTGCTTACCCTAAGCCGGTCGACGTGAAAATGCACCACGAGTTGCCCGAGTTCATGAGCAACCGTGGCGGTGTTCCCCTGCGTCCCGGCGACGGCATCATCCACAGCTGGCTTAACCGCATGTTGTTGCCTGACACCGTCGGTACTGGTGGCGACAGCCACACCCGTTTCCCAATCGGCATCAGCTTCCCGGCGGGCTCCGGTCTGGTGGCTTTTGGTGCCGCAACCGGGGTGATGCCGCTGGACATGCCTGAAAGCGTATTGGTGCGTTTCAAAGGCAAGTTGCAGTCGGGCATCACCTTGCGTGACCTGGTGAATGCGATTCCCCTGTACGCCATCAAGGCGGGCTTGCTGACGGTGGCCAAGCAGGGCAAAGTAAACATTTTCTCGGGCCGTATTCTGGAAATTGAAGGTCTGCCTGACCTGAAGGTCGAGCAGGCGTTTGAGTTGAGCGATGCGTCCGCTGAGCGTTCGGCTGCAGGTTGTACCGTGCACCTGGACAAGGCGCCCATCATCGAATACATCAATAGCAATATCACCATGCTCAAGTGGATGATTGCGACGGGGTATTCGGACGTGCGTACCATCAACCGCCGCATCAAGGCCATGGAAGCCTGGCTGGCCAATCCAGAATTGCTCAAAGGCGATGCAGATGCAGACTACGCCGCGGTGATCGAGATTGATCTGGCTGACATTCACGAGCCTATCGTGGCCTGCCCGAATGACCCGGATGACGTCAAGACACTGGCCGATGTTGCGGGTTCCAAGATTGATGAAGTGTTCATCGGCAGCTGCATGACCAATATTGGTCACTTCCGTGCGGCCTCCAAGCTGCTGGAAAACAAGCGCGACATTCCCGTGAAACTGTGGATGGCGCCACCTACCAAGATGGATGCCAAACAGCTCAGTGACGAAGGTCATTATGGTGTTCTCGGCAGTGCTGGCGCCCGCATGGAAATGCCGGGATGCAGTCTGTGCATGGGTAACCAGGCGCAGGTTAAGGAAGGTGCTACCGTGTTCAGCACCAGCACCCGCAATTTCCCGAACCGTCTGGGCAAGAACAGCAATGTGTATCTGGGCTCGGCCGAGCTCGCAGCCATTTGTTCCAAGCTGGGTCGTATTCCGACCAAGGAAGAATACATGGCCGACATGAGCGTGTTGACGGCCGCCAGCGACAAGGTGTACCAGTACCTGAACTTCGACAAGATCGCGGATTTCACGGACATCGCCGCGACCGTCAAAGAAGACGCCATCGTCTGATTCTGACGATTCCAGATATCGCGTGGACCGGGCTCCGCAGTGAAAGCTGCGGAGCTTTTTTTATTGGTGCAACCCGGGATTTAGAAACGGATTGGGGTCATGGCCCTCACTGAGCGCCTGCGGTTAAACTGCTCACACTCACAAAACGGTCAAATCGTTGACATATTTCTTGGTAAGGAGTTCGCGATGCTGTTTGGAAAGCTTTTGCCCCGAGAGGGCAATTTTTTTGAGATGTTCAACCAGCATGCGGATCGGATTGTAGAGGCAGCCCATGCATTCTCCAAGCTGGTGGCCAACTACAACGACCTGGACTTGCGGGCCAAATACAACCAGGAAGTCGACGATGCGGAGCGTGCCGCTGACCGTGTGACGCACGAGTGCAATAAAGCCATCCACATCACCTTCATCACGCCGATTGACCGCGAGCAGATTCATACGCTCATCAACACGATGGATGATGTAGCGGACTTGATTCAGGACTCCGCAGAAACAATGGCGTTGTACGACGTACGCCATATGACGGAAGAAATTACTCGCCTTACAGACCTCAGCGTCAAGTGCTGCGAGCGTTTGCGTGATGCGGTCAAGCTTTTGGGAAATATTGCGGATCAATCCACCGCCGAGGCCGCCTTGAAGACATGCGAAGAAATCGACAAACTCGAATCAGACGCCGATCGCGTGATGCGCACGGCCATGAGCAAGTTGTTTCGGGAAGAGCCGGATGTGCGTGAAGTCATCAAACTCAAGGCGATTTACGAGTTGCTGGAGACCATTACGGACAAATGCGAAGACGTAGCCAACGTTATCGAGGGCATCGTCCTCGAAAACTCCTGATCAGGCTGGCGGCTGGACTATGCAAACCGTACAAGCGTCCCTGTGGGTGGTTATTCTTTTGGTGCTTCTGGCGTTTCTGTTTGACTTCATGAATGGATTTCATGATGCCGCCAATTCGATTGCCACCGTGGTGTCAACTGGCGTTTTGAAGCCGGGGCAAGCTATTCTTTTTGCTGCATTTTTCAATGTGGTCGCGATTTTCGTTTTTCACCTGTCCGTCGCAGCCACGGTCGGTAAAGGCATTGTGCAGCCGGGGGTTGTTGACACCCATGTAGTGTTTGGCGCCTTGGTGGGAGCCATCACCTGGAATGTCATTACCTGGTATTACGGCATTCCGAGCAGTTCATCGCACGCCTTGATTGGTGGCATTGTGGGAGCCGTGATCGTCAAGGCGGGTGCGGGTGCACTGATTTCAGCGGGCATTCTCAAGACGGTGGCCTTTATTTTTGTATCACCGTTATTGGGTTTTCTGCTCGGGTCCGTGATGATGGTTATCGTCGCCTGGGTCTTTCGCAGGACCCGACCTTCGCGAGTGGATAAATGGTTTCGACGTTTGCAGTTGGTGTCCGCAGGTGCCTATAGCCTGGGGCATGGTGGCAATGACGCTCAGAAAACGATTGGCATCATCTGGATGCTGCTGATCGCAACGGGTTACACGGCGGCTGCAGATAAATCGCCGCCAATGTGGGTCATCGTTTGTTGCTACATGGCGATAGGTGCGGGTACCATGTTTGGCGGATGGAGGATTGTCAAAACCATGGGGCAGCGCATCACTAAACTTAAACCAGTGGGTGGATTTTGTGCAGAGACCGGTGGCGCGATCACTCTGTTTCTGGCTACTGCGTTGGGCATCCCCGTATCGACGACGCACACGATTACAGGTGCCATTGTTGGCGTAGGGTCAACCCAGCGCGCCAGCGCCGTCCGCTGGGGTGTAGCGGGCACTATCGTCTGGGCATGGGTATTGACGATCCCCGCAAGCGCGTTCGTTGCTGCTGTTGCTTATTGGATCAGTCTCCAGATTTTTTAGCGCTTTCCGGTTGGGATATGAGCTGAGCGGCTTCCACCTGGTACTCGAAGTAGCGCTGAAAACTGAAAGCGATGGTGGCAATTAGGACCGTCGTTCCAATCGACAGCGATGTGGCCAACGCGCCCACGGTTAACCAGTTGGTCCGCCCCTCGACCGCATCCGGAGGCGCATCCGGATTGAAGCGCCAGTTCCATTTTTCGACGTCCATGAGGCCAAAAACAAGGGCATTGAGCGCGCATCCAGCCATCGTAAAACCCAACAAGGGAATCAATACCCAACTCCATTGATCATCCAGGCCGAACTCCCGTGCACGCAGCACGCCGTAAAGGCCAATCAGAGTCGGTATTGTCAACAGCCAACCCAAGCGGTCCGATATACCCCAAAGGTAGAATCGGTGAAGCCCCAGGGGCCCACCGACAAATGCAAGCCAGGTCGCAACGGTTTTATTTTTCATCCACTGATTGTGCCGGAGCGCAGGTGCTTCCCATGCCGATGGCTTTGTCCATCAGAACGACATCCAGCCAGCGATCAAACTTCCAGCCGCAGTCGGCGAGTACGCCAACGTGGCTGAAGCCGCACGTCCGGTGCACACCGATGGATCCCTTGTTGGCCGAGTCGCCAATGACTGCGATCAACTTTCGCACTCCCGCCCGCTCCGCTTGCGCCATCAGTTCCTCCAGCAGGAGGCGGCCCAGCCCTCTGCCGTGTGCTGCCGGGGCCAGATATATAGAGTCCTCGGCCGAAAAACGGTAAGCAGGTCGAGGTTTGAACCAGTTGCAATAAGCGAAGCCCAATACGCCTGTGCCATCTTCGAGGACCAGGTAGGGCAGGCCCTTGGAGAGTACATCCGAACGGCGCGATGCCATGTCCTGTGCGCTGGGCGGGGTGGTCTCAAATGTTCCCGTTCCATGGAGAACGTGATGGGCATAAATTGTGGTGATGTCGTTGATATCGGCGTCAACGCTTGGGCGAATTTTGGTCATGGACTGGTTAAAGGTTATAATAGAAAGCTATTCAGAGTGTCACTGGCCGGGTGGTCAGTTGCGTGTCTCAACTCTAAATTTAATGGTTGAAAGAAATTTCCGCCACCCAAAGGATAAATCATGGTCGTCATTCGACTCGCCCGTGGCGGTGCAAAAGCACGCCCGTTTTTCAATATTGTTGTGGCTGACAAGCGCACACGCCGTGATGGTCGCTTTATCGAGCGTATTGGTTTTTACAACCCCATCGCAGCTTCCAACGAAGAAAGCATCCGTATCGCTCAGGATCGCCTGACGTATTGGAGAGGTGTTGGCGCCCAGGCTTCCCCCACAGTGGAACGCCTGATCAACCAGGCTGCTAAAAAAGCTGCTTGATCCAAATAGTGTCAGGCGTTCACTCTGTGTGAGCGTCCGACATGAAATGCCCTATGCCCATGCTACCCGGACTCGAATCTGCTGCACTTCCAGCCGATGCCATCGAAATCGGGAGGATTGCGGATGCTTGGGGCATTAAGGGCTGGTTTAAGGTCCTGCCTTATAGCGCCCATCCGGAGGCGCTTTTTTCGTCCAAGAACTGGTTTCTGCTTCCGACCGAGAGAGGCCTGAAGACATTTGACGGGACCATGAAGCTGGCTGTCAAAGAGGCTAAGGATCACTCCGGGTCGGTGGTTGCGAGCGCGCAAGGGGTGGACGACCGTTCCGCTGCTGAGGCGCTGCGCGGTGCGCGCATCTTTGTGTCGCGTGTGAGCTTTCCCGCGGCGGCCAAGGACGAGTATTACTGGGTTGATTTGATTGGTCTTGACGTGGTCAATCGCCAGGACGAATCGCTCGGTTCCGTCAAAGAATTGTTGTCAACAGGCGCACAAACGGTATTAGTGCTGGAATATTCAGAAGATGGCAAAGTCTGTGAGCGAATGATCCCCTTTGTCGCCGCGTATGTCGATGATGTCGATCTTGCCACACGACGTATTCGCGTTGACTGGCAGTCTGACTACTGAGCCCGCGGCGCATGCGCTTTGACGTGGTTACGCTTTTCCCGGAGCTTTTCGCTCCGTTCCTGATTGCAGGCATTACCCGACGTGCCTTCGAATCAGGTCAGGTGGACGTGCATCTTTCCAATCCCCGTGACTTTGCCAGTGGCAATTACCGCCGGGTAGATGACCGTCCGTTCGGCGGCGGACCGGGCATGGTCATGATGGCGGAGCCGATGGCCAAGGCGGTTGAAGAAATCAAGGCAGCGCGTAAAGATGGGGCGCCGGTGATTCTGTTTTCGCCTATCGGGAAGCGGCTGGATCACGCCGCAGTTCAGCGGTGGTCCAGCAGCACGGGAGCCATCTTGATTTGCGGCCGCTACGAAGGGATCGATCAGCGGTTTATTGATTCTTGTGTCGATGAGCAGATCAGTCTCGGTGATTTCGTTCTTTCAGGTGGGGAGGTGGCCGCCATGGCCTTGCTGGATGCTGTGGCGCGCTTGCAGCCAGGTGTATTGTCAGACCCCGACAGCCATCAATTTGACAGCTTTAACCCGGCTCTGGACGGTCTGCTGGATTGCCCGCATTACACCCGTCCTGAAGAATGGAAGAGCGAAAAAGTCCCTGCGGTCTTGATGTCCGGACACCATGAGCACATAGAGCGTTGGCGGCGTGACCAGCGCTTGCAACTGACGGCGTTGCATCGCCCCGATTTGCTGGAAACCGCCCGAAGGGCAGGACATCTGGGGTCGAAAGACGAGTCCGCATTGTCGTAGCAGATTTGGGCTTGCTATAATAGCGGGCTTATCGATCCTCTGTACGGCCAAATCAGCCTTGTGCTTGATTGGTGCCATTTCGGTGCTGGCGCATACACGATCACGAAGGAAATCATGAATCTGATACAAATTCTTGAGCAGGAAGAAATTGCTCGCCTTGGGAAGACCCTTCCCGAATTCGCTCCCGGCGATACCATCGTCGTCAGCGTGAACGTCGTTGAAGGTACCCGCAAACGGGTGCAGGCTTACGAAGGTGTCGTCATTGCCAAACGCAATCGCGGTCTGAACAGCGGCTTCATTGTCCGCAAAATTTCCAGCGGTGAGGGTGTAGAACGTACGTTCCAGACCTACAGCCCCTTGATTGCATGCATCGAAGTCAAGCGTCGTGGCGATGTGCGCCGCGCCAAGCTGTACTACCTGCGCGATCGCAGCGGCAAGTCGGCACGTATCAAAGAAAAATTGCCAGCCAAGAAAACAGCTGTCGCAAAATAAGACGTTCTGTATTGAACAGAAACCGCCCGGCGCAAGCTTGTGGCGGTTTTTTTATGACCCAATTCCCAGTATTTGATCCGCATAGCGTTCCAGTGGTCGGCATTGACGACCATCTGCCCAAGGTTCGCTCGCAATCTTTGCGACCAATGGCGATGGCCCTTCGGTTTGCAAGAGCGCACGCGTGGACACCTGAGATGTTGGCAGAGCCGCGCTTTTCCGACCGGCTTCCTGTGCACGCATCGGTGCTGATTCCTATGGTTATGCGTGAGCAGGGACTGACGGTGCTGTTAACCGAGCGGACCCAACATCTTTCAAGTCACTCGGGGCAGGTTGCATTCCCCGGTGGAAAGGCTGACCCGGAAGATGCCAGTGCCACGGTGACGGCCCTCAGGGAGGCCGAGGAAGAGATTGGTCTGGATCGCCGTTTTGTTGATGTGCTCGGCGAGCTGCCAATCTACACCACCGGCAGTGCATTTATCGTGACGCCGGTGGTCGCATTGGTGCGCCCGGGGTTTGCGATCTCACCCAATCCCCATGAGGTCGCAGATATCTTTGAGGTGCCACTGCATTTCCTGATGGATCCGGCCAATCACCGTCGCCATGCTTTCGAATGGGCTGGACAACGCCGCGAATGGCTGTCTATTCCGTACAAGGACGGACCAACCGAGCGCTTTATTTGGGGCGCAACGGCAGGAATGTTGCGTAATTTCTACCGCTTTTTGCTGGATTGAGTTGCTCGCATGGAACAGAGCGTTCGCCCTACTCTCCGGGCAATTCGGGTCGCTATGATTGCCCTATGAGTTTCATTTCCATTTTATTGGCGCTACTGCTGGAGCAGGCGAGGCCGCTGGCACAGGTGAACCCTGTTCACAACGGCGTGAGAAACTGGGTTCGCTGGGTCATCCGCAATCTGGATGCCGGTATGCCACTCCATGGCTGGCTGGCGTGGTGGGTTGCGGTGGCAACGCCCACCTTGCTGGTTTTTGCACTGCACTGGTTGCTGGTGTGGTCACTGGGCTGGGTGGCTGCAATCCTCTGGAGTGTGGTCATTCTGTATTCAACCTTGGGTTTTCGCCAGTTCAGTCACCACTTCACGGAAATCCGGGACGCGCTGGATGCGGGTGACGAAGATCTTGCGCGTGAGCGCCTCGCGCAGTGGATGCGCATCGATGCGAGCACGCTGCCACGCAGTGAGATTGTGCGGCACGTCATCGAGTACTCCGTCCTCAGCGCCCATCGCCATGTCTTTGGCGTTTTCGCCTGGTATGCCCTGCTGGCCGCGCTGGGTTTGGGACCCGCTGGTGCCGTTTTGTACCGGCTTGCAGGGTATTTTGTCCAATACGTAAACCGGACGTCGCACCCTTCCGGAACACCGGTGAGTCCTGCGCTGCAATTAGCCGCCAATACGGCCTGGAACGCCATGGATTGGATACCTGCCCGTATCACAGCACTCGGCTTTGCTTTTGTCGGCAGTTTTGAAGAGGCGGTGGACAGTTGGCGCCAGCATGAAGCCCAATTTCCTGGAGACGCCGACGGTGTCATCCTGGCGGCGACCTCCGGAGCCGTCAACGTTCAGCTGGGATCGCGGGAGCGTGCGGGTTCAGGGCAGGTGCCGCAATCCCTTCACCTGCGCGCGGTCGTCGGCCTGGTTTGGCGCACGGTCGTGATGTGGATGGTATTTCTCGCGCTGCTCTCGCTGGCACGCCTCCTGGGCTGAAGTTGTCAGGGGAATTCTGGGGGTTATCAGTAGCGTTTCTGGGACAGTTCAGCAAACAGGTCGCTATATATTTTGTAGCGGTTCGCGCTGATTTGATCGGGGCTGGCGACTGAATACGCTTCAGACGCCGGTTGCAGCGCGGCAATGACGCCGCACCCTGGTTCGTGCAGATGGCTGCAGTTGTAGAACTTGCAATCCGACGCATGGGCTTTTATATCGGGCATCAGGCCCGCCAGGTGCATGGGCTCGATGTGGTTCAGGCCAAATTCCTGAAATCCCGGTGAGTCGATCACGGCAGTCGTCTTGGCATCGTCCACCCAGTACAAGGTGGTGCTGGTAGTCGTGTGTTTGCCGGAATTCAGCGCGGTGGATATGGCATTGGTCAACACATGCGCTTGCGGAATCAAGCGGTTGATCAGGGTGCTCTTGCCCGATCCGGAGGGTCCCAGCACCAGGGTGGTTTTCCCTTTGAGCACCGGATCCAGGGGGTGCTCGGGGTAAGCCTCGCTGTCTCCGCGTGGCTTCAAAGCCATGGGCAGCACCGTGTAACCCATGTCGAGGTACACCTTGAGCCGCTGCCAGGCTTTGTCAAACGGCACCGCCAGATCGCTCTTGTTGAGCGCAATGATGGGGCGGATGTGCTCGGCCTCTGCGGCGATCAAAGCACGGGTCAATTGGCTCTCGGAAAACTCGGGTTCGGCCGCAATCAGTATCAGGATCTGGTCCAGATTGGACGCGAAAGATTTGGTGCGAATCTCGTCCTGTCGGTAGAACAGATTGCTGCGTGGCAGCACCTTTTCGATGGTGCCCTCGTCTTCGGAGGCTTGCCACAGCACGCGGTCACCCACTACTGTCTGGCTCTTTTTGCCACGCGGGTGGCAGATTAGTCGCCGGCCATCGGGTGTCTCGACCCAAACGTGGCGCCCATGCCCGGCAATGACCAAACCGGCTTCCAAAGTGGGGGATGTAGCCAAAATAGAACCTCTGCTCAATCTTTGATCAGAAGTGCGTCAACCTTGGCGGCGCACACAAAATCAGCCATCGAAATACCTTGTACGTCGTGCGTACACCACCGCACACTGCAACGGTTGTAGTGCACCAGCAACTCGGGGTGGTGGTGCTGCGAATGGGCTATGAACGCCACGGCATTCACGAACGCCATGGTCTCCAGATAGCCGCCGAGATGAAACGTCTTTTCAATAGCCACATCAGGGCCATCGCCAAACAGCTTCCAGTTATCCAGCTGGGCTAGCTGTGCTATCACTTGTGTAGCGGTCAGCGCACGGTTGGCGGGGGCTGGAGGGGTATTTTGTTTCAAAGTGTGATCCGGATCAGGCTGCGGTGGACGGAGTTTGCAGCCGTGCCAGTCGCTCGGTTGCGGGCGGGTGCGAGTAGTAAAACTTGACGTAAATCGGGTCTGGCGTCAGGGTGGATGCGTTGTCTTCAAACAGCCTCAGCAACGCGCTGGACAGGGCCGTGCCACTGGTCTGCTGAACCGCGTAGGCGTCGGCCTCGAATTCGTCACGACGCGACATTTGCGCCATCAGAGGGCCCATGAAGGTGCCCATCAATGGCAATACCAGCATGAAGAGCAACAGAGCGAGTGCGTCGTTGGCGCCATTCAGGTTGGGGGCGACCCCCAAGCCGGTAACAAACCAGGCCTGGTGGCTAACCCAGCCCAATATAAAAAACCCAAGGAGACTGATGCCAAACATGACGACCATCCGCTTGATGACGTGCCGGTGTTTGAAGTGCCCCAATTCATGTGCCAATACCGCGTCGACCTCGGCCGGGGCCAGTTGGGACAGCAGCGTGTCATAAAACACCACGCGTTTGGACGCACCGAATCCGGTGAAGTAAGCGTTGGCATGGGCGCTGCGCTTGCTGCCATCCATCACATAGAAACCTTTGGACTGAAAGCCGCAACGGGCCATCAACTCCGTCACACGGGTCTGGATGTCGGGGTCCTGCAAAGGCTGGAATTTATTGAATAAGGGTGCTATCCAGGTGGGGTACACCAGCAGCATCAGCAAGTTGAACCCCATCCACACGCCCCACACCCACAGCCACCACCAGGGTCCGGTCGCGCCCATCATCCACACGACCAGAGCCACCAGCGGCAGACCGATCAAGGCACCCAGCACAAGCGACTTTCCAAAATCCTGCAGCCACAGGGCGAAGCTGGTTTTATTGAAACCAAATCGCTCCTCGACAACAAAGGTCTGGTAGAGCGTGAACGGAAGATCCAGCAGACCGTTGATAGCAACGAACGCAGCCAACAGAACGACTTGTTGTGCAACACCGGTTCCCATCCAGTGGACCAACAGTTGATTCAAAAGAGACAGGCCACCGAGCAAGGTCCAGCACAGGGCAATAGCGGCGCCCCACGCCAGCTCTATCAGTCCAAACCGTACTTTGGTCACGGTGTAGTCTGCCGCCTTTTGGTGTGCATGCAGGGTGACTTTGGCGGCAAATGCGGCCGGTACGGTGTTGCGGTTGGTTGCCACATGGCGAATTTGCCGTGTGGCCAGCCAGAATTTCAACATCAGACTCACCGATAGGCCCAATGCGAAAACCAGGGTGGTCGTGAGGGACGCGGAGGTGCTGGTGAAGAGTTCTGTCATGGCGCCAGAGTTTAGGCCATCGGCGACAATCCAAGCCATGGCTGAAAACAACACCCCTTTGAGCAAATCAGATAAGAACCTCGTCTGGCTCGACTGCGAGATGACCGGACTGAATCCTCAGGTCGACCGCATCATTGAAATTGCAGTGGTTGTCACCGGTCCCCTGCTGGAATGCAGGACTGAAGGTCCCGTGCTGGTGATTCATCAAACCAATGCCCTGCTGGACCAGATGGACGCCTGGAACAAGGGTACCCACGGCAAGAGCGGGCTGATCGACAAGGTCAAAACCTCCACAATGGATGAGGAGCAGGCTCAGGCGGAGCTGATTGCTTTTCTGAACCAATACGTGCCTAAAAATGGTTCGCCCATGTGCGGCAACTCCATCGGGCAGGACCGTCGCTTTCTCGTCAAGTACATGCCGAAGCTGGAGGCGTTTTTTCATTATCGCAATCTGGACGTGAGCACGCTAAAGGAGCTCTCCAAACGCTGGCGTCCCGAGGTCTATGCATCGTTCAAGAAGCAGCAGCGCCACACTGCACTCGCCGATGTGTATGAGTCGATTGATGAGTTGGAGCACTACCGCCAGCACTTCCTGAAACTGGAATGATTCCCTAAAGAGCGATTGGATTAGGTAGAAACCCGAATCCGTGCCATAATTAGAGGCTGCGCTACAAACAGTGGCGCACATTGCACATCTCCCTTCATTCATCGGGTCCGCCTATTTGGGCCCCAAGCGCTGATTGAATTCACCGCAGGTTCCGTTTGATGGTTGATGTTTTTTAACCATTGACGGAGCAGTCGCATACCCTGCGGCGCTCGCGTGTGAGTAAAACCATGACTGACGCTTTTGCAGTGTCGGGCGCTTTTGCGCCTGACGAAACCCTTTCCACTATTGTTCCTGCTGATATCGCAGTGCAAGAAACCCCTGTTGGCACCGCTGCCGAACTGGTTTCTGCCGATGCGGTTGACGCCGGTGAGCCAGCCGAGGCCGCCCCCGAACTGCCGAATGGCTTCGTCCTGCTGGGCCTGGCTCCCGAGCTGGTTCACGCCGTCAAAGACCTGGGCTATACCCAGCCTACAACGGTTCAGCTCAAAACCATTCCTTTGGCGCTGCCAAGCGAAAACGCGGATCAGCAAGCTACCCGTTTCATCGACCTGATGGTCTCGAGCCAGACCGGTAGTGGAAAGACCGCCGCCTTTTTGTTGCCCGTGCTGCACACCTTGCTGAAGCAACTGGCACAAGCTGAAATCGACGAGCGTGCCGCATTTGAGCGCGAAGTGGCTGAAGCCGTCGCCAAGGGCGAGGCTCCTCCCAAGCGCCCCAAGCGCAAAGATCCCACCAACGTGCGCAACTTCAAGGCACCAGCACCTGGCGCCCTGATCGTTTGCCCAACCCGCGAACTGGCCCAGCAAGTGGCCAATGATGCGATTGACCTGGTGCAACATTGCCGGGGTCTGCGCATCGCCAATATCGTTGGTGGCATGCCTTATCAGTTGCAAATTGCCAAGCTGCAAAACGCTAATCTGGTGGTGGCTACGCCCGGCCGTTTGCTGGATCTGCAACGCTCCATGCAAATCAAGCTGGACCAGGTTCAGTTCCTGGTGGTGGACGAAGCCGACCGCATGCTCGACCTCGGTTTCTCCGACGATCTGGCTGAAATCAACCAGCTCACCATCGGTCGCAAGCAGACGATGATGTTCAGCGCCACTTTCGCACCCCGCATTCAGCAGCTTGCTGCCCGCGTGATGCGCGAGCCACAGCGCATCACCATTGACAGCCCAACCGAAAAGCACGCCAACATCAAGCAAGTGCTGTTCTGGGCCGACAACGCCCACCACAAGCGCAAGTTGCTGGACCACTGGTTGCGCGACACCACCATCAACCAGGCCATCGTTTTTGCCAGCACACAGATTGAGTGCGATGGCTTGGCCAACGACCTGCAGCAAGAAGGCTTTGATGCCGTCGCTCTGCACGGTGCCCTGAGCCAGGGTTTGCGTAACCGCCGCCTGATGGCCCTGCGCCAAGGCCAGGTGCAAATTTTGGTGGCTACCGACGTGGCTGCCCGCGGTATTGACGTGCCCACGATCACCCACGTGTTCAACTTCGGCTTGCCGATGAAGGCCGATGACTACACCCACCGCATTGGCCGTACCGGCCGCGCCGGGCGCGATGGTCTGGCGGTAACGTTTGCTGAAGTGCGTGATCGCCGCAAGATTTTCGACATCGAAGCGACGACCCGTCAACACTTCAAATCCGAGACCATTCCCGGTCTGGAGCCACAGCAGCGTTTCCCTGACTCACGTCCTGGAACCGGTGCCAGCTTCGGCGGCCGTGGCAGCCACAATGCTGACCGCGCACCCCGCAGCTTCGGCGGTGGTAACCGTGATGGCGGTGGCGGTGGACGCCCCAGCTTCGGCGACCGCAATGGTGGCGCGCCCCGTGACGCAGCACCAGGCAATTACCAGAATAATGGTGGCGGCTTCGGCGGCAACCGTGATGGTGGTTTCAACCGCGACAATGGTCCCCGTGACAACGGCCCACGCGATGGTGGTGACAACGGTGGATTCAACTACGCTCGCAAAGGCGGTTTTAACGACCGTTTCGCCGGCGCAGGTCGCCCTGACGCGGCTCCCCGCGGTGCGGACTTCGCCGCTCGCAAGCCTGCATTCAGCAAGCCCATGGGTGTGAAGCCCGGCAATGCTGGCAAGGTGTTTGTGCCACGTGACGCCAAAAAGCGTGCCGCGCGCACGTTTGACTAATCCAGTCTGACGACTGACGGGCCGATAGCGAACAGGGGTTCGAATCGGTTTGCAAAAATAGGCCCTGCAAGAGGGCCTATTTTTTTGTCTGCCGCTCTCAGGTCATGCCATTGCGGCTTGCCAGTTCCACAAACAGTCCCGAATGGTCCAGGTCGGCCAGGCCGTGATCAATGCCCCGGGCATACAACTGCTCGAACAGCTGGGTAATGGGGGCCTCGAAACCGATTTCATGGGCTGTTGAAAGTGCATTGCGCAAGTCTTTGAGCTGCACCGACATGCGTCCCCGGGGCGCAAAGTCACGCTCCACCATGCGCTGGCCATGCACTTGCAGAATACGGCTGTCGGCGAAGCCCCCGGTGATGGCTTCCTTAACCTTGGCCATATCTGCACCGCCGCGCTCGCACAGCAACAAGGCTTCAGCGACGGCGCCGATCGTGATCCCAACAATCATCTGATTCGCCAGCTTGGCCAGTTGCCCCGCTCCGGTAGGGCCCACATGGGTGGCGCGACCAAAGACCTTTAGCACGGGGAGAGCACGCTCGAAATGGGCGACTTTGCCTCCCACCATGATCGCCAGTGTGCCTTGTTCTGCACCCAGCGTGCCACCAGAAACGGGGGCATCCAGGTAGTCGATGTGCATTTCACTGAAGCGCGCGGCATGGTCCCGCGCTTCAACCGGCTTGATGGATGACATGTCGATCAGCAGACTGCCGGGCTTCATGGCCGCAGCGGCTCCGAGGTCAAACAGAACCTGGCCCACCACGTCGCCGTTTTCCAACAGCGTGATGACCAGGTCAGCATCCTTGACCGCCTCGCCCGGTGTGGCATGCACCACCGCACCGAAAGCCGCCAGCCGCTGCGCCTTCGCCTGTGTCCGATTCCAAACATGTACCTCATGCCCGGCCGCGCACAACAGGCGCCCCATGGGAAAGCCCATCAACCCAATGCCCAAAACCGAAATTTTCATCAAAGCCCCTACATCAATAGATGTTCGCCTGCGTTGTCGCCACCCAGTGTGACGTAGTTCACCTTGCGGATGTCCATCAGTTTCTTGCCGCCGGAATAGCTGATGGAGCTTTGCACATCCTGTTCCATTTCAATCATGGTCTCCGCCAGCTTCCCCTTGATTGGCTCCAGAATACGTTTGCCTTCGACGTGCTTGTATTCACCCTTGTTGAAGTCGCTGGCCGATCCGTAATATTCCTTGTACAGCTTGCCGTCCACCTCCACGGTCTGGCCTGGGCTCTCTTCGTGGCCGGCCAGCATGGAGCCAATCATGACCATGGTCGCGCCAAAGCGGACGCTCTTGGCGATGTCGCCATGCTCACGGATACCGCCGTCGGCAATGATGGGTTTTGTCGCCACTCGGGCACACCATTTCAGTGCGCTGAGTTGCCATCCGCCTGTGCCAAAGCCCGTTTTGAGCTTGGTGATGCACACCTTGCCTGGGCCGATGCCCACCTTGGTCGCGTCTGCACCCCAGTTCTCCAGATCAATCACTGCTTCGGGTGTGGCCACATTGCCGGCAATGACGAAGCTTGAGGGCAATTTTTCCTTCAGGTACGCGATCATGTTTTTTACGCTGTCGGCATGGCCATGGGCGATGTCGATGGTTATGTATTCAGGCGCTAGCCCCAGGCCAACCAGGGTGTCCACGGTGGCGTAGTCTGGCGGCTTGACCCCCAGCGATATGGAGGCGTACAAGCCCTTGGATTTCATGTCTTTGACGAACTGCACGTTGTCAAAGTCGAAACGGTGCATCACGTAAAAGTAACCGTTTTGCGCCAGCCAGATGCAAATCGTCTCGCTGACCACGGTCTTCATGTTGGCGGGGACTACCGGAATACGGAATCGGCGTCCTCCCAGCTCCACGCTGGCATCGCATTCCGAGCGGCTTTCCACGGTGCATTTGCGTGGCAGTAGCAGGATGTTGTCGTAGTCAAAAATTTCCATGGCCCAAGCTCCTTTTCCCATTTCAAGATAAATCTTCAAACACTGGGCGCTTGGACTTGGAACCGGCCATAAAAAAACCGGGTCTCAATTGCTTGGGCCCGGTGACCGATTGTATACAAAACCTGAAAACCCATTTGCCTTTCTACAATCAGGGCATGCTCTTTACCTCTGCCTCTTCAGACGCTTCGCTGTCGCCCCTGCTTTCCAATCTCAATCCGGAGCAACGCACCGCCGTCACGTTGCCCGCCGAACACGCGCTCATTTTGGCGGGTGCCGGATCCGGCAAGACGCGGGTGCTCACCACGCGCATTGCCTGGCTGCTGCAAAACGGTTATGTGTCGCCCGGCGGCATTCTGGCGGTGACGTTTACCAACAAGGCCGCCAAGGAAATGGTGACCCGCCTGAGCACCATGCTGCCTATCAATGTGCGTGGCATGTGGATTGGCACGTTCCACGGGCTTTGCAACCGCCTGCTGCGCTCGCACTTCAAGATGGCCAACCTGCCGCAGGCCTTCCAGATTCTGGACACGCAAGACCAGCTCAGCGCCATCAAGCGCATGTGCAAGCAGTTCGGTGTGACCGATGACGACGAGCGCTTCGCGCCCAAGCAGTTGCAGCGGTTTATCGGGGGCTGCAAGGAAGATGGAATGCGACCCAACATGGTGGAAGTGCGCGATGACGAGACCCGCAAAAAGGTCGACCTTTATCAGCTCTATGAAGAGCAGTGCCAGCGCGAAGGCGTAGTCGATTTTGGCGAGCTGATGCTGCGCTCGTATGAGCTGCTGCGCGACAACGACCCGGTTCGCGAGCATTACCAGCGGCGCTTTCGCCACATCCTGATCGACGAGTTTCAGGACACCAACAAGCTGCAATACGCCTGGATCAAGATGCTGGCCGGGCAGGGCGCGAACGCCAGCCCCGATACCGTGGGTGGTGCCGTGATTGCGGTGGGCGATGACGACCAGAGCATCTATGCGTTTCGCGGTGCGCGCGTGGGCAACATGGCTGACTTTGTGCGCGAGTTCAACGTGCAGCACCAGATCAAGCTGGAACAAAACTACCGCAGCTACAGCAACATTCTGGACTCGGCCAATGCGCTCATCAGCCACAACAGCAAGCGGCTGGGCAAGAACCTGCGCACCGACCAGGGCCCGGGCGAGCCGGTCCGGGTGTACGAGGCGCCCACGGACTTTTCCGAAGCGCAGTGGATGGTCGAGGAGATGAAGCAGCTGGTGCGCGACAACGGAACGGAACCGGCATTCGAGCGCAAGGAGATTGCGGTGCTCTATCGCAGCAACGCCCAAAGCCGGGTGATCGAGACTGCGCTGTTCAATGCGGCTATGCCGTACCGCGTGTACGGCGGGCTGCGCTTTTTTGAGCGGGCTGAAATCAAGCACGCGCTGGCCTACCTGCGGCTGCTGGAGAACCCGAACGACGACACCAGCTTCATGCGGGTCGTGAACTTTCCCGCGCGGGGCATCGGCGCGCGCTCAATCGAGCAACTGCAGGACATTGCCCGCGCTACGGGTTGTTCGCTGCACGATGCGGTCAGCACCCTGACCGGGCGGGCGGGTGCGGCGATTGCGGGCTTTGTGGCAAAAATAGACATCTTGCGTGAGCAGACGGTGGACATGAATCTGCGCGACATCATGTCGCTGATGCTGGAACAAAGCGGCCTCATGGCGCACTACAAGGCCGAGCGCGAAGGCGCCGACCGGGTGGAGAATCTGGAGGAGCTTGTGAACGCCGCCGAGAGCTTTGTCATGCAGGAAGGTTTCGGCCGTGATGCCGCGGCCATGCTGGCAGGCGCAGCCAACCCGCTGAGCCAAAGTCCGGCCAGCCAGGGTATGGATTTTTCCGACTCTGCCGAGCCCGTCAGAGATCCGGGAGCAGGCGTTGGGGCCGCGCAGATGGGTGAAGCACCGGCAGATGCGTTTGGTGACACTGGCGAGACGCTGTCCCCCTTGGTGGCCTTCCTGACCCACGCAGCGCTGGAGGCTGGCGACAATATGGCCCAAGCCGGGCAGGATGCCATTCAGCTCATGACCGTGCACTCCAGCAAGGGACTGGAGTTTGACTGCGTGTTTATCACGGGCATGGAAGAGGGCTTGTTCCCCCATGAGAACTCCATGAACGACCGTGAGGGCCTGGAGGAAGAACGCCGCCTGATGTACGTGGCCATCACCCGCGCCCGCAAACGCTTGTACCTGAGCCACTCGCAGTCGCGCATGCTGCATGGGCAGACGCGCTTTAACCTCAAGAGCCGCTTTTTTGAGGAGCTGCCAGAAGCATCGCTCAAGTGGCTGACGCCTAAAAATCAAAATATCGGCCGGGGATGGAATGCCGGGTCAGGTTCGGATTTTGCTATGAATTCAGGAGCTGGCTACGCAGGTTCTGCGGGGGCTACAGGCTCTTTTGGTCAAAAAGTTGTTCGTAAGGAAGAATCTGTCCATGGTCTGCGCCTGGGCATGAAAGTGTTCCACGCCAAGTTTGGCGAGGGCACCGTCTTGACGCTGGAGGGTGCTGGCGATGACGCCCGCGCGCAGATCAGTTTCCCGCGTCATGGTACGAAGTGGCTGGCCTTGAGCGTGGCCAAACTCAC
>Ga0105047_10002187_pt1 | contig 34954 bp, 27 predicted proteins | sample MAT04_FD_78384 | JGI IMG/M metagenome (GOLD analysis project Ga0105047, IMG submission 78384) | Freshwater microbial communities from Lake Fryxell liftoff mats and glacier meltwater in Antarctica - MAT-04 (megahit assembly) | ecosystem: Environmental > Aquatic > Freshwater > Ice > Liftoff... | reverse complement strand
TTGCCATGCTTGTCGAGCTTGCGGGCCAGCCATTCATGGCCGTTCAGACAGATCTGAATGACGAGCGGAAACCACGACTGAATGCGAACATGCATCAATCCGAAATCGCGATCCATGAAATAGAAGTAATCACACAGACACTTGCGAGTCGCATTGACCAGCTTCGGTCGCTTTTCAGCCGGAACCACCTTGAAACTCTGACACGGCTCAAGAATCCGCAGGACACAGATCAACCCCTGAGTGATTCCATCACGTTTCGCAATCTCTTTAGCGTAATGGTCCTTGCGAACCTTTCCGTTGATGTATTTAAACGGGCGTCCGAGTGTCTCTGCGAGTTTCTCGGCATGGATCTTCAGCCGCTCAGATTGCTGCTCCACGAATTTGCCGAAGTCCTTGATGAGCAACCCCAGCCGTGGGCTGGTCAAGTAGTCGATGCGGATCGCGAGGTGGCAGAATTCGGCGTGACGTACCGGATCGACAGCACCTGATCCGCTGGCATCATGAGTCTCCATCAACCCATCGAGTTGCCCGACGGGTTCGGGCCGCATTCTTCGATGTCGTTCTTTACTATACAATCAGGACGGATCGCAGGCCATATCGCTGCTGCGATCCGTCTTCGCTGAAATTCACTGACCACGCCACTCAGCATGCCATTCGCTGGTTTGTCAATTCCAGCACCTAATCCTCGGGCAGTCCAAGTTTCTTTCGACCATCCGTTGTGACGCGATTGGAATTCCAGGCCGGGTGCCAGGTTTGTTCAACCACGACCTGACGTACACCCGGGATCTGCATCAGTCGCTCCCGCACAGGTACAGATAGAGTTGGATGCACCGAAATAGAGCCGTCAATGAAATAGCCCAGCCGAGTTCGCCCACGATGAGGCATACACATAACCAGAGTGACAACATCGCCGCGGACTCGAACGTCATAGACGAGCCCAAGTTCGACGACGTTAATGTCAGCCGTGTAGAGTTGTGCATCCTTGCAATCTTTAAGAGCAATCCAAATGTCACGTTTAGAGATCGAACTATCTCCGGTTTCGCCATTTCGTGCCAGGCGACTGGATGGTTGTGCCGCCGCTGCGAGTTTAATTGTTTCGTTCGGCAACGCATCTTCATCCGACATGATCATGAGCGGGTTCATCATACAGTGACGCATTTTCTCAATGGCTGGCGGACCATCGGTGGCAGAGAATGGCATCGAAATGTACGCATTCTTCTCCCGCAGAATCGCGCCGGCGGGGACGTCCTTCAGGGGCAGCGGATATCGACTCCAGACGGATCCGTGCCACCGATAATACATCGTCGGCGCGCCGGTGTGTTTCAGTTCCGGAAGTCCCTCGGCGGAGTGATCCAGAAACAGCGAGACAAATGAATCTTTGCTGTCCTTGTGGAAAAACCCGACACCGTGAATATTCTCCTGTTGGTCACCCGGAACATCTCCGATCTGTAACTTGCCGTCCTGATCCATCCACAACGGGTCGGTGAAGGACTGACCAGAAAAGACCCACTCGTCATCACGCAGCGCTTCTGCTCGAAAATCCTGGACAGCAGTCATTGAGCCGATTTTATGAAACCAGGGGAGGCCGGAATAAAATCGATATTCCACGTCAATCTTCAGGCGTGCGGGTGAGTAAACCGGATGGACTGGCGAATAAGGAAAACCCCAGCGGCGAACGATCGTGCAAAGCGGTCCGCGAATGACCTCATAGTCCGGACAGGTGTCCCATAACGAGATCCGGAGTTTCTGAAAGAATCCTGTGTCAACGTAATCATGCGCCCAGTCAATTCCTGGTGCCTCACCGTGCCCCTCACCTCCCGAAAACAGCTCCAGACCATGTTCACGTCGAAGTGTCAGACGCTCAAGCTGTCCGGTTTGGTGCGAGAGGGATGCTTTGAAGTACGCATTCGAAATGTCGAGCCCAAAACCTTCGCCCGTTGTTTCCAGATCTGAAGGATACTCCGGCAGTTCAGCATCAGGATTGCCATAGAAAAAAAGAAAGGTCTGCTTCTGACCTGGCAAACTGTCGGCCATCCACAGGACGTGGCCGAAACGTTCATCCCCGCGTCGCACCTCACCGAAGACCTGACTCGGGACTTCAATCAGGCGTCCATCGGCGACACGGGCGATTCGCAGTTCGCGGCCAAGTGAACTGACCTGTTCATCTGGAAAGCTCATCAGCACTTCAACTGGCTCGGAACTTCTCACTTCGCCTGCGGTTTCTGTGATTGAGATCTGCTTGACATACTGCCAGCCAAAAGCCCACTGCTTCCAATGAGCGGGGAGAGCATCCACCGTCTGAAACTGAGACGCCGGCATGAGCGATGTCCCGGGATTCTCTTCTTCGACCTGCGTCTGAACCACTGTGTCCCGAAGTGAATGAGTCAGTGAGCGTGCCAGTTCATAGTCCTGCCGCTGCCATGCGTCCTGAAGCAGTTTCATTTTTGTTTCGAAAGAATCCGTGCGTTCGGCTGCCGACAGCGTCGGTGCCTGTGGTTGTCCGCAAGCGATGTTCGAACGGCAAACGTTTAAACTCACGATAACGGCGACCATGAGTATTACTGAACGAGCGGGCATATTTGTGCGTTCCATGGGATGGGACTCAGGCGCGGGATGTGCTTTGTCAGAGAGCCAGACGAATTCCCTGACGGGAACATGGGCAACTGCGGCGGGAACGAAAATATCGACTTGTGTGATCCAGTTTAATCAATCGCTCAGACGTTGTCTTTGCTGCCATAAAAGATACCAGCCCAGGTGAACCGTCGCACCTGATCGAGAGTCGGGCTCGGAGAGAATCCGCCGAGAAAAGCGGACAGCAGAAATGTGACACGCCATGACAGCGGAATAACAAGAAACGGTGATGGACAACGAACGACCAGAGTCTCGCTGCCCGCCAGCGTCCGAACGAGCGGTGTGAAAAGCACGTCCATGAAACCAAACAGCAAGCCGCACACAGCGGCGGTGATCCGGGCAATGACGACAGGCGTCTGCCCCACATGTCGAAGCAGCATTCCGGCCAAGAACAAGGGAGCAGGCTTGAATTGCTTCGGTCCGGCCAACGGCATGTAGTTTGGTCTGTGGCTTTGCGCGCGTCGGTGGCGCAGAACAGCGCAATGAAAAAACCAAGTTGGATGCTCAGGTCTGCGCGACCGACGCGGCGAAATTGGCACAGGTTGGTGGCAGTTGTGCATCGAATGCGGTGCTGAATTCACTCGGTTGCCCCCAGCGGAAGTTCAAATCTTGTAACCTCGATTTGATTCCAAAACTGCACTTTCGCACATCTGCTTAGTGCGGTGACGAGTCTGGTGTGGACTTTGAAGAGGGCCTGGATTTTTCGATTGGTACGCTCCAAACGGGCATGCGTGGAAAATGTTTCGCCCTGCCCGTGTTTTCTTGGGGTTTTGTGGCGGTCGGCGTGATGTTTCGTCCCACGGACAGTCGTCGCGCCGTTTCTGTGTCTCGCGTGAGCGACGCCTGGACCACGATTCGAACAGCGTGTGCAGGCAGAGGTTCCAGCACGCAACGCTGCACCATAGGTTGCTAACCTGGTGTTGTCCGCATGATACGTTGCCAGAAATGTGCGGAGCACGACTGACGGCAGACATTTTCTACTTCGCTGATCCACGACCGTGCTGAGCAAATCGATCCAATCTGCTATGCTCTTCGGCACCGTCCATGCAGCCGTGGGGAAGTCTTCTCGGGGCAGGAACGTTGGTCGTAAAACACTTCTGATCCAGGAATCCCCCGGCTGCATAGATCAATTTCATCTGATCTAAATCCATGGAACACCTTTACGATGCTCAGCCCGCAAACGATTCAGATTGTCAGAGCTGTCACTCCTGTAGTCGCAGCAAACGCGCAGGTTATCACGCGAAACTTCTACCTCAGAATGTTTAGTGACAATCCTGAAGTTCAGCCGTTCTTCAATCAGGCGCACCAGCTTTCCGGTATGCAGCAAAACGCTCTGGCCAGTGCGATCTGCGCGTACTTTACGAACATTGAAAACCTGGAAGCACTACGACCTGCGATAGAAGTGATCGCTCAGAAGCATTGCTCGCTGGGCATTCTGGCTGAGCATTATCCGATATTTGGAAAGCACCTCTTGGCCGCAATCAAGGACGTGATGGGGGATGCGGCAACTGAGGAAGTCATGGCAGCGATGGCCGAGGCGTATCAGTTCCTGGCGTATATCTTCGTCGGGCGAGAACAGTGTCTTTACGAAGAGCAGACCGCGGTGGACGCTGGTTGGAAAGGATATCGACCGTTCATCGTGGATCGCATTGTTCGTGAAAGCGAAGTTGTCACTTCGTTCTATTTGCGGCGGTTAGACGGACGTCGTTTGCCCACATTCAAACCCGGACAGTACATCACGGTCAGTATCGGACACCCAACGACACCAACTTCGCCGAGGAACTACAGTCTGTCGGATCGGACGGACGCAGGGCACTTTCGAATCAGCGTCAAGCGGGAAGTGGCCACATCGGACGGAGTCCCCGATGGCCTGATTTCGACTTATCTACACGATGTCGTCCAACAAAACGACTGTTTCCTGGTCGGCCCACCATGTGGAGAATTCACGATTAAGACGCTCGATGACGATCGTCCGATCGTCCTGTTGGCAGGCGGAATCGGTGTGACCCCGTTGCTGTCGATGGCGAAGACTCTGGTTCATCAGAATGTGAAATCTCCGATTCACTTTGTTCAGGCGGCTCGCAACAGTCGTGTTCACGCATTCGCTGAAGAAGTCCGTGCTCTAAAGGAAGATCGCGACAATGTACAAACTCAAATCTTTTATGACGAACCACTTGACGATGACGTTGCTCAGGGAAAATGCGATCTGGTCGGCGTCATCGATTTGAACTGGCTGCGAAACGCCACACCGTGGTCCGTTGCCGAATACTACTTTTGCGGCCCAATGCCCTTTATGCAGAGCATTTATGCCAGTCTGCAGGAACTGGGTGTCGATGAAGCACGAATCCATTTCGAGTTCTTCGGTCCATCACAATCCCTGGCGGCTGCTACAACATAAGGTCTTTTGCCTGGTGGCAGGTTCAACAGTGATAGTGCAGGCTTTCCTGCAGGAACGGATCGTTTCTTGGTACAGGATTGGCGACCGCAAATGCTTTACTAAACAGTAGGCCAGCCAAGCCGCAGACACACAGCATGCTGGCAACTTCCGGCAGCCCGAAGATCGGCACATTTCCAGTCACCGGTGGAAAGACCATTACATACAAATCGAACCAACGGCCGATGAGGACTACTGCGGCGATTTTCAGCATGACGCTTTCACTGCGTTTGCAGGGCTGCGGCAACAGAACAAAAAACGGGATCACCCAGTTGAGTACGATGCTGCCAATCAGCACCGGTCCCCACGGCCCCTGAGTTCGAGGAATGAAGTACGACGTTTCTTCCGGGATGTTCGAGTACCAGATCAGCATGTACTGGCTGAACCAGATATACATCCAGAAACAACTGAAGCCGATTAGTAGTTTGGCAAGATCGTGCAGATGGTCTTCGCGGAAGATCCCGTTTAGTGGTCCACGTCGTCTGAGCACGATACAAGCGATGATCATGGTCGCTATCGTCGTCATGATTAGCCCGGAAAACTGATAGACGCCCCAGATCGTGCTGAACCAAAGCGGTTCCAGCGCCATGATCCAGTCGACAGCAGCCAGTGAAATCGTAAACGCAAAAACGAAGAGAAACAGAATCGATGTCAGCACGCTCGGTGCCGGGGATGGGTTTGTTTGTGTGTCCTGGCGACGGGATCTGCCGACGAGGAGTTTGGCAAAAACAATCCACAGCAGAATGTAGACCACCGCGCGCACGGCGAGGAACGATGGTTGCAGCCAGAGTTCCTTGAACCAGAATGTGCCCGCATCGCCGGTGCCGTGATGGTGCCATCCATATTGAGGCAGGCGAATTGCAACCGTCGCCAGCAACAGAATTCCGGCAATCGGCAGCAACCCGGTCATCGCTTCCGGCACACGACGAAACGCAGTGCTCCATCCGGCACCACACACAGTGGTCAGCGCGATGAACAGTGCTCCGCCAAGCCCTAGTGTGATCAGGTACCAAGCCGCCACGAACAGATTTGCCCACGCTCGATCGGGCGAGATCACTGCGGTCACAGCCAGAATCGAGGCACCGATACCGGTCGCGGCAATTAGTTTGCGATTGAAATCGTGCGGGACGGAAAGTTGTTCGAGTTTCATGGTTTGCTCCCGTCGCTCTGCTCAGTTGCTTTGGGCTGCTCGGCGTCCGGCGCGATGCTCGTGGCTGGCTCGTTGGATTGTGGAGCAGCCGGCGGTTCACCAACTGTTATTGGTTCTGCTGTCGGACTCGCTGCCGCAGCCAGCGTGGCCGACTGTTGCAGACCCCGTACAAAGTTGATGACGTCCCACCGGCCATTTCGGTCCAGTTGGGCAGCCATTGAAGACATACTGCCCTGTCCGTACGTCAGAATGTGGAACAACTGGCCATCCTTCATCTGGACTGACTTGCCCGTCGTCAATGGTGGAGGCGGCGGGAAACCACGTTTCGTAACCGGTCCGTCACCGGCACCCGCGGGCCCGTGGCAGGACACGCAGAACGCGTTGAAAACTTCGGCCCCTCGCTGAATCGATGCATTCAACTTTGCCCGAGGGTCTGGTGGCGGTTCGGCTGGTAGTGTTTCCGCCGTAGCGGAAGTCGCCAATGCTTTCGGACCGTCAGAATCAGCGTCCGCACTCTTGGCGAGTGCAGCTACGTCGTCATTTGCAGTCTCAACAGTGAATGGGTTTTGCAACTCTTCACCGGCACGTACGGCGTCTTCTTTCGTCGCTGCGTAATACAGTGGCAGGTCGCCTCTGGAAATCGCTCCGGGCACTGGTGCCTGCAGCGTGCGGCCATTGGGCAGTACGGGATTTTCGGAGAACGCATCGAAAGCAGGCGAGCGTTTCATCTCCGGCAGGAACTCAACATTGGGTTGCGTATAGTCGACCTTCATCGCAATCGCAAAGCCTGCGGAAATCGCCAGCAGGACACCCAATACAATATTGACACGATTGAGATTCATCGGTTGGGGCCTCCTTCGCGAATCTGTTCTTCCGTCTCCACGACATTGAACTCCATCAGCATCTGTCGGACGGCCAGAACGTCAAATGCAGCGTTGGATTCGTCAATCACAAGCACAAAGCGGTCGTCGGTGATGCGGGGACGAATCGGGTGAGATTTCTTGCCGGGAAACAGACGACTCACAGCAAACAATGCGAACACCGATCCAAACCCAGCCAGCAGGACGGCGGCTTCGAACGCCACCGGAACATCCGATGGCAACGAATTCCATGGCTTGCCACCAACGTCGATCGGCCACCAGACAGATGCCGTCCAGTGTTCAAACCATAACATCCCTAAGGCACCCGTCATCCCGCAAATGAAACAGACCCACGTGAGTCGTGACGGCTTCAATCCCATGGCCTTGTCGAGCCCATGCACGGCGTAGGGCGTAAAGGCATCGACGATATTCAAGCCGTGCTTACGAACGGCCGTGGTGGCGGCCAATAGGTCGTCTTCGTGAGCGAATGTGGCAAGGAGCACTCGGTTACTCATGAGGTCACCTCCACTAATGCATCGCGTTGAGGGGCTAGCTGCGAATTCACCGGTTTCACGTGCTTTGGCACATCATGTTTCGGCAGATGGGCCGCACCTTTGATTTCCGCAATCGCGATCGCCGGAGCGATTCGGCAGAACAGCAGGAAGCAGGTAAAGAACAAACCAAAACTGCCAACGAACGTTGCAACTTCAATGGTCGTTGGGGCGTAATGCGCCCAGCTCGACGGCAGGAAGTCCCGATGCAGGCTTGTGACAATGATCACGAACCGTTCGAACCACATTCCAACATTCACCAGGATCACGATTCCGAATACGATCGGCAGAGATTTTCTGAGTCGCGGGATCCACAACAATTGCGGCACGACGACATTGCACGTCACCATCGTCCAGTACGCCCAGGACATTGGGCCAAATGCTCGATTGATGAACACAAACTGTTCGTAGCCGTTGCCGCTGTAAAACGCCATGAAGAATTCAGTGCCGTAAGCCAGACCAACGATGCAGCCCATCGACAACATCAACAGACACATGCGTTCAATGTGTTTGAGAGTAATATAGTTTTCCAGTCGCATTGTCTTGCGGGCAATAATCATCAGCGTCGTGACCATTGCCAGACCGCTGAAGATCGCTCCGGCGACAAAGTACGGCGGAAAGATCGTCGTGTGCCAGCCGGGAATAACTGCGGTGGCAAAGTCCATACTCACAATCGTATGCACGGAAAAAACGAGCGGAGTTGCCAGACCGGCCAGCAGCAGGTATACCGTTTCGTAACGATGCCACGTGCGAGCCGAACCGTCCCAGCCAAGTGACAGAATGGATGTGATACGTTGTCGCAGACCCGGTTTCGAACGGTCACGAATTGTAGCCATGTCGGGGATCAGTCCGACGTACCAGAACACAGCCGAGATTAACAGGTATGTCGAAATGGCAAACACGTCCCACAGCAGTGGCGACTTGAAGTTGACCCACAGCGATCCGCGAGTATTCGGATAGGGCATCATCCAGTAGGCCAGCCACGGGCGTCCCATGTGAATCAGCGGAAAAATCCCGGCACACATCACGGCGAATAGAGTCATTGCTTCCGCAGATCGGTTAACGGCCGTGCGCCATTTTTGTCGGAATAAGAACAACACTGCCGAGATCAATGTCCCCGCGTGCCCAATACCAACCCAGAACACAAAGTTCGTGATGTCAAATGCCCAGCCGACCGTCTTGTTTAGTCCCCACGTGCCGATGCCGGTTGCGATCTGATATGTCACGGCCGCCACGCCAATTACGAGCGCCGTCAGCGAAAGACAGAACGCTCCATACCACAGGCCCGTTGGTGTGCGATCCATCGGCGCGCAGATGTCGTGTGTGACGTCGCCGAGTGTTTTGTCGCCCGTGATGAGCGGTGGTCGAAGATGTGAGGTTTCAGACATGATGGTTCACGGTTGGATGTTTGATGATTTGATAATTCAGGATGGTTGTTAGTTTCGATGATCGATTGTGATTCCGACCCAACGGGTCAGCCCTATGTCAGCCTGGGGCAACGCCCCAGGAATTGGTTCGATAATGCTGATAGCCCCAATCTGGCAACACCTTTCAGGATTCTCAGTTGTATAAAGACAGTTCTTTTGAGCGATCGGAACGCGATTCAGGCCTGGAAGGCCGACACAGATTCGGTGCATTTCGCAGTTTTTGTTGTTGTGTCGGCCCTTCGGGCCTTTGGTTCTCTTGAGTCGAATTCCGGGGCCTGACGGCCCCGGCAAAGGCTGTGTCGGCCCATCCGGGCCTGAACTAATGTGTTTCTTCCCCTTTAATGTCATCTCGGTTTCTCACCACACGCAGATACGAAACGCTCTGCTGAAAGTTGAACTCTTCCAGAACGCCGTAGCGACGAGGATTCTCCTGATCGGCGTGTACCGCGCTGGCCGTGTCGTTCAGATCACCAAACCTGATTGCTTGAGCGGGGCACGACTGCTGGCAGGCGGTTTTGATCTCACCGTCAGTCACCGGTTCCCCTCGACGCTTGGCGTCGATTTTGCCTTCTTCGATGCGCTGCACACACATCGAACATTTTTCCATTACGCCGCGTGAACGCACGGCAACGTCAGGGTTGAGTGCGAGGTTGACCAGTGAATCCTGGTGCGGATACTCGAACCAGTTGAATCGCCGAACCTTGTATGGACAGTTGTTGGCACAATAACGCGTTCCCACACAGCGGTTGTAAACCTGTTCGTTGAGTCCTTCGTCGCTGTGAACTGTCGCCAATACTGGACAGACGGTTTCGCACGGAGCGTTGTCGCAGTGCTGGCACATCATTGGCTGGTGCGACACGGACACATCGTCATCGTCACCAGCGTAATAGCGATCGATCCGGAGCCAGTGCATTTCCCGCTGCCGTCGCACTTCATCTTTGCCCACGACGGGAACATTGTTCTCAGACTGGCAGGCGACCAGACACGCGGAGCATCCCGTGCATGCGTTCATATCAATCGTCATGCCCCAGCGATGCCCATTCTTCGGATGATCCGCAGGCCAAAGTTGAACCTCCGGGCCGAAATGATGTTCGACCTTTCCTGCTTCGGGATTCTTCGCGAAGGCTGAAAGCGTCGTCAACTGCACAATATCCCGCACTTCAGCACCGTGCGGCGCGACATTCGGCGGGATTTCCAGTGAATGATGTTCCTGAGTCGATGCCAGGTCGCGCCGCTCGCCAGTCTTTTTGAGCGTTATGTCGCTGCGAACCAGTTGCAGCGTTCCGTTGCTCGCTTTGATCAGGGGAGCCGCGTTCCTGCCGACCAGTTCACCTTTCTCAACGGTCGGCCTGCCTTCGAACCACTGCGGTCCAATTTTGGCAAACCGATCGGTGCCCGTGACGCCGTATGCGAGCGCGATCGAGATGACTCGATCATGCTGTCCCCGCTGAATGAGTGCAGGTAGTTCGATACTGACTCCATCATCAGCCGTAGCGACGCGAACAACATCGCCATCGATCAGCTTGAGCTTCTCGGCCGTTGCCGGTGAAACGCACACATAGTTATCCCACGTGACTTTGGTCACGGGATCGGGCAGTTCCTGCAGCCACGGGTTGTGAGCATGGCGGCTGTCCGTCAGGCCAATGCGGGAATACAGCGTCAGACAATAGTCGCCGGTCGTTGCCACGCTGGGCACAAGACTGACGGCCTCCGTGCTGAATTCGCCGACTTTCGATTGAACCGGAGTCACTTCAACGAAGCCGTCATGGACCGATTGATCCCAAAATTCGCGGAACGCTTTGTCGTTACCAGCGGCACGCGGCAGGATGTTCTTCTCCCAGGAAGCCCGCAGAATATCGTAGACGGCTTCTTCACTCCCGGACCAACGCGCGAGGCTTTCCAGAATCGAGCGAGTTGCTCCCAGCGGTTGCAGCAGTGGCTGTGACAGACTGACAAGGCCGCTGACTGGTTCGGCGTCCATCCAGGATTCGAGTGGATGCTGATCGGGGCAAACGAAATGCGCCAGCGACGCGAAGTTGTCTTTCCGTTCAGCAAGGCTGACGACAAGCTGAACCTTACCAATCGCTTCCGCCAGTGTGTCATGGTCCGGAAGATTGTGAGTCAGATCCGTTCCCGCGACGAAGAGAGCCGACACTTTGCCAGCCTTTAGATCCTCAACCAGTTGCAGCACTTCTCGATCATTGCCCTTTAGTTGCCGACTGGGCCGGGCAACATCCAGAGTCTTGCCGTAGTTGCCGAGCACATGGTTGATCGCGTTCACAACAACCTGAACGGCGACGTCCTGGCTGTCGCAAAGAATCACGCTTTGCCCGCGTGCATTCCACAGCCGGTCGACCAAAGCGACGAGTTCGGATTCAGGGATCGGCGGAGCCTGGTCCGTGAGCCGCAGGGCGCTAGCCCCGGTTTCGATTTCCGCAGAACCGGGGCTAGCGCCCTGCGGCTGATTTGCTCGTTCGGCAAGTTGGACATACAAGTGATTCAGCACGGCCCCAAATTCATCCGGAGCCACACGGTAGCGACGATCTGCGTTGCTGCCAGTCAGCGTCATCTGTCCTTCGAAGTGCGCATGGTACGACATCTCCGGACGTTCTGGTGTGGGAATTCGACCCATTCGCCATGCGGCAGTGAATTCCACCGGCGAAATCCATGTCCCCAAAAAGTCGGCTCCGAACGAAACAATCACCCGGGCCTTGTCCAGCAGGAAGTGTGGCAGAATTCTTGCCGCATGTGTCTTTTCGTGCGCGTCGAAAATGGCAGAGGAACTTACAGAATCGAGTGTGATATGCTGACCGTCTTTGAAGCGTTCGAGGAATGTATCGATCGACGCCTGCAGCGTTGGGCTGGTGATTGTCGATGTGACGAAACGTACGACTCCCTGAGAGCCAGCGATACCGTCCAGCTTTTGCCGGATTTGCTGATCGACTGCTTTCCAGTCGGACGAGGTGCCCAGCTCCAGCGGCTGCTGCAGGCGATGCCTGTCATAAAGTCCCAGCGGAAGGGCCTGGCCAACCGCGCACAATCCTCCCTTCGAAAGCGGATGCTCGGGCAGGCCTTCCATCTTTAACGGGCGACCGTCGCGAACTCCAACCAGCAGGCCGCAGGCCGCCGGACAACCGGCGCAGGTAGAGGCGTACGACTGCGTCCTGCCGGGAGTCATGCCTTCCGGCTGGCTGGGCAGCGGAAGTGCCAATTCGGCGTCTGGCCGACTGCAGCCGTTTAATGCTGTGAGAGAAAGCGTGAACCCGACCGCTTCAAGGAAACGTCGCCGGCTGAATCCGGAGGACTCCGCTTCAGTCAGGATCACGCCAACCGGCAGCAATTCTTTCGCACCGGGTTGATTTGTTGTGTTGTTATTGGGAGTGTTCATTAGGTTTAACTTCAATGGTGGCACACCGTGCAATTCAGTGACGCATTGACGGCGTGTCCGTCGATTCCGTTTTGTGTGGACTCGCGATGGCAGTTCACGCACCAGCCCATCGACAAAGATTCAAACTGCCGCACGCGTTCCATCGATTCCACGGGACCATGGCACTTTTGACATTCAACACCGGCAGTCACATGAGCACTGTGGTTGAAGCTGACGAAGTCCGGCAGATTGTGAATCTTGATCCATTCGATGGACTTCGCAGCCGCATTGGGATTTGGTGTCTTCGGATCGTCCAACCCGAGACTGTCGTACAACTTCTTCAGTTCGGCAGACACGACAGGCGTCGGTTTACGTTTCTCTTCGTCTGCTTTCGTGATCTCTTCCTGCAGAACATCAAACGAACTGGTGACGAACTTATGGCACTTCATGCAGACATCCGTTGATGGAATGCCGGCATGTTGGCCATGTGCTGCAGCGGTGTGGCAAAAGCGGCAATCGATGCCAAGTTCTCCCGCGTGAAGACGATGCGAGTAACTGATCGGCTGCGGCGGTGAATAGCCTCGCTGGTTGTCGGGCAAACGCCAGCCCGCCATACCGGACGCCAGCACAATCAGGCTGTAACACAACCCAATCAGCAGGACAATAGTGACAATGATTCTGTGCATCTCAGCGGCCTCTTATCAGCATTTGATTTCTGCATTCTTACGGGCGTAAAACCACCAGTTCACAATCAGGCAACTGGCGTAATAAACGGCAAAGCCATACAGAGCATATTCCGGCGTGCCGGCCTTGATCTGCGAGGCGAAGATTGTGGGAATCAAATAAGCCCCATACGCAGCAATCGCTGACGTCCAGCCAAGCACAGGCCCAGCCTGTTCTTTGGAAAAAATGATGGGGATCATCTGGAATGTGGATCCGTTTCCAATACCCGTCGTCGCAAACAGCACGACGAACGTTACGAGGAACGGGATAAAGTACTGTTCCGGCTTGTCACTCTTGCCCGCCAGCGACACGATGTATCCGGCAAGAATTGTGGAGAACACCATGATCCAGGTATCCCACTGAGTCACTCTTGCACCACCAAACTTGTCCGCCAGCCAGCCGCCCACTGGACGAATAAATGCTCCCACTGCCGCGCCGATCCAGATGTAGTGTCGAGTCTCCAGGCCGTTGGTAGGCGTGACGAAAATATCATCAATCAGTTTGGGGAACGCATTGGCATAACCAATGAATGAACCAAAGGTCATCACGTAAAGCCACGTCATTACCCAATTGTGCTTGTTACTGAAGATGGCGAATTGCTTGTTGAGTGGCCCCTGAATCGCTCGTGGCGTCATAAATTTCATGCCAGCCATTGTGACGGCCACGGTCACAATCAGTACGAGAAACGTTTGCACAAGTTCGGGAACCGGCAGCTTCACATAGATCAGCATGGCGATTCCGGCGGCCGATCCGATGAAACCAATCGTTTCCAGCCACAGATATTTCCCGATCGCTCCCGGTGTTGATCCGCAGTTGTGCTGTGGCAGGTTGTGCATCAGGAACCAGGCCGCGATGGCGAACAATGTCATGACCGGAACCCAGACGAGCGCAGTGTTCTGGATCCACATTTGCTGAGCGTTTCCATCGACCACAAAACTCTGCGGATCGCCGCCGAAACTTCCGAACATACCAAACGTGATGGACCACGGCAGCAGAAACTGCATGATGCTGACACCCGCGTTGCCCAGTCCTGCGTTCAATCCGAGGGCCAGTCCCTGCATCCGTTTGGGGAAGAAGAACGAGATATTCGACATACTGGAAGCAAACGCGCCGCCACCGACGCCGGACATTGCTGCCAGCACGATGAACAGACCAAACGGTGCGTTTGGTTGCTGCAGCGCCCATCCAGTGATCAATGCTGGAATGACCAGCAGGACCGTTGTCATGAACTTGACGTTGCGTCCGCCGCAGATCGCGAGCATAAAGGAATTGGGAATTCGCAACGTCGCTCCGGCCAGGCCAGCCACGGCTGGCAGAGTGAACAGCAACGCGCGATAACCAGCTTCGTCGTATGGCTGACCATCGTTGCGGAACGTAAAGTTGAACATTTCCGTGTTGGCAAAATGCAGCCGCTGCATGATCTTGACGACCATGCCCCAGTACATCCACATGGAGAAACCGCAAAGCAGATTCGGAATCGAAACCCACAGGTTACGATTCGCAATCCGCCTGCCTTCCGATTCCCAAAAGGCGGTGTCTTCGGTGTCCCAATGTTTTGGCGTGCTTGCCATAGGTCAATCGGTTCAGAGTTTGAGAGTTTGTTTGAATTTCATGAGCGGCAAGCCGCTCGATTTGACAAAGTAGACGTCACTCTCCGAGTGACGCAGGCCGCCCCCGTTCATCACTCGGAGAGTGATGTCTACTATAAGCACAATTAGTTTCCCGGCGGCTAGCGCCGTGCCGCTCACAAGGCGGCCAATGAAGTATCATCTTCATCGGTTCCCTCCCATCACAGGCGAATGTGTGCCTTCCATTCTTCGTGCCAGTTCCGGAGCTTCCGCCCTCAGCATTTTCTGAATGACCCTGTGCATCCAGATCAGGCAGACCAGGACCACCACGGCAAAGAACATCCAGCAAGACGTCCACAGGCCAGTCGCTTCCAGCAGATAGCCGAAGATGACCGGGCACACGAATCCGCCAAGACCGCCGAGGACTCCGACAATGCCGCCAACGACGCCCACATCGTTCGGAAAGTAATCCGGGATGTGCTTGTAAACTGCCGCTTTCCCAATCCCCATGACAGCACCGATGATCAAACTGAGGCCCGTGAAGACCCAGATATTCGCCTGAAAGAAGATCTGAGTCACTCCGCGGGCCAGCAGCTCTTTGTTGGCGACTTTCTGGCTGATTTCCACGACGGGCTCCTGCCACGCCATCTGACGTGGTATGACCAGGACGCGCGAGTTGCGTTCTATGTCGCTGACGAGTTCACCTGTTTTTTGTTTCATCACGTAAGTGCGTCGATCTCCGGTTGCCGCTTCGATGATGATTTCCGCAGCGGTGACATCAACAACGGTGCCCGCTGCCTTCGACATAATGCCGCTGCCGGGAGAACGAATATCCATCTGCGGCACGATCAGCAGCAGACAACAAATCAAGGATGTTCCCAGCACCCAATACATCACTGTGCGGGCACCAAATTTGTCTGACAGCCATCCGCCAAACGCGCGAATCACACCGGACGGAAGACTATTCACCGCCGCCAACATGCCAGCCAGCACTACGGTTGTGGAATAGGCGTTGACGTAATACGGAACCAGCCACTGAGCCAGGGCCACGAAGCCGCCGAATACAAAAAAGTAATAAAGTCCAAACCGCCAGACTCGCATATGTCGCAGCGGTTCCAATCGCTGAACCAAAGTCTTTCCAATGCTCCCGGGAGCCAGACGAGTCTTCGTCGTCAGCAGAAACACGACACCAGTCACTGCCAGCACGGCCGCGTACAATTTCGGCAATGTCCGCCAGCCGTCGATATTGGCACCGTTGTTCGTCAGCCAATTCAGCAGCGTAGGGGCACAAAATGTGGTGATCGCGGCTCCGGCGTTGCCCGCTCCGAAAATCCCGAGGGCCGTTCCCTGCTGATGCCGGGGAAACCAGACTGACGTATAGGCGATGCCCACGGCGAAACTGGTCCCGCAAAAGCCAAAACCCAGACCGGCCGCAAAGAACTGCCAGTACCCGTTGCAGTAGCTCGTCAGAAACATCGGCACGGCGCAAAACAGGAGCAGCAGACTATTCACGATGCGACCGCCCCATTTGTCGGTGGCGATGCCCAAAGGCAGGCGAAAAATCGATCCGGTGAGTACCGGGATCCCAATCAGCCAGCCAATCTCCGACGGTCCCCACTTATAAGCACCGTTGTTGACGAGCCACGTGATCAGGACACCATACAACATCCATGCTGCAAAGCAGATCGTGAATGCAGTTGTATTGACAGCCAGAATCCACCACGCCGTCCGCGTTTCTGCCGGCGTGGGTTCTGTGTTCATGTTGGATACTTGAGGAGTCATTTTTCCTGCGCCGTATTCGCTTCAGTTATCACTTCTGACCGTACCAGCGGACAACCTGAGTCTTCCGCCACAGATACGGATTCGGAACAACCAGGAGATGCACCAGGCGAGTAAACGGGAAGAAGCCGACCGTCAGGAATGCCAGGATGATGTGTAGTTTCACAAGGTGCGGCATCGCAACGACGTAGCTGATGTCGGGGTCGAGCATGAAGATCGACCACAGGTACGGCGACATATTGGTCGCAAACCACGACGAACCCCACGGATGGAAAATCGCAATGGCAATTCCGCTGACTGTCTGGATCAGCAGCATCGCAAACAGAATCCAGTCAGTGACTGAAGTGACCTGCCGAATTTTGCTGGTCGTGCCACGGCGAAGAACAATGGCCACGAGTCCAATGAGTGTGAGCAGTCCGCAGGCGAGTGCCGACACTTCGAGAACGTACAGCCGCAGCGGATGACCGTTCCACGCCAGAATGGTCCGAGGAATAAAGATGGCGATCAGATGTCCGGCTGTGACGGCGAGAATGCCGTAGTGAAACGGCACGACGGCCCAGAAGTGCTGCTTGTTTTCAAGGAACTGACTGGACAGGCTGGAAAATGAAAACGACTGCACGCGATACCGATAGATCGTCATCAGAAAGAACGTGAACAGACACACGTACGGCAAAGCCACGAACAGGAATTGATTGTGTATCCCGTAAGTCATGATTCGCTCCTTTCGGATGGTAAATTCAGCCCAAGCTGGACCAGATTTTTTGGTTCTGAACTGCCGCAACCTCCGCCGCAACCGCCACCAGGGTGAAAGTCGGCCACTGGGAATGCGTGCAGCAGATCGACTCCTTCCGGAATCGAGTTGGGGTCGAATTGCCCGGACTCCGATCCGTCGCTCAAAGATCCACCTTCGCCCCAGACGTGATGCAGAATCAGGGCCAGGCACCGCACCACATCGCCGTACGGTTTGTCGGTGCCCTCAAACGCGGCGAGCATCTTCTTCACTGCGGGCAGCACACACGCCGTGACGAACTTTGTGGCTTCGTCGTCCGGCATGGCTCCGATGATGGCCAGTACATGGGTAAAGTGGTCGGGCAGTTCGCCGCCTTCTTCGATGCCGTACTTCCGCATCTCTTCGCGCATCCGCACCATGAACAGGCCGCGAGCGTATTCTTCACCGAACAGATGCCAGCCGACTTCCAGGGCACACGCGGGATTGACGTCGAACGTACCGGTAAAGGCTTCTTCGACTTCCCACGGTTGGTGCTCGTCCAGGAACGCTCCGAAACGCGACATACACTCCGCCGCTTCGGGAATCTCGCCCTGCAGAATGATGTAGAGCAGCTCTGCGGCCTCGACAGTTTGTTCGTCGGGGTAAGTCAGCAGGCGGCTAAGGGATCGTAGAGTTTTGGGACCAGCCATGAGATGGATTTCAGATTTTAGATTTTTGATTGAAGATTGTTCACTTGCAGGAATTCGACGCGAACGAACCTGGCAGGAAGATGGGGGCCGGAATATGAGTGCTGAAAAATCTTCCTGCCCCATTTTCCTGCCAATACCCTTGACCGTCACCACACCATTTTCATCCCTTAAATTCCGCGTCGCGGAGCGCCCACGAAACCGAAGCCGACTTCTTCTCGGTGTTCATGCGGTTCCTTCATCATTTCGATCGCCTGTTCGCGATGCATCGGCGGAATCACAAACCGATCTTCGAACTTACACAACGCCGTCAACTTGTAGATCGCATCCGCCTCCTCACGAGTCGTATTGGCTTCTCGCAACATGCGGTCGGCCGTTTCGCGGTCAATGTCGCCGACCGTTTCGGCTCGACGGTGCCAGCGAACGGCTTTCTGTTTGGCCAATGCGTAACGCACGACTCCTTCATGTCCGGCTCCAAACAGATTGGCAAGGAACTTCATCGGCACGCGAGAATCATCAATATCGTGGAACAGATTCTGGCTGTTGTGAGTGATCGTGTCTTCAACCTTGCTGGCCTGCACGGGCGACATCGGCGGTACATAAAACAGCATGGGCAACGTGCGGTATTCAATGTGCGGCGGCAGAGCGATCTTCCATTCCTTGACAAACTTGTAGACGGGTGAATTCTGAGCCGACTCAATCACCCCTTCCGAAATTCCGTTCCTCAAAGCCTGAGCGATCACCTGTGGATCATGCGGATCGAGGATCAGGGAACGCTGACCTTCCACCAGTTGGTCGTCGGGCAGTTTTGCGACTTCTTCCAGCCGCTCTGCGTCATACAGCAGCACGCCCAAATACCGAATACGACCAACGCACGAATGGAAACACGCCGGTGCCTGCCCGGTCTCCAGGCGAGGGAAACAAAGAATGCATTTTTCACTCTTGCCAGTGAACCAGTTGAAATACGTCTTCTTGTAGGGACACGCAGCAACGCAGGACCGCCAGGCGCGGCACTTTTTCTGATCGATCAACACAATACCGTCTTCACCACGTTTATAGAGCGCTCCGGAAGGACACGACGCCACACAGCACGGATTCAGGCAGTGATTACAGATACGCGGCAGGTAGAAAAACACCAGCCGCTCGACAGAATTGAGCTGCTGCCGTTGCTCATCGGTGAGTCCTTTGAGGTTGGGATCGTTTTCCGCATAGATGGGTGACCCGCCGAGGTCATCATCCCAGTTTGGCCCCGACGTCACGTCGATCTTCTTGCCGTCGATCATCGAGATCGGCTCGGCGGTCGGCTGGTCGGAGCCTTCTTTGGCGTTGAACAGGTTTTGGTAGTCGTAGGTCCATGGTTCGTAGTAGTCATCCATACTCGGCATGTGAGGATGATGGAAGATATTGGGAACGACCTTCGTCTTGCTGGTCGACTTGATGTTCAGGTTGCCACGGTCGTCCAGTTCGAAGCCGCCCTTGTACTTCTCCTGATCTTCCCACTTAGTCGGGAAGCCGGTACCGGGTTTGGTTTCGACGTTGTTCCACCACATGTATTCGGCCCCCTTGCGGTCCGTCCACACGTTCTTGCACGCCACGCTGCAGGTGTGACACCCGATACATTTGTCGAGATGAAACACCATTGAAATTTGAGAGCGAACCTGCATTGGGTTGTTCCTGAAATTGTCTTTGTCTTACGTAGGCCGGACCAAGCGAAGCGCTGTTCCGGCAGTACTTTGCCGCCACTATCCGCCGGAACTACGCTTCGCTTGGTCCGGCCTACACCTGCTGAAACTCTGAAATCAATACACTGGTTCACCCGGCAGTTTTCTTACCAGAATATGTGTGTCCCGGTTACATCCGACCGGGCCCCAATAGTTAAAGTGATATGTGAACTGCCCATAACCGCCGATCATGAAGTTCGGCTTCAATCGTGTGCGTGTCAGACTGTTGTGGCCGCCCGCGCGACGCTTCTTTCGCAGCGGCGACAACGGATTGCCGATCGTTCGTTCCGGAGCGTGGTACTGCATACAGATACCCGGTGGAATACGGGAACTCACCACAGCACGTGTCACCACAACACCGTTGTCGTTGAACATCTCGATCCAGTCGTTATCAGCGATGCCCATCGTTTCGGCTTCTTTATCATTCATCCACAACGGATAAACTCCGCGCGAAAGCGTCGTCATCCGCTGGTTGTCGCCGTATGTGGAATGGATATGCCACTTGCCGTGCGGTGTCAGATAATTCAGCATGATCACGGGGCCCGTGACGTCGCTGTTTTCTGTGAACTGCAGATCCGCATACTGAGTCGGCAGCGGCTTTGGCTTGTACGTCGGCAGATGCTCGCCGAAGTCGATATACACCGGGTGATCCACATACAACGTCTGTCGTCCGGTCAGCGTCCGCCACGGCACCATGCCTTCCACGTTGTACGTGAACGGTGCATAGGTTCGACCGTTTTCGATCAGTCCCGACCACATCGGGGTATTGATAAAGCGGCGCGGCTGACTCTGAATATCTTTATAAGACGTACGAACACTGCGGCTTTTTTCGCCAAACTGTACCAACGGCACTCCCGTTTTGACTTCCATGTTTTGGTACGATCGATACGCCAGTTCTCCGTTGGTGACGCTCGCGAAATTCAAAATCGCGTCACACACATCCACATCCTGCTTCAGCGACGGATAGGTGTTGCCATCCCAGGTTTCAGTGTGATGAGTCTTCAGGTACTCATCATATTCTTCTTCGATCGAATACTTCGTCCCGTGAGCTCCCAGGCCGTTCTTGCGGACCATCGGTCCCCACGAGATGTACTGGTTGTAGACATTTTTGTAATCGCGTTTGACGATAGCAAAATTGGGCATTGTCTTGCCCGGTATGGCTTCGCCTTCACCACGGATCCACTGGTCCATATTTGGCTGAGCAATCTCAGCGGCTGAATCATGCTGCAAAGGAACGGCGACCACATCTTCGACGGGATTCGGAAAATGCGGCGCGGCGACCTCGGAAAATTTCTTCGCGATTTCCTTGAAGATCTGCCAGTCGCTCTTCGATTCCCAGCACGGCGGTACGGCTTTAGACAGCGGATGAATGAAGCTGTGCATGTCCGTTGAATTCAAATCGGCCTTCTCATACCACGTCGCGGCGGGCAGGATGATGTCCGAATACAGGGCCGATGTGTCCATACGGAAGTTCAGGTCCACGACCAGATCCATCTTGCCTTGCGGAGCCGTCTTGTGCCATTCGACTTCCTTGACGCTGCCTTCGGCCATGTCCTCGCCGACCGCATTGTCGTGCGTGCCCAGATAATGCCGCAGGAAGTATTCGTGCCCCTTCGCACTGGCCATCAACGCATTGCCACGCCAGATGAACCAGACTCGCGGCCAGTTCTCTTCCGCGTCCGGATCTTCGACGGAGAACTTCATCTCCTTCTTCTTCAGTCGATCGACGATCCACGCAATGACTTCTTCATCGGAGGTCGCTCCGGCAGCGCGGGCTTCCTTCACCAGCTCCAGCGGGTTCTGCGGGAACTGTGGATAGAACGGCAGCCAACCCTGGCGGACGGCTCTCACCTGCATGTCCATCGTATGCCCGTGAGCCGTGCTGTTTTCCGCCGGATTCTGTGGCACGGTCTGATAGTCAGTGAAGTCCTTTTCATAACGCCATTGATCGGTATGCACATAGTGCCAGCTTGGAGCGTTCTGCAATCGCGACGGCGGGAACCAGTCTTTTCCCAACGCGATCGACGCCCACGATTCCGCCGGAGCCAGTTTTTCCTGACCTACATAATGAGCCAGCCCGCCACCGTTGACGCCCACGCAACCGCAGAACATCAACGCATGAATTCCGGCTCGATACATTAAGTTGGCGTGATACCAGTGATTGATGCCAGCACCAATCAGGATGGTACACTTACCTTCGGTGTGGACGGCGGTCGTGCCCCATTCGCGAGCAAATCGGATCAGCACATCGCGAGAAATGCCCGTGTATTTTTCGCTCCACGCCGGAGTAAACGGAGCATCTTCGTCGTTGTAATCGGCCGGATAATCACCGGACAGGCCGCGATTGACTCCGTATTGAGCCATCAGCAGATCATAGATCGTGGTGACCTGAACGGTTTCGCCGTCCTTCGTTTTCAAGGTCTTAACCGGCACACCGCGATGCGATGTCTTGCCGGCACCAAAGTCATCCAACTGGACGTTAATGACATCGTCGTGATCTTCGAGAAACGACAACTGCGGCTGAATGTCGCTGCCGTCCATGCCGTCCTTCAACAACAGATTCCATTTGCCCTGTTCCTTGCCCCAGCGAAACCCAGAACTGCCCATCGGCATCTTGGGCGCGTGAGTTTCTTCGTCCCACATCAGGAACTTCCACTCACCGTGTTCTTCGTCGGCATACTTATCCAGCCGACCCGCTCGCAGAAGCTGACCGGGCTTGAGGATTCCATTGGAATCGGTGGTGACTTCGACAAGGTACGGCGAATCGGTGTATTTCTTCGCGTACTTCAGGAAGTAGTCGGTCTTCTGCTGGTGATGGAATTCGGTCAGCAACACATGATTCACGGCCATCCACCACGCGCCGTCCTGCCCGGAATTCACGGCCACCCATTCGTCGGCGTACTTGGCGACCATGTTAAAGTCGGGCGAGAAAACCCACAGCTTTGTGCCGTTGTGGCGACCTTCGGCAAGGAAGTGGCAGTCGGGCGTTCGCGTCATGCCAATGTTGGCACCCATCGACACCAGCATCTTCGCGTGATACCAGTCGGCGCTTTCCGCGACGTCTGTCTGCTCGCCCCATGTTTCGGGAGACGCAGGCGGCAGGTCACAGTACCAATCATAAAACGACAGCGAGATTCCGCCGATCAACTGCATCAGTCGAGACCCCGATGCGTAGCTGATCATCGACATGGCGGGAATGGGTGAGAACCCCGCGATGCGATCCGGGCCGTGCTTCTTGATCGTCTGCACCATGGATGCGGAAATGACTTCCAGCGCCGTAGCCCAATCTGTTCGTCGCAGTCCGCCCTTGCCGCGCGCCTGCTGCCAGCGCTTCCGTTTTTCCGGATCCTCGACCATACTCTTCCACGCATCGGCTGGGTCCGCATGATTCGCCCGAGCTTCCTTCCACAGATCTAAGAGTGCTCCGCGAATGTAGGGGTATTTGACTCGCAGCGGACTGTACAGATACCAACTGAACGAAATGCCTCGCTGGCAACCGCGCGGTTCGTAAGGAGGAATACCTTCTTCGAGCAGCGGATAATCCAGCCCCTGCATTTCCCAGGTGACAATGCCGTCTTTGACGTAGATGTTCCATGTGCAGCCGCCGGTGCAGTTCACTCCGTGAGTACTGCGAACAACTTTGTCGTGCTGCCAACGGTTCCGGTAAAACTCTTCCCACTGTCGGCCCTGTGGATCGATTTCGTCACGAATCCAGGCAATTGCGTCGCGAATAATACTCATCGGTTAGCTTTCGATGTGTGGGTGTGGACAAAATGTTTGGCAGGAAGATGGGGGCAGGAAAATATTAGAGCAAGATCTTCTTGCCACCATTTTCCTGCCAGAATCTTTGACTGAGACTGAGGGATGGACATCATGACGTCTTCACCTCCTGGCGAATTTCGCCTGACACATCACCGCGAAACCCGCCGAAACCGCCATGAGCGACCACTTTGGGGTCAACACTGCTGCCGTCCGAGCCGCGATGAATTTCCTGCACACCATCGTCAACCAGTGATCGACGCACGGAGTGAAATCGTTTCTTCCAGATCACGTCGAACAGGAAAATCGTGGCGGTTGCCAGCCCTAGGCCAAGCAGCAGGAACGCCATGCGGCTGACGGATGCATCCGCTTCGCTGTACTTAGCCTCGTCTTCGAAGTACGCCGCCAGGGCGTGGATCTCTTCTGCTTCCAGCGGCCGGTTCTTGAAGATCGGCTGCATGGTTTCAGTGGCCGGAGCCATCAACCAGGCACTCAACGACTTGCGCCCCTTCAGCCGTTCGTAAACCTTTGTCAGATCCGGCCCCAATCGCCCGCCACCGAGTGCTGACAGGTCGTGCATACTGTGACAAGCTATACAGGCAGAACCACCATTCTTCAGCGGGTGAGTGCCGATGAAAATATCGTGGCCAGCCGTGCGATCAGCGTCGGTGAACGGCTTGCTCGAAACCTTAATACCTTCAAACTGCGACTTTTCCAACTTCGATTCGTCTTCGATCAGCTTCAGAATCTGCTCGGCTCGATACCGAGTCATTCCCGGTAGAGTCGGCATCACGACGCCTCGGGATTCATCCGCCAACTTCAGAGCATAAGGATCACCGCCATCTATAACAGCCCTTGGATTCTGCATGAACCCAACCAGCCACTGCGCATCTTTACGCTTTCCGACATCCTTCAGGTCGGGACCAGTCAATCGCCCGCCACCAATCGTGTGGCAATTCATACAGTTGGCTCGGTAATAATCCGGCGTGTCCTGCGCAACAGTGGACCGAGATGCGACGAACACCAACAGCAAGATAGTGAGTTCTGATTTGAGTTCGAACTTCATATCGTCATCCAGTCACGAGGGGTGTTCCGATGAGTTCTATGGTTGGCAAGACGTGTGCCAGATCTCAGTTTTTGCTGCCGCCTGGGACCACCAGCCTGCCAGCGCGGACGGTAACGCGTCAAACATAGGACAACAAGATCCACAAGTCATGTATTCAGGGTTTCCTGATCGCGTGAAAGGAATGACCAAGGGTCTTTCCCGCACACATCGCCAACTCAAAACCGCACAGTCGCACACATTCGCACGCTTTTGCCAGGTGGTTCACATCAACGATTGAATCGTGCTGGAAGCGTTCGCACATGAGCGGGAGAAATCTGGCCGCTGATCCCTCCGCCAATGACGGCGACATTTACCGCACCGACGTGGGTCCGATTTGCATGCCGATCTCCAGCGAGATGTGCAGGCATGTTGCGGGATTGTAATTCAGGATGTTTGAGTCCTAAAATACTCTTTCAAAAAAGGCTGTTCTCATGGGGCGAAAGTTTGGATCAATTCATGATCTCACAAACAGTGGAATATGCGCTCCGCGCTATCGTCACGATTGCGCAGCACGAGGGAAAACCGTGTACGGCAAAGAAGAGTGCCGAGATCACGCAGGTGCCGCTTCCCTATTTATCGAAGCTGATGCAGGGGCTGTTGCGAGGCAAGCTTGTGAATTCCCAGCTTGGTCTGGATGGGGGATTTCTGCTCGCCAAAGTGATGGAAGCCACTGAAACGATTCTCCGCGCCACGACGCTGGCAGAAATGCTGGCTCAACCAGGCAGCGTTACTCCATTATGCGAGGAAAAGAAACTGGTGTCGCTTGGCCTCGGCAACGGCCCGAAGAAGGCGGCACAGCCAGCGAAGAAGAAACGCTAGAAGCCCGCGGCACCATTTCCGTGCTGTCGTAGCGAGTGCAGAACCTGGAATCCGACCTGCATCAGCACATTCATAAAGAGAACAACATTCTCTTTTCGAGAGCTGACCAACTGGACGCATTGAGATCACGCGAATGAATGACACTCCGGTCAACACGGGAATTCTGGTGCCCACCGCACAAATGATCACTGACCAGGCTCTGGGGCTTTCCTCTGCAGACGTCTCCGAGTGAGAACAGGATTATTCTTCGCTGTAACCGCCGTCAGACTCTACTCCAGACCAAACCTGAGACGGGTGGCGGGACGGGCGAGCCCATCGCTTCGCAGTCTGCGAGGACAGCCGCACGCTATGCGGCGCGGGTGCCCTGTTCGCCAATGCGATGACTGTTTCGAGCTGCGTCTTGCAGTAATTCGGTCGGCTCGAAGCGCTTGCCGAGCGATTCCAGGGGACGGAGCCATTCGATGATTGTGGCGGCTCCGATGGAATCCGCCCAGCCGAATAAGCCACGGTAAAGACTGGTCATGCCAAGTCCGTCGCGCAATGCGGTGTCGATCGTCACCGAACTCACCACGAGTGATTCCTGCAAGGTGCGAGTCGCCTCCAGCAGCATCGGCAGGAGCAGCCGCCGTTGAATCTGTCCGTCGGAAAAACAATTGCTCGCGCGTTGGCGATCGCTGATGAGTTTCATGACACGAGGCGCGAGCTGACCTGCGTGTGCCGCCTCCAGGGTCGGATAAAAACCACCGCCAGATTTCCGTCCCCGCAGGCCGGACTTGTACATCGCGATCAGCAGTTCGGACGGCACGATGCGGTCTGGAAATGTCCAGAATAGCGAACGCCCGACAGCCAGTGCCACATCGATGCCGAATTCGTCAAACAGTTCCAGCGGACCCTGCGGCATTCCGAACTGTTTCGCGACGCGATCGAGTGCGGTGACGTCGGCTCCTTCCAGCGAAAGTTCGAGCGCTTCGTTCAGATAGGGGACCAGCAGTCGGTTGAGCAGAAAACCGGGACCGTCTTGCACCATGATCGGAGCCTTGCCGAGCGATGAGGCGAATGCGAACGCTCGTTCGAGCGTTTCGTTGCTGGTTTCCTTCCCGCCGACAACTTCCACCAGCGGTCGTTCGCTGACCGGATGACAGAAGTGCAGGCCGCAGAATACCGCAGGATTTTTCAGCGAAGATCCCAGTTGCGAAACCGGAAAGCTCGATGAATTCGACGCGACGATTGTTCGGCTTTGCAGGAACGGTTCGATGCGTGACAGAATCGCCGTCTTCAAGGGGAGGTTTTCAGATACGGCTTCGATGATCAAATCCGCATCCGCAATCTCCGCATCGTACGTCGCTGCAGAAATATCCGCAGCATCCGAGACGTCGAAGAACTGAGGAATCATCAGATCCTGTCGTAGCGGATTCTTAATGGCTTCGACAGCGGCCTCTGCAGCGATGGCGTTTAAGTCACAAATTCGAACCCGCATTCCGGCGCGCACGCTGAGTTCGGCGATGCCGCGTCCCATCACTCCGGCACCGATAATACTGACGGTTGCAATGCGATGTTTATGGTTTTGCATCCGCGTTGTCGCTCCTTCCACTGTTTTCTAAGCTGCCCGCGCCACTGCAACTCTGGTCCGCGATCCTTCCTCGTACCTCGACACAATCAGTGCCGCGTTCTGTCCACCAAATCCGATGTTATTCGTCAAAACGTGCCGGCAGGAAACTTCGCGCGCGTTCCGCGGCACATAGTCGAGATCGCAATCGGGATCTGCCTTCTCATGATTCAACGTGGGGGGAATTACGCCAGTCTGCAGACTGATCAGACACACGGCCAGTTCGATGGCGCCGCAGGCCGTGGTTGCGTGTCCAAGCATGCTTTTCGTACTGGACACAGGAATGCGATAGGCTTGCTGCCCGAACGCCTGTTTGATTGCCAGGGTTTCCACTTTGTCATTCAGAACGGTGCCGGTCCCGTGCGCATTGATGTATCCGATGTCCTGAGGATTCAGCTTCGCGCTGGCCAATGCACGCATGATGGCAGACGCGGTTCCCCGGCCTTGCGGATGTGAATCTGTCACGCGATACGCGTCCTGCGCCGAACCGTATCCGGTAATTTCACCCAGAATCTCTGCACCACGCCGCAGAGCATGATCACGCTCTTCAATGATAAACAGCCCTGCTCCTTCACCAATTACAAACCCGTCGCGATCGGCGTCGAACGGGCGAACCGCTGACTGCGGATCGTCATTTCGCTGACTCAGCGCCGACAATCGCTGAAACCCGGTAACTCCGAACGGATGAATCGTGCTGTGAGCGCCGCCGCACAACATCATATCGACTTCACCCTGTTGAATCATCCGCATGGATTCGCCAATCGCCTGAGTGCTGGACACACACGCCGAAATACAATTCGCAATCGGTCCCCGCGCGTTCAACAGTCCTCCCAGATGAATCGCGGGCATGTCCGGTTCGGCTTCCCGCTCCACATTCGGATCAAAGATTTGCAGAGCACTGTTCATGAACGGAATCGCCGCACCACCGTCGGATTTCATCGACGCATGGACCGACCGAGTGAACGCATTGAAATCTTCGAACGGTTCGCCGCATCCAAGATAGACGCCAAGCCGCTCACGATCGAACACCGCATCGTCGATACCTGACTGTCGAACAGCCTGCAATCCCGCAGCAATGGCGAACTGCGTTTGTCGAGGACAATGCTGCCAGCGGCGAGCCTCCAGGCCTGCGGTACCGGGATCCCAGTTGCGAACTTCTGCGGCGATGCGCACGGGAAAATTGCTGGCGTCAAATAACGTCAGTCGACCGATTCCAATGCGACCGGAATAAAGTCCGGCAGCCAGCTCCTCCTGAGAATTTCCAAGGGGAGTCACACAACCAATTCCTGTGACCACGATCCGTCGCTGCATGGGATAAGATCCTTTTTGTCAGGCTGAAAACGCTGCGACCGCGACACAACTCGCCAAGCCACGGCCGAACATATTCACATTCAGAAAACTGGTGCCGGCAGGTTCATCAAACCGAGTCACCGGGTGAACTCGACATTCCGGATCCGCGTCGCGGAAGTGAAGGATCGGGAACAGATGACCGTGTTTTAATGCCAACAGACTGGCGATCAATTCCATCGCCCCGGAACCGGCCGCTGCATTTCCCAGATGACCTTTGGCCGCAATGACCGGCGTTGTTGATGTCAGATCTCCAAAGATGTCACGAATCGCCTGTGCCTCGGCAAGATCGGATTCGCGAGTCCCCAGTCCGTGCGCGTGAATGTGCCCAATCGATGCGGCGGATTGTCCGGATCGCCTGAGCGTTTGCCGCATCGCGCTGCCCATTGCCGTGCGGCAGGCGATCATGCGATCGAGTCCCACTGCTGACGCTGACGCCGCTCCCAGCACTTCGCCATAGATCGTCGCCCCGCGTCGCAAAGCACAGTGCATCTCTTCCAGTACGATGGCTCCGGCTCCTTCGCCCGGCACCGATCCAGTGCGACTTCTGTCAAAGGGGCGACAGACGCCGTCACATTCTGAGATCTCATCTTCGTATCTCGCATGCAGCCGGTTAAACGTGGTAAGCGTTGTTCCGGTTGCTCCGACCAGCACGGCGTCTGCGGCTTCACTGCGGATGCTGCGACAGGCCTCAGCCACCGCCATGTTGGCCGACACGTCACGCTGTGTGATCGTGTTACCGGGGCCTCGAAGATCATTGATAATCGCCAGATGACAGGCCGGCATGTTGGGAAGACATTTCAGCAGCCACAGCGGTGCAACCTCTTCGATTCCATCTTGCCCCCAGCGATCCACATCGAAATGACCAGCTGCCGAAGAACAAGCTTCAATTCCACGCTGAAAGTCGTCCGGCATGATTGAGACATTGTCGGCACCGAAGCAAATTCCCAGCCGATCGGGATCGTATTGCCCGGCAATGCCGCTGTCTGCCAGAGCCTGTTGCCCGGCCGCGACACCCATCTGAGTCTCCCGGTTCATCAGCTTCAATGCCTTGCGAATCGCTTTCCGCTGAGCGTCCGGCAGGTCACAGAAATCATCGATGGAACCGGCAAAATCCGCCGCTCCAGGCGTCCTTGTTGTCGCGATGTCAAGGTTGTCACTCAGCGACTGAAAAGTCGAAGCCGACAAAACTCCCGTGAGCGTTCGCCAGAATTGGCCTGCCGTTCTTCCCGCCGAACTGACGACTCCGACACCCGTCACAACAACGCGAATCTGTGAACTCGACTTCCCATCCATGAGGTGCCTCTTCGTGAAGGCGACATTGATTTCCCGCAGAAATAAGTTAACTGACAGGAACTATCAGGACATTAATATCCTGAATATAGCGTGGTTCGACGGTATGCAACAGCCCAGTTGACAATCCCTCTACTTTTGAGGCCATTTTCTGGGGATTGCGAAGCTCCTCTCAATACCGCATCAGGCGGAGAAATTCACTCTGCACATTGAGTGCGTTTCGAGCGGAGTCAGCGACCCAGAATCGACTTCTCTGGAATGTCCATGTTTTCAAAGACCGGACTCTGCAACGCATCAATTTTTCAGACCACAAGACGTACTCAACTGCAGAATTCGATCGGCGATACTTGACACATCAGCACGCGCTAAAACGCTACACGAAATGCCATTGACCGGATCGTCCGATATCACGGCCTGAATCGCCGCATCGTCGGCCGCATAAGGCCTTTCAGTGACTGCGGCGCTCCAGACTTCAAACCTCAGAGCCGTTGTCTGAACATCGCCTTCAACAAGAATAAGATCACAATCATTGAATTGCGATGCAAATTGTTCGTACCAATGCTCGCCCCGTTCTTCGCGATCGGCAGGAATGAAGATCGCTGTCATGTGCGGCGACAAAATTCCCACTGCCGCCGCTCCTGCCTGTCGATGGATGTGGGAGTCTTTTCCCGGCATGTCCAGCTCGTGAGAATAGTAGGTATGCTTCACGGTGGCGATCCTTAAGTCCACGTTCGGAAAATTCACGCACTAGTTCGCAAACCAGTGTTGTCTTGCCTGAATTCTTGCGACCAACAAGATGAACACGACGTGACATAGCAACCTGCTATAAAAGCTGACGATGGACGAGAATGATCAGGCGATTCGATTGCCAACTCCCGCTACCAAATTGAGCAGCATTGGCATCGCCCGGATGTATACCATCTGCCAGGGCAAACGCCGATTGCCTGGCCGCACTCGGTCAATCTGAGTCCTGGTCATTCTCATTACCCCGCCGGAAAGCTGTCAATAAAGGTACCCGGAAAAAAATCGCGAAGGCACATCAGTCAGTGAATCATGCCTTCATCTGTCTTACTGCTCTCCCTCAACCAATGGGCGTAGTATGCATCTAACGCAGCAGCCTTCATCAGCTGACATCCCCATGGGTCGCCGGCGTGGCGGAGCACCAGTCCCACGATCGCTTCGGTTCGACACACCGAATGCATTTTGGTTCGTCGCCTTGCGTGCGTCCGTGGCGCACACCATCGGAGTGAGCGAACCACGTTGGACGCTCAGGTCTGGGCGACCGACGCGCGCTGGGGGGTTAAGGAAGTCGCCGCTGGAGGGGCGTTTCTTCCAATGAAATCTGAGCGGGGTCGGGGCAATGAATCATAGCGGCCAGGTCAAAAAGCCATTGCGGGGCGGACCGTCATGGCTCCCCGCTTTGAGCGTCCACTTTAATATGTGCTGTGCATGGCGAAAAACAGTCGGCGGGACGTTCGGACCTTGCGCAGCGTTGATCAATGCTGGAAATAAAAATCGCTGACTTACCGAAACGAGGAACGTGCAGACGCACAATAGGACTACGACTTCGCCCGAACTGTGTTTCGGCGAATCGTCACCGAATCGAAGTGACATGATCCGAAGTGGCACGGCGTGGTCCGATGACCTCGTCAAATCCAACTGCCCTCACGCATTCGACCTACTTGGGATGACAACACTCCAGCCGCGTCGGTCAGTCGATAATCACGCCCCCCGTGGCGATAGGTCAATCTCTCGTGGTCGATTACCATCAAGTGCAGGATCGTCGCATGGAAATCGTTCACGTGGACCGGCTGCTCGGAGGCGCGTATGCCGTACTCGTCTGTCGCTCCACGCACGTAGCCGCGCATCACACCGACCCCAGCCAGCCACGAACTGAAGGCCCAGTTGTGATGCTCTCGTCCCGGTGCATCCGCAGTGTTATTGAAAGGGGTTCGCCCAAAATCTATTGTCCAGACGACAAGGACATCATCCATCATGCCCCGCTGCTTTAAGTCGCGGAGGAGCCCCGCGATCGGCTGGTCGATCTGCGGCGCGAGCCGTCCGTGATCGGCCATGTTGCCATGTGAATCCCAGTTCCCGCTGCTGCCGGTGTGGAAAGACTACCACGCGTGCAGCTGAGCTTCCGTCATCCCACTACGTTTGATCTGTACTACTCGTGGGTCGTGGGCCCCTCGCGCGATCCACTCCGTTAACAAAGCAATCTCTTGCTCCGGGAGCTTACCACCCGCCTCTTCCGGCGGCATCTGCGGGCCATCTTCGTGGTATTGAATCGCTCGAATCAGCGGGCTTTCGTCGACGTTTCTCGGGACGATCACCGGACCCGATTCGCCTCCCTTTTGCCATCCCGCATAGGAGTCGAGAGCCAGTCCTCCCTTGGTCTTTCCTTTTTCCGATGAGTGACACGCCTCGCAGCGCTGCACCAGAATCGGGCGGATCCTGGCCTCAAAGAAGTGCTCGTCGGTTTCCGCAGACTGTACGCCGGTCGACAGTAGGATAATCAGTCCCGGTCCGATTACTGCCCATTTTACTGCCCGTTCAGCCAGATCAAAGACTCTGCATCTCATATTGATTTCATCCCCAGGTGTGCCTTCTCCAGCCACTCTTCCCACCCTTTGATATGGGTCCGAGGAAACTCCATCGCGGTTGACTCGCAAAGTGACTGAATGATCTTCAACCCCGCACGATGGTTCTCGACTATAGTCTGCTGAACAATTACACGCCCCAGTTGAAGCTCACGCTGTGCGGTGGGTGCGAAGAGCTGGACCTGTCCGCGCATCGAGTTCCATAGATCGAGGAGTCGCGACTGCCGGGACGCCACAAGAACCCATTCGTGAAACTCAATATCGAGCAAGGTGACGTGCGCCAGCGAACGCGCTCGTTCCATCTTCGCGACGTTCGCCGCCAGCCGCTCAACATCCTCAGCCGAGTGAAATCGGGCTGCCAGCCGAAACGCCTCGACCTCCAGGAGCATTCGTATCCCATAGATCTCTGCAAAGTCGCGGACCGTGAGCTCCCGCACCCGGCATCGACCGCTCGGTTCGAAGACGAGCAACCCATCTCGCTCCGGCGCGAGCGTCGCTTCGCGAACCGGCACGCGACTGACACCCAATCGTTCTCCCGTGGGGATTTCGGCCACCATAGTTCCGGGTGCCAACTTGCCCGCAATAATCTCTTCGCGCAGCTGAACCATCACCTGATCCGCCAGTGTAGGCCACGTTGTTCGCAATGCTGTTGATGCCGCCCGTCGTGTTCGCAAAATCTGAGTCATGCTTCGTTTGTATACAGTTACCAGGGCATTTTCAACGAAACTGTATACACTTCACCAATGCGACTTTGTTCGTCACGGATTGTGATTCGGCATGTCTGGCTCAATTCTGATTCGTGTCCGGCTTGTCTATTTTTGGAAAAATCAGGGTTTGATTGGAGGTGAATTTCGATCGGTCGTTTTGCCGAAAGCGCAGGGGCGTCGTGCCGGTAAACTTTCTGAAACGCTTCACGAATGCGCTGTGGTCGTAGAAGCCGCAATCGAGCGCAATTTGTGTGATTCTGGCATCGCTATGCTTGAGTGCTTCCATCGCCTGGAACATTCGCACCTGTTCGACAAAGGCGTATGCCGTCATGTTCAATCGCTGTTTGAACACACGCATGAAGTGGCTGGCGGAGATTTGACACACGACAGCCATCTCCTGGATCGTGATGCTTTGTGCATAGTGCTTCGAGACATAATCGATAGCGGGCAGCAATTGGTTCAACTCGTCCTGTTTTCCCATAACATCTTTGTAGGCCTCGTTGATGATGACCAGGCCGATGACTTCACGCTTCACGGTGTAAATGGGAAACTTACTGGAGAAAGACCAGACGGGAGCATTGTCGAAAAATCTGGTGAGATGCACTTCGTTGAGCAGCGGTTTCTCATGCTGGAACACTAACAGATCGTTCTGGCGAAAAGACTCCGCAATGATCTTCGGAAACAGGTCGAAGTCGGTCTTGCCGATCACGTCTTCCGAGGAGTTGACATGAATCGCACGCCGTGTAGCCACGCTCATGTAGACATAGCGAGATTCCAGATTTTTAATCGCGAACATCGTCCCCGGCAGCAATTCTAAAGCGTCCAGGATCTGGCGAAAGTCACCAATCCGCTCGAAAAAGTCGGCTGGAAGCGAGCGGATTGTCATGGGAAAGACTCGACTTGCGAGGAGAGACTCTGGTGTGGAGGGATGATAGGATATTACCATTTAATGGCATGATTTTCATAGCGAGAGTATAGCAATCACGTAGAATTAGGCGGTCCGGCGAGAGTGATCGAGCTCGATGTGCGGCATTGAGTTGAGGAGGAACTGATGAACGATGCACTGAAATCTTTGATCGCGGTCTTCGCGGTTGTGGGGTTGTTGTGCAGGAGTGTCGGAGCGGGCGAGGTGCTGGTGCTGATGCATGAGCCGGGACGGATCGAACGATATGATCTGGAAAGCGGGGCGCATCGTGGAACGTTGCTGAGCGGGTTGCCACCCGCAAATGTCCTCTTGTTAGATGCCGACGGGCGGCTACTCATCTCAACGGGATTACCAGGAGACGCGGGAACTGTGCTGCGGTTTAACCCTCATGGATCCGGGAAGATGGAAACGCTGCTGGATATTCCCGAAGGCTACGGAGGTCGGCTGTTTCGCGCGACCGGGATGACTTGGGATGCCGGTGATCTGCTGGTAGCCAGCCAGGGCGATGGCAAAGTCAAACGCTACGCCTATCCGTCGGGCGAATGGATAGCCGACATCGCGCTGGCGTCGCCGGGCGGCATGACACAAATTGCCATGAATCGCGGACGGTTATTCATCACGGATTTTATGGCTCAAGCATTGCGACGAGGTTCTGAAAAGCTCGACGGCACGATGAGCGACGTCTGGGCTCAACATGCCGCGCAGTCGCCGTGGGGATTGGTGTTCGACGACCAGGAACATGCGTTTTGGACGACGTCGGGCGATCGCATTTTGCGTTCGGATGGCAAGGAGACCGTCGAGTGGGCGGGAGCGGGGGGTGGATTGATCACGCCGGTTGGGCTCGGCTTGGGGCCAGATCGTTTGCTCTATGCGGCGAATCTCGATGGGTCCGTGACCGTGTGGCCGACGGATGCTCCGAACTTAGGTCCGCCGATCCGTGTGATTGCCGGGCCAGAAGTGAAGACTCCGATCAGCTTCGCGTTTACCGAGCAGCCTCTGGCCACGAACGAGTTCGTCTACGCACCGCCCGTCGATGCGAAAGGGATGTCAGCCGAGAAGCTGGCATTTTTTGAATCCAAAATCCGGCCGCTCTTACATGCTCGCTGCATCGAGTGTCACGGGGACGAGGCTCAGGAGGGAAAGTTGCGACTTGATTCACGGCA
>Ga0105047_10002185_pt1 | contig 34960 bp, 29 predicted proteins | sample MAT04_FD_78384 | JGI IMG/M metagenome (GOLD analysis project Ga0105047, IMG submission 78384) | Freshwater microbial communities from Lake Fryxell liftoff mats and glacier meltwater in Antarctica - MAT-04 (megahit assembly) | ecosystem: Environmental > Aquatic > Freshwater > Ice > Liftoff... | reverse complement strand
TGGCGATGTCGAAGCTGGCGATGTCGAAGCTGGCGATGTCGAAGCTGGCGATGTCGAAGCTGGCGATGTCGAAGCTGGCGATGTCGAAGCTGGCGATGTCGAAGCTGGCGATGTCGAAGCTGGCGATGTCGACGCAACCGCCGCAGATGAGCCGGCGGAGTCGCCGGAGCCGTGAAGGAAACAGGACAACCGCCGCAGCGAACATGTGTCGGTTGTCGGACGGTTCGGGCACGCAGCGAGATGATCCGCTGTGGCTTGGGCCCGGGCGGCACCGTGTGTTTTGTTGCGGTCGGTCGGGGATGCTGGTTGTGCCCGTCCGAGGAGTGTTTCGATGCGGCAGCGACGTCGCATCGGTTCAGCCGGGCATTGAAAGGTGACGTGAGTCGTACGTCACTCGCCGACACCCGGATCGCGTTCGTGCAAATGGTCACGTTCGTGGGAGGATGACATGTCGCGCAGCCGTCGGGGTTCGCGCGTACGACGAGGAAAGACAGAGATCGCAACTTGGCAGCGAAACTCCGAGTCCATGAGCTTGCGAAAGAGCTCGGACTGACCAACAAGGAGTGTTTGGACCTGAGCCTGGAACTGGGCATCGGGGTAAAGACGCATTCTTCGAGCATCATCGACGCGCAGGCGGACCGGGTCCGCCGGAAGGCCGAACGCGATGGGCTGATCCGCGATCAGCAGCCCGAGGAGCCTAAGCCGGTCAAGAAAACCTCCGCCAAGAAGGCGGCTGCCAAGCCAGCAGCAGACCAGCCGGCGATCGATGCTGCTGTTTCCGAAGCGCCGGCCGCCGAGGTGGAGATCGCTCCGGTCGTGGTTGAGACGTCCCAGGCGCCGGTGGTCGTCGAGTCAGCGCCCCCAGTTGAGGCAACGGATCCGGGACCCGTGGTCGCTGAGGCGACCGCGCCGCCAGCCGCCGTTGCATCCACCGATGCGGCCGTCGAGGTCAACGTTGCCAGTGAGACCACCGTCGGTGATGTCAGCGAGTCGGCCTCGGTGCCGCCGCCAGCGCCCATGCCGGGGCGCGTGATTTCGTCGCGTGCCAGCGAACGTCCGCGACCGACCCGTCCCGCTGGCGAGGCCGTACTCGGCACCCCTGCGCCCCGGCCGGCACCGACCAATCGCCCGACCGACGTTCCGGCAGGGCCCAACGACGCACCCCGTCCTGCGGCCCGCGGGCCTGTCCCGCCCGGAGCTCCGCTCTCGGCGAGCGGACGGCAGATTCCGCCGCCGCCTGGCCCACCGCTGTCTCGAACCGGACGCCCCATTCCACCGCCGCCTGGCGCTGGGGGACGTGGACCGACGGCACCCCCAGGCCGTGGCCCGCGCCCGGCCGGGGCGGGTGGCCCCGGTGCAGGCGGCCCGTATCGAACCGGACCTTCTCGTCCAGCGGGCCCCGGTGGCCCCGGCGGCGGACCAAGTTTCGGCCGCCCAGGTGGTGGCCCAGGTGGGGGACCGGGCGGTCGTCCCGGAGGCCCTGGTGGCGGCCGACCAGGTGGTGGGCCGCGTCCGCCTCGCCGCAAGGGTCGTCGTCGTCGTAGCCGCGAAGAACTGCAGCCGATGGACGCACCGTCGTATACCCCGCACGATGCAGCCATTCCCGATGGCGTCATCGTGGTGGAGCGGGGGTCATCTCCCCAGGTGCTCGGTCCCAAGCTCAATCGCACGGCCGCCGACGTCGTGCGCTTCTTGTTGACGAACGGCGAGATGGTCACGGCCACGCAGTCGCTCAGCGACGACATGATCGAGTTGTTCGCCGCAGAGATCGGCGCGGAAGTCTCCATGGTCGATATGGGACAGGAGCAGGAAGTCGAACTGCAGAAGGTTCTGCAGATCCCCGACGACGACGTCGACGAGAGCGATCTTCCGCACCGTCCCCCGGTCATCACGGTGATGGGACACGTGGACCATGGCAAGACGAAACTGCTCGACCGGATTCGTAGGGCCAATGTGGTCGCTGGCGAGGCCGGCGGGATCACCCAGCACATCGGTGCGTACAAAGCTCACCGCAACGGCAAGGATCTCACGTTCATCGACACCCCTGGTCACGAGGCGTTCACCGCTATGCGTGCTCGTGGTGCCGATGCCACCGACATCGTGATCCTCGTGGTTGCCGCTGACGACGGTGTGATGCCGCAGACCGAGGAGGCCATCGCTCACGCCAATGCAGCCGATGTGCCGATCGTCGTTGCCATCAACAAGATCGACCGTGATAATGCTGATCCCACTCGGGTGATGCAGCAACTCTCGGAACGGGGTCTCGTCCCCGAAGCTTGGGGTGGCGACACCGTCATGGCCGAAATCTCCGCACTCCAGGACGTCGGCATCGACGAACTGTTGGAGACGCTGCTCGTGGTCGCTGAGGTCGAAGATCTCCGTGCCAGCCCCGATGGCCGCGCTACCGGCGTGGTCCTCGAGGCGAACCTCGACATCGGTCGGGGTCCCGTGGCGACGGTGCTCGTGCAGCGTGGCACGCTCCGCGTCGGCGATCCCATGGTTGCCGGCGGCGCTTGGGGACGTGTTCGTGCGCTCATCGACGATCACGGCAACCAGGTCAAAGAAGCTGGCCCGTCCACACCAGTGCAGGTCTTGGGCCTGTCCGACGTGGCGATTGCCGGGGACGACTTCGTGGTGGCGCCGGACGAGAAGAAGGCCAAGTCCGTGGCCGAGACGCGAGCCCATTGGCATCGTGAGATCAGCCGCGGTCGCGACTCGTCGGTCATGTCCGGAGGCGCCCGCCTCGAGGACATCTTCGAACAGATCCAAAAGGGCGAGCAGGCCTCGCTCAACTTGGTCATCAAGGCCGATGTGCAGGGCTCGCTCGAAGCCGTCACCGAAAGTCTCCGCAAGTTGGAGCGTCCCGAGGTCCGAATCGGCTTCGTGCTCCGTGGTGTTGGCGGGATCAGCGAGAGCGACATCCAACTCGCCGCTACGGCGAACGCCACCATCATCGGCTTCAACGTTCGACCCGCTCGAAATGTGCGTGAACTCGCGCAGGCCGAGGGCGTCGAGATCCGCACCTACGAGATCATTTACAAATTGTTGGAAGATCTCGAATCGGCGATGGTCGGCATGTTGGCTCCTGAGTTCGAGGAGATCGTCACCGGCGACGCCGAGGTTCGGGAGATCTTCCGGGTGCCGCGTATCGGCGCCATCGCTGGTTGCATGGTGCAGAGCGGCACGATCACTCGTAACTCGAAGGTCCGTTTCATTCGTGAGGGCACCATCATCTGGAACGGTGAGGTCAACTCGCTGCGTCGCTTCAAGGACGACGTCCGCGAGGTCGCCACGGGCTTCGAATGCGGCATCGGCTTGTCGGACTTCCAGGACTTGAAGCCCGGCGACATCATCGAGACGTACGAGCTGCGCGAAATCCCGCGCAGCTGATCCGTGGCGAAACGACGAGCCCAGGGTCGACAACAGTTCGCCCGTACCGACCGCATCGCCGAGGTGCTCCGTGAGGTCATTGCGACCGAACTCGAGCGCATCGGCGATGAACGGCTGGACCTCGTCACCGTCACCGGCGTGATCGTGGCGAATGACTTTGCCGCAGCGCGGGTGTTCTATTCGTCGATGCTGGCGGAGGCGTCCGCCGGTCCCGACGTCGTTGTCGAGGCCCTCGAGGAAGTGCGTTGGCGTGTCCAGCAAGTCGTCAACCGGAGTGTCAGTACTCGCAAGACTCCGCAGATCGAGTTCGTCGCCGACGATGTGCTGACCACCGCCATGCGCATCGAGGACATTCTTGCGGGTCGAGTGGAGACCGGTGTCGGCACCTACGATGTCGCCGCGCCACCGTCGGAGCAGGGCGATCCGGCCGCCGACGTCGACGGCAGTCTGGAACCCGGCGCCGAATCGTCGGCGAACGACGATGATGACAATCACGCTTGAACGCCGCTGATGGCGCGTCGAAGTTCGGGCGGCCCCGATGGAATCGTCGTCATCGACAAGGCAGCGGGATGGACGAGCCACGACGTGGTCGCAAAGTCTCGTGGCATCCTCGGAACTCGAAAGGTCGGTCACTCCGGAACGCTCGACCCTGATGCCACTGGCGTGTTGGTGCTCGGGGTCGGTCGCGCCACGCGAGTCCTGCGGTTCCTGCAGCTTCTGAACAAGACGTATGAGGCCACGATCCAGTTCGGCGCCGATACCTCGACCCTCGATGCGGCCGGGGAGGTCGTCGCGACCTACGACATGAGCGTCGTGACCGCGGCGGAAGTGCACCACGCCGCGTTGGCCTTCGTCGGTGACATTCTGCAAGTGCCGCCAATGGTGTCGGCGCTCAAGGTGGACGGCCGCCGCCTGCACGAGCTCGCCCGCGAGGGGATCGAGGTCGAGCGTGCGGCCCGACCCGTTCGCGTCGGGCGATTCGATCTGACATCGACCGATGATCCGCTCGTCTGGCGGGCGGTCGTGGACTGTTCGTCGGGGACCTATATCCGCTCCCTCGCCGAAGACCTCGGTCATGCGCTCGGCGGTGGTGGTCATCTCACGGCGCTCCGGCGAACCGCGGTCGGGCACTTCACCATCGATGAGGCACATGACCTCGAGACACCAGAGTTGTTGGCGATGAGCGAGGCCGCTCGTGGCTTCCAGGTTCGTCAAGTCGACGAGTCCGTCGTGGCGAGGATTCTCGTGGGTGCGGTCCTCGAGCGAGAAGTTCTGGACGCGGCGGGAGACGGACCCTGGTTCGTGGTCGGACCTGCCGGCGAACTGTTGGCCGTCTACGAACCGCATCGTCATGTGGGCATGGTGAAACCGTCGGTGGTGCTGGCTACGCCGGTAGCTGGGTAGGTTGTCGCCCGATGGATGTCATCGAGAGCGCGGGCGAGGCGACCATCCTCGAGTCGTTGGCGGCATCACCGATCAACGACGCGGGATCGGTCGTGTCGATCGGCGCCTACGACGGGGTGCACCTCGGTCATCAGATCGTGCTGGCAGCAGTCCGATCCCGAGCACTGGAACTTGGCGCCGCCAGCGCGGTGGTGACCTTCGATCGCCATCCGGCCGAAGTTGTCCGCCCCGAGTCGGCACCGCGACTGTTGTGCGATCTCGATCAGAAGTTGGCACTGTTGGAGGCGACTGGGCTCGATGTGGCGGTCGTGGTCCGCTTCGATGACGAACGCGCCACCGAAACAGCCGAGCACTTCGTCCGGTCGCTCTTGTTCGACACGCTTCGAACCCGATCGGTGATCGTGGGGGAGGACTTCCACTTCGGTCATCGTCGTCAGGGCAACGTGGCGTTGCTCGAGGAACTCGGCGAGGAACTGGGATTCGAGGTTCGAGGCCATCATCTGGTTGCCGCAGATGGGAGCGACGCGCGAGATGACGCCCACGTCTCCTCGACGGCGATCCGCCGGGCACTGGTGGAGGGGCGCCTAGCGGATGCCAACGCCATGCTCGGACGACCCCACCAGATGTTCGGGCCGGTGGTACACGGTGACGAGCGCGGTCGAACCATTGGGTTCCCCACCGCCAACGTGGCCATTCCGGACCGCATGTTGATGCCAGCCGACGGGATCTACGCCGGTCACCTCGTGGACCACTCGGTGGCGGGAGGGGTGGTGCATCCCGCGGCGGTGTACGTGGGCCATCGCCCGACTTTCTATGACAACAGCGCGGCAACCGTCCTTGAGGTGCACTGCCTCGACGAACCGGGAGATCTCTATGACCGAGCGGTGTCGGTGATGTTCGAGCATCGCCTGCGGGGCGACGAACGTTTCGATGGGGTCGATGATCTGGCTGCGCAGCTGGCGCTCGATTGCGTGGCGGCGAGCGTTGCGCTCGGAGGCTGATGTGAACGATGCGGCTGAGTCATTTGGTTCATGGACAACGAGGGCAGAACTCGTCACGATATCGAGCACGCACCCGCTCCGGCGAGGCGCCCAGCGGTCCGGCAGGGGAGATCACAGATGAGTCACATCGTTGAGCCGATTCCGGGTCCGGTTCGCGACGCACCCGAGACGTCGCGTACGGTGGCTGCTCCGCGGCTCGCTCGCCACCAGATTCGGTTGGCTGACGGTCATCTCGTCGGGGTCAGCGTAGCGGGGGAGGGAATCCCCCTCGTCGTGGTCCACGGGTTCAGCGCCGAAGGCTTTCTGTACGCGCAGACGCTGTCGCGGCTCGTTGCCATGGGTTTCAAGGTCATTGCCATCGATACGGCGGGCCATGGCAATACCCAAGGGCTGCCGGCGGACGGCCACAGCCTGTCTGACTACAGCGAGTTGCTCGGCAGGATCATCGATGAGCTGGGCATCAAGCACTGCATCTTGGCGGGGCATTCCATGGGTGGTCGACTGGTCGCCAACTTGGCGGCGCAGCGACCTGACCGGACCATCGCGGTGTTGCTCATCGACGCCATCGTGGGGGACACCTGGGACAAGATGGTCTACCTGTTTCGCGTTGCCCCCCCGCTGCTGGCGGGCGTCAGCGCCGCGCTGGTTGTTGACTCCTTGGGGGTGATCCCGCTGTTTCGCGATCCGAAGCAGGCAGCCAAGCTGTTGCGTCTGGTGACGCCCACCCTTGCTGGTCATGTGGTGCGGCCGTGGCGTTTGGCGGGACCGATGGTGTCGATTCTTCGTTCGCGCTCCAGCCGTTATGCGCTCAATGAACTGTCCCATCACCATGTTCCGGTGTTTGCGTTGCACGGCGATCATGACCTTCCGGTGCCCCTTCGTACCGCACGCGAAACTGTCGATAGGACGGGTGGAACGCTGGTCACGATCGAGTCGGCTGGCCACTCGTGGATGCTCCGTGACCCCGAGACCTTCCCGGCCATTGTGGCGGAGCTGATGGAGGGTCCGCTCGGCGAGGCATGCGTGACGGCACTCCGGCGTGCTGGTGCCCGGTCGGATCATCCGACGCCCGCTGAGGCCGAGAAGCTGTGTCTGTGGCGCGGGGCCCGAATTCGGACGCTGACACCGCTCGATCACGGTGTTGTGACCTCCGGCAAGCATCGTCGTCCTCGCTACCACTGGACGATCGAGCCCGCCCACGCCTGAGCTGGCGGCACCGACATCGCGTTCTGGCTGCAAGATGGGGTCGGGAGCGATTCGATTTCGCGTCCTGGACCGGGGGTTACCGTGTGGCGCGAGATGCGTCGAGGGGGCCGGGGCTGCTACCTTGAGCGGCGCTTCCCGCTGACGCTACGGCTTCGGGCAGCAGGGTCCGATACCCAAGGAGCAACTCATGTCACGGCCGCCCGCCAATCTGTCGCCAAAGTCCGACACGATCGCCAAGCACCGCTCGCACGACACCGACACCGGGTCGCCCGAGGTTCAGATCGCCCTCCTGACTGATCGAATCAACCACCTGACCGAGCATCTCAAGATGCACAAGAAGGATCATCACTCCCGCCGCGGCCTGCTGATGTTGGTGGGCAAGCGCCGCCGGTTCCTCGATTACCTCAAGGGCACCGACATCGAGCGTTACCGTGCGCTGATCGCTGAGCTGGGCCTACGCCGCTGAGTTCAGCCCCCTGAACCGAAGCCAGTGAGTGCGGGCCCAGCGAAGCCGCGCCCGCCTGCGAGCCCCGGCTCAGGCGACGGCGAGAAAGATCCAGCGGGCGACGACACAGACGCCTGACGCTTCGGTGGCGAGTTCGCAGTCGAGTCCCAGGAGTAGCCCGCCGTCGGTGCGAGCCGTCACCGACCCCAGAAATGCGTTCAAACGGACCGGTTCGCCGACCATCACTGGTCGCACGAACCGGACCCGATCGAAGCCGTAGTTGACCATGAGCGTCGCTCCGGCGACGCGAGGAAACTCGAGTTCTGCCGACAGCGACGTCAGGCTCGCGAGCAGGAGAAAACCCTGAACGATCGGTCCGCCGAACGGGCTTTCTCTCGTCGCCCGCTCGGGGTCGTTGTGAATCCATTGGGCGTCCCCGGTGGTCTCGGCGTGGCGATCCACCGTCTCCTGGCTGAATGTCCGCCAGGCGCTCGTTCCGAGACTCGTACCGACTGTGGGCGCATCATCTGGTGACATGTTTGCAACGTAGCGGAGCTACCCCCTGAGAGAATCTCGATGGCCCGCGAAGGTAGGTTCGCGTGTTTGGCTCGTGGAGCGGCTAGCTTTGTCCGTGACGTGAAGGTCACGTCGTTCGATCGGAAGGTCCGGTCGGCCCACGTAGCGGGAACGATCCGTCACCATCTCGTGACACTGGTCTGCAGGCCCTTCGGGATCGCAGATGTTCGCCCCCTACGCACAACCCGCTGAGCACCAATGCCAGCGAAGGAGAGAGCATCATGGGTGACGTAATCCGCGTCTCCGGTGTCGTCGGTGGCGATGACACCAAAGTCATGTCGTTCGAGACAGGCAAATTTGCCGGTCTTGCGGACGGCGCTGTCATGGCAAGTCTTGGTGAAACCAAGATCCTCGTCACTGCGACAGCATCGAATTCACCACGGGACGGTATCGACTTCTTCCCGCTCACCGTGGACATCGAGGAACGGGCCTACGCCGCGGGGAAGATCCCTGGATCATTCTTCCGTCGTGAAGGCCGCGCTGGCGAGAAGGCCATCCTGACTTCTCGTCTCATCGACCGGCCGCTTCGTCCGAGCTTCCCGGACGGCTTCCGCAATGACGTCCACGTCGTTGGCACTGTCATGGGCGCCGATCAGGAGAACCCCTACGACGTCCTGGCCATCAATGCTGCATCTGCTGCGCTGATGATTTCAGGCATTCCATTCAGCGGCCCGATCGGTGCCGTTCGCCTCGCCTACACCATCGATGGTGAATGGCTGGCGCATCCGACCTACGCAGAGGGCGACACGTCGAGCTTCGAGGTCGTCGTTGCCGGTCGTGAACTCGCCGATGGCGACGTGGCGATCATGATGGTCGAAGCGGGCGGCACCGAGTCGAGCTGGGAGAACTACTCCGAAGGCGCTCCGAAGGTCGACGAGGCAGCCCTGGCCATCGGCTTGGACGCATCGAAGCAGTGGATCAAAGAAGCGATTGCCCTTCAGCGCAACCTCATCGCCAACCTGCTCGTCGAGCACGGTCCGATCGAGATGCTGTCCTTCACGCCATTGGTCGACTACACCGACGAGATCGGTGCAGCTGTCAAGGCTGCAGCCGGAGATCAGCTCGGCGAGATCGAGAAGATTGCCGACAAGGCCGAGCGCACCGCCGCCGAGAACACCTTGCGCGACGAGACGATGGCCGAGATGACCGTTGCCTTTTCCGGTCCCAACGACGCCAAGCAGATCAAGGCAGCGTTTCGCAGCCTGACCAAGCAGATCGTCCGCAGTCGCATCGTCAACGAGGGCGCCCGCATCGACGGACGTGGCCCGGCGGATCTTCGTCCGCTGTCAGCCGAGGTCGGCCTCATGTCGACCGCCCACGGCACCGGCTTGTTCCAGCGTGGCGAGACCCAGGTCCTCAACTTCTGCACCCTCGGGATGAAGAAGATGGACCAGATGGTCGATGGCATCGATCCGCAGCGTTCCAAGCGGTTCCTGCACCATTACAACTTCCCGCCGTTCTCGACGGGCGAAGCCGGGTTCATGCGTGGACCGAAGCGCCGCGAGATCGGCCATGGTGCGCTCGCTGAGCGTGCACTGTTCTCGGTCATCCCGTCGTTGGCTGACTTCCCGTACACGATTCGTCTTGTGTCCGAGGTGCTTGCCTCCAACGGCTCGACGTCGATGGCGTCGGTCTGTGCGTCGTCGCTGTCATTGATGGACGCTGGCGTCCCGATCAAGGCACCCGTCGCCGGTATCGCCATGGGCCTCGTGTTCGCCGAAGGCAAGTACACCACGCTGACCGACATCCTCGGCGCCGAGGATGCCTTCGGCGACATGGACTTCAAGGTCGCCGGAACCTCCGACTTCGTCACGGCTCTCCAGCTCGACACGAAGATCGAGGGCATCCCGGCCGACGTGTTGGCAGCAGCGCTCAACCAGGCCAAGGACGCCCGGATGGCGATCCTCACGGTCATGACGGACACGCTCGCCGCTCCCCGCGACGATGTTGCGGCTTCGGCCCCGAAGATCATCAGCTTCGAGATTCCCGCCGACAAGATCGGCGAGATCATCGGCCCGAAGGGCAAGGTCATCAACGCCATCCAAGCCGAGACGGGAGCCGACATCAGCGTCGACGACGACGGCATGGTCGGCATCGTGTCGATCGCTGCCGTCGAAGGCGAGCGGGTGGCCGAGGCTGAGCGTCAGATCCGACTCATACTCAACCCACCGACCGCAGGCGTTGGCGAGGTGTACATGGGCAAGGTCGTCAACATCACCAAGTTCGGTGCCTTCGTCAACATTCTCCCGGGACGTGACGGCTTGGTCCACATTTCCAAGCTCGGTGGCGGCAAGCGGATCGACAGCGTCGAATCCGTGCTGTCGCTCGGCGACGAGATCGAAGTGACGGTCGAAGACATCGACCCGAACGGCAAGATCTCCCTCACCCCCACCGGTGACGGCGGTGGCGACCCAAAAGCGCCTGAGGCCGACGGCGACGCCGAGGCTGCACCTGCGAGCGCTCCTCGACGGGAGCGACCGATCGATGATCGGCCCGCCGTCGAGGACAACGATCTCGTGAGGGTCAACTTCGGCACGCACTATGACGCAACGGTTGCGGAGGTTCAGGGTGACCTGGGCCCCGCAGTCGCTGGGAACTTCGGCAGCCGATCACCGCGTGGTGGTGGCGGCGGCCGGGGTCAAGGCCGCGGCAACGGCGGCGGTGGTGGTGGTGCCCGCGGCGGTCGCGGTGGCGGCGGTGGTGGTCAACGTCGTCGCTGACCGCATGGCGCAGCGGAGCGCAGCCGTCGACTCGGTCGACGATCGCGTCCGTTCCACGACACTCGACAATGGGGTCCGGGTCATCAGCGACCCGGACCCGTCGTCTGTGTCGACGTCGCTCTCCGTGTGGGTTGCTGCCGGAAGTCGCGACGACCCGTCACACGCGGTCGGGGCTGCGCACTTCCTTGAACACATGATGTTCAAGGGCACGACCGCCCGTACCTCCCACGACATCAACGTCGCCATCGAAGCCACCGGCGGTGAACTCAACGCCTTCACCAGTCGTGAGCACACGGCATACCTGACACGGGTGCCTGCCGACGACACCGAACTGGCTGCGCGGCTCCTCGTGGAGTTGGTGGCGCAACCGAGATTCCACCCCGAGGACCTCGAGGTCGAGCGTGATGTGATCCTCGAGGAGCTGGCCATGGTCGGGGATACCCCCGACGATCTCGCGGCCACGCTGCTGGCCGAAGCGGTCTTCGCTGGGCACCCGCTCGGGTGGGAGACCCTCGGTCGAACCGACACGCTCGAAGCAATGGACATGGAGTCGCTCAGGTTGATTCACTCCGCCAACTACGGCGGCACGTCGGTGATTGTCGCGGCAGCAGGCGCTGTCGATCACGACCTCCTCTGCCGGGTCTCCTCAGGACTCGGCGACGGGGGAGCGGAACTCAGCCGAACAGTCCCCACCGATGCGCTGGACATGGTGACAGTCGAGCACCGTGACAACGAGCAAGTGCAGCTCAACCTCGGTTGGCGAGGGGTTCCTTCTCGGCATCCCGATCGATTCGCCGTGGCGATACTGCTGCAGATCCTCGGTGATGGGCCGTCGTCGAGGTTGTACCGCAAGATCCGCGATGAACGGGGTTTGGCCTATTCGGTGTTCTCGTCGCAGGCCAGGTTCTCCGACTCCGGCATGGTGTCGATCTCGTTGGGGACCGGCCCTGATGACCTGGGCGCGTGTCGAGAGATCATCGCCACGGAGATAGCGGACCTGAAGGCGAACGGCCCGACCGACGAAGAACTGGCCGTGGCGATCGGATCGATGAGCGGTGCCGTGGTCCTGTCCCTGGAGGACTCGGGCCAACGAATGGCCCGGCTCGGAATGTCAGCGCTGCTCGACGGACTCCGTCCGCCGAGCGACAGCCTCCGTGGCTATGCAGCGGTCGGAAGCGATGACGTTCGGCGCGTAGCGCTCGACGTCTTCGGTTCGCCCTGCGCGACCGTGGCTGTCGGGCCGATCTCGATTCAAGACGTCACCGGCTGACGGTCTTTCGAGCATCTTGGACCGGCGGCCGAGTCGCTTCGACGTCGCCACGGGCGCGCACAAAGAACCGACCCTCGTCTCGCCATCCAAGGACACCGTATGACCACAGCATCACCTCTTGTCCTGATCGAGTCCGACGGACCGATCACCACCTTGACGTTGAACCGCCCGGAGCGGCTCAACGCCATGTCGATCGATCTCGTGATCGAACTCGATGCGGCGCTCGACGCGGTCGACGAGGACAACTCGTGTCGGGTGGTGATCCTGACGGGCGTTGGCGGGGCATTTTGCTCCGGGCTCGACCTGAAGGACTACGGGATCATTCCGAACATCGATGGGCTGCAGGTCGGCCAAATAGCCCAACGCTCCATGCGCTATTACTCGAGGCTGATGCCCAAGCTCAGATCGCTTCGTCAACCGATCATCGCGGCGATCGATGGGCCCGCCTTCGGGGGCGGTATGTGCTTGTCACTGGGCGCAGACCTTCGGATCGCATCGAACCGCGCGATGTTCAACGCGACGGGGATCGTCAACGGCTTGACGTCCACAGAGATGGGCATCAGCTATCTGCTGCCCCGACTCATCGGGGCCGCCCACAGCAACGACATCCTGCTCACCGGTCGCCGTGTGGATGCCCACGATGCCTATCGAATGGGGTTGGTCTCCCGAGTCGTCGAGCCCGATGATCTGATGGAGTGCGCCGTCGAGATGGCCACCACGATGTGCGGATTCAGCGCCTACGGGCTGCAATACAGCAAAGAGGCCACGTGGGTTGGGTTGGAGGTCAACTCGTTGGCTGCCGCCATCGAGTTCGAGGATCGCAATCAACTCATGTTGGGCTTCACTGACAACCTGCCAGAGGCCATCCGGTCGTTCGCCGCTGACCGGCCGCCCATCTACACCGATGAGCCGCGTCGCGATATCTGGGGCGGCTGACCGCGCTGAGTATCGGTTCGAATGCTCGAAGCGACATCGGCCACGGCCACCTAGGATCTGACGGTGACACGAATTCGAGTCGGAGTTTTCGGCGCTGGCGGGCGCATGGGCAGCACGGTCTGCCAAGCCGTGGCGGCAGACCCCGGGCTCGAGCTCGTGGCGGCGGTCGATCCTTATCATTCCGGGCTGGAAGTGTCCCGGGTCGCTGGCGTCGCTGGCGTTGATTTGCTGGTGTCGGCTGACCGTCAGGCCTTCGCGGACGTGGGTGTTCACGTCGCCATCGACTTCACCGAGGCCGCCGCGGCGATCGACAATCTCACCTTTCTCGGCGAGTCGGGCATCCATGCCGTCGTTGGCACGACGGGCTTGACCGAGGCCGACCTGGCCGTCATCGGCAACGCGTTCACCACGTCCAATTGCCTCGTGGCCCCCAATTTCGCGATTGGCGCCATTCTGATGATGAGGTTCGCGGCGATGGCAGCGCCGTACTTCGAGACAGCTGAGATCATCGAGTTGCATCATGACAACAAGATCGACGCTCCCTCCGGAACCGCAACACTCACGGCGGAGCGGATGGCGGCGGCGTCGTCGACCTGGGCGCCGGATCCGACCACCGTCGAGGTGCTCTCGGGTGCCCGTGGCAGCGAAGGGGCAGGAGGAATTCGGATCCACTCGGTGCGACTTCGAGGTCTGGTGGCACATCAAGAAGTGCTGTTGGGTACGACCGGGCAGACACTCACCATTCGCCACGACTCGATCGACCGGACTTCGTTCATGCCGGGAGTGATCTTGGCCGTGCATCGCATTGCGTCGCACCCCGGACTGGTCATTGGGCTCGAGTCGTATCTCGACGACTGAGTCGCAGTGGATGTCGTCGGCCGGGCTCAGTCGTCGGCCGAGGCCTCTTCGAAGGTTTCTTCGCCCAATCGTCCCAGCGCCACCAACTCGCCGGATCCACGAGCAAACTGCAACGCGATGCCGGCCAGGACCAGCACGATCGAGACACCGGTGATGGGCCACGAGTACTTGCCTACCCACTCGGCGATGTCGCGGATCTGGCTGTCGAAGATCGATCCTATCCACCGGCACAGAACCAACCGAGTGAAGGTGCCAGCCACGTTCAGCACGATGAACTGCCGGAAGGGAATCTTGGATGCTCCACAGAGGAGCGACACCCAGTTGTTCGGTGCGAAGAAGGCCAGTGGGTAGATGATCCTGCGTCGTGTCGGATCCTCCAGGGTGCGTCCGTCCTCGCCGAAGATGCGTTTGGCGATCGGATAGGTGTCGAGCACCCAGGCGATGGCACGTCGTCCGTACCAGACGCCCAGCAGGTAGAAGAGCGGATCAGGAGCGAGATGACGCAGGAGCCCGACGCCGAAGTACGAATACCAATCGAGTGAGTTCGTCGTCAGCAACAAATACCGGTTGATGGGTGACAGCGCGAGCAGCACCAGCGGGTGGGAATCGAGGAGTTTCGCCCACGTTGCGCCGCCCACGTAGCCAGCAACGACGAAGCAGACTACCGCTCCGATCACGCAGAATCGTTGCCATCGTGGCGGCGCAGGCGCCACGTCGTCGAGGTCGATGGTGCTCACGTCTGGGTCCCAGGAGGTTGGCGGGAAGCTTCCCGGCGGTTGGCCATGTGGTCTCTGGGCAGTTTGCTCAGAAGCCTGAACTCTAGGTTGCCACAGTAGGGATCGAGTTCTCCGGCGGTGCACGTCGCAGGGGTCGGCGACTCCTGCGCTGTGGCCGCCGGCGCCAGCCCCGGTAGGTTTCATACCGATGTACGCCTTCACTCGTCGTCCCCGGTGGATCCTGTCGCACCTGTTGGTGGTGGTCCTGATGGTGACGATGATCTTCCTCGGATTCTGGCAGCTGCATCGCCTCGCCGAGAAGCAGGAACGAAACGCCCTGGCTGCGGAGAACTCGCAGCGTGAACCGGTCACGCTCGCTGCGCTGCTGGATGAGCTTCGGACCCGGCCCCTGTCGGAGTTGCAATACACGCCGGTCGAGCTGAGAGGTACCTACGACACCCTTGGTGAAGTGGCAGTGAGGAATCGAACCCTGAACGGCGCCCCGGGTCGTTGGATCGTGACTCCGCTGACGACGATCGATGGTGGTCCGGCGGTCGCGGTGATGCGAGGATTCGTCCCACAGTCGGTCGATGACCTGACGCCTCCGATCGATGGCGTCGAACCACCTGCTGGTGAGGTTCGTGTCGTCGGATATGTGCAGCCGACACAGACGAAGAGCGGCGTGTTCGGGGTGACGGATCCTGCCGACGGCACGCTGAGTGAACTCTCGAGGGTCGACGTGGGCCGCCTCGCCCAGCAGTATGGCGCCCTGGAGCCGTTCTGGGTGCAACTCCGCGAGCAGGATCCTCCTTCGAGTGCGAACGCCATGACTGCCGTCCCGCTCCCGCCGGATGACGAGGGCTCACATCGCGGTTACGCCGTGCAGTGGTTCATCTTTGCCACGATCGCCGGTGGTGGCTATCCGCTGATCCTTCGACGGGTGGCGCGGAATCGATTGATCGACGGTGGGGATCAACCGGCGTCGAGCACCGACGAAGTGGTCGCTGGTGCGGGTCCAGCGGAAGAGCCCCTCGATGCCTGACCCGACCGACGTTCGGGAGCGGATCATGGACGCGGTGGTCGGATGCGTTGATCGAGTGGGTCTCAGCGGCTTTGCGCTCGAAGACGTCGCCTCAGCGGCCGGCGTGGGACGGGCGACGATCTATCGCCATTTCGAGGGGGGGCGCACTCAGCTGGTGCGCGAGGCCGTGACCCGTGAGGTTGCTCGTTTTTGGGAGTTCTTGGCCGAAGCGGTAGCGGGCGAGCCCGATCTCGAGGGTCGACTCGTGTCAGGGTTGATGGTCGCGAGGCAACGAATCGCGGAGTATGACCTCCTGCAGCGCTTGCTGGCAGCGGAGCCCGACGAGTTGTTGCCGGCGTTGTTGAGCTCGGAGCCACTGTTGCATCAGGTGCTGCGCGACTACTTGGAACAGGTCCTCGCCACCTCGACGCTCTCCGACGGCGTGGACGTTCGCGAGGCGTCGGACTATCTCACCAGGATGCTGCTGGCCTACATCGGTACCGCCGGCGGTTGGGACATGGCCGATCGAGCGGAGGTGCGTCGTCTGGTGCGAACTCAGTTCCTTGCCGGGATCGTCGCCCAACCCATTCGGGATCCGCCCATGAGACGGTAGCTTCGGCGCATGAACCCCGTTCCCAATCCGACCGACCCGAACCAACAGGATCGCACCGCAAGAAACGTTGCGATCGTCACGACACTGTGGGCGGACCTGGGGCGGCGTGACTTCGACTCCGTCGGCGCCCATTTCACTCCCGCAGGCCACTACACCGATGTGCCGGCACCCGAGGACGGCGCGTTTGGTCCGATCGAGATCGCTGCCCGACTCCGACTCGGTCTGGCGCCGCTCAGCTCCTACGTGTTGCATCCCGGGACGATCACCGCTCAGGACGATCGGGTCATCACCGAACACGAGGAGACGTGGACCTGGGACGACGAGCACACGGTGACCTTGCCGTTCGTCTCGGTGATGGACCTCGACGACGACGGCATTGTTCGATGGTGGGACTACTGGGACCTCGGCACGGTGATGAACGCCGCCCCCGCTTCGTGGTTGGAGCACGTGATGGTCGGGTACAAGTAGGTGTGACGGGCGTCACTGTATCTCTCGTAGCAATGAGACGAATCAGGTTCTATTGTCTCACTTGTGGTTGTGGCGCTGTCGATCGAGAAGGCAACTGACGAGCCACTCGTTGTCGCCGGTCGCCTGGCGGGCCTGACCTCGGAGCAGCGGGTGATCGCCGCATTGATGACATGCGTGGCTCGCTGGGGCCTGTCCAAAACCACCCTCGAAGATGTCGCACGAGAGGCCGGGATTTCCCGTGCGACGCTGTACCGACTGTTCCCGGGCGGGAAAGGGTTGCTGTTCGAGGCGGCCGCTCGTCACGAGGTCGCTCGGCTGCTCGTCGACGTCTCGGCGCAGTTCCCCGACGCCGATTCGGTCGAGGAAATACTGGTCGCCGCCATAGGTGGCGCCTCGTCGTTCTTGGCGAGCCACAAGGCCTTCGGTGCGCTCTTGCGCAACGAGCCCGAAGTGCTGATGCCGTTCCTGGCCTTTGATCGGCAAGGCCCGATCCTCGTGGCCTCGGCGGCGTTCATCACACCGCATCTTGCTCGATTCGTCGAGATCTCCATCGCCGAGGAGGTCGCCGAGTGGGCGGCTCGCTTGGTGATTTCCTACACCGTGACGGTGTCTCCGTCGATCGATCTCACAGAGGTCGCCGTGGTCCGGACATTGGTGCAACGCCATCTTCTCCCTGGCATCCCCGCCAAGGCCTACCTCTCATCTGTACACACCCCGAACGAACCGCTTGAACCAGGAGCACACCATGGCTGACTACAACGACCTTCTCGGACGAACCGAGATCGACGACATCGAGTCCATTCTCGGCATCGTCAACAATGGCGAGGAGCTCATCCACGCCGTGATGGACCATTCCGAGGCGATCTTCACCTGGGACTATGAAAAGGGCTCGCGCCCTGCGCTCAACAAGCTCTACGAAAAGGCTAAGACCTCGCAGTGGAACGGCGAGACCGACCTTCCGTGGGAGACCGAGGTCGACATCGAGAAGGTCGTCGCAGAGTCGATGCTGACCAACAACGGCAACGGACTCGCAGATTTTGATGTGTCCGGGACCCCGTTCGAGAAGTGGGACGACAAGCAGTGGCTCGAGCTCGGTATCGAGTCGAACAACTGGACGCTCAGCCAGTTCATGCACGGCGAGCAGGGCGCACTGATCTGCACCGCCAAGATCGTCGAGACCGTTCCTTGGTACGACGCCAAGCTGTATGCCTCCACCCAGGTGATGGACGAGGCCCGCCATGTGGAGGTGTTCGCAAAGTACCTCGACACCAAGCTCGACGGGTTCTATCCGATCAACGCCCATCTCCAGATGCTGCTCGACGACATCGTCAACGATTCGCGCTGGGACATGACGTACCTGGGCATGCAGATCATGGTCGAAGGCCTGGCGCTCGCAGCGTTCGGTTTCATGCACATGATGACCACCGAACCGTTGCTCAAGCAGCTTCTCCGCTACGTGATGAGCGACGAGGCCCGCCACGTTGCGTTCGGCGTTCTGTCGCTGAAGGAGTACTACGCCGACTTGTCCGATGCCGAGATCTTCGAACGCCAGCAGTTCGCTTTCGAGGCAGCAGTCCGCATGCGCGACCGCTTCCTCCAGCAGGAGGTGTGGGAGCGCATGGGAGTTGACGTGAAGACCGCCGTCGAGCTCGTGATGCAGACACCCACCCGTCAGCTGTTCCAGATGATGTTGTTCTCGAAGATCGTCCCGAACTGCAAGAAGCTCGGTCTGCTCGACCGCAACGACGCCTGGCTGCGTCGTCGCTTCGAAGAACTCGGCGTCATTCAGTTCGAGGACTGGACCGACACAGCGGACGACTATGAGACCTTCGCGCTGACCGGCGAGGAACTGAAGACCGCCTGACCATCATCATCTGACCTCGCGTGGTCGGACAGAAATCGCTGGCGACGGTCCCACCACCGTCCGCTGGTGGCCTGGCAGCCCTGTCTCCCTCGGGAGCTGGGGCTGCCAGTTGCCGTCTATCGGCAAAAGGTTGTGAATCCCGAGGAGTCTGGGCCAAATGGCTCAAGGTTTCTTGGGTGATTCGCCGATACCGTCCCGGTGACAACACTGCTGGGAACCGAGAACGGAGCAGCCACAAGCCGCTTCGACGACCAAGATCGCCCGTCAGAACCATCCAGTCCGCCGCGGCGGCCGTCACGTCGTCACCTGTTGTTGGCGCCAGCGGCCGCGGCATTGGCGACGGGCTGCGATGACCTGCCGACGATCCTTCGCAAGCTGAAAACCGGGGAGAAGATCGACTGGACGCCCGGTCCCCCCTCGACCACCGTTCCGCCGCCGCCGCCGCCGCCGACGACGGCGCCGCCGACCGTCCCGCCGACCACAGCGCCGGGTGGCAACCCCGCCCTCACTGCGTCGATGATCGTGAACAAGTTGACCTTCGGGCCCAAGCCGGGTCTCGTCGCAGCGGTGACGGCGATGGGAGTCAACAACTGGCTGGAGCAGCAGCTGACGCGCTCCGGGCTGGGCACCGCCGAATCTCGTCTCGCTTCCGGCTACCCGACCCTGTCCAACTCCAATATGGCGAACTACACGGTTCAGGACAGCGACGGCGGCCAGGACCGACTCTTCGACCAGATGGACCACGCGAACATCCAGCGGGCTGTGTATTCCGACCAGCAGCTCTTCGAGGTCATGTGCGACTTCTGGGGCAACCATTTCAACATCTGGCGTCGTCACACGTGGATGGGGTTCCTTCGCACGCGGGACTACGAGGACGTGGTCCGCGGCAACGCCATGGGAAAGTTCAGCACCATGCTGCTGGCATCGGCGCAGAGCCCGTCGATGCTCGACTATCTCGACAACTTGCCGAACGATGCGTCAACACCCGGTGGGGTGAACCAGAACTACGCACGCGAACTGCTCGAGTTGCACTCGCTGGGCATCATCAACGGAGTCCAGGCCTACACCGAGGCCGACGTGCAGGCAGTCGCCCAGATCATCTCCGGGTTTGCTCTCGAGTGGGGCAATGTCGCCACGAAATACGACTTCAAGTTCCTCCCCTGGCAACACTCTCGGACGGCAGTGAGCTGCTTCGGGGGCGCGGTGTCGTTCCCGGCTCGGGCCTACGGTCAGGGATACGACGATGGCATCACCCTCGTCAACTACCTCGCCCACCATCCGGCCACCGCGCGGTACGTGTGCTGGAAGCTCATCAAGCGCTTCGTGACTGATACGCCGTCGATGGCCCTCGTCGACTCGGCCGCCGCCGTGTTCGCTGCCAACGACACCGCCATCGTGCCGACCCTGCGTCACATCTTCGCCTCGGCGGAGTTCGCTGCCTCGGCAGGGCAAAAGATCCGCCGCCCCTTCGAGCACCTCGTGGCGTGCCTTCGGGCGACGAACGCCACCATGGGCACTGCTCCTCAGGGAAACTCTGCCAATGGTCTGCGATGGTCGCTCGAGTCGATGGGGCAGCCCATCTTCGAGCGGGTCACCCCCGACGGCTACCCCGACCATCAAGCCTTCTGGGTGTCGAGCGACGGACTGCTCAACCGTTGGGAGGCCGCCGGCAACATCTGTCGGAACGCCATGGGCGACCAATCAGATACGGCAGACCGGGTACGTGTCGATCTGCTGTCGCTGATGCCGAACCCACTCCCGGCGACCGTGAACGAACTGATTGCGTGGATGGCCGTGAGCCTCGGGAACTACGTGATCTCGGCGCAGGACATCGCTGACATGTGCACCGCCCTCGGAATTACGGGCACCGCCGTGGCGACCACGGTCACCACCAATGCCGGTCGGCTGTCGCTGACGGTCGGCCTCGTCCTGTCCCATCCTTCGTTCCAACGCCGCTGAGGTCCTGAAATGACATCTCCCACTTCCCTCGACACGGCTCCCGGCCTCGACGATGATCCGACTTCGGGCTTCAGCCGACGGACTTTCCTCGCCGGCACTGCGGCGACCGCTGGCGCGGCTGCGGTCGTCACGGTCGGGACCCGATACGCCTTTGCGTCACCGGAGGCACCATCCAACGGAGACGTGATGGTGCTCGTCTTCCTTCGAGGAGGCGCCGACGGCCTGAGCCTCGTCGCCCCCTACAACATGGCGACCTATCGTGCGCTCCGACCGACGATCCGCGTCAAGGCTCCGAACGAGTTCACCGACCCAACCGGCAAGGCCGGCCTGCCGATGAACCAGGGCGGGGCTATTCCGAACTTTGCGCTGTCCGGCACGTTTGCCATGCATCCCGGTATGGCGTCGCTCCACGCCGGCCCGTGGACCAACGGCCACCTCGCCGTCGTACACGCCGCAGGGATGCCCGCCGCCGAAGAGACCCGGAGCCACTTCGATGGGCAGAAGAATTTCGAGTTCGGAACGGCGAGTTGGAACTACTCGACCGGGTTTCTCAACCGCTACTTGGCGGGCCAATCCGGAGTTGATCGCTTGGCGGCAGTCGGCCGAGGCGGGCAGTTGCAACGTAGCCTCGCTGGCGGCGTTGCGGCGTTCTCGATGTACAGCAACACCTCGTTCAACGTGTCCGGCTACTCCAACAACACCAGGGCACGCACGGCCTTGACGAGTTGGTATGACGCCGGCACCGGCGATCTCCTCAACCAGACCGGGGCCAACACCATGGCGGCCATCGGCACCCTGGGAGGCGTCAACTTCGCATCGACGGCGTTCCTGCCACAGAACGGTGCGGTCTACCCCAATTCGGGATTTGCCAACGAACTCAAGGAAATCGCCCAGCTGATCCGCGCGAACGTCGGCCTTCGATGCGTCGCGGTCGACATCGGCGGTTGGGATTCCCACGACGGCATGGGCGCACCCGAGGACCCCGCCTCCCCGTTCCGCCAGCGCGCTGCTGAGTTCGCCGACGCCCTGTCGGCCTTCTACACCGACCTCGGCAGCGGCATGGACGAAGTGACCCTGGCGACGATCTCAGAGTTCGGCCGCACCATCAATGAGAACGGCTCGGGCGGGACCGACCATGGATGGGGTAGCTCGATGTTCGTCATGGGCCGCAAGATCCGCGGGGGTATCTATGGCGCCTTCCCCACGACGATCGTCGACGACCCCCAGCACGGTGACCTGACGGTGATGAACGACTATCGACGAGTGTTGTCGGAGGTGTTGTCCGTCAGAGGTAACGCCACCAATCTGTCGACCATCTTTCCGACATTCAGCCAACAATCGGCGCTCGGGTTGGCACTCTCGTAGGACCCTCGCGAACCGTCGTTCCACGCCGGCAGCACGAGCCCCTCACCACGGTTCGTGCTCCCGTCGGCAGTGGAATTGGCGTCCGACCCACCAGGAGCGTTGTGGGGTCTCCGCAACTGATGGGTCGGGCGCCCAAGTCCAGCCAGTGGCACTGTGATGTGACATCGTCATTCCATGACAGTCGACCCGCCTGCCGCGGAGGCTCCGGCAGATCCTCCGATCGAGCACTGGCGCGTTGTCTTGTTGCAGATACGTCTCGCCGGGCTCATTTCCGGTGACGAGCTACTTGGTCGCGTCGATCGTGAGCCGGTCGACCTCAGACCGATCAATCTTGGACCCACCAGTCGCGACCCCGTCAGCCTTGAAGCGGAGCACCCGTCGTTGCCCCATCGTCAGTGGTCGGCGACGAGACTGATGAACATCCTCGACCTCGGGCGTCGAGCAGGATGGCTGATCCATCACGAGGGTCGTTTGCCCGGGTGGAACCTGACCGCTGCCGGCCGCGTCGAAGGTGAGCGACTGCTCGCTGACGAACTCCAGGAATGTGGCGGATATGGCGCTGTCTGGTCGACCTATCGCGAGTTCCGCGATCTCAACCGAAGGTTTCTCGACGTCTGTACCGACTGGCAGCTCCGATCGACTCCAGCGTCCGAGCCGACCAATGACGACCCCGGTGTCCGGGTGACAAACGACCACACGGACTCGGCGTGGGATCAAGCGGTCATTGGACGTCTCGAGTCACTCCACGCAGAGATCGGCGAGCTGCTGCGGACAACCAGTGCGGCAGTGCCTCGCTTCGCCTCCTACGCTGGCCGATTCGCGACCGCTCTGCAACGAGTTGTCGACGGCGAGTGGGATTGGCTCACCCGTCCCAGTATCGACTCGTATCACACGGTGTGGTTCGAGCTGCACGAAGATCTGCTGGCCACTCTCGGACTCAGTCGCTCATCAGAACACGATGACAGCGACGAGGACGGCGCCGCTGGCACGAGGAACCCATGACCGAGACTCACGACACACGTTTCACCAAGCCACGCGCTGCCCGCTTCGGTCGTGTCATCACGGCCATGGTGACCCCCTTCGATTCCGAGGGCGGCCTCGACCTCGATGGCGTCGCGACCCTGGCCGACTGGTTGGTGGCCAACGGTAGCGACGGCCTCGTCCTGGCCGGTACCACCGGTGAGAGCCCCGTGCTGAGCGACAGCGAAGAGGCAGCACTCACCAAGGTGGTCCGCGACGCCGTTGACGTGCCGATTCTGTTGGGGACGGGATCGAACGACACGGCGTACGCGGTCGAGGCGACACGGCGCGCCGCCGATCTCGGCGTCGACGGGGTACTCGTCGTGACCCCGTACTACAACCGCCCCGCCCAGTACGGACTCGATGCCCACTTCCGTGCCGTTGCGGCGGCGACGCACCTGCCCGTCGTCCTCTATGACGTGCCAGCGCGGACCGGACGCAGGATTTCAACGGACACGCTCGTCCGGTTGTGTGCCGAGGTCGACAACATCGTGGCGCTCAAGGACGCGGCTGGCGATCCGGTCTCGACCTCCCGTTTCATCAGTGAGGTCGGCCCTGACATCGAGGTCTACTCGGGCGACGATTCCCTGACGCTGCCGTTGTTGTCCGTCGGCGCCGTCGGCGTGGTGAGCGTTGCGAGTCATTGGGTCGGGCGACAGATGGGGGAAATGATCACCGCCTTCCTGGCTGGCGATGTGGTGACGGCTCAGCGCATCAATGCGTCGCTGCTCGACTCCTACGATTTCGAGGGCGGCGACGAGTCGCCGAACCCCATTCCCACTAAAGCGATGCTCCGAGTGCTTGGATTGCCTGTCGGACAATGTCGATTGCCGATGGGTCTTGCTCCCGCTTGGGTGGAAGATCGAGCTCGGGCCATCCTGGCCGAGCTGAACTAGCTCCGAGGGGGCGCACGTGGCGGCCGAAGTCAAGATCACATTCCTGGGCGGACTGGGGGAGATCGGTCGTAACTGCGCGGCCTTCGAGCTCGACGGTCGAATCGTCCTGCTCGACTGCGGACTGATGTTCCCCGATACCGACATGCTGGGCATCGACGTCGTGCTGCCGGACTTCGCGTGGTTGCTCGACCGAGCCGATGACATCGAGGGGGTGATCCTGACCCATGGCCACGAAGACCATGTCGGCTCATTGCACTACCTGCTCAGTGAGGTGAACGTGCCCGTATATGGGTCGGAGCTCACGCTGGGCCTGGCTCGGGGTCGCCTCGAAGAGGCCCGTATCAAGAACCTCGACCTCGTGGTGGTCGGCGACGGCGAGCGACGCGACATCGGCCCGTTCGACTGTGAGTTCCTGCCCGTCACCCACTCGGTCCCTCACGGCTTCGCCACGGCGTTCCACACGCCCCAGGGCACGATTCTGCACAGCGGCGACTTCAAGCTGGACCTGACTCCCGTGGATGGACGACTGACGGACCTGGCGCGAATCGGAGCATTGTCGTCGGGCGAAGGAATCCGGCTACTTCTCAGCGACTCGACCAACGCTGATCAACACGGTCACGCTCGCTCCGAGACCTCGATCGGGTCGGTGCTGTACGACCTGATGCACCAGAGCGCCGGGCGACGGGTCATCACGGCCTGTTTCGCCAGCCACATTCACCGTGTCCAACAACTCGCCGATGCTGCCACGGCGTTCGGCAGGGTGATTGCGCCCCTCGGCCGGTCGATGCGTCGCAACATCTCCATGGCACGAGAGATGGGGCTGTTGAAGATTCCCGAGCAGTCGCTGATCGACATCGAGGACGCCGACAAGTTCGACGACGGCCAGGTGCTGGTGATCTGCACCGGCAGCCAGGGCGAGCCAATGTCAGCACTGGCACTTTTGGCTGCGAACGAGAATCGTTGGTTGAAGATCACGCCCAACGACACGGTGATCCTGAGTTCTCACCCGATTCCGGGCAACGAACACGCTGTTACCAGGGTGATCGACAACCTTGTCCGCCACGGTGCCGAGGTCGTGCATTCGGGCATCGCTGATGTCCATGCCACAGGACACGCCAAGTCGGAGGATCTCAAGCTGTTTCTGTCGGTGGCCCGGCCAGACTGGTTCATTCCGGTGCATGGCGAGTACCGCCATCTCGTTGCCCACGGTCGCCTCGCCCGCCAGATGGGTGTCGCCGAGGACCAGATCGTCATCGCCGAGGATGGCGACGTCGTGGTGGTTGCTGACAACGTCATTGCCGTCCGCGATCGAGTTCCCGCCGAGTACATCTACGTCAACGGCACCGTCGGCGATGTGGGCGCCTCGACCATCGGTGAGCGTCGGATTCTCGGCGACGAGGGTGTCGTTGCCGTCATCGTCTGCGTCGACTTCGCCAAGCGGGACCTCGTCGCCGGACCTGAGATTGCTACCCGCGGTTGGGTCGGCGGCGATGATGCGTCCGACCTGTCGAAACGTGTCATGGAACGGGTACGGACCAACGTCGTTGCGCATCTCGATGGCAAGAACAACGTCGACGCCGGATCGGTCGAGAAGATCATTCGGCGCTCCGCCGGGTCGACGGTGAACGAGCTCACACGGCGGCGCCCGATGATCGTCCCAGTGGTCATCCAGCCCTGATTCCGGCTGAGGTGGCCACCGGCTGCGTCCTCTGCGGGCTGCGTCATCACCGAGTGCGGGGACACGCTTGTGTTCCCCGTCTGCGGGTGTCACGCAGACTGTCGGAGGGCGTTGTTAGCCTTCCGGTCATCGTGTCTCCGAACCAGCGCTCCCGCTCATCGTCCTCGGCCTCGCCGCCGAAGCCGCCCGCCAAGGGCGGAGCGGCCGCGTCCAGTCCGAGGTCCGGCGCCCCCGCATCGGGAACTCGTGGCGGAGGGTCAGCAAAAGGCGGTCGCGGGAAGGCGACTCCGCCACCGCAGCTGCCATTGAACGATGCTCGGGTACTGGACGGCTACGGCAAGGACATCGCTGCTGTCGTGTTGTTGGCCGTTGCGATCGTGTCGGGATTCGGCATCTACGGCGCCTCGGCAGGCCCCGTGGGTCGAGGTCTCGCCACGTTGTTGGGCTGGACCTTCGGCGTGCTCCGTTACGTGGCGCCGTTGGGCTTGGCGGCCGTGGCTGTGGTCATGATCATGTGGGGCCGCTCGAGTTTCGGTCTCGCTGCCGATGAGGACGACGCCGAGGTCCAGCGGGTCGCTGTCTGGCGTCGCATCATCGGCGGACTGTTGCTGTTGGTCGTCGTTGAAGGGTTACTCCACGGCCTTCGCGACGCTTCCGTGAACGGGGTGCGATCATTTGAGAACGCAGGGGGTCTCGTCGGTGCCATGATCGGAGCGCCCCTCGGTGCGCTCATCGGCGTCTGGGGCGCGGCAGTGGTGCTGGTCCTGGCGGGCATCGTCGGCATCTCTCTGGTGTCTGGCCGATCGCTCGCCTCGTTGGGCCGTTCGGTCCGCACCGGATTCCGCCCGGCCACGGCAGCAATCGGCCGGTGGCTCGGTGGTCTGTTCCGGCTCGGCGACGACGACGGAGCAGCTCAGGGTGTCGAGGAAACCGCTGTCCTCTTCGATCAGGACGCCCGCGGACAAGGTCTGCCGTCCAACAGGAAGAAAGCCCCGAAGCCAGCCGTCGACTCGCCGCTTCCCGTCCTGGTCGAGCCGACCGTGTTCCTGCCGTCAAACGTCGAGCCGACCCAGCTCTCGATGGATCTCGGCTTGGAAGGATCCACGTGGGTCCTTCCGCCGATGTCGCTGTTGAGCCGGTCCGGCACCCAGGAGGTCGACACCGACGCGGTGACCGCTCGCGGCCGACAACTCGAAGCGACGCTGGCCGAGCATGGCGTCCAGACTCGGCTGTCGGGAATGGTCGTCGGGCCCACCGTCACCCGCTACGAGTTGGAGCTCGGCATCGGCGTCAAGGTGAACTCGGTGATCAACCTCCAGAAGGACATTGCGTATTCGATGGCCTCGCCCGACGTGCGGATCATGGCGCCCATCCCGGGCAAACAGGCCATCGGGGTCGAGGTTCCCAACGCCAAGCGGCAGATCATCGCGGTAGGCGACATCTTGGCCTCCGCCGAAGCCCAGTCGTCCTCCCACCCGCTCGAAGTTGCTGTTGGTCGAGACATCGAGGGTCGCAACATCATGGTGAATCTCGCCACGATGCCGCACGTGCTCATCGCCGGTCAGACGGGTGCCGGCAAGAGCTCGTGCATCAACTCCATCATGACGTCGATCCTGATGCGGGCCACACCTGACCAGGTTCGTCTGATCCTCGTGGACCCCAAACGGGTCGAACTCACTCAGTACAACCGTGTCCCTCATCTCCTCACCCAGGTGGTGACGAACCCCAAGAAGGCGGCCAATGCCCTCAGCTGGGCCGTCAAGGAGATGGAGCGACGCTACGAGCTGCTCGAGCAGGTCGGGTTCCGTGACATCGGGGGCTACAACGCCGCATTCGACCGTGGCGACCTGGTGCCTGAGCTGGGCGAGGACATCGTCTACGCCCGACTGCCCTACATCCTGGTGGTGGTGGACGAACTCGCGGATCTGATGATGGTTGCGGCCCGCGATGTGGAGGAGTCCATCAACCGCATCGCGGCCAAGGCGCGAGCCGTGGGCGTGCACCTCGTCATCGCCACACAGCGCCCATCGGTCGACGTCATCACCGGTGTCATCAAGGCCAACATTCCGGCTCGGTTTGCGTTCTCGGTGGCAACAACGACCGACTCCAAGGTCATTCTCGGCTACGGCGGAGCCGAGAAGCTCGTGGGCAAGGGCGACATGTTGCTGCTGGGGCCCTCGTCGTCGATCGCCGAGCGCATCCAGGGCTGCTGGGTCGAGGAAGCCGAAGCCGCCAAGGTGGTATCGCACTGGCGACGTCAGGTGACCGAGATGACCTATCTCGACGAAGTCCAGGGCGAGGACACCCCCCAGGGCAAGCTGGGCGGCTCCGGTGGCGAAGGCTCGGCGGGGGACGACGACGATCTGATGATGCAGGCCATGGAGTTGATCGTCCGTTCGGGGTTCGGCTCCACCTCGATGCTGCAGCGAAAGCTGAAGGTCGGGTTCGCTCGTGCAGGCCGATTGATGGACCTGCTCGAACAACGCGGCGTCGTCGGACCGACCACCGGAAGCAAGGCTCGTGACGTGTTGATGACCGTTCCCGAACTCGATCAGCTCTTGGGCCGCGCTCCAGCGAACGATGACGATGGCGATGACGACGGCGAAGGGGTGGACGATGGCGTCGACCGCGGTAGCGGGAGCGACTTCGCCCCACCGCCCGCCACCCACGGCGGCACATTCGGCGTCCCGCTGGACTGAGTCAGCATCGCTGGCGCGCTTCGGACCGGGCACCGCTGCTGGAGTGGCCATGGGTCATTCGGCTCAAGCCGGACGGCACCTTCTGCCGAACAGGGAAGATGCTCTCGCCTCACCGACGAAAGATTCGATGGGGCGTGGTAGTCGTGGCGGTGGCGCTAGCGACCGCTGGCTGCACCTCGCGCCCCGGCGCACCGGGAGCAGCGCCTCTCAGCGGCTCTGCGTGTCCCATGTTCCCGGCGAACAGCTTCTGGTCGGGTCGAGTCGACGGTTTGGGAGTCCATACCAATTCCGGCTCGTGGGTGTCGTCCATCGGCGCCGGGTCGCGTGTTCACGCTGACTTCGGATCAGGCGAGTGGGATGGCGGTCCCATCGGAATTCCGGCCGTCGCAGTGGGGGCGGAGCAGCCGCAGGTGCCCATCTCGTTCGAGTACGCAGATGAGAGCGATCCCGGCCCGTACCCGTTGCCAGCCAATGCGCCCATCGAAGGCGGGCCGAACAGCAGCGGTGATCGACATGTACTCGTGGTCCAGAACGGGTCGTGTCGCTTGTTCGAGGTGTATTCGGCTCGACCGGGCCCGACGTCGTGGACGGCCGGTTCGGGGGCAACGTGGGATCTCCGATCCAACGACCTCCGACCGTCCGGCTGGACATCGGCCGACGCCGCGGGGCTGGCGATACTTCCCGGCCTCGTCCGCTACGACGAGGTCGCCTCGGGCAGCATCAACCACATGATTCGCTTCACGGCACCCCGAACACAGCGGGACTTCGTCTGGCCGGCCCGTCACCAAGCCGGCTCGTCGACGAGTGCAGCCCTTCCACCGATGGGAGCGGTATTCAGGCTCAAGGCCAGCGTGGACCCGAACCGATTCACCGGTGCGGCGCGAGTGATCGTGGCTGCGCTCCGGACCCACGGCATGATCCTGGCCGACAACGGCAGCTCCTGGTTCCTGTCGGGGAGCCCCGATCCGAGGTGGGACAACGACCAACTGCATCAACTCGATGTGTTGGTCGGCTCCGATTTCGAAGCCGTCGCCACGGCGCCGTGCATGGTGTCGCCGGACTCGGGGGCATGGGGCTGTTGACGATCAGATCCTCGGTAGGGTTCGCCGATGACCGAACTCGATCTCACCGTTGTCGCTGAAGGACTGCTCTTTCCGGAGGGTCCCATTGCCATGGACGATGGTTCGGTCATCCTGGTGGAGATCGCCCGTGGAACGCTCACGCGAGTCGACGCCGATGGTTCGGTTGACGTGATCGCCGAAGTCGGAGGCGGCCCCAATGGGGCAGCGGTGGCGCCCGACGGCTCCATCGTGGTGTGCAACAACGGTGCCGCCTTCGACTACCTCGATCTGGCCGGCTTCCGCATCCCTGTTCAACCGCCCACGAACTGGACGTCGGGCAGTATCCAACGAGTCGATATCGACAGCGGATCGGTCGAGGACCTGTACCGCGAGTGCGATGGTCGGATGCTGCGCTCACCCAACGACATCGTCTTCGACGCCCACGGCGGGTTCTATTTCACCGATCACGGTCTCCGCATGGAACGGGCCAGCGACACCACCGGAGTCTTCTACGCGCACATCGATGGCTCGTCGATCCGAGAAGTCATCTTCCCGCTCGACGCGCCGAATGGCGTCGGGCTCTCGCCGGCGGGCGACCGGATTTACGTGGCGGAGACTCACACGGGTCGCATCTGGGCATGGGAGGTCGCCGGACCTGGCGAGGTCGCGTCGCACGCTGGCATGCACGCTGGTGGAACGCTGATCTACGGCTCCGCCGGCTTGGTGATGTACGACTCGTTGGCGGTCGAGGCCGACGGCAACATCTGTATCGGCACGCTCGGGCTCGGCGAAGGTGGGATCTCGGTGATGTCTCCCGATGGCGGCCTCGTTGAGCGCCACCTCATCGATGACCCACTTGTCACCAATATCTGTTTCGGTGGACCGGATCGTCGGACTGCGTTCGTGACGGCATCCGGAACCGGCCGACTCCTGAGCGCTCCGTGGCCTCGCTCGGGGTTGGAGCTGGCGTTCAACGCTTGATCGCGGTAGCGCCCACCCCGACGCGTACGCTGGTCGGGTCATGAGTACTGTCGCAGCCGGATCCCGGTTCTGGGTCGAGACCCTCGGGTGTCCGAAGAACCAGGTCGATTCGGACAAATTGGTCGAGAAGATGCGGTCGGATGGGCTGACCGAAGCGACCGACATCGCCGATGCCGATGTCGTCGTGATCAACACGTGCGCCTTCGTGGAGCAGGCACGACAGGAGTCGATCGACACCATTCTTGCGGCATCCGATGCCCGTGCCGACGGCGCACGGCTGGTCGTGACTGGGTGCATGGCCGAGCGCTACGGCGATGAACTCGTCGAGGCGATGCCAGAGATCGATCTCGTCGCGCCGTTCGGACAGTCGCTCACGGCACCGTCCGGTCGACGCGCACTCATTCCGGTCGCATCGGCGCCCCTCCCAGATTTCGATCTGCTCAACCTGCCGAGGCCTCGATCGACGTCGCCGTGGGCATACGTCAAGGTCGCCGAGGGGTGCGACCGGGCGTGCGGGTTCTGCGCCATCCCCAGCTTCCGTGGCCCCCAGCGATCCCGGACCATCGACTCGATCATCGAAGAAGTCGAACAACTCGGAGCCCAGGAGATCGTGCTTGTTGCGCAGGACCTCGCGTCGTTCGGACGCGACCAGGGGATCGGGGAACGGTCGATCGTTCCGCTGATCGAGGCGGTTCAAGTCCACACACGGTGGGTTCGCCTGTTGTATTTGTATCCATCTGACCTCACCGACGGTCTGATCGACGTGATTTGCAATTCCGGGGTGCCGTACTTCGATCTTTCCTTGCAGCACGTCAGCCGACCGCTCCTGCGACGAATGCGCCGATGGGGCGACGGCGAGCGGTTCCTCACCCGGATGGCGGACATCCGTGAGCGCCAGCCCGATGCGGCGTTCCGGTCCAACTTCATCGTTGGCTATCCCGGCGAGACCGAGGAAGATCACGACCAGCTCCTGTCGTTCGTGGAGGAAGCTCAGCTGGACTGGTGTGGATTCTTCTCGTACTCCGCCGAGGCGGGAACGTATGCCGCTCAACTCGACGGCGGCGTCGACGAGTCCCTGATGGATGATCGGCTGGCCGAGCTGCGCGAGCTCCAGGACGGCATCACGGCCGAGCGCAACGACGGTTGGATCAATCGGTCGATTGAAGTGCTCGTCGACGAGCCGGGCGTGGCGCGATCTTTCCGTCAGGCTCCTGAAATCGATGGCATCATCTCGGTACCGACCGATATCGAGCCGGGAACGTTCGCCACGGTCTCGATCGTCGAGGCCGAAGGCCCAGATCTCGTGGGGGTGACATGACCGGAGACATCGCCAGCGCATCGACACCACCCACCACCTTCGGGCCCGGTGCCATCCTGACGCCGGCCAACGCCGTCACGATCACGCGCATCGTGCTCGCACCAGTCGCCTTCGCCATGATGCTGGCCGACCCCGATCAGTCCACGTGGCGGATCTGCGCCGTGTGGTTCGCGCTCTCCACGTCGGACCTGCTGGACGGGACATTGGCGCGCCGATACGGATCCACCCGGTCGGGCGCATTCCTCGACCCTCTCGCCGACAAGGTCCTCGTCCTGGGTGGAGTAGGAGTCATGTGTTGGGTCGGCCGGTTCCCCTGGGCGGCCTTGGTGCTGATCGCTGTCCGCGACCTGGCCATCTCGATCTTCCGCTCGAGCTACGCCAAGAAGGGTCTGGCGGTTCCGGCGTCGAAGCTGGCCAAGTGGAAGACCTTCATCCAGCTGGCATCGGTGGGTTGGGTCACACTCCCGTGGACCACCGACATGACGTGGCTTTCGCTCGGCACGCTCTGGGCGGGCGTCGCGATCGGATTGATCTCCGGGGCGCAGTACCTGTCGGCCGGTGCCACAGCCGCCACCACCATGGACCGCACCTGACGCCGTCGAAGGGACGGCGACCTGCGATCTAGCGTGGGGCCATGCGTTGTGAAGTTGTGGCCATCGGCACCGAGCTGTTGTTGGGGCAGATCGTCGACACCAACTCGTCCTGGATCGGCGAGCAGCTGGCCCTCTCGGGTATCGACTCGATGCTGCAGACCAAGGTGGGCGACAACATCGATCGGATGGTCGCGGCCATCAGCGCTGCGATCTCCCGTGCCGATGCGGTGATCTGCTGCGGCGGGCTCGGACCGACCCAGGACGACATGACTCGAACCGCGCTGGCGCAGGTGATGGGCGTCGAGTTGCTGATGGATGACGACCGCGCCGACATCATTCGATGGATGTTCCGGGGGCGGGATCGGTCGATGCCCGACAGCAACCTGCTCCAAGCCATGGCACCACAGGGCGCGTCCTTTCTCGACACCCAGCCCGGAACGGCACCGGGTCTTCGGTGTCCCATCACGGTCGACGGCGTGGAGAAGGTCATCTACGCGGTTCCGGGAGTGCCATGGGAGATGCAGGAGATGATGACCGCGGAGATCCTTCCCGAACTCCGAGAGCGTGGCGGCAAGGCATCGGTCATCCGGAGCCGCACGCTTCGAACCTGGGGCGAAAGTGAATCCCGACTCGGAGAGATGCTCGCCGAGCGGATCGTGGAGCTCGATGAGTCGGGTACCTCGACGCTCGCGTTCCTTGCCTCTGGTATCGAGGGGTTGAAGGTTCGGATCACCGCCAAAGCCGACTCCGATGTCGAGGCGGATCAGATCCTGGCTCAGGAAGAGCGGCTCGTCCGTTCGATCATCGGTGAACATCTGATCTTCGGGGTCGATGAGGACACGATGGAGTCGGTGGTACTGGATCTGTGTCGGAGACGTGGCCTGACACTGGCGGTAGCGGAGTCACTTACGGGTGGGCTCATGGCCTCGCGTCTGTGTGATGTCCCCGGCGCCTCGTCAGTTTTTCGTGGAGGAGTCGTCAGCTACGCCTCGAGTGTGAAGTTCGATGTGCTCGGCGTCGACGAAGGCCCCGTCGTCTCCGAGGAGGCGGCACGTCAGATGGCGGTCGGTGTTCGCGCTGCCATCGGTGCCGACGTCGGCGTGGCGACCACGGGAGTGGCGGGGCCGGATGAACAGGAGGGTCGACCGGTGGGAACCGTGTGCGTCGCGGTCTCGGTCGGCGATGCCGCCCCGGTATCGATGGAGCTCCGTCTGCCGGGCCGCCGACGGCAGGTCCGCGAGTTCGCCTGCATCACGGCCCTGTCGCTCCTGCGACAGGAACTGATCAGCAGCGCGGCCGAGTAGCCCGACACGTGACCGGCCGCCGCGTGGGATCGGCGCCCCAGGGGTCGCTTCGGCGAAGACGCTCTTGGACCGCGCCTGGAAATGCTTGATCGAACGAGTGTTCGAAACTACGCTGTTGTAACCCAGTCGGACGGGGCGCATGCGCCGTTCGGATGGTGTGGCAGTTCTTCTTTGTTCATCGAGGCTTCACCCTCGGAATCGTTGGCAGAGAATCGTTGTCACACCCCCTCCGTAACGTGCGATCCATCACCGTTTCAAGTGAGTGATCGGGCGGGCCCGTCCCACCCCACACCAAGCCCCCACCAGTTCAACAGTTTCCAACAGGAGCAGCACCGATGAGCGTCGACCGCACCACCAACGACCGTGACAAGGCACTCGACATGGCCCTCGGCCAGATCGAGAAGCAGTTCGGCAAGGGATCCGTCATGAGAATGGGGGAGAAGAGCTCGATGAAGATCGGCACCATCTCCACCGGAGCCCTCCCACTCGACATTGCGCTCGGGGTCGGCGGCCTTCCCCGAGGTCGTGTCATCGAGATCTACGGGCCGGAAGCATCCGGCAAGACCACGCTCGCCATGCACGTCGTGGCCGAGGCTCAACGCAACGGTGGCGTCTGCGCCTACGTCGACGCCGAACATGCCGTCGACCCCATCTACGCCGCCAAGATCGGCGTCGATGTCGATCAGTTGCTGATCTCGCAGCCCGACACCGGCGAGCAAGCCCTCGAGATCACCGACATGCTGATTCGCTCCGGCGCACTCGACGTGGTCGTGATCGACTCAGTGGCAGCCCTCACTCCCAAGGCCGAGATCGAAGGCGAGATGGGCGACACCCATGTCGGCCTGCAGGCTCGTCTCATGTCGCAGGCATTGCGCAAGCTCACGGCGAATCTCAACCGCACCGACACCATCTGCATCTTCATCAATCAGCTCCGAGAGAAGATCGGCGTCATGTTCGGCTCGCCGGAGACCACCTCGGGTGGCCGAGCGCTCAAGTTCTACAGCTCGGTGCGTCTCGACATCCGTCGGATCGAAGCCATCAAGGATGGTGTCGAGGTCGTGGGCAACCGCACACGGGTGAAGGTCGTGAAGAACAAGGTTGCTCCGCCGTTCCGTCAAGCCGAGTTCGACATCATGTATGGGCAGGGCATCAGCCGTGAGGGTGCCATTCTCGACTTGGCGGTGGATCAGGGCTTCGTCAAGAAGTCGGGAGCTTGGTACACCTACGAGGGTGAACAACTCGGCCAAGGCCGCGAGAACGCCAAGTCCTTCCTTCGGGAGAACACCGAAGTGATGGTCGAGATCGATGAGAAGGTCAGATCGGCAGCAGGGATCGGCGCCGGTGGCGACGAAGAGGACACGGTTCTCGATCTTGCTGACGCGGTGGTTGACCCCGACGACCTGCCCATCACCCTCGACTGAGAGCGTCGCGTCCGACTCGTCAACCAGCTGTCGAGCTGGTCATGATGAGTCGACCAAGACGAGCAGATACTGACGCCTCCAAAAATGTTGAAGGGGGCCCGGCGACATCGCGCCGGGCCCCCTTCGTTCTGTCGTCGCCAACCCCGAACGTTTTGGGGCCAGCGCGTCTGAGTATCA
>Ga0105047_10002184_pt1 | contig 34962 bp, 28 predicted proteins | sample MAT04_FD_78384 | JGI IMG/M metagenome (GOLD analysis project Ga0105047, IMG submission 78384) | Freshwater microbial communities from Lake Fryxell liftoff mats and glacier meltwater in Antarctica - MAT-04 (megahit assembly) | ecosystem: Environmental > Aquatic > Freshwater > Ice > Liftoff... | reverse complement strand
TCAGCGGCTTGCAGCGCTGACGCGCCACACGGTGTTGCCTACATCGTCGGCGACCAGCAATGCACCACGACCGTCAATGGCCACCCCAACGGGGCGGCCGTAGGCTTCATCGCCTTGCACGAAACCCGTAACGACGTCGATCGGCAGAGCGTTCGGGCGACCGTCGGCAAACGGTACAAACACGACCTTGTATCCACTGCGCGGTGTGCGGTTCCACGACCCATGTTCGCCGACAAATACACCGCTCGCATACGCCGGAGCGAGGTTCTGCCCAGCCGAGAAAACCATGCCCAATGGCGCGACATGCGCGCCGAGGGCGTAGTCAGGCGCGATGGCCCGGGCCACCATAGCCGGTGCCGGCGGCTTGACGCGGGTATCGACGTGCTGGCCGTAGTAACTCCATGGCCAGCCATAAAAAGCGCCGTCTCGTACCGATGTCAGGTAGTCCGGCACGAGGTCGCTGCCGAGCTCGTCGCGTTCGTTCACCACCGTCCACAACGCACCGGTGCCCGGCTCCCAGCCCATGCCATTGGGGTTGCGAAGTCCGCTGGCAAACACGCGGTGCCTGCCGCTGGCGATGTCGACTTCCCATATCGCAGCCCGGTTGGCTTCGATCGCCATTCCTCGCTCCGCTACATTGCTATTGGAGCCCACGGTGACGTAAAGCCGTTTGCCATCGGCGCTGGCGATGATGTTCTTGGTCCAGTGGTGATTGACCGGCCCGGCCGGCAGGTCGACGAGTTTCGTGGCCGGCCCGTCGATCCGTGTCTGGCCCGCCTGGTAGGCGAACGACACGACGGCATCCGTATTGGCGACGAACAGACGCTCGCCGATCAACACAATGCCGAACGGCGAATTCAGCCTTTCGCGCAATACACTGCGAGTCTCGGCGACACCGTCACCGTCGGTATCGCGCAGCAGCGTGATGCGGTTGGCGCTTACAGTGACAGCGCCAGCAGCTTTCATCACCTTCTTCATGATCCAGCCCTTGATGCCGCCGCTGTCGTTCGGCTTGGCGGGTGCGTTGCTTTCAGCGACCAGCACGTCCCCGTTGGGCAGGGTGTACAGCCAGCGCGGGTGGTCCAGATTGCGTGCGAATGGCGTTACGACCAGTCCCGCTGCAACCTCGGGCAGCAAACCTTCCGGCCAGCCACGCGCCTTGGCGATGTTGACTGTGGGAATCAGCGCCTGCTGCGGCGCAGGCAGGCGCGGCTGTGGGCCAAGACCGGACTCGAACGGCTGGCGCGCGGCTTGCTCGCATGCGCCCAGTGCAAGCCCCAGCAGCAGGATCGGGAACAGGCGCAAGGCGCAGTTGTCGGTCATGGTGGTGATTTCCTGGAGGCAAAGTTCAAACGATGTGCGATGTGGCCGATGGAGCTTAGAAGACTATTTGTGCCATCCAAAATTTTCCATGTAGGTCTTGTCTGATTTAGGCGTCAGCCAACACGCTTCGTTGATCAGTGTCGGGCAACTTCTCGGGTGATGGCAAGTGCGCAGGTATGCTGGATGCCGGCCTGCGTTCGCCAACGCACATACGCAGCCCGATTCGCGGCTTACCCTGATGGCTCGTTCTACTTTCCGTGAGGAGTTTTCATGCGCCTAATCATCACAACCATCCCGGCTTTCGTCATGGCAGCGGCGGGACTGCTTCTGTGCACGTCGCAAGTCTTTGCTGCGGGCACCGGCGCCGAAGCGCAAGCCCGCTACCGCCAGGACATGGCCGTGTGCAACAGCGGCCAGTCGAACCAGGACGTCAAGACTTGCAGGCTGGAAGCGCGCAACGCTTTGGCGGAGGCCCGCCGAGGCGCTCTGACCAGTGAACCGGAGGGCCTGGTGTCGAACGCGCGACTGCGCTGCAACGCCCACGAAGGCCAGACCCGCAGTGCCTGCGAAGCGCGCATGCGTGGCGAAGGTACAACCATCAGCGGTAGCGTCGCTGGCGGCGGCATCTTGCGTGAAACCGTGACAGTCGTGCCAGGCAACTGAGGCCAACAGGTCGGGAATGCGGCAGTAATCGCGGGTGTTTGCTGACTATGGTTACCAGATCAGGCAGGACGTGCAGCGTTACAGCAGCATGCCAAATCAGGCACGCCCAGAATTGTGGGACGTGGAGCACCGGGTGCAGATGACGACCGAGCCGGGGGCCACGATCACCGTGAACCAGCAAGGGGAACCGCGGATTCGAGGCAAGAACTTTCATGCACGATCAGCAACCGGCTCTCGATAAGGTCAATCGTACTGCTCGAGGTCTGGCCGCGGCACGATGGGTTGATTGGCACACACACCACACCCAGCCTGGCAAGCGCAAACCATGCTTCAGGGCAACGAATGGTGACGTCCAGTCAGCGGCAGTGCGGGAGTACGTATGGAGCGTAAGGCGGAACACGACGCGGGCATGGATTACGCGAACCCGACCCGGTCCGCATACACTGACCGGCCCCGCGCTGCGTCATTGCCCGGCGCAGCGCCTGCGCATCGGATACGGCCGCGCCGATGGCGACGATGCGTCCAACGCGCGGGTCCTGGCTTGGCGGTACAACAGAGCGGCCTACCCAGATGCTTTCGTCACACGAATGGGGGAAATGAAGGCCGACTCCAAGCTTGCCAAGTCCCTCAAAGACCATGGCACGACCATTTCGTTCAAGGTCGCTAAAGCCGCCGCAGAGGCGGTGGAAAAGTCCGCGGCAGACTGACAGAGGACGGCAAGGCCGTCGTTTGGGAGGCGTGCTTTGCGATGCAGTTTCTTTAGACTCGTGATCGAACAAGCGCTGCTGGGTAGAGCTCAAGCGTTCATCCGACCGGGCGCCCGCCACCGCTGCAGCACCGCCAGTTCCACCCAAGAATTCAAAAGAGGCCATCCAAATGAACCACAACGTCATCATCACCTGCGCACTCACTGGCGCCGGTGACACCGCTGGCAAGAACCCGAACGTGCCGGTCACGCCGGAGCGGATCGCAGCCTCGGCAGTCGAGGCCGCCAAGGCCGGCGCCACGGTCGTGCATTGCCATGTGCGCCATCCGCAGACCGGCATGGCCAGCCGCGACACGGCCTTGTACCGCGAGGTGATGGAGCGTATTCGCGATTCGGGCGTCGACGTCATCGTCAACCTGACGGCTGGCATGGGGGGTGACCTGGAGATGGGTTCGGGTGAGGACCCAATGCGTTTCGGCCCCGGCACGGACCTGATCGGTCCACTGGCGCGGCTGGTGCATGTCGAGGCCTTGCTGCCCGAGATCTGCACGCTGGACTGCGGCACGCTGAATTTTGGCGATGGTGACACCATCTATGTGTCCACACCGGCCGCACTGCGCGCAGGCGCCAAACGGATCACTGAACTCGGTGTCAAGGCCGAACTGGAGATTTTCGATACCGGGCATCTATGGTTTGCCAGGCAGATGATCTCCGAGGGCTTGCTGGACAACCCGTTGTTCCAGCTCTGCCTGGGCATCCCGTGGGGTGCGCCGGCCGACACGACGACGATGAAGGCGATGGTCGACAACCTGCCTCCGGGCGCCACTTGGGCCGGCTTTGGCATCGGTCGCATGCAGATGCCGATGGCGGCGCAGGCAGTGTTGCTCGGCGGCCATGTGCGCGTCGGCCTGGAAGACAACCTGTGGCTGGACAAGGGTGTGCACGCCAGTAACGGTTCGCTGGTGGAGCGGGTGCGCCAGTTGCTCGGCAATATGGGCGCCAAGGCCATGACGCCGACCGAAGGGCGCGTCGCGATGGGCTTGAAGCAACGGGGATGAACCCCGGGCGCGCGATAGCGGGCTGCGCGACACGTTCGCGGCGAAAGGTTTTTTGGGCGACATGTAGCGGTATCGTTGTGGCTCGCAGGGACGCAGCGCCTGGCGACGCACGAAAACCAACACGATCCGGGAGTTTGCATGGTTTATGTGACCGACATCAAGACCTTTGCCGCGCTGGGCAGCGGCGTCATCGGCAGCGGCTGGGTCGCGCGCGCGCTCGCCCATGGACTGGACGTGGTCGCCTGGGATCCGGCGCCGGGGGCCGAAGCGGCCCTGCGCCATCGTGTCGCGAAGGCCTGGGGTGCGCTGGAGCGCAAGGGGCTGGCCAAGGGCGCTTCGCAGCAGCGGCTGCGTTTCGTCGCGACGATTGAAAAATGCGTGCACGATGCCGATTTCATCCAGGAAAGCGCGCCTGAGCGGCTCGACCTCAAACGGGATCTGCATGCGCAGATCAGCGCGGCGGCGCGGCCCGATGTGCTGATTGGCTCGTCTACTTCGGGGCTGCTGCCCAGCGAGATTTATGCCAGTGCGACAAAGCCCGATCGTTGTGTCGTCGGCCATCCGTTCAACCCGGTTTACTTGTTGCCATTGGTCGAGGTGGTCGGCGGCGAAAAGACCGCACCCGACGCCGTTCAGGCGGCAATGCGGGTTTATCGTTCGCTGGGCATGCGGCCGCTACACGTGCGCAGGGAAATCCCCGGCTTCATCGCTGACCGGCTGCTCGAGGCTGTGTGGCGCGAGTCGCTGCACCTGGTCAACGACGGCGTGGCCACCACCGGCGAGATCGATGATGCGATCCGTTTCGGCGCCGGGCAGCGCTGGTCCTTCATGGGCAGCTTTCTGACCTATACGCTGGCCGGTGGCGACGCCGGAATGCGCCACTTCATGTCGCAGTTCGGCCCGTCGCTCAAGCTGCCGTGGACCAAACTCGAAGCGCCGGAGCTGACCGACAAGCTGATCGACGACGTGGTCGAAGGCACCAGTGCGCAGCTGGGCAGCCACAGCATTGCCGACCTGGAGCGCTACCGCGACGACTGCCTGATGGCGGTGCAGGAGGCGATTCGCGCGACCAAACGCGAGCACGGGATCTCGCTCGATGAGTAAGGCCGAAACATCGTCTTTGCTGAAGACCTGGCGCGGCCCGGTGCTGGCAGCGTGGGTCGACTACAACGGCCATCTGAACGACGGCTACTACATGGTTGTGTTCAGCGAGGCCACCACGGCCTTGATGGCCACGATCGGCCTGGACGATGCCGGCCGCAAGGCCACCGGGCACTCCATGTTCACGCTGGAGTCGCACATCAATTACTTGCAGGAGGTCAAGCAGGACAAGCCGATCGAGGTGTACACGCAGATCCTGGGCAGCGACGTCAAGCGGCTGCATATTTACCATGCCATGGTGCTCGCCGGCACCGATACCTTGATGGCGGCCAATGAACAAATGCTGCTCAACATCGACATGTCCGGGCCGCGTGCGGCGCCGTTCACGCCCACGATTCTGGCCAAGGTGCAGATGCTCACCGTGGCGCACCGCAGCCTGCCGCGCCCCAGATACGCCGGCCGCACGATTGCCTTGCCGGACAGATGACGGGGCGACACCATGGATGTAGCCCACACACTCGCTCATGCGCTGACCACGCCGCTCGGCATGCTGGCCGACTCGGCGCTCAGGTGCGCTGCCGGCGTACACGGCGATGCTGACCTCCGACGATGCGAAAGAGGGACCGCAGGCGTTCGCCGAGAATCGGCAGCCCGTCTGGAAAGGGCGCTGAAGCCGGCGCGCGCCGGAGTTGCGTTTACGCTACGCACATGCACACCATCGACACCGACTACCTGATCATCGGCAGTGGCACCGCGGGGCTGGCCTTTGCCGACACGCTGATCGCCGAGAGTGACGCGCATGTCACCATCGTCGACCGCCACGGCAAACCGGGTGGGCACTGGAACGATGCGTATGGCTTTGTCACCTTGCACCAGCCCTCGGCCTTTTACGGAGTCAATTCGACGGACCTGGGCAGTGGGCGCATCGACGAGATCGGCCTGAACAAGGGTTTGTTCGAGCTGGCCTCGGGCGCAGAGATCTGCGGATATTTCGACCGGGTGATGCAGCGTCGTCTGTTGCCCAGCGCACGCGTGTCTTACCACCCGATGAGCAACTACCTGGGCGACGGCGAATTCGAATCGTTGCTGTCGGGCGAGCGGACCCGCGTTACGGTGCGCAAGAAGGTGGTGGACGCGAACTACTTCAGCCCCCTGGTGCCGTCGACGCACAAACGTCGGTTCAGCGTGGCAGCGGGTGTGCAGGTCGTACCACCCAATGCCTTGCCGCAGTTGTGGCAACTCATGGGCGTCGGCGCGCTTAACGATGCGCCGACGATGCCGCGCCGCTTTGTCGTGTTGGGCGCTGGAAAGACCGCGATGGACACGGTGGTGTGGCTGATCCAGGCCGGCGCCAGCGCCGACACGATCACCTGGGTCATGCCGCGTGATTCCTGGCTGGTCAACCGCGTCACCGTCCAGCCAGGTGAGTCGTTCTTCCACGACGTGTTTGGCAGCCAGGCCGACCAGATGCAGGCCTTCGCCGAGGCTGCTTCGGTCGAGGAACTGTTCCTGCGCCTGGAGTCCTGCGGTGCGCTGCTACGCATCTTCCCCGATCAGACACCCACCATGTTCCATCTGGCCACGGTCGCGCCGGGCGAAGTGCAATTGCTGCGCACGGTGCGCCACGTAGTACGCCATGGCCGGGTTACCGCCATCGAGCCCGAACGCTTGTTGTTGCAGCAAGGGAGCGTGGCGATCGAGCCCGGCGCCTTGTTCATCGACTGCACCGCGTCGGCAGTCGAGCCGCGCGCAACCCAGCCCATCTTCCAGGACGGCAAGATCGTGCTCCAGATGGTGCGGCTGCCGCAGCCGGCTTTCAGCGCGGCGCTGACCGCCTTTGTGGAAGTGCATTACGGCGACGACGCGACGCGTAACCGGCTGTGCGTCACCGTGCCCTTTCCGCACCGCATGGCGGACTATCCCCTGGCCATGCTGATCAACCTGGGCAACCAGTACCAGTGGGGCCAGGACAAGGCGTTGCGCGCATGGGCCCGCAACAGTCGACTCGACGGATTCGGCAAGCTCATGGGCAGTGCCGGTCCGACCGATACCGACAAGCAGGCCATCCTGATGCGGCTGCGCGAGCAGACGATGGCCGCTGTTGCCAATCTCGAGCGACTGGTCGCCAGGCGCTGATCACGGCATCCTGCTGCATGGCCCGGGTGCTAGCGGGTGATCGCGGCGCAGGATGACAAGTGTCCGGCGCGAGGCGACGATGCAATTGGCGGTGCTGGGCATCGGGATGTGTAGTCGGCAACAGCGCCGCAGCGGGCGATATCGCAGGTGTGTCGCCTTGTCTAGACAGGTATAGTCTGGGCATCGTGTGATTCGGGAACTTGCGGCATGCTGACCCACTTGATCGATGCGGACACCATATCCATCGCAACGCTGGTGGGCTGGGCACGTGGACGTAACGCATTTTCCTTTGCACCGGCCGCCTTGGCCCGGCTGACGGCTGATCGGCAGATCGTCGAGGCGCATCTGGCGTCCGGGGCACCGGTGTATGGCCTGAATACCGGGCTGGGTGGCAATCTGGGCTACCGGCTGGGCGACGACGAGGTCCTGGCATTCCAGCACCAGGTGATCCGGGGTCGCATGGTCGGCATGGGTGACGCGTTGCCGACCGTGGTTGTGCGGGCGGCCCTGCTCAGCCGCGCCATCAGTATTGCAAGAGGCGGCTCTGGCGTCAGTGTGCTGGCGGCCCGATCCTTGCTGGCGCTGGCCGATCGCGGTGTCACGCCGGTCGTGCCGATGCTGGGCTCCATTGGTGCGGGTGACTTGGCATTGTGTGCACACTTGGTTGCTCCGTTGATCGGCGAAGGCGAGGCGGAGTTCGAAGGGCGGCGTCTGCCAGGGGCGCATGCGCTGGCTGCAGCGGGCCTGACGATGGCGCCTTTGGCAGCAAAAGACGGACTGGGACTGATCAATGCCAGCCCCGTCACGGCTGGTATGGCGGCAGTCGTTGCCGATGGGCTGGCGAAAGTGTTGTTGACCTCGGCGGCGGTTGCTGCCTTGTCGGACGAGGGTTACGCCGCCAATCCGGCCATCCTGGACGCGCGTATCGCAGCGGCACGTCCCGCGGGTGCACAGATCGGCGCTGCAGCGCTGTTTCGTGGCCTGCTGAATGGCAGCAGCCTTTACGACGTTTCACCGCGGTCGATCCAGGATGCAATCAGCTTTCGCACTGTGGCGCAGGTGTTCGGCGCTGCGTTTGCGCAGTCCGCTACGGTGCGCGATGCGGTGCACGCAGAGATCAACGGCGTGTCGGACAGCCCGATCGTTTTTGCCGCGCAGGGCGATATGTTGTCGACGCCGAATTTCCACACCAGTGTGCTGGCGCTGGCCTTTGACGCGATGGCGATCGCCTTGACCCATGTGGCCAGTGCAGCGGTGCAGCGCATCATCAAACTGCAAACGCCACACTTGAGCGGCCTGCCGAAGTACCTCTCGCCGGTGGGCGGGGCCAGCGTAGGCTACAACGCCTTGCAGAAGACCGCGGCAGCGCTGCATGCCGAGATCCGGCTGTACGCCACGCCGGTCAGTCTTGATGCGGTGGTCGTCTCCGACACGGTCGAAGACCTTGCGACGCATGCACTTCTCGCGGTGCGCAAGCTCGATACGCAGTTGCGTCTACTGCAGCAACTGGTCGCGATCGAGGCGCTGGTGGCCGCGCAGGCGGTCGATCTGCGTGCCGGAGCCCGGCTGGGCGCTGGCACACAGTGGGTCTATGCGACCGTACGCGGCGTGGTGCCCATGCTGCAGCACGACCGCCCGCCAGGACCCGATGGGATGGCCGTGGCGCAGGCGCTGGGTGATGAAGACGGATTGCTGCGTCTGCATGCGTTGGCGCTGGTGGGGTTGGGCGGGCAGTCCCTGGACGGTATGGGGTAAACAGAGGTCCAGAGTCGGATCACGTCGGCCTGGCGACGGGTGCGGCTTTCGTCTCGCGCCGTCCACGCCCACGTTGCAGCATCACGATCAGGCCCAGCAGCACCATGGCCGGAATGAAAGCCCATTCCTTGGCGGGTCGATCGGCCGGGACTTCAACCTGGGTGATGTCAAAGCCTTGCTCGATGCCGAGTTTTTCAGCCGTGGAGCCGAACTGGACGACCGCGACCTGAATCTTGTCGCCCAGCGGCATGATTTGCAGGCCGGCGCGCTTGAGGCGCTCCGGCGCGGTGCCAACCGGTCCCAAGGGCAACAGCACACCTTTCTTGATTTCCTTGCCGTCCAGATTCACACCCTCGATCCAGAAACGTTGGCGCGCATCGGCGGGCGCCTTGGCAATCATTTCGCTCAATTCGGAAGCGGGCCGCATTTCGTGTTCGGGATACACCCTGTCCCAGAAATAGCCGGGACGGAACAGCGTGAATGTCACCAGCAGCAGGGCAATCGACTCATACCAGCGCGAGCGGACCATGAAGTAGCCCTGGGTCGCGGCAGCAAATACCAGCATGGCGATGGTCGCGCTGACGACTGTCAGCACCAGATGCCATGGGCCGTCGATTCCAATCATCAGCAACTGCGTATTGAAGATGAACAGGAAAGGCAGGATGGCCGTGCGCATGCTGTAGAAAAACGCGGTGATACCGGTCTTGATCGGGTCGGCGCGCGCAATCGCCGCCGCGGCGAACGATGCCAGGCCGACCGGCGGCGTGACGTCAGCCATCAGTCCGAAATAGAACACGAACAGGTGCACTGCGATCAGCGGCACCAGCAACCCGCTTTGTGCCCCCAGTTCGACCACCACCGGCGCCATCAGGGTCGAGACCACGATGTAGTTGGCGGTGGTGGGCAGGCCCATGCCCAGGATCAGGCTGATCACTGCCACCAGGATCAGCATGATCATGATGTTGCCGCCCGAGAGCAGTTCGATGATCTCGGTCATGACCAGGCCGATGCCGGTCAGCGACACGGTGCCCACGATGATGCCGGCAGCCGCCGTAGCCACGCCGATGCCGATCATGTTGCGTGCGCCCGCTTCCAGGCCGCTGATCAGGTCGATGAATCCGTGCTTGAGCGCCGCGCCCATATTGCCGCGTCCGCGCAGCATCGAGATGATCGGGCGCTGCGTCAGCATCACGAAGATCATGAAGGCGGTGGCCCAGAATGCTGACAGAGCAGGTGACATCTGCTCGATCATCAGGCACCAGATCAGCACCACCACCGACAGCAGATAGTGCAGGCCGGACAGCAGCGTGGGACGGGTTTCCGGCAACTCGAAAACCGGCGCGTTGGGGTCATCGAGCTCCAGCTCGGGCTGTTGCGCGCCGATCCACAACAGCGTGAGGTACGCCGCCAGCACGCCTACGCCGATGACGTAGATGGCCGCCGCGCCGGCCACGTCCTTGATCCAGCCGATGCCGTAATAGACGACGCCGGACAACACGATGAACCCGGCCACCGTGGATGCGAACGACACCATGCGCTGCATCGCGGTGGCATTGCCGCGCCGCGGCAGACCCTGCAGGTCGGCCTTGAGTGCCTCCAGGTGCACGATATAGAACAGTGCGATGTAGGAAATGATCGCCGGCAGGAAAGCGTGCTTGATCACGTCGGTATACGGAATGCCGACGTACTCCACCATCAGGAAGGCTGCAGCCCCCATCACCGGCGGCATCAGCTGACCATTGACCGAGCTCGACACTTCAACTGCACCGGCCTGGTCGGCGCGGTAACCGACCCGCTTCATCAGCGGGATCGTGAAGGTGCCGGTGGTCACCACATTGGCGATCGACGAACCCGAGATGATGCCGGTAGCAGCAGACGACACCACGGCTGCCTTGGCAGGGCCGCCACGCATGTGACCGAGCAACGCAAAAGCCGACTTGATGAAGTAGTTGCCAGCGCCGGCCTTGTCGAGCAGGGCGCCGAACAGCACGAACAGAAAGATGAAGCCGCTGGACACGCCGAGCGCCACACCGAAGACGCCTTCGGTGGTCAGCCACTGGTGCGACATGGCGCGCGAAAGCGAGGCGCCCTTGTGCGCAATCAGGTCGGGCATGTAGGGCCCGCCGAAGGTATAGCCGAGGAAAACGATGGCCACTATCACCATTGGCAGGCCTAGTGCGCGCCGCGTTGCCTCCAGCAGCAGCACCACGCCGGTAGCGGCCACGGCCAGGTCGAAGTCGGTGGGCTGGCCGGGGCGCGTGGCCAACTCACGGTAGAACATGAAAAGGTAGGCGGCGCAAAAAGCGCCGACCGCGGCAAAGAGCCAGTCGAGCGCCGGAATACGATCGCGCCGCGAGTTGGCAAACGCCGGGTAGGCCAGGTAGGCCAGGAAAACCGCAAAGGCCAGGTGAATCGAGCGCGACTGCGTGTCGTTGAACACCCCAATGCCCACGATAAAGGGCAGCGGGGAAGCGATCCAGAGCTGAAACAGGCTCCAGGCCAGTGTCACGCCCAGCATCAGCTTACGGATTGCGGGCCCGGGATTGCGACCGCCGGTATCGGAATCGGCCATCAATTTGTTGACATCGATCTCCGCGCTGCTGTTTTTCTCGTTGTTGGCGTTAGATGCCATAAGCGACCCCCGGCAATGAATGGATGTATGTCTTTTTTAGATGATGCCCGCCATCAAGAAGGGCCTGTTCGTCCGGCGCTGTACCAGACCGGAAGAACAGGCCCCGAGCCCCGGCGGGCCGGGACAAGGTCATGCGGATGTATTACATCCAGCCCTTTTCCTTGTAGTACTTCACGGCACCGGGATGCAGCGGCGCGGAGTTGCCGTTCTTGATCATGTCCTTCGGATCGAGATTGGCGAAGGCTGGGTGCAGCTTCTTGAAGTCGTCGAAGTTCTCGAACACCGCCTTCACGAGTTCATAAACCGTGGCGTCGGGGGTCTTGGTCGAGGCGACGAACGTGGCCAGCACGCCGTAGGTCGGCGTGGGATTGGCATTGCCTGCGTACATCCCGCCCGGGATGTTGACCTTGGCGTAATACGGTGCACTCGCGACCAGTTTGTCCACTGCCGCGCCGGTCAGTGGAACGAGTTTCGCGCCGCAGGTCGTGACCGGATCCTGGATGTTGGCTGCCGGGTGACCGACGCCATAGATGAAGCCGTCGATCTTGTTGTCGCACAAGGCGGCGCCGTGTTCGTCGGCCTTGAGTTCGGAGGCGAGTGAAAAATCGCTCAGCTTCATGCCCATGGCAGCGAGCATCGACTCGGCCGATGCGCGGGTGCCAGAGCCGGGATTGCCCACGTTGAAGCGTTTGCCTTTGAAGTCTTCGAACTTGGTGATGTTGGCCTCCTTGCGCGCCAACACCGTGAACGGCTCCGGGTGCACCGAGAACACCGAGCGCAGTTCCTTGAACGCGCCGTCTTTTGCGAACTGCTGTTCACCTTTGGCCGCGTTGTACTGGACGTCGGATTGCGCCACACCGAAGTCGAGCTCGCCCGCCTTGATGGTGTTGACGTTGAACACGGAACCACCGGTGGACTCGACCGAGCAGCGGATGCCGTGCTTGGCGCGGTCCTTGTTCATCAGACGGCAGATGGCGCCGCCGGCAGCATAGTAGACGCCGGTGACACCACCGGTGCCGATGGTGACGAATTTTTGTTGTGCCTGGGCCGGCGCACTGAACATGGCGCCGGTCATGGCTGCAACCAGGGCCAGGCTTTTCAATAGGGGCTTATGGGACATTTTGAGGCTCCTGTTTTGTTTCGGTTAGTGGGTAAAGGGGATGAATTGTGGGGAACCAGTGGCCGTCAGACCGCTGCGATGGCAGCATCCGTGGCAGCGTGCAGTCGCTCTACGACGATAGCAAGATCGGCCGTGGTGGCGATAAACGGAGGTGCCAACAACACATGGTCACCATACCATCCGTCGACGGTTCCGCCCATGGGGTAAACCATCAGGCCGCGCGCAAGCGCTTCCTTCTTGATACGCGCGTGCAAGCGTTTACCCGGATCAAATGGCTGCTTCTTGTCGCGATCCTGCACCAGTTCGACGCCCCAGAACAGACCCCGGCCGCGAATGTCGCCGACATGGGGGTGCGTGTCGAAGGCAGCATGTAGCATGGTTTGCAGTTCGTCGCCGCGGACCCGCACTTGCGCCAGCAGGCCGTCGCGTTCGATCACCTGCTGCACTGCCAGCGCGGCGGCGCAGGCCACAGCGTGGCCGAGATACGTGTGCCCGTGCTGGAAGAACCCGCTGCCCGTGGACATGGACTGCACCAGCTTTTGCTGGGCCAGTACCGCGCCGATCGGCTGGTAACCGCCGCCCAGACCCTTGGCGATGGCCATGATGTCGGGCACCACGCCTTCCTGTTCGCAGGCGTGCAAGGTGCCGGTGCGACCCATGCCGCACATCACTTCATCCAGGATCAGCAATACGCCGTGGCGGTCGCAGACCTGGCGCACAGCCTTGAAATAACCCGGTACCGGCGTCAGCACGCCGGCAGTGGCACCACCGATCGTCTCCGCGACGAATGCGATGACTTGGTCTGCGCCAAGCTTGCAGATCGCGTCGTCGAGTTCCTGCGCCAGGCGCTGGCCGTATTGTTCTGCCGTCTCGTGGTCACCCTGCTCACGGTAGGGGTAACACGGCGACACATGTGTGGTGGGGATCAGGATCGGCGCAAACGGTTCGCGCCGCCATTGGTTGCCGCCGATGGCCAGCGCGCCCAGGGTGTTGCCGTGGTAGCTCTGGCGCCGCGCAATGAAATGTCGGCGTTGCGGTTGCCCGGTCTCCACGAAGTACTGGCGCGCCATCTTCATCGCTGCCTCCATCGCCTCGGAGCCGCCGCTGACGAAATAGACGTGGCTCATGCCGGCCGGGCTGTTGGCGATCAGGTTCGTGGCCAGATCTTCCGCGACCTGGGTCGTGAAAAAGCTGGTGTGGGCATAGGCCAGCTTGTCGATCTGGGCATGCATGGCGGCGATCACGTCTGGGTGTCCGTGTCCGAGGCAGGACACCGCGGCACCGCCGGATGCGTCGATGTAGCTGCGGCCCTCGGAGTCGGTCAGGAACAACCCATGACCGCTCGTGGCAATCGGCGGCTTGACGTGCAAATGGCGGTGAAATACGTGGCTGCTGGTGGCAAACTTGGACATGGACGTTCCTTTGAAGGATTGATGGCCAGTTTACGCAATTGACCCTGTCACGACGGATGCAGGAACTATCCGGTATAAATCGTTTCAAGCTGGTGTCTTTTCTAACCTGCACAGTCGCACGGCGTTTTCTGGGTTCGGGCCTTCCACCTCGCTTTATTCAACAAACTACGGGAGACAACCATGTTGCAAGATCCAACGACCTTTGCCGATCCGCATCTCGAGAGCCTTTTGCCAGCCGTGATGTCAGGCCGGCGCGGCTTCATTGCCGCTGCGACATCCGTCGTCGGCTTTGCGCTGGCGGCCGGACCGGTCAATGCGCAAGCCGTGATCCGGACCTCGGCCGATGGCCTCGAAGCCGGGGACCTCGTGGTGCCAGTCAATGGCGGCAGCTTGCCGGTATACATGGCTGCACCGGTCAAGCCGGGTAAGTACCCGGTCGTGATCGTGATTCCTGAAATCTTCGGTATGCACGAGTACCAGAAGGATATGTGCCGGCGCCTGGCCAAGCTCGGTTACGTCGGCGTATCGTTGGACCCGTTTTTCCGCTCGGGCGACCTGAGCAAGCTGACCAGCATCGGCGAAGTGGTAGGGGCAGCCAACAAACTGGCCGATCCGGTGATGCTTGCCGACCTCGATGCGCTGGTCGCGTTCATCGAAACGCAACCCAAGGCGAACGCACGCAAGATCGGCGTGACCGGCATGTGCCGCGGCGGTCGCTCGGTCTGGATGTTTGCCGCCCACAACCCCAAGGTCAAGGCGGGGGTGTCCTGGTACGGCGGCCTCAATCCCGTGCCGGTCACGATGCCCAAGACTCCGCACGACGTCGCCGCTGGCCTGCATGCGCCGGTGCTCGGTTTGTACGCCGGTGCCGACAGCGGCATTCCGGTCGCCGAGGTGGCGCGTCTTCAGGAGGTGCTCAAGGCCGGCAACAAGAATGCGCAGGCCAGCCGCTTCATCCTGTACCCGAACGTGCCGCATGCTTTCCATGCCGACTATCGTCCGAGCTACCGCAAGGAGGCGGCTGAAGCCGGATGGCAGGAGATGCTGACCTGGTTCAAGGCCCACGGGGTCGTCTGAGCGCACAGAGCACGTCGCCGTCAGCGGCGCGTCGCTTTGCTTCGGATCGGCGGGTCGAGGTAACGCTGGCGGAAGTACGCCTGCACGATCTGCATCACGGCACTGGGTGGCGCGCCAGCGCGCCAGGCCAGGCCGACAGACATCGGTGGAATCGGTTCATGTACCGCCACCGTCTCGACCCGGTTACCTTCCAGTGTCCACGGTCGGTATTGCATATCGGAGGCGATTGCCACGCCCATGCCGTTGCCGACCATGCTGCGGATGGCCTCGATCGAGGATGACTGCAGCCGGATATCCGGCGTCAATCCGCTTTGATTCCAATAGCGCTGTGCAGCGAGCGCGGCCTCGTCTGCATTGAGCATCATCAGTGGTTCGCGGGCAATTTCGGCCAGAGACACGGTTTCCTGGTTCGCCAGCCGGTGCCCGGTCGCCAGCCATAGACGGCGCCGGGATTCGACCAGCGTCTGGGTATGAATTGCCGGGTTGCGCACGTTGGATGTCACCAGCACCGCCAGATCGAATTGATGGTCCAGCAGTCCGGCCTCGATCTGCGCGCGGTCGAGTTCGCGCATCGTGATCTGCAGACGCGGATGCAGGCTGCTGAGCCGGTGCACATGTTCCGGAAGAAAATAGCCGATCACGGTCGAGGTGGCGGCCAGCATCAAGCTGCCCTCGGTTTCGGTGTGACGTGGCAGATTGCGAGCCGCGTCGACCGCCGACTCGATGGAGCGGGCGTGGATCAGGAATTGCCGCCCGTCGTCGGTCAACACCATGCCGTGGGATTCGCGCTGAAACAGTGCATACCCGAGATGGTTTTCAAGGTCGCGGATTGACAAAGTCACTGCAGATTGCGTCACGTGCAGTTGTTCGGCCGCGCGGGACACCTGACCCAGTTCGGCAATCGTCACGAAGTAACGGATCTGGCGCAGCGAGAAGTGCATCGAAGAGTGGTCGGTTGGATCTCAGGTGTCAGGCGGTTGACCTACGCGTTTGACCGTCGATTGTCCATAACTTTTACCAATACGAACCACCGAGCAGAACGAATTTCCCTCTTCACGATAGCTGCGTTAGTCTCATGATTTGCAAATCGCCGGGGCTGTCATCGGCTTATCCATGCAAGAAGTTCACATCCACTACATCAACGGGCCTGACGTCCAGGCGCTGGGCGTTACCGATGCAGAAATCCTGCAGTCGATCGAGGCCGCGCTGGCGGCGCAAGGGCGTGGCGAATGCGTGATCGAGCCGCGTATGCATTTGATGCCCAAGGAAGGAGTCGAAGGGCATTTCAATGTGTTGCGCGGCGCTATCGGCGCGCCGATGCACATGGCTGGCGTCAAGGTGGTGGGCGATTTCGTTGACAACTACCGGCAGGACCTGCCGTCCGAAGTGGGCATGTTGACGCTGTTCGATCCACGCACCGGCATTCCAGTGGCGATCATCGATGCAACCAGCATCACCGAGATGCGTACAGGCGCGGTGACGGCCATCGGCGCCAAGTACCTTGCCCGGCGCAATTCCAAGGTGCTGGGCCATATTGGTGCACGAGGCACCGCATACTGGAACGTGCGCCTGCTCGACGGCCTGTTTGATTTCGACGAGATCCGGGTGCACTCGGCCCGGCCCGAGAGTCGCAATGCCTTTGGCGAACGCCTGTCGCAGGACCTGGGCAAGCCGGTGCGGGTCTGCGACAACTGGCACGACACGGTGGCCGGAGCCGACATCGTCGTGGAGGCCTCGCGCTTGCGCGAACCTTCCCCATTGCTCAAGACCGACTGGATCAAGCCCGGTGCATTTGTCGTGCCGTATGGAACCATGAGTGCGGTGGAACTGGACCTGACGGACATCATGTCCAAGATGGTGGTCGACGACTGGGGTCAGTGCAAGGGCGGGCCGTTTGGCTCTCTGCGAGCGCACGTGAACGCCGGCAAGTTGTCGGCACAGACCTTGCATGCGGAGATGGGACAGATCGTCGCCGGGCTCAAGGCAGGGCGGGAGAATGACTCAGAGAATATCTTGTTCTGGCATCGTGGGCTGTCACTGAGCGATATCGCGCTCGGGCATGCCATGTGGCAAAAGGCCTTGTCCCTGGGGATCGGCCAACGGTTGAGATTCACATGACAGGCGATGGCGTGATCGACAAAGATGCCGGTGCCGGCGGTGTCGCCGGTGCCTTGGGCTGGGCGATGATCGCCAGGCTGCTCCATGTGCCAGGAGACCGGCAGTGACAAATATGACAGTCATGCCGGTGACCGGCTCGCTGGGTGCGGTCGTGTCTGGCATCGATCTTGCTATGGCCAATTGCGAAGCCTTGATGCAACTGAAGTCCGCCCTGGACTCGCACCTTGTGCTGTATGTACCGGATCAGCAACTTGATCGGTTCCAGCTCGACAGACTGGGTCGGTTTTTCGGGCCTCCATTCCTGCATCCGCTGGTCGACAACGGGTATGAAGACTGTCCTGCCGTATTGGAGTTGCTGCGCAAACCGCAGGACACGATCAGCTTCGGTGGCGAGGGTTGGCATGCCGACGTGACCTGGATGAATCCCGCAGGTTACGTATCGATCCTGCATGGAATCGACGTCCCCGATGTGGGCGGTGACACTGGCTTTGCGAGTACGCAGGCGGCGTATGACGCGTTGTCACCCGGCATGCAGCAGCTGCTCGAGGGTTTACGGGCAGTGCATGCGTTTCATTGGTATCTGCGCCGGGAGGAGCCGCCATGGGCCATGGTGCAACCCGTGGTGCGGACGCACCCGGTCACAGGCCGCAAAGGCCTTTACGTCAACAGCATGTTCACCAACCGGTTCGAGCACATGAGCGAGGAAGACAGCGCGCCTTTGCTGCAGTACCTGTTCACCCATATGCAAAAGCATGACTTCACTTGCCGCTTTCGCTGGCAGGTCGGGGGAGTGCTTTTGTGGGACAACCGCTTCACGCTGCATTACCCGATGAATGATCTGCGGGGCAAGCAGCGGCGCATGATTCGCACCACCGCGCTGGAAGGCGGCATCAGTGGCCTTGGCGCTGCGCATACGGCCATCAATCGATACACTGGGCGGCTCGAATAACGCCCCCTTGCGCCTGCGCTCAGGCACACCTTCCATTCAACCAGGAGTATTTATATGGCTAAACGGTTTTCCAGGCGCAGTCTTCTTGCCGCAGGTGCCGGCGCGGCGGGCTTGTCGGCGCTCAGCTGGCCGCTGGAGTTACTGGCGCAAAGTGGCGGCGCGTCCCGGCCGTTGCTCACGGTGCGCACGGCTGCGGACTTCGACCTCGTCGACCCTGCCCACCGGCGCGGCCCCACCGATGGCAACGTGATGCGGGTGGTGTTCCAGCGATTGATGAACTACAAGCCCAACTCGGCCGAGCTGGAGTTGGATGCTGCTTCGGAAGTCAAGCAGTCGTCACCAACGACCATCGATTTCAAACTCAAGCCGGGTCAGATGTTTACCGACGGATTCGGTGAAATGACGGCAGAGGACGTCAAGTTTTCATTTGAGCGTATTGGATTACCGCCGGTGGCAGGCGCCAAGGAGTCGACCTACAAGGGCGATTGGTTGCACCTGGTGGGGGTCGAGGTGAAAAGTAAATATGAGGGTCGCATCGTCCTCAAACAGGCGCGCGCCAACATCTATGAGGTGGTGATTGCCGACGGGTCGGGCTGCATTGTCAGCAAGAAGGCCGTCGAGCAGCGCGGTGTGGAGTTCGGACTCAGGCCGGTGGGCTCCGGGCCTTACCAGGTGGTATCGCTGGACAAGCAGAAGGGCGCCGTGCTCAAGCGCAATCCCGAGTACAAGGGGGCCAAGCGGGGCAGTTTCGACGAAATCAACGTGCGGGTCATCACCGATCCCAAGACCACCGATCTGGCTTTGCGTGCGGGCGAACTCGACTTCGCGATCCTGTCGCCGGCCCAGGCCGAGCCATTGCGCAGCGTCGCCGGACTGAACGTGTCGATCCAGCCCTCGATGGCCTATGTCTGGATGGGCATGAACATGGAAAAGGCACCCTTGAACGATGTGCGGGTTCGCCAGGCCATTCGCCTGGGGCTGGACGTGGACCAGATGCTGCTGGCCGGATACAACGGCAAGGTCGCCCGCCTTAACACGGCGTTGCCGCCGCCGGTAATGGGACACTGGAAGGAGGCGCCGGTTTACAAGCGCAACGTGGCCGAAGCCAAGGCGCTGCTGGCAGCCGCGGGCCAGTCCAGCCTCAAGCTGAGATTGACACTGCTCAACAATCCGGAGTTTCAAAACATGGCGCTGGTGGCGCGCGCGTTGCTCGCCGAAATTGGTGTCACTGTCGAGGTGGATTCCCAGCCCGGTGGTACGTACTGGAGTTCCGGTAAGGGCGACACGGGCAAGAACCTGGATCTGTACATCGCGCGCTTCAACGCAAAGCTCGATCCGAACTTCGTACTGCAATGGTTCACGCCCGACCAGATCGGCAACTGGAACTGGTCGCGCTGGAACAGCCCGGAATTCGACAATTTGTTCAAAGCCGCCAACAGTGAGATCGATGTCGCCAAACGCCGTCAGTTGGTGGTCGACATGCAAAAGGAAATGGACAAGACCAGTGCCTACGTGTGGCTGACCAACGAGGCCAGCGCCCTGGTACACAAGTCCTGGCTCAAGCCGGCGTCGGTCCCGGGATGGGGTGACTGGCAGTACGCGGACTTCAGTGCAAGTTGATACCGCCAGGTACCTCGTCAGCCGTCTCATCACCACGGCACTGATTGTTTTCGGTGCCATGGTGCTGCTGTTCGCGTTGACCAGTCTGGTGCCGGGTGATCCGGCTGCAATTTTGCTGGGCCCGCAGGCAACGCCGGAGTTTTCCCAGCGCATGATCAATGAGATGGGGCTGAATCAGCCGATTCATGTCCGTTTATGGCGCTTCTTCAGCAACGTGCTGCAGGGCAATCTGGGAATTGACATCGTCTCCGGCAAGTCGGTGTTGAAGATGATTCTCGAGGTGATGCCCTACACCATCGCACTGACCTTCTCGGCAATCGTGCTGGCCGTGCTCACTGGCGTGCCCTTGGGTGTGTATGCGGCCACGCACAGAGGGTCCGTGCTGGACAATGTTCTTGCATTCGTATCGGTGGCGTTCATCGCAGTTCCATCATTTGTAATTGCGATCTTCCTGTTGCTGATCTTCGCGATCTGGCTTGACTGGTTGCCGGTGCTGGGCACCAGTCGTTCGGGCGACTGGCTCGATGAGTTTCGCCGCATGATTCTGCCTACGGCGGCATTGGCAATGGGTTGGATCGGTTTCATCGCGCGTCTGGTGCGCACTTCCATGCTCGAGGTGATGGGTGAGAACTACATTCGCACTTCGCGTGCCTACGGCTTGTCCGAACGGCTGATCACCTACAAGTACGCGCTCAAGAACGCCTGCATCCCCACGATCACTATTCTCGGCTTGGGCATCGGTCGATTGTTGGGCGGCGCCGTGCTGATCGAGATCGTTTTCGCCCGGCCTGGCTTGGGTCGATTGATTTACAGCGCAATATCCGAGCGCAACTACCCGGTGGTGCAGGGAGCCGTGCTGGTGGTAGTGGTGATCTTTGTGCTCGTCAATCTGCTGGTGGACCTGTCCTACTCCGTCATTGACCCGCGCATTCGACATGCGGGTGCTTCCAGAAGGGCCGGCGAATGAGGGGTCTTGCTGCTACTTTTGCTACGCTACGCAAGGTGGGGGGCAGCCTGACAGGGGCTGTGGGGTTGGTGATAGTCGCCCTGGTGTTGTCGTGCGCTTTGTTCGCACCGTGGCTGGCAACCCACAACCCGGATGCGCTGGATGTCATGAACCGGTTCAGCCCGCCTTCTGGCGCGCACTGGCTGGGCACCGACCAACTCGGGCGCGATCTTTATTCGCGCATGGTGCATGGTGCGTCGGTGGCGATGCTGGTGGCCTTGTCGTCAATTGCCATGGCACTCACACTGGGGTTGGCGCTGGGAATTCTGGCAGCCTATCTGCCTGCGCGAAGCGAGCGGATCGTGCTCATCGTGTTCGACGTCATCGCCTCGTTTCCCAGTCTGGTGCTGGCACTGGCGGTGGTGGCGGTTTTCGGCCCGTCTACGCTGATCGTGGTGATTGTCGTGGCCGTGACGCTGGTGCCCCATTTTGGCCGAGTGGCCCGATCGCAGGTGCTGACGCTCAAGAGCGCGCCATTTCTGGAGGCAGAGAAAATTCTGGGTGCGTCCTGGCCCCGGATTGTCTTCTTCCATGTGATGCCCAATATCCTGGGGCCGCTGGTCATTCTGGCCTCGATGGACATTCCAGTCGTCATCACCATCGAGGCGGGCCTGTCATTCCTGGGTCTGGGCGTGCGTCCGCCGCTGGCCAGCTGGGGCAGTTTGATCCAGGACGGTTATCAGTACCTGTCCGATTCCTGGGTGCCGGTGGTGGTTTCCAGCGTGGCGCTGGGCGTGGCGACACTCGGGTTCACCTTGTTTGGCGAGGCCTTGCGTGATGCGGTAGATCCACGCATCGGACGGGAGCACGGATGACTGGCGTGGCAACGTCCTCGCCACCGGCACTGGTCGAGATCCGCGATCTGGTGCTGGAAGCGGCCACTCCACGCGGCACCGCGCATATTCTGCGCGGGGTGAGTCTGGACATTGGTCGTGGCCGTATCCTGGGTGTGGTCGGCGAGTCCGGCTCAGGCAAGTCCAGCCTGGCCAGTTGCCTGCTCAAGCTGCTGCCCTCCAACATGACGCGGCTTACTGGCAGCGTCCGTTTCGATGGAACCGATCTGCTGCCTCTGCCAGAGGGGCAGATGCGGGAGTGGCGCGGCCAGCGCATCGCGATGATCTTCCAGGACCCGATGACGGCACTGAACCCGCTGTTCACCGTGGCCACGCATCTGGTCGACGTGTTGCGCCGGCGCCATGGTGACATCACCCGGGCGCAGGCGCTGGAGCGAGCGCGTGCGGCGCTGGTGAGTGTGGGCATCGCCGACGCCGATCTGCGCCTGCAGGCCTATCCGCACGAACTCTCCGGTGGCATGCGCCAACGCGTGATGATTGCGATGGCGCTGCTGGTAGAACCTGATTTGCTGCTGGCCGACGAACCCACGACCGCGCTGGATGCGACCGTCGAAGCGCAGATCGTGGATCTGCTGGACCAGTTGCGACGCAAATTGTCCGGCTCCATCGTGTTCATTTCCCACCATCTGGGCCTGGTCGCACAACTGTGCGATGACGTCTGCGTGATGTATGGCGGCACCGTCGTGGAAACCGGCCCGGTAGACGAGGTGTTGGCGGCGCCGCTACACCCGTACACCCGGGCTTTGCTGGCCTGCGAGATCGAGGCGCACGACGAGGGGGGAAGACTGGTGTCGATTCCCGGTGAGGTGCAGGATCCGGTGGCTCCCCACGTGGCGTGCGTGTTCGCGCCGCGTTGCAGCCATGCGCTAGACGCGTGCCGTGCCGGCGTGCCGGCCTTGCGTGACCTGGGTGGCATGCGCAAGGTGGCCTGTATCCGGGCCGAGGAGTTCGCATGACGGCCGCGACACCCGTCTCAGACCCCGTCTCGATGTACCGTGGACCGTCGGCACTGGCACCGGCGACACCGCCGCTGGTGTCGATGCGTGGCGTCAGCGTCGTGTTTGGCGGCGCGGTGCGGGCGCTTGACGACGTGTCGCTGGAAATCGTGCGTGGTGACATCGTGGGCCTGGTCGGCGAGTCCGGCTCGGGCAAGACCACCCTGTGCCGCGTGCTGGTCGGTCTCACCCAGGCCAGTGGCGGCACGGTCGATGTCGACGGTACGCCGGTGGCCAGCCAGTTGACGGGAGACGCGCTCGCGTTCCGACGCAAGGTGCAGATGTTGCTGCAGGATGCAGTGGCGTCGTTATCGCCGCGCATGACGATTGGCAGGGCCCTGCGCGAGCCGATCACCATCCACGACCTGCCGCAGGGTGAGGCACTGCAGCGGCTGGACCAGATCCTGCGCCGGCTCGGTCTGCCGGCCGACGTGTTGCAGAAGTTTCCACACCAGATCTCCGGCGGCCAGGCGCGCCGGGTCGGGGTGGCGCGCGCGCTGGTGATGCAGCCGCAGCTCATCGTGGCCGACGAACCGACCGCCGGGCTCGACGTGTCGGTGCAAGGAGAACTGCTCAACCTGCTGCTGGACCTGCAGCAGGAATTCGGGTTGACCTATCTGCTCGTCAGCCACAACCTGAACGTGATCCGGCGCGTGAGCCAGCGCACGGCGGTGATGTACCTGGGCCAGATCGTCGAGGAGGCGCCGACGCGCCAGCTGTTCGATAAACCTGCGCATCCGTATGCGGCAGCCTTGTTGTCGACCAATCCGGCTATTGATCCGCAGCGGCGGCACCGGCGCATCGTTCTGCAGGGAGAGATTCCCAGCGTGGTGAATCCGCCTTCCGGTTGCCGCTTTCACACCCGCTGTCCGGTGGCGCAGTCGCGCTGCAGCACGGACGCACCGGCGCTGGCGGAGATTGGGCCCGGGCGCCAGGTGCGCTGCCATTTCCCCTATTCGCTCGACCCACAACGATGAATATCGTCGGCCGATTTCCGCGCCAGGTGCGCGAGATCATGACCGCATGGATACCGATGGCCGATGGCGTGCAGCTGGCCGCACGCATCTGGTTGCCGGTGGACGCTGAGCGCGATCCGGTGCCGGCGCTGCTCGAATACCTGCCTTACCGCCGCCGCGATGGCACCAGCCACCGTGACGCCATCACCCAGCCCTACATGGCCGGGCATGGTTATGCCGCGGTGCGGGTCGACATCCGGGGCAGTGGCGACTCCGGCGGCTGCATGCCGGACGAGTACACGACGCGGGAGATCGACGATGGCGTTGCGGTGATTGCATGGCTGGCACAACAGCCCTGGTGCAACGGCCGGGTCGGCATGTGGGGCATCAGCTGGGGTGGCATCAATACCTTGCAGGTCGCGGCGCGCCGGCCACCGGCGCTGGCTGCGATTTTGCCGATGGGTTTTGCCGACGACCGTTACGACGGAGATTGCCACTTCATGGGCGGTTGCTTGCTGGAGGGCAATGTCAGCTGGGGTGGCAGTTTCTTTGCCGCCATCGCGTGCCCGCCGGACCCGGCAGTGGTCGGCGACGAATGGCGCCAGATGTGGTTGCAGCGACTGGAGCAGGCAGAACCACCGCTGGTCACGTGGCTGTCGCACCAACGGCGCGATGCCTATTGGCGCTGTGACGCAGTGCACGAGGACCCGGCCCGGATTCAGGTTCCGGCCTACCTGGTCAGTGGCTGGCAAGACAGTTATGCGCGCAGCGTCCTGCCCTTGCTGGCCCGGTTGCAGGGGCCGAAGAAGGCGCTGATCGGCCCCTGGGCCCATGGCTGGCCGCACCTTGCCCGGCCTGGCCCGGCGATCGGATTTCTGCAGGAGGCCTTGCGCTGGTGGGATCACTGGCTAAAGGATGTGGACACCGGCATCATGGACGAGCCGATGCTGCGGGTGTGGATGCAGGATTGGGTGACGCCGGCCAAACTGGTGCCGCAATGGCCCGGGCGCTGGGTCGCGCAGCGCAGTTGGCCGCCAGCGGATGCCGATGGCGTGCGCTTGTTCCTCGGTCCGGACGGGTTGCAGGCGCAAGCAGGCCTGGCGTTGCAGCTGACGGTGCACAGCCCGCTGACCAACGGCCTGCAGGCTGGCTACCAGTGCTCCTATGGCGTCGGCCCGGATTTGTCGGACGACCAGCGCGACGACGATGCGACCAGCCTGTGCCTGGATACGGCACCACTGGAGCAGGACTGGGAACTGCTGGGCGCGCCCGAACTGGAGCTGGATCTGTGCAGTGATCAACCGCAGGCGCTGCTGGCGGCCCGTCTGTGCGATGTGGCCCCCGACGGCAGTTCGCTGCGTCTGAGTTTTGGACTGCTGAATCTGACCCACCGCGACGACTACCGCGAGCCGCAGCCGTTGGTCCCTGGTCAGTGGGTCCGGGTGCGGCTGCGCCTTTGTGCGTTGGCCCACCGGGTACCTGCTGGCCACCGTATCCGGCTGGCCCTGTCCAACAGCTATTGGCCGATCGCATGGCCGTCTCCGGTGGCCCAACGTTTGACCGTCGATACGAACCATGCCCGACTTCACCTGCCGCTGTACCGTCCGGAACCGGCGCTGGAGGCCAGCCTGGAGCCTTTCGGTGAACCTGAGGGCGCTGCGCCGACGGGACTGGTCACGACCCGGGCACGGCGCACCGATGGCCCGCAGGACAGGCTGGAGACAGCGGCCGATGGCACGCGCGTGCTAACCCGCTCGCGCGACCGAGGCGCATGGCGAACCACCGATACCGATGTGGCGTACGACGCGCGTGGCGAACTGCGTTTCTCGGTGCGGGGCGACGACCCCTTGTCTGCGTGCCAGGACTTTGCGCTGACAACCGAGATCGGACGTACCGACTGGACGGCACGGCTCGCCGTGACGACACGGCTGACCGCCGATGCGGACAATTTTCGGGTGGTGGCCACGCTACAGGCGTGGGACGGCGGGACACCGCTGTTCAGTCGGGACTGGGATCTGCGGATTGCGCGCGACAATCTGTAGTTGACCGCCATGGTGCCGCTAAACCCGTCGACTGCACCCGCGTCTAACGAGCGGTGCCACCATGCGCTGTACCTGGCGCGGCGCTCGCGCTTGCAGTCGGTCATGCGGCAGATGGCGGTGCCAGTGGCCGTGATCGTCGACCCCATCAACATCCTGTATGCGACCGGTGCACGCAACATGACGGTCTGGACAGCGCGAACGCCGGCGCGTTACCTGCTGGTGTTCTGCGACGGGCCGTGTATTTTGTACGACTTCTTCGGATGCGAACACCTGGCGCAGGGGCTGCCGACCATCGACGAAATCCGTCTGGCGTTGGGTTTGTGCCATGTCAGTTCACTGGCCGATCCGGTGGCGGCCGGCAAGGCCTTTGCCATTGAGATCGACGACCAGATACGCCAGCATCTGGGTGAGCAGCGACAACTGGCGGTTGACCGGTTTCCGTTCCAGACCATCGACGCATTGCGCGCGCGCGGCTTGCAGTTGGTCGACGCCGATCCGGTTTTCTCGCGTGCGCGCGCCATCAAGCTGCCGATCGAACTGCCCTATGTCCGCGAAGCCGTGGATCGGGTCGAGCGGGCCGCACAGGAGATGCAGTCGGCGATCGAGCCTGGGCGCAGCGAGGTGGCCATCTGGGCCGATTTCCAGCGCCGATTCCTGGCGCTGGAGGGGCAGTACACGACCACCCGGCTGATGCAAAGCGGACCCCGTACGTTTCCGTACTTTCAGGAATGCAGTGGCCGGATTCTTGCGTCGGGCGACCTGCTGTGTTTCGACACGGACGCGTTGGGCTACCTGGGATATGCCGTCGATTTTTCGCGGACCTTTCTATGTGGCACGGTCGCGCCGATGGCGATGCAGCGCAGCTTGTACGGCCGCGCCCGTGAGCAGTTGGAGCACAACATCGCGCTGATCCGACCGGGCGTAGCCTACGAGGAGATCGCCGACCGAGCTTGGCCTGTGCCTGCGGAACACCAGCAAAGCCGCTACTACGCGGTGGGCCATGGGCTAGGCATGTCAGGTGAGTTCCCGAACATTCCGCACCAGCGGCCGGGGCTTGCCTACCCACTGCACGGCGCGGTCGAGCCGGGCATGGTGATCTGCATCGAGAGCTACATCGGCTCTGCCAAGGCCGCCCAGGGCGTGAAACTCGAAGAGCAACTGCTGGTGACGGAGACCGGTTGCGAGCGCCTCAGCCGTATGCCGTTCGACGATCGGCTCGGCGGCCCCTGAGCCAGTCGAAAAGCTGTTGCCGAAATATCCTGACGGCAGTCGGGCAGTCCCGCCGGCGATTTGCGCGTGGCCGGCGCCAGAGGGGTTCGACGGTTGCCCATTTTGCCGATTGCCGATTGCCGAATCGTATGGTCTTGTCGTATGATCATCCCCGGTGCAGCTCGGTCCGGGTGGAGTTTTTGTAATCCCCTAACTGGTGCGAACAGGTCGCGGGAATCGCTCCCGTGGCTGCTGTGCCGGCCCCAAATATTCATCGGGGCGACACGTGACAGACGCAGTCGCGTACTAACCGCCAGATGAATCTGCCTGATTTGGGGAAACCGCCGTGTCCGAATATCTGAACCCTCAGCAAGAGCAAATGATCGCTCGCTTGCTCCAAACGCCCATGGCCCGCACAGAGTGGCCTACCTGGCTGCTGATTCCAGCGGTGTATGGCATGTGGTTCGCCACTTTGTACTGGTCGCATACTCTGGGACTGATGGCGACCACCCTGTTGCTGCTGCTGAGCTGCACCTGGTACATGTCGCTGCAGCATGAACTGGTGCACGGACACCCGACGCGGCACCGCGGCTTGAACAAGCTTCTGGGTTTTGCGCCGCTGGCGGTCTGGTTTCCGTACACCTTGTATCTGGAAAGTCATCTGCGCCATCACAACGACGCCCATCTGACCCAGCCGGGTATTGACCCGGAAACCCACTATGTGTCGGACGAGGTCTGGCAACGCAGCGGCTGGTTCATGCGCGCCTTGTTCGTGCACCGCAAACGGTTCTGGGGGCGCTTTGTCTTTGGCCCGGCAATGGCGATCAGCTCGGTCCTGGACGAGGCTGTCACGCAGATACGGGACGGCAATTACAAGTACGTGCCGATGTGGTCGCTGCATATCGCAATGCTGATCGGCATGTTGACGGCGATCCAGGCATGGACTGACATTGCCGCCTGGTATTACCTTCTGGTGGTCGCCTACCCGGCCTTGTCGCTGGCCATGGTGCGTTCCTATTACGAGCACCGCGCGGCGGAAGATTGCAAGCACCGTATTGCCATCAACGAAGCCTCCTTGCCGATGCGCCTGCTCTACCTCAACAACAACTACCACCTGGTGCACCACGATATGCCGACTCTGCCGTGGTATCTGCTGGCGCGGGTCTACCGGACCGACCGCGAGGCCTATATCGCGCGTAGCGGCGGATTCCGGCTCGGTGGTTACCTCGAACTGGCACGGCGCTTCGGACTGACGCCGGTGGATGCGCCGGTACATCCCCTGCACCGGGATCGTCAGGTTTGAGCGTGACTTCGGGGCCCTGGCGGCTCGCGCTGCCGATGTACAACGTCACGCCGGAACTGGCCCGCAACTGGGAGTCCTTGCTCGGGATGGTGGTTCAGGCTTTGCGTGAGCGGGGCTGGTCCGGACCGATGGATATCGTGCCGGTGCCCGACGATCTGCTCGCGTTCTGGCGCGCTGATGACTTGTTGTTGTCGCAGGCCTGCGGCTACCCACTGGTCACGTTGCTCGGCGCTGCGGTGCAGGTTTTGGCGGTGCCGGTCTTCGACCTTCCCGGTTGTGACGGCATCGAGTATTGCAGTGTCATCGTGGTTCCCGAAAGCGGGGCACGCGAGCGTGAGTCCCTGCGTGGGTCGGTGGCGGTGATCAACCAGCAGCACTCTCAAAGCGGCATGAACATGCTGCGCCACACGTTTGCGCCTTTGGCGCGCGCGGGGCGATTCTTCGGCCGGGTCGATGTGTCGGGCAGTCACCTGGCCAGCATGGCCATGGTGCAATCCGGCAAGGCGGACGTGGCGGCGATCGACTGCGTCACTTATGCGCTGGCCGAACGCCATGCGCCACAACGTGTGGCGGGCCTGCGGGTCTTGCAGCGCACGGTATCGGCGCCCGGCTTGCCGCTGATCGCCTCACGCGTTTTGTCCGAGCCGCAGTTGCAGGACCTGCGGGAGGTGTTGTACGGACTGTCGATCACGGCACCGCAGTTGCTGGCGCAGTTGTCGCTGCGCTCGCTGCGGCCGATCACGTTGGGCAACTACCAGCCGATTACCGAGCAAATCCGCTTTGCCGTCGAGCGCGCATACCCGGTGCTGACCTGAATCGTCCGGTAGATCCGGCGTTTGTGCGCAAGGCGCTTTGCTGAGTCTGGCGGTTTGCCCCTGTTGGTGACAGGCTGCATAGTTATTCACGACGCCCGCTGTTCGCTTTGCGACGGTGCCACGCGAGTCAATTCAACAAATTGATACCCTGATAGGCCGCGCGCCTATTCACTAAGGGATTGTCTGTATCCTTTTAAGCGTGTTCAGTGGTTAGGATGCCTTGGCAGCCTGGTCCGGCCTTGCCGCGGAGGTCCGTGGCCGACCCCTCGTGCGCAGGTACCCTGAACGAAAATTCATCGACTTTCAAGGAGATTCTCGAAAATGACCATTCATGAAACAACAACCGAATCCGGCATCATCATCGATCGTCGCCAGCTGATTGCAGGCGCGTCGGCCGTCGGACTGGGCGCTGCATTCGCCAGCGCGCCGGCGATGGCGCAGGGCACGCCCAAAAAGGGCGGCGTCTTGCGTCTGGGTATGGAAGGCGGCTCCGCATCGGACAGCCTGGACCCGCGCACCTACGCTGACTCGATCATGATCGGCACCAGCTTGATGATCTGGAACACCCTGGTTGAAATCGACACTAAGGGCAACGCAACGCCCGAGTTGGCCGAGAGCTGGGAATCCAAGCCCGGTGCGCTGGAGTGGGTGTTCAACATTCGCAAGAACATCAAGTTCGGCTCGGGCAAATCGCTGGACGCCGACGACGTGATTTATTCAATCAACTTGCACCGCGGCGCCGATACCAAGTCGCCGGCCAAGGGGCTGTTGGAGGCCATCAAGGAGATCACCAAACAGTCTCCAAGTCAGGTCAAGATCACGCTGTCGGCCGGCAATGCCGACCTGCCGTTTATCCTGTCGGACTACCATCTGGTTATCGTGCCTAATGGCATGACAGATTTCCAGAAGGCCGACGGTACAGGTGCGTTCACGCTGGCGGAGTGGCAACCGGGTGTGCGTATCGTCGCCAAACGAAAGCCGGGCACCTATTGGAAGCCGGGCCGCGGCAACTTCGACTCGGTCGAACTTCGCTACATCGGTGATGCCGCTGTGCGCACGCAGGCGCTCGTCACCAACCAGGTGGATGCGATCAACCGGGTGAATGCGAAGACAGTCGCGCTATTGTCAAAAAACAAGGCGATCAAAGTTGTGCGCTCCCAGGGCGCCGGGAACCGTTTCGCGTTCGTAGCGCAAACAAATGCCGCTCCGTACGACAACCGAGATGTGGTGTTGGGTATGAAATATGGCATAGACCGCCAAAAGATCATCAAGAATGTGTTCTCGGGTTATGCCACGGTGGGTATGGACCATACCGTCGGTCCGTTGAACAAGTATTACGACAAAACCCAGAAAGCCCGTCCATACGATCCCGAAAAAGCAGCTTTTCATTTCAAAAAGGCCAAGATGAATGGCCCCTTCGAATTGCAGGTATCTGAGGGTGCCTTCACTGGTGCTACAGACTCGGCGGTTATTTTTCAAGAGTCGCTGAAGAAAGGCAAGGGCGAGCTGGCAATCAAGCGTGTCTCGGGTGACGGGTATTGGAGCAATGTATGGCCTCATGTACCGTTTTGTGCGGTTTATTGGGGCAACAGGCCAACCGCCGATTTGCAGCTGTCGCAGACCTTTGTCACGGGTCAGGAGTGGAATGACACCAAGTATTCGAGCGCCAAGTTCGATAAGCTGATCAAGGATGCGCGAGTCCAACTGGATGAAAAAAAGCGTGCAGCGATCTATGCAGAGTGCCAACATATGTTATCCGAAGAGGCCGGCATGATCTGTTTCGCGATCGGGGACGCGCTCGACGCCGGTACTACCAAACTCCGTGGTTTGGAATCCCACGCGCGGTACGATCTGAACGATCAGAGAATCGCCGAAAAGGGCTGGTTCGCCTGATCGCGCCCAGCCGGTCCGGACAACCAATCGTGTATGGGTTGTCCTGGGGCCGGACCTCATACAAACAAGCGCGCTTGTGTAGGGCCCGACGCTAAGGCCTGGCAAGCGCGTTTTTTTGTGGAAGAAGTCCCGACCGTGACTTGCCCGGAGTTGCATTGTGCGCATCACCGGATTCACTGAAAGCTCACTCATGCTCAAACTCATCGCCAACCGCCTCGGACAGGGGGTGATCACACTGTTTGCGGTCTCTGTTCTGATCTTCATCTGCACGCAGATCCTTCCCGGCGACGTTGCGTCCGCAGTTCTTGGGCAGGGAGCGACCGCTGAAACGCTGGCAGCATTTCGACGGGAGCTGGGGTTGGATCAGCCTGCCTATCTGCGCTACTTCAACTGGTTATGGGGTGCCGTGCGCGGCGACCTCGGGATATCCATGACCAATCAGCGCGTCATCATCGACGAATTGCTGCCACGTCTTTACAACACGCTTTTCCTGGCCGGCTATGCGGCGCTGATCGCCATTCCACTGTCGGTCGGCCTGGGCATCCTGGCAGCGATCAACGAAGGCAAGCTGATCGACAAGGCATCCAACATCCTGACCCTGATCACGATCTCGATCCCGGAGTTTTTCATTGCCTATCTGATGATCATCTTCTTTGTCGTCGACCTGGGCTGGTTCCCATCGCTCGCAACGGTCTACCCGGGCATCGAATTCGGCGAACGGGTCTATATCACGACCTTGCCGGCCGTCGCTCTGACCATGCTGGTGGCCGCGCATATGCTGCGCATGACGCGCAGCTCGGTGCTGTCGGTGATGTCCAGCCCGTATATCGAAATGGCCTTTCTCAAGGGGGCCAAGCGCACGCGGGTGATTTCGCGCCATGCGCTGCCGAACGCGGCAGCACCCATCATCACCGTCATTGCCCTGAACCTGGCCTATCTGGTGGTGGGTGTCGTCGTGCTCGAGTCGGTGTTCGTCTACCCCGGCATTGGGCAACTGATGGTCGACGCGGTGTCCAAACGCGACGTGCCGGTTATCCAGGCGTGTGGCCTGGTGTTTGCGATGGTGTTCGTGGTGCTCAACACACTCGCGGACGTGGCCATCATTCTGGTCAATCCACGGCTGCGGCACAAGCGCTGAAGAACAAGGAGAACAACAATGAGAATTCTTGGACACAAACCCACGGTCACCGCATGGGTCGGTATGGCCATCATCGTGGTGAACTTGGCGGTTGCGCTGTTCGGCCCCGTGTTTGCGCCGTATTCGGAATCGCAGACGGTAGGCTCCACCTGGGACGAACCCAGCGTGCAGATGCTGCTGGGCGCTGACCAGATCGGCCGCGACATGCTGACGCGCCTGATCTACGGTGCACGCATGACGATTGGCGTGGCGCTGGCGACCACGGCGCTGTCGTTCTTCATCGGCATCACGCTCGGCTTTGCTGCGGCCGTGCTTGGAGGATGGGTTGACACCGTCATCTCGCGCCTGGTCGACGTCATCCTGTCAATCCCGCTGCTGATTCTGGCCTTGATCATTCTGGGCGTGTTCGGCTCGTCGATTCCGGTGCTGATCATCACGATTGCGGTGCTCGACTCCACCAGGGTGTTTCGCCTGGCGCGGGCGCTGGGCATGAACCTGACCGTGCTTGAATATGTCGAGGCCGCAAGGCTGCGCGGTGAAGGCACCTGGTGGATCATCAGGCGCGAAATCCTTCCCAATGCGTCGGCACCGTTGCTGTCCGAGTTCGGGCTGCGCTTTTGCTTCAATTTCCTGTTCATCGCCGCCCTGTCCTTTCTGGGCCTGGGCATTCAGCCTCCGTTCGCCGACTGGGGTGGCATGGTGCGCGAGAACTCGGCTGCGATCAACTTCGGCATGCTGGCGCCGATCTGGCCGGCACTGGCGATCACGATCCTGACGGTCGGGGTCAACATGGTTGTGGACTGGCTGCTGTCGGTCGAGGCCCGACCATCGGGCGCACAGGCAGAAATGTGAGGACAACATGACTGACAAATCCGAAAAGAAAATCATCCTGCAGATCAAGGGTTTGCGCCTGGAAGCGGTACGTGGTGGCACGGTCATCGTCGACAACGTCGACGTGACGCTGCATGCCGGTGAAGTGCTGGGCCTGATCGGCGAAAGTGGTGCCGGCAAGTCCACCATCGGACTCTCCGCGATGTCGTACGCGCGTGCCGGCGTGCACATTGCCGGTGGCGCGGTCGAGATCGATGGTGTCAATATCCGAGAACTCAGTGCCGCCGGACGGCGTGACGTGCGCGGCAAACGTATCGCCTACGTGGCCCAGTCGGCATCGTCCGCGTTCAATCCGGCCCACACGATCATGGACCAGGTCTGCGAGGCGCCGACGATTCACGGCATCATGTCGCGCAAGGAAGCCGAGGACTGGGCGCGCGCGCTGTTCAAGTCGCTCGATCTGCCCGACCATGAAACGTTTGGCGACCGGTATCCCCACCAGGCATCGGGTGGCCAGTTGCAACGCGCGATGGCGGCCATGGCGATGTCCTGCCGGCCTGACATCCTGGTGCTGGACGAACCTACCACGGCGCTGGACGTGACGACCCAGATCGAAGTGCTGATCCTGCTCAAGTCGCTGATCCGCGAATACGGCTCGGCCGCGCTGTACATCACCCACGACCTGGCGGTTGTGGCACAGGTGGCCGATCGCATCAAGGTGCTGCGCCACGGCAAGGAAGTCGAGGAAGGTACTGTCGACGAGGTGCTGCAGTCTCCAAAGCAGGAGTACACCAGACAATTGGTGGCTGTGCGCGGCGCTGCTGCCAGTGAACGTGCGGTGCAGTCATCGGTCCACGACGAGGTCATCCTCAAGGTCGATAAGGTTTATGCGGCCTATGGCAGCTTCAAGGTGGTCAATGACGTCAGTCTGGATGTAAAACGGGGCGAGACTGTCGCCGTCGTGGGTGAATCGGGTTCCGGCAAATCGACGTTGGCACGCATCATCACCGGCCTGCTACCGCCGGTCGGGGGACAGATCCTGTTCAAGGGTCAGCCGTTGCCCAAGAGTCTGGCCGAGCGCGACAAGAACCTCAAACGCCAGATCCAACTGGTCTATCAGATACCGGATGTGGCGCTCAATCCTCGCCAGCGCCTGCTCGAGACCATCGGGCGTCCGGTCAGCTTCTATGCCAGCCTTGGCGGGAACCAGGACGGCGTCAGCGAGGACGGTGATCGGCCCGTGAAGGAAACGCTGGACCACTCGTCGAGCATGTATTTCGGCATGAAGTCTGCGGAGGTCGAAAAGCGCACGCTCGAATTGCTGGATATGGTCGAATTGCCCCGAGACTTCCTGATGCGGCGCCCGACCGAACTCTCGGGGGGGCAGAAGCAGCGGGTGTGTGTGGCCCGCGCGCTCGCGGCAAGACCGGACCTGATCATCCTCGATGAACCCACGTCGGCACTGGACCCTTTGGTGGCCGAGGAGATTCTCAAGTTGTTGCGGCGACTGCAGGCTGAGCTCGGATTGTCCTATGTGCTCATCACGCACGATCTGGATGTGGTGCATCGCATTGCCCACCGCACGGCGGTGATGCTCAAGGGTTCATTTGTGGCATTTGACACCACCGACAGAATCTTCGAGGGTCCGTACCACCCCTACACCGAGCAGCTGGTCACCGCCGTGCCGGTGATGCGCAGCGACTGGCTCGACGGCGTGCTGGCCAAACGGGCAGCGCAAGAGAAAGCCAAAGCGCCGGCCTGATTGAAAAAGTGACGGGCCGGCGGGCTGCCTCTCCCGCCAGTTGGCCTGCGCTGGCCAGATTCCCTTGCGCGTGCGTCAAGGCGTAGATGCTTGTAGGAGTCGGCTGACGATGGATGCCGGCTATGGCTGATTCCTGATGGGTTCAGGTTTCACGATCATGGTACGTCTGTGAAACATCCACGGGAAGAATCAACACCATGCACTCGCACATCGCACCACCACATGGCAACGTCGACATCGAGTTGCCTTTGGCACATGCAGTTTCGAATGCGGATATCGAACTGACGTTGGCCACAGTGGCAGGGCGTGGGGACGCTTTTGCTGGCGCGTTTGCGCCGACACTGTCTCAAGTGGCGGCGTATCCGCAGGATGCCGGGTTGCGCCCGCAAGACTTCCTGCGCATGAGTTCCTGACCCCGGCAACCCGGTTCAGCCGACGCTCGCCGGTCCGCCCGGGTGCAGCTCGCTGGCAAATCGCCCTAACATTGC